>OBLI01000564.1_pt1 | contig 39444 bp, 50 predicted proteins | sample 1519701 | NCBI WGS metagenome assembly OBLI01 (sample SAMEA3663005, study PRJEB22513) | pig gut metagenome | biome: pig gut; feature: pig-associated habitat; material: faeces | place: France | collected 2012
ACCGAATAATGGAAATAATTTGTGTAGCATCAAGAGGCAGACAGACGGGGGGGGGATGGTACAGAGACCACCCAACATTTGGAACCGTGCCCCGTAGAGGGTAAAACGAATTGTCTAACCACAGTGGCAAAAGACAATCTGATACTACAGCGACCGCGGGGGAAGAACGCAGGAACACTGTACGCGGACAAAAGCCCTACTGTTACCTCAAATGCGTGGCAAGAAAATAATTTGATTATGAAGCAAGCAAAGCAATTAAATCCAAGCGGCGAAAGCAACAACGGGCAGCAGCCATTTCAGCAAAACCGCGTTTATGATATAGCGCATAAAGCACCCGCGTGCTGCGCTAATCTGACTGGTGGGGCGTATATGATAGCAGACGAAAACGTAGAGAACTACAGAATACGCAGGCTAACACCCACAGAGTGCGCGAGATTACAGACTATCCCGGACTGGTACAAATGGCAGTGCAGCAAGACGCAACAGTACAAAATGCTGGGCAATGGCTGGACGGTAGAAGTAATCAAACATATACTATCATTTTTGCCGAACGAACTTTTAATACATTAGGTTTATGGACGATGATAAAACAAGATGCTGCGGTAACTGCGCATTATGCGTACACACCTATTTAGGCAGCGAGTGCGGGCTAACTGATAACCCGGTAGATGATAACCAAGCGGCTTGTATAGACTATATCCCGGAGGACTGATATATGAAAGATGGAGCATTTAACAATAGCGTGCAGGCCGAGATAGAAGCGGCCAAACTGCGGGAACTATACGACCGTTTGGATGATGAGGTAACACCGTATGAAATGGAGGTTAAAAGGGTGGCTAAGGGCATCCGATTAGTAACCATTTCCTGCGATGAGAGTAACAAAGACTATTTCAGTACCCTGCTGTATGGATATACAAGTTAAGAACGATTTTACGATAGATTTAGCCACCGCGCACAGCCGCGTATCTAAGAAGTGGCGTAACCGGCACTGGCAATGGAGCGAGCTGTTACAGCGATGCAGCGATACCAAGCGCACGGGCGAGACCGCAGCGGAGTACGCACGTATGACGCGCGAGGAACAAAGCAACGTCAAGGACGTAGGCGGCTTTGTCGGTGGCTATCTATCGCAAGGTATCAGAAAGAACACTAACGTAATGTACCGAAGCGTGGCCACGCTGGATATAGACTACGGCACGCTGAACGTATGGGACGATTTTACGCTGGCTTTCGACTTTGCAGCGATGCTGTACAGTACGCACAAGCACAGCGCGAAAACGCCGCGCTATAGGCTGGTATTTCCGTTATCGCGCCAAGTATCGCCAGCCGAGTACGAGCCACTTTGCCGTAAGATAGCCGCCGAAATAGGTATAGACCTTTTCGACGATACCACCTACGAGCTGCCGCGCCTATTCTACTGGCCGAGCACGTCCAAGGATGCGGACTACGTATTTGAGTACCAAGACGGGCCAGCCTGCGACGTGGACGCGGTTTTGGCGCAGTACGTGGACTATAGGGACGTAAGCGCGTGGCCTATATCCAGCAGGGAGGGCGACGTAATAGCACACGAAATGAAGAAAGCGGGCGACCCGCTGGAGAAACCGGGCATTATCGGTGCTTTCTGCCGCGCGTACACCATAGAGGAAGTAATAGAAAAGTTCCTCAGCGACAAATACGAGCCGACGGCGCAGCCCGACAGATACACGTACAAGCTGGGAAGCGTGGCGGGCGGTTTGGTATGCTATGAGGGCAAATTTGCATATAGCCACCACGAAACAGACCCCGCCAGCCGCCAGCTGTGCAACGCTTTCGACCTTTGCCGCATACACCTATACGGTGCGCAGGATGAGGGAAGCAGGGCGCAGGACGTGACGCGCAGACCGAGTTACGCGGCTATGCAGGAGTTTGCGGCATCCGACAAGGCCGTGAAACTGGTGATGGCGAGAGACAAGCAAAAAGAGGTAGCGGACGATTTCGGAGGCGTGGAAGTACCCGAAGATTACAGCGACGAATGGAAAGCCGAACTGGAGTACACCAAAAGCGGAAAACTGCTTTGCAGTATCGCTAACATTATACTGATACTGGAGAACGACCCCGCACTGGCTGGGCGTATCGTCCACGACCAGTTTACGGGTATGGACGCGGCAAAAGAGCCGCTGCCGTGGAAACCGCAGCCGGGCCAGTGGACTGACAGCGACGACGCGAACCTGCGCGTATGGCTGGAACGGAACTACGATATAACGGGCAAGGACAAGATAAGCGACGCACTAACCGCGGTGCTGACGCGCCACAGCTACCACCCTATCCGCGACTACCTCAACGGGCTGCAATGGGATGGCGTGCCAAGGCTGGACAAAATAGTTATAGACTATATGGGAGCCGAGGACAACGCGCTAAACCGCGCTATGTGCCGCAAGCACTTTACCGCTGCCGTGGCGCGAGTATTCCAGCCCGGCTGCAAATACGATTACTGCCTAATTATGTCGGGCGCAGAGGGTATCGGCAAATCTACACTGCTGGCCATTATGGGCGGCAGCTGGTTTAACGATAGCATTACAACCACCGAGGGCAAAGAGGGTATGGAGCAGCTGCGTAGGGCGTGGCTAATCGAACTGGGTGAACTTTCCAGTATCAAGCGCAGCGACGTGGAGCAGGTTAAAGCCTACCTATCTAAGCAGGTGGATATATACCGCGCAGCCTACGGGCGCAGGGTATCGGAGCATCCGAGACAGTGCGTATTTTGCGGAACGACAAACGAGGCACTTTTTCTAAAGGGCGACAACGGAAACCGCCGCTTTTGGGTTATCCCGGTAAACGCGGCCCTGCGTAAATACCACAACTGGCACGAAGCACTGACGCGCGACCGTGATCAGCTTTGGGCTGAGGCCGTCCACTACTACAAGCAGGGCGAACGGCTTTACCTCAGCGACGAACTGGAGGCGCAGGCGAAGCAGAGGCAGCAGGAGTTTAACGACGATAGCGACGACCCTATAGTGGCGATGCTGACCAAGTATTTAGATACGCGCCTGCCGGTGACGTGGGACACTATGGACGTGCAGGCACGCCGCAGTTACCTGCGAGACCCCGACCCGCTGCAAGCCGATGGCACGGAACTGCGCGAAAGGGTGTGCGCTGCTGAATTTATATGCGAGCAGATGGGCAAGGATATGACCGATAAGGACTACAAGTATTTGGCCCGTAGGATATGCAAGATAATAGACGGTTTGCCCGACTGGGAACGTATCAGCAGCACGCGCCACGTGCAGCAGCTGTATGGCGTGCAGAAAGGATTTAGACGTAAACCGAGCGATGAAAATGAGGACGATTTGTAAACGGTGTAAACCGAGTGCCGAAAGTGGCGCGAAGCGGTTTTGTAAACTGAAACCGAGTGCCGAAAATTCGGTTTACACGTTTAGTTTACGGATAAATCGCTGATAATCAGTATATAAATATATATGTAAACTATGTAAACCAAGAAATTATATAAAGTAATAAAATAGCGTAGTATATAGATATACACCTATAAAAACACGTATATAACACGCGTATAGGGTATATATAGGAAAAATAGTTTTTTTCGGTTTCGGTTTACCAAGGATAAAAATTAAAGGCAATGAGCAAGAAGATAGACAACATAGTTAGACACGCGGAAGTAAGCGAAAAAGCCATAGAGCGTTATTTGGCAGCGTGCGTAAAAGAGCTGGGCGGTATATGCCTAAAATACGCAAATGCTGGTATGGTGGGCTATCCCGACCGCATTTGCTTACTGCCGGGCGGCGTAACCGTATGGGTGGAACTGAAAAGCAAGGGAGAAAAGCCAAAGGTTTTGCAGGGCATCCGCTTTCAGCAGATGGCAAGTATAGGGCACCCCGTCCACGTATGCGCAAGCAAAGCAGAGATAGACGAAGTTTTGAAACCCTATAAATCCGCGCAGCTATGATATACAGACCATACGAATACCAGCGTACTGCGATGCAGTGGATAATCGACAAACCCAAATGCGGGCTGTTTCTCGATATGGGACTGGGCAAAACCGTTAGCACGCTGACAGCAGTACAGCAGCTGATAGATGACTGCGATATAGAGCGCGTTTTGGTGGTAGCCCCGAAGAAAGTAGCCGAAACGACGTGGAGCACGGAGGCAGAAAAGTGGGAGCACCTGCACGCCCTGCGGGTAGTCAAGGTTCTGGGCACCGAGAAACAGCGGTGTATGGCACTGAACGAGAAAGCGGACGTTTACGTTACCGGGCGTGATAACTTTGTTTGGCTGGTTGGCAAGTATGGCGGCCACCTGCCGTTTGATGCGCTGGTAATAGATGAGCTGACCAGCTTTAAGAGTTCAAAAAGCGAGCGTTTCAAGGCGATGCGCATAGCCCTGCCGGGCATTAAGCGGGTTATCGGACTGACTGGCACGCCAGCACCTAACGGGCTGATAGACCTATGGGCGCAGATGTACTGTTTAGACCAAGGCGAACGGCTGGGCAAATCGGTAAGCAAATACCGGGAAACCTATTTTGAGACCCACAAATGGAATAACATTATAGTGCGCTGCGACGTGAAAAAGGGATGCGAGGAAGTGATACGGGCAAAGATAGCCGATATATGTTTGAGTATGCAAGCCAAAGACTACCTACAGCTGCCGGATATGATAACCCACACGGTGAAAGTGGAACTATCAGCAAAGACTATGGCAGCATATACCAAGTTTGAGCGCGACAAGGTTTTGGAGTTCAAGGCCGAACACGGGGAAGAACCGGCAAACGTACTGGCAAACAGCGCGGCTGGGCTGATGAACAAGTTAAGCCAGTTTGCAAACGGCGCGATATACGACGATGATAGGCAGGTACACAGCATCCACGGCGAGAAACTGGATAGACTGGCCGAGATTGTGGAGGCAGCCAACGGCAGCAGCGTTTTGGTATTCTACCAGTACAAGCACGATATAGGCAGGATAGCCGAGCGGCTGAAAGGCTACAAGGTTAGAACCTATGAGGGCGAGGCAGATTTGAGAGACTGGAACGCAGGGAAGATAGACGTACTGCTGGCACACCCTGCCAGTACCGCGTATGGGCTGAATATGCAGCAGGGCGGCCACTATATCGTATGGTTTGGCACTGGTTGGAATTTGGAGCACTACCAGCAGGCTAACGCACGCCTGCACCGACAAGGGCAGCAGCACCCGGTTACGGTGTACCAGCTAATCTGTACCGGCACCGTGGACGAGAGGGCGGCAGCCGCACTGGAGGGCAAAAAGGGAGTGCAGCAGGGACTATTAGACAGTTTGAACTACTTAATGCGCAAATACAATGAGTGACAGAAAACGCGTGAACATAAGCATAGACCCTGCGACGTATGGCAAGTTGCAGGCACTAACCAAGCAGTACAAGTTTAAGAATATCTGCGAGCTGCTGGTATCATTCGCGCATATTCTGTTAGACCGTATGGAGGTGGCAGAGCAGCGCAAATACGACCTGACGGATGAGGACGGGGCATATATAGACACTATGTTTGAGGAACTGGGCGAAGCAGACCGCAAGCCCGACGATACTAACGTATGCAGTTATACACACAAGAAGATAAAAGGCGATGACAAAGGACAAAGAGTATAACCAGCTAATCCATACTGGCAGGTGGCTGCGCCTGCGGCGCGATGTACTGACAGCGCACCCGCTTTGCCAGCGATGCGAGCAGGAGGGAAAGATAACACCCGCTACCGAGGTACACCACGTTAGACCAGTGGAGGAAGCGGTAGGCAAGGCAGAGAGACGGCAGCGTATGTACGACCCCGCGAACCTGCGGGCACTGTGCCACGACTGCCACGTAAGGACACACACCGAGTTAGGCAGGTGCGGCAAGGCAGCGACGAAGAAGCGCAACGCCGAACAGACCCGGCAGGTGATAGAAAAATTTTTTGGGGACGGGCAGGAGGATTAGCCGGGGGTGGTTTTTTTAAGACGGGGCACTGCCGTTAAACCTCACCCCCACCTTTCTGCGATGCGCGGTGAAATTTTGGATTTGCGGAACTTTGGCCGCTGAACTGCATAAATATGCGTTTTGCACGAAAACCCCGCGAAATACCGAGAAAATTGACAAAAAGTAACGAAATTATAGCGAAATATGGCAAAGACAGTAAACGAATACGTTAAGGAAATAACCAAGACGCTGAAAGCGAACAAGACCTACAGCAGAGGACTGGATATGCAGATACTATCGCTGGCCTCAGCTATGCGTAATTTGGAAATGGCTAACAACCAAATCGACGGACTGACAGAGACCACCGTATGGGAAACGACCCGTTACGGCGAGAAGCTGGCACCGCACCCGGTTTTCAAGATAGCCAAGGAAGCGCAGGAACTGGTAACGCGCCAAATGAAAGCGTTAGGTTTGACAGTGGACGAGCTGGCAGGCAACACCGAGGACGACCCGCTGGCAGACCTTACCAAGAAACTGACGAAGAAAAGAAAGCAGCCGACTATCATTAACCCCGAACAATGACAGAGGAAGAAAAAGACAAGCTGAGGCAGGCAAAGGCAGACGTTACCGACCTGCTGGCACGCACGCGTATAGAGCGTTACCGGCTAACCGATGTGGATAGCCGGTTAGATGCGTATGTACGCGAGGTGGCCAGCAACCCCGACGGGCATAACCTATACGAGCAGCTGGCAGTAGCGCGGTTTTTTAGGATGTGCGACAAATACGGCATTAACGCTACCGAGGTATGGCAGTTCGCTGATTTCTACGAAAGCCTATACTTTCCCGGCAAGGCAGGGCAGCAGCGTTATGAGCTAACGCCCGTGCAGTATTTCCAGTTTGCCAGCATCTTTGCGTTTTGGGTGGGCGACAAACGGGTGGTGCGTGAAGTGGTGCTGTATGTGCCGCGTAAGTTTTCCAAGACCACCAGCACCGCGTCGCTGGCTATCTACGATTTGCTGTACGGCGATGCGAACGCGGAAAGCTACACGGGCGCGAACAGCAGCGACCAAGCTAAAAAGTGTTTCGACGTTATACGTAACTGCGTCCGCAAGTTAGACCCCAAGGAACGCCGCTACGCTATCAATGAGCAGACGGTTAAGAGCAAGCGAAAAGACCGTACGGCGTTTGCGCAGTGCCTTACCGCCAACGCCCGAACCAAAGACGGACTGAACGCCAGCACGGTTATTATGGACGAGTTTAGCCAAGCCCGCAGCAGTGAGCTGCTGACGGTGCTAACTACGTCTATGGGTGTGCGTGATAATCCACTGACGGCCATTATTACCACCGCGTCCGATGTATTCGACGGGCCATTTTATGAAATGTTGCAGGGTTACAAATCCGTGCTGCTGGGAGAGTATGAGGATGATAGCGTTTTTGCGCATATCTTTGAGCCGGATTTGGACGACGCAGAGGACGACGAAAGTACGTGGCTAAAAGTGCATCCGCATTTAGGTATAACCGTTTCGCTGGAGTTCTACCGCCAAGAGTACAAGAACGCAGTACGCAACGGCAGCGAGGCTATGTTAGCTTTCCGCACAAAGTTGCTGAACCTTTACGCAGAGAACGAGCAGCGCAGCTGGATAAGCAGCACACTGGCACGGCATATCAGCAAGCCGATGGCCATAGACGGTATAAAGGGCAGACCCGACGCTATGGTAGCCATAGACCTATCAGAGAGCGACGATTTCAGCTCGCTAACGATGGGTATGTACGATGCAGCGCAGAAAAACTTTTATTTCCACACCGCATATTTCTTTCCTGCTGGTGCCCTGCCGGGGCATCCTAACGAAAAGCTGTACAGAACGTGGGCAGAAAGGGGCTTTTTGATACTGACGGACGGCAACGTTATAGACTATCGCAGGATAGTGGAGTATGTATTATGGCTAAACCAGTTTGTCCGCATACTGGGAATAGGTTACGACCCGTGGAAAAGCCAAGAAGTTATAAATATGCTGGCAGCATCCGGGGCGGGCAATGTGATAAAGGGCATACGGCAGACGTATGGCACGTTTACCGCGCCAGTAGAAAGTTTTGAGCACGGGGCGAAAACCGGGCATATCTTTATCAATGATAACCCGATTAACGCCTACTGCTTTGGTAACGCTGTACTGGACAGCGATAGGCTGGAGAACTGCAAGCCGGTGAAGCGCAAGCAGACGCAGAAGATAGACGGCGTTATAACTACGCTAATGTGTATGCGCCTATTTATCGACTACGAGAGATAAGAAAGCCCGCCAAACGGCGGGCCTGCTTTTACTCTATACCGTGCTGGTGCGCCAGCTGCGCTATCATATCGTCCACGCTTTCGCCTATCTTTACCCCGATGGCGCGCAGTGCCGTGATGCGCTGCCGCGTGATGGGCGACACCATTACGCTGAACGTAACGCGCGCCCCTGCTGTGGATTTGGTAGGGCGGCCCGAACCCGGACGCGCCCCGCCTCTATTTTCTTTCTTTTCCATATCAGTTATTTGTTATCGAAAATGCAGCCCGGAAATTTTGCCAGTACCTTTTTAGTTAGTTCGTTTACCTGCGCCTCAACGTCGCAGCCGTCCGGGGTATTATGTTTGTAGGTTTTCATATAAGCTAAACGGCGTGCAAACGTACATTCGTCGTAGTCTGCTTTTCTATCCTCTACGCTGTTATAAACAGAGACTGCCAAACCATATTTACCGTGGTGGCGAGGAATGTTGTAATAAAAGTGTGCTACCATATCTTTTTGTTTTGTGGGGCTGGCCGGAACCAGCCCCGGTTAATAATTTCTGTTATGCTGCCAGCTTGATAAGTTTGTTAATCAGTTCGGCTGCTGCTGGATGGTTAGATCGGCTAACCACGCATTTGCCAGCCTCAACGTAAACCATATCGTAGTTAGCCAGCCAGTTTGCCAAGGATTTAGCCATTTTGCTATCTACCGGGTAAACTACGTGCAAATCCTCATTAGCATCCTCATACAAATCCCCGTACTGGCCAAGGTATTCTGTTAGTTCGCTGCTTTCTATTCCGGGGTATTCCTGCCAAGTATAGAAACTATCTTTGAGGGTTTCGCGGATAGCTGAAACGATGTTTGTAAACTCTAAATCTGCTGCGGTAACGTCCGCAAAGTTTTTGAAAAGTGCCATATCTGTTATGTTTTATTGTTTTAACTGCTGCAAAGGTAAGCATTATTTTTGATTATCCAAATGTAAAATCAAATTTTAACACAAATTTAACGCTTTTCGGGTAACACCGGGTACCATTTTACCGATTTTCCAGTAATAGTAGAGACGCAACAGTAGAAAATGGGATTTTTCGATAACATACGTAGCATATTCAAGCGCGGTACAGATGATAGCACCGCGACGCAGGAAACCGCCAGCCCCGCGAGGACTGGGGCGGTTAGCCTGCTAACGTCTGCCGGTGCCGAGCTACAGATAGCCACGGTTTACCGCTGCGTTAATCTTTTGGCCGATAGCGTGGCAAACCTGCCTATCCAGTATATGCGGCTAAAAGGAGATATTTTTGTGGAGGATAGAGCAAGCCGACTGCACTACGTTTTGAACGTGCAGCCGTGCAGTTATATGTCTGCCGTGGACTTTTGGCGGCAGGTGGTGCAGTATCTGTTACTCAACGGCAACGCCTATATAGTGCCGGTGTACGATTTTGTGGCTATGGATATATCCGAGCTGAAATTAGTAAGCCCCACTGCCGTATCGCACGACACGTACAATAACAAGTACACGGTTACGGACGTTAAGGCAGGCGTTAGTATGACGCTGGACGAAAGCGAAATTATCCATATCAAGAACTACACCAAGGACGGCAAAAACGGCCTATCTACGCTTTCCTTTGCACGTACCACGCTGGATATTACCAGCACGGGCGACAAAGAGACGCTAAACCGATTTGCTAACGGCGGTAACGTCCGCGGTATCGTTAGCAACGACACCAGCGTTAGAGGATTTGGCGAGTACCAAGACAAGGAGCTGGAAAAGACAGCTACCGATTTGGACGGCAGGTTTAGAAACGGCGAGCGCATAGTATCGCTGCCGGGGCAGGTGCAGTTTAGCCCGATTTCGTTAAGCAGCACGGATATGCAGTTTTTGGAAACCCGAAAATTTAGCGTGCGCGAGATTTGCCGTTTCTTTGGCGTGCATCCGTCTTTTGTGTTTGACGACACAAGCAATAACTACAAATCGGCTGAAATGGCTAACGTGGCTTTCCTCAGCAACACGTTAAACCCTATCCTGCGCAAGATTGAAAACGAGCTGCACAGAAAACTGGTAGCCCCTACGCTGTGCTGCAAACGTAAATTCCAGTTTGACCGCCGCGGGCTTTATGCCTGCGATTTGGAAAGCAGGATTAAGTACCAAGCGCAGACCATAGCGGCAGGTATCTATACCGTGAACGAGTGGCGCAGAGAGGAAAACAAACCGCCTATCGAGGGCGGCGATACCGTACTGGTATCTGCCAACCTAAAGGGCATAACGGAGGCAGGCAAACCGGCACAACCTGCTCAGGAACCGAATAACGAACCAAAAGAACCTAACGAAGATGGCCAAGAATAAAGAAACGGTTATTACCCGCCTGCTGCACACAGTATCAGATTTGCGGGTGCGCGAGGACAAGGAGGGCAAGAAGTGCCGTACCATTACTGGGTACGCTATTCTGTTTAACACCCCGTCCGCGCCTATGTACGAGTACGACGATGAGGAAGTACGCGAGGTTATCGCACCGGGCGCAGTAACCAAAGAACTGCTGGACGGCTGCGATATTAAAATGACGATGTTTCACGACCGCCAGCTGATTTTGGCGCGAAGCAAGAACGGCAGCGGAACGCTGAAATACACCGTGGACGATAAGGGCGTGGCGTTTGAGTTTGACGCGCCTAATACGGTGGATGGCGACAAGGCGTTAGAGCTGGTGAGCCGCGGCGATATAGCCGGGTGCAGCTTTATGTTTAGCACCCACTATTACGATAGGGCATACGTAGCCCGTGACGTGAAGCGAGAGAACGGCAAGACAATAGTAACCTATACGGTTAATACTATTACCGGCATCTACGATTTTACGCTGGCTGCTGACCCTGCGTACCCCGATACCAGCTGCGAGGCTGAGGCGCGCGAGCTGGTGGAGGAACTGCGGAAGATGGAGGCACAGCCAGCCGCCGAGGAACAAGGAAAGAAAATGCGCGAGCAAGTGCAGGAAATGCGCCGCGCTGCTGCGCAGTCTATAGTTTAAGTTTAACCCCTAAAAGTTTTTGACGTATGCACAAGAACACAGTAAACGTGCGCGAGTTGGTAAACAAGTATCAGACCAACTGCGAGCGTATCAGTGCTATCGCTGATACGTGCGAGAAAGAGCAGCGCGAGCGTACCGAGGCAGAGACCAAGGAGTACGAGGCCCTTTGCCGCGATAACCAGCTGCTGCAAATGAAGATGCAGGCCGCTGCCGCAGAGCAGCTGCGTGAGAACCCCAACACCGTAGCGGACGTAAACAAGATTATCCGCGAGAATATGCAGAACGGCAAGCAGACCCAAATTATGCTGGTGCGTGATTTGGTGATGGTGGCCGATGTAGTACCGGGCGGTATCGTTCCCGTTAAGGTGCAGGATATTCTCGACCCGCTGGTGGAGGGCCTTATTTTGGACAAGGTTGGTTTGCCTTTGCCTACCGGTTTGGCCGGTGACTACGTTTGGCCTACCTACGAAACCGTAGAGGCTACGATAGCCGGCGAGGGTGTAGCACTGACTGACACCAAAATCAAGATGTCCAAACTTACCGCCGCACCTCAGCGCGTAGGTATCGCTATTCCAGTGACCCGCCAATCTATGATGCAGACCGACGGTATTTTGGAAATGATTGTTAAGAAGTTAATGCCGCTGGCAGTGGCAAAGCTGCTTAACAAAATCCTTTTCAGCACTACCAAGGTAACAAGCGCAACCACACTGGTAGGCCCGTTTGTCGGTTTGGTGGCATCCGCTACTAATTTCAGCGCAGAACCTACCTTTAAGGAGTTCAACACCCTAAAGGCAAAGGTACTGGCTACTGGTGTGGATGGTGATAACCTTTGCTGGGTTATGACCAAGGCGCAGAAAGCTATCGCAGAGGCTACGCCAAAGGATGCAGGCAGCGGCATTATGGTTTGTGAAAACGACCATATCGCAGGTTTGCCAGTGTTCACTACTAACTACATCGGTGAAGGTAACATTGGTTTGGGCGATTGGCGTTACCAGCCTATGGGACTGTTTGGCGATATTTCGTTTATTATCGACCCGTACAGCCAAGCCCGCAAGGATGCTGTAGATTTCGTGCTTAACGCTAACTACGGCACCACTACACTGCGCAAAGAGGCGTTTGCACTGGCCAAGGTTGGCAGCGGTTCCTAAGAGAGTAAGAACATACGTAGAATTTTATAGCGTTTGATTATGGCTACAGTGGATTTGGAACTGCTTAAAAAGCACGTCCGCGCGGATGATTTCGCAGACGATGACGATTATTTGGCGCACCTGCTGGATGCGGCAGAGCAGTACGTATGTACCGCCACCAACCGCGAAGCAGCGGAACTGCTGGAAATGGGCGGCGGCAAGCTGCCGACTATGCTACAGCAGGCAGTCTTACTAATCGCCGGGCACTGGTACAACCAGCGCGAAGCCGTTAGCGGTGTGCAGATGGCAGAAGTACCATATACACTGCAAGCCCTAATCAAACCCTATCGAAAACTGGCTAACGACACCACGGTATGAGAGCGGGCGCACTGAAATACAGATTAACCCTGCTGGAGCCTCAACGGGTAACGGACAGAATGGGCGCGGAACGGGTGGACTATATCGAGACGCGGACGGTACGGGCTGAACGCGTGCGAACCACTGGGAACCGCAGCGAGGAAGTGGGCGAACATTTCCCCGCGTACAGCGCGGAGTTTAACATACGCGACGCGCACCCGGTGGCCGAGAACTGGAGAGTACGGCAGGTGGGCGGCTATCTGTACACCGTGGTTTCGATTGTGCCAAATTTGGATAAGGGCTATAAAACCCTACTTTGCGACCGCGTGAATGAGTAAACGGTATGGCTACAAGTATAGACTACGACGATAGGGATTTGCAGCGGTTATTCGCTGAACTGGAACCCAAACGCAGGGTGCAGGCGTTAAAGGGAGGTTTCCGCAGGGAGGCTAACCAAGTGCGCAAGACGGCTATAAATAACCTGCGTAGCAGTATCAACAGCAGCAAGGATTTGGAAAAGGGCGTGCGCGCTATCGTATTCAAGCGCAAGGCTGGTTTCCGCGTAACTGTGGGTACTAAGCGGGCGAACAAGACTACCGGCAAGGGAGAGGCTGGATTTCACACGAACCGGCAAGGACTGAAAAAGCCTATACTTATTTGGGCCGAGGGCGGCACGGAGGAACGACAGACCAAGCCGAAGCAAGGAACGCGCCGACGCGCTGCACGTCTGAGGCAGCAGCACCGCACGGGGCGTATGCGCAGGTACGGATTTATGGAGCAGACGTTAAACAGCGTCCGCGACACCGTGACGCAGGATATACACGCGATGGTATTAGATAACGTAACTAAAGTGGCAGAAAAGTATGGCTGTAGGTAAGACAAGTTTAAGCGCAGGCGAGATTATCCGCGGCATCCTAATTAACGATGCTGAGGTAGCCGCGAGGACTAACAAGGTTTTCCCGGTAGTTGAGGACAGCGCAGAACTGCCGTATATAGTGTATCGCCGCACCCAACTGGAGCAAGACCCGGTTAAGGGCAAACGCGGTGCCGATACGGTAGGTATCGAGGTGCTTTGCTATACTCAGCACTATACTGAGGGCGTGGAACTGGCCGAGGCCGTGCGCGGTGCGCTGGATGGCGTGCAGGGCGAAACCGACGGGCTGGTAATGCGCAGCTGCTATCTGGCCGACAGCGAAGAGGGCTGGCAGGATGATGCGTATGTGCAACAGTTAGTATTTAACGTTAAGATTTAGATATTATGGCAGGAACAAAGACGGGCTACTGCAATGGTAGCGATATGCTGCTTTATGTAGGCGGCAAGGCGGTGGGTAGCTGTACCAGCCACACCACCACGTTTAACAGCGAGACCAAGGAACGCGCGGTAAAGCCGGTGGCATCCGCTGGCATTTCGGGCGGGCTGTGGAAGAAAAAGGGCGTGGTAGGGCTTTCGTATTCTATCAGTGCCGAGGGTTTGGTATTCTACGATGAGACCGAAAACGGCTACAAGGAGCTTTTGGCACTTTGGAAAGCCGGTAAATCCGTAGAGGTTAAGTGTATGGAGCGCGAGAACAGCGAAAAGCCGTATTTGGCTGGTATGTGCGTTATCGCGTCGCTGGAGCGCACCGACCCTGCGCAGGACGATGCTACGTACAGCATTTCGCTGGAGAACGACGGCGAGCCTACCACACTGGACGAAACCGCGATTACTGAGAACCCCGCAGGATAACAGAGTATGGCAAAGATAGAAGTAACCATTAACGGCAAGGTGTACCCCTGCCGCCCCACTATGGGGGCTATGCTGCGTTTCAAGAAAGAGACGGGCAAGGAGGTAACGGAGATTACCAGCAATAGTTTTTCAGACCTTTGCACCTATCTGTACTGCTGCGTAGCGTCTGCCTCAGCAGCCGACAAAGTACCGTTTGAAATGTCGCTGATGGACTTTGCCGACGCGCTTAACCCGGAGGATATGACGGCGTGGGCTAACGCCGTGCAGGGTGCTGCCGCACCTGCTGAGGACACGGAAAAAAAAAGTTAGAGCCTAAAGGCATCTACGAGTTACTGGGTATCGCGCTGGGCTGCATAAGGCTGAGTTACGACGATTTCTGCAATATGGATTTCCAAGAATTTGCATCCGTCTATAAAGCCTATGCAGAGCAGCGCGATTTCGATTATAAGAACAGCTGGGAGCGTATGCGCCTGCTGGCCGCGATTACCATACAGCCGCATTTGGCAAAGGGTAAGAAGATAACCCCGGAAAAGCTGCTGCCGTTTCCGTGGGACAAGAAGAAAAAGGTAGCCGCCGCGAAGAAAGCAAAGGAGATTACCCCGGAGCAGCAGCGCAGGCGTATGGAAGAATTAGTAAAGAAACTGGGCGACAGCCTATAATTACGACTATATGGCAGGTAAAAGTACGATTAGCATTACCTTCAAGCTGGACGGCGATAGCAAGAGTTTCAAGGATTTGGCCAAGGACGCGGACGGGCTGAAGCAGGTTATTACGTCCACGCTATCGGAAGCACAGCAGCTGAAAGGTAATGTTATAAATTTCGCGGCTTTGGCTACCGGCATAGATGCAGCGCAGCGTAGCTTTAGCCAGCTGCAAAGCGGTATGAAAGATTTGGCCGACGCATACGCCGTGCAGGAAGTGGCAGAGACCAAGTTAGCCACCGTTATGCAGCAGCGTATGGGTGCGACTGATGCGGAAATACAGAGCATTAAGGATTTGGCCAGCGCACAGCAGGAATTAGGCGTTATCGGTGATGAGGTGCAGTTATCCGGCGCGCAGCAGATAGCTACGTTTCTGAACGAAAAAGCAAGTTTGGAAACGCTGATACCGGCTATGAACAATTTGTTAGCGCAGCAAAAGGGACTGAACGCCAGCACGGGCGACGCGGTGCAGGTGGGTAATTTGATGGGTAAGGCGATGATGGGCCAAGTAGATGCGCTAAAGCGCGTGGGCATATCATTTACTGAGGCTGAGGCTAACGTTATCAAGTATGGCACCGAGCAGGAACGCGCGGCGATGCTGGCCCAAGTGATACAGAATAATGTCGGCAATATGAACGCCGAATTAGCGGCCACAGACAGCGGTAAGCAGCAGCAGTTAGTCAATACGCTGGGCGATATGAAAGAGCAAATAGGCGGGCTGGTAAACGGTGCCCTGCCGTTTGTCACGATGGCAGCACAAGCCAGCCAAGCGTTAGCCGCCGTTTCCACGCTTATAGCCGGTATTAAGACACTGACCACCACCCTATACGCCAGTACCAAGGCGTTTATAGCATCCACAGCGGCCACTATCAAAAACAAGGTGGCTACGCTGGCCGTAGCCGCTGCGCAGAAAGTGGTAACTATCGCTACAAATGCGTGGAAAGCAGCGCAGGTGGTGTTAAATATGATACTGACCGCTAACCCTATTGGCTTAATCATTACGGCCATAGGCGCACTGGTAGCCGCCGTTATAGCCGCTTACAATAACTGCGAGAGTTTCCGCAAAATCGTAGATGGTGTTTGGGAGGCTATAAAGCCGCTGGCAAATGCCATTATGAACGGTTTGGCAAAGGCTTTTGAGTGGTTGGTAGAGAAGTGCAAAGAGGCGTGGGAATGGCTTAAAAACATACTGGGGCTGGGCGGCAAGAAAGTGGAGGTGGCCGTAGATGTTTCCAAGCCAAAGAGCAAAGCCCCTACGATGGATTTAGGCGAAACGCAGCGAAAGTATGCGAACGCTGGCACTACGCCAAAGACTACTACACCGAAAGCACCTAAAGCAGCCGCCCCGGTATATGACGATGCGGCCACCACGCTAAAGGGCATTAACGATAATATCGAGGTGCTGCGGGCAAAGCTACAAACCGCCAGCGTGGAGGAAGCCGCAGCCATTAACCAGCAGATAGCCGGATGGCAGGCAAAGGCTGACGCTATCGAGAACGCAGGCAAGGCGGCAGACGATAATACGCCACTGTGGAGGGAGGACGCAGTCACCCTGCGCGAGATAGGCGAAAATATCGAGATACTGCAAGCCAAACTGCAAGACGCTACCGCCGAGGAAGCCGCAGCCATTAACCAGCAGATAGATGCGTGGAACGCCAAAGCGGATGCGATTAAGAACGCAGGCAAAGCCGTGGATAACGGCCCGCTGTGGAAAGAGGACGCGAGCACCATTAAAGATATTAGCGATAATATCGAGATACTGAACAAGCAGCTACAAACTGCCAGTATCGACGAAGCAGCGGCCATTAACCAGCAGATAGATGCGTGGAACGCCAAAGCGGACGCGATTAAGAACGCAGGACGCGAGGCAGAGAAAACGGGCGTATCTGTAGGCAAATCGCTAAAGCAGGGCTGGGGTGCTATTAAGGGTATGGCCAGCAGCGTAGAAAGCATTACCGAGGCACTGAAAGGCAACGGCAGCGCGTGGCAGATAGTCTGCGGTATCGTGGACGGCTTTATAGGGCTGTACGAGGGCATACAGACGGTAATAGGTATCATTAACCTGCTATCCGCTGCGAGTGCGGCACACGCGGCCACAAAGGGCGTAGAGGCTACCGCAGAGGGTACGGAGGCAACGGTACGAGCTACCACGGCAGCGACTAACGCGTCATCCTCAGCAGCCATTATTACCGCTAACAAGCTGGAGGCGGCGAGCTGGAAAGAACTGGCAGCAGCCGAGTATATGGCCGCGCACGCCTATATACCGTTTGCCGGTTTCGGTATTGCGATGGGATTTACTGCCGCGATGCTGGCAGCGGTTACAGCCGCAGGCATCCCGATGCTGGCCGAGGGTGGCGTAGCGTCCGGGCCTACTTTGGCGATGGTGGGCGAATACGCCGGAGCCAGCAGCAACCCGGAAGTAATAGCCCCACTGGACAAACTGCGCGGACTGCTGGCAGAACCCGCCGGGCAGATAGACTTTAGCCGCGTGGAGTTCAAGATACGCGGGCGCGAGCTGGTGGGCATCCTATCGAAAGAAAACAACCTAACAAAACGCAGTTAATATGAAGTATCTACGATATATGGGTGAATTTCTCAGCATTTCAAACGTGGTTTGGCGTGCTGAGATTTTGCAGGAAGCCGACGTAGCGTTTGAGACAGTGGGCAGTTTGGAGTTTGACGCAGACGAGCCGCTGGTTATCGAATGGGGCAACAAAAGCAAAGAGCAGGTAATTTGCGGAAGTACGGCTACGCTTAAAATTATAAGCCCCGGCGATAGAACCTACGAAGATTTATACAGCATAGACGTGGGCCGCGTCCGTTTAGATGTGTACAGAAATAATGCGCTGTACTGGAGTGGCTGCATAGATACTGAGTTCTACGAAGAACCATACGAGCAGCTGAACGGGTACACCGTTTCGCTATCGTTTACCGATTTAGGCGTATTAGACAGACTTAAATATGATTTGTCTAATATGCGGACTATCTACGATATTATCAGTTATAGTATAAATCGTAGTGGTATTAACTGCGGCGGCATAGATGATAGTTTGATAAGTACACAGCTATCGCCGTCCAGTGCCGCGCTTAATTTGTCCGATATTAAGGTACGAAGTGATAATTTCTATGATGAGGACGGAGAAGCCTCAACACTGGCAGAAGTTATAGAGGGCGTATTACAGCCTTTGGCACTGCGTATCATACAGAGGTCTGGTAAAATTTACGTTTATGACCTAAACGGTTTATATACTAAAGCCCCTGCAAAGCAAATAGTATGGGATGGTAATAGCCAAAATATGGGTGTGGACGTAGTTTATAATAACGCCAAAATAACGTGGAGCACCTACGCGCAAAGCGGCAATTTATCGCCCGAAACGTGCTGGGGCAGCATTGAAACGGACGCTACGCTGATGGCGTTAAATAATCTATCGGGTGGAAGTAAGAACGGGGCAAACTATTTTTCATACCATTACAGTACGACGTTATCAGACTGGATAGACGCGACAGACTGCGGATTTACTATTTGGCTGGCAACTGACGGTGTAAACGCCGAACTGCTTAATAAAAATGTGCGTTTTTTCAAAATCGTACCGCAGTACGATGGTACGGAAAGCGAGGGCATAGCTATTTGGTGGCAGTCTGTACAAGGCATAAAGGTAGGAACGAGCAGTAACTGGAGTGCAAATTTCGCAAGTAGGAGACACGGCGAGGGTACTATACCGGGAGTGATAGGCAGCATAGGAGCGTCTTTGTTTAAGAGCAGCCCCGTATGGCTACCGCCAGTGGATAGCGCAGGTAATTTGGTTTTGCGCGTGGCCATTGATATGCTGTTAGACCCGCGATTTAATCCATTTGAGACCGCCGCGAATTTAATGAAGTACGTAGAGCAAAAAGACTGGTACGACCAGTTTAACAAATACGGTAATTTTGTTTATGTCCCCGTACTTATTAAGTTTCAACCCGACGGAAGCGATACCGTATATGTGTGGACTAACCAAAGCGTAGTTAAAAAGGCTGTTAGCAGCCCCGTTACTACACTAAACGCCACCTATGGTAACTGGGTAGTATATAGTGGAGACGGCAACCCTAATGCGTGGGGCTATCTGTGCTATTACGACGCAAAAGACCACGTAGATACCAGTGGCGTTTTAGGCTGGAAGAAAAACCGCCCCGCGATAAATCCGCACAAGCAAAATACTATATCCATACTGACTAACGCAGAAGATGGCCAGTATATACCATATCCTAATTATGGCGGTGGTGGCGGCAAATTATGGGTAGAGGTTTGCGGCGATGGCTGGAATATCGTAAATGAGGGTACGGATTTAGAGAAAAGCGAAAACGGCCCTAAACAGCTGTGGAATAAAATAAGCTGGGTTTTAATGAAGCTGCCGGAAGTGGAAATAATGAACAGCAGCCAGTTTGACAAGACTATTAACACCGACGACGTGGAGTATAACGCCCAACTGAACAGCGCAGCTAAGGAGCCTATAGAGATAGACACCATTTGCGGAACGAGTGCAGAGGGTGTGCCCACTGCGCGGGGAGCCTATTTTAACGCCAGTACCGGCAAACAGATAACAAAATTTACCCGCGCTGGACGAACTACGCAGGCGGAAGATTTACTGATAGGTACGCTTTATAGCCAGTTCGCGCAGCGTCGTACAACGTTAAGCGGAGAGGCGCAGTTAATGCACGACCCTATAGCAGTTTACGCAGAAGAAAATCAAGACGGTAAACTATTTATGGTAGCGGAGGATAAACAAGATGTCCGAATGGATAGCAGCGACGCTGTATATGTGGAACTGCGCCCGGACGAATATAAACGTAGTAACGAATAACGATATGGCGGTATATGAACTAAAAACCTATAAACGCGGCGCACGTCCGCGCAGTGAACGACTGCGAGAACTGGGCGGAGAAAGTTCGGGAAATACTGGCAGCACGGTAGTAACCATTAGTGGCAACGGAAATGTAGTAAGCCCTAACGACCATTACCACGCTAACAAAAATGCGTTAGACCAAATTACGACTGATGCAGACGGCTACGAATATCTAACCCGGCAAAAAGAAGTAATAGACGATGAGGGTAACGCAGTATATGAACAGGTAACGGAAAAGGTTAAAGCCGGCTACGCTGACGTGGCCAAGGATTTGACCGAGGACAGCCCGATACGTGAGCAGTTTTTATCGCGTTTGGTGGATGATGTGGCCAAAGGTAACATAACCTTTGAGCAGGCTATTAAGGTGCTGGGCCTGGCCACCTTTGGCGGAGGTGCAGAGTTCGGCGAGTTTATAAAATCGCTGTACGCTGGCAAGGGCGCAGGCATAGACGCAGACGGTAACGCCGAGTTTGAGAGCGTCCGGGTACGCAGTTACTTTGAATGTTTGGAGCTGATAGTAAACCGGCTTTCCGCTATCGAGGGAGATCAGATACTGACCGAAGCCGACACTATCGAGGCGGTGGACGATTTGGGTAACAACTGCTACGGCCTGCACCTGCGCAGCAAGTGGGATGGCTATTTTACCGCGCAGTACGAGGGCAACGTACTGAAAGGTATTATTAACACACTGGCAGCAGGCAGCGGCCTATATTACACCTGCTGGATGCGCGTTAATAGCGTGAACACGGCTAACAACTATATCGAGGTGACAGCGTACCCCGACGAAGATACGCCAGCAGGCAAGAATTACCCACCCTGCGCGGATATGAAGATAGCCCGGTGGGGAAACCAAACCGACAAGACGCGCCAAAGCTGTATTTACCTATCCAGCACCGAGGGCAGGATAGTGCGGCTTACTGGTGTGACCAAGCCGATTATCGACCCGGAGAATTACGGGGCAACCTTTGGCACACTGCCGGAGTTCCTGCGCGATATGGATTTGCCGATAGTGGACGGGCAGGATTACGTTTACGCGCGTGGTTTGATAGTGCAGGATATAATCCGTATCGACTACAAAGGCAAACCGATTAGCGAGGTTATAGACCGTGGCCCGTGGGCGGCTGATGCGGCCTATTACTGCGAGGCACTGAACCCCGAAACGGGCATATACGAGATTTCAGACGTTTGGTATATGGGTTGCAAATGGCGGTGCGCCAAGACGGGCACCACCACCGCGCCAGCGTGGAATAACACCGACTGGGCGATGGTGGAGGGCAACCCGCAGTTTACCGTAGAGTTTGCCGATACTGATTACATTTTCGACCCCGACCGCTTTAGCATAACGCTTACCATTATCGCCCGTCTGTACAATATGGATATAACGGACGATATACTGCCGGCTGATGTGGAATGGACACGTTACAGCGAAGATGCTAACGGCGTGCCGCGTACCGCCTCAGATAATGCGTGGGCACTGAAACGCGCAGGCGCGGGCAAATCCCTATCGCTGACTATCGAGGACTGCGACCTAAACGGCTATATGCCGCGAACGCTGAAATTTATCGCTACAGTGACTTTGCGCGACGGTATGGGCAACGAAGCGGGTACCGAAAGCGCGATTTTCCAGTATTAAATAGAAAGGTACAGATATGAAAACAAGAAGATTTGATTTTAACTGGAAGCCCCTACAGCTGCAAATATCGCTGGCTGTAGAGGGCAGCGTACCCGACCAGCAGAATTATAACGCCGATACAAAGGAGTTTACCCCGGACTACACTATTACCCCGGTAGTTATCCAGCCCGTTATATCCATACTGGACAAGGACGCGGTACTGCAAGCAGGCCGAGTTAATCAGAGCCTAACAAACATACGCTGGTACGAGATTATCAACGGCACCAAGACGCTGATAGCATCCGATAACGCCAGCTACGAGATTACGACCAGCGGCGGCAACGCAGGGCGTATCAAGGTAAAAAAGAACGCACAGCCGAAAGTACCTATTACGCTGGCTTTCTATGCCGAGTATATAGACACCCGTAACGGCCAGCTGCTGATTATCCAAGGCAGTTATATGCTGGAGTGCGGCAACGCGTCCGACCTAATCCGCGTGGAGCTGGACACCGCAGGGCAGACAGTGTATAACCCGATAACGGATGCTACCACGCAGACCGTAACGGCTACCGTATGGCTGGGCGACCACGTTTGCGACGCGTCCAAATACGCGCTGGTGTGGGAAATGCAGGATGAGGCGGGCGCGTGGCACACCTGCGAGAGTGACGCGGTAATGGACTACGATATTACCATTAACGGCAGCACGGCCACGATTAACCGCTGGCTGATGGGCAGCGAACTGCATTTGCGCTGCCGCTGCAAGTATGACCCAAACGGCAACCCGTCCAGCGTATCGCTTACCGAGGGAACGCCGCAGGCAGAAGCGGTATTTGTGCGGCGCATACCAAAATACGAGTACGACTATACGGGCGTGCCGTATAACGTCCCTGCTGGCATACTGGCTGTTTGCCCTACTGCCATAGTGCAGGGTGCAAAGGGTGAGATAGACGGCTGGGAAAAAGAGCTGCTGCCGCTGTGGTATATCGCCACTAACAAGGCATCCGGCAGCCTAAGTTACGCACTGGTGGCGCACGACCAAAACCCTACTATCCCTACTACCGCGATGGATAAGAACTACGGCGCGGTTATCGGGTTGGACGTTAAGGATAGAGGCTACGCGGGTGCGTTTACCGATGCAGCCGACGGCGCGGTTTTCTGCGACGCTGACGGCGCAGTATTGATTATCCACTAAAAGTATAAAGTTATGGCAAGGTACATTAAAGCAAACCCCAAGGTAGCGCAGTTCCTGCGCGTAGAGAACGACAGAAACCAAGTTAAGGACGGTAATTATTTGCTTTGGCAGGCCGATATACTGCCGCTGGGCAGACTAACCGACCTGTCGCAGATACTGGAGCAAATCGGCGGTATTGCGCTGATGGCGCACGAAGCAAGGCAGGAGCAGGACGGTACGGTACTGCGCGAACTGCCAACGGCCACCGATCCGCGTTTTGTCGTAGAGAAAGACGAAACACCGGCAGAGGATGAGACCAAAAACACCGAGGTAGCCGAAGAACCAGCAGAGCAGCCGACCGAGGGCGCGGCAGAGAGTGAGGAAAGCAGCGAGGCAACGGAGGAACCGGCAGAACCTGCCGGGGATGAGACCTCAGCCGCCGAAAGTGAAACCCCTAACACCGAAACAGTATGAGCGTAGCAAGCACCAGTAGGACGATTAAGTTTATATCCAAGGCGGGCACCTACACCGCCGCTATAATGTCGCCAAGTGGCGACCTATACCAAGACTACGAGGGTACGACCAACGACGTAACAGCCATTTACCCCAATTTTGAGACGCTAAAGCCTATTTTGTATTTCGTCTGCACCAGCAGCCGCGTGGCTGAGGGAGTAGCCAACCCCGACGGGATGGAATACTATTTTAACGGCACAAAGATTACGTTTAGCGGTGGCGTATCTACTGGCGCGTTTGCCGGGTATTTCAAGACCGTGGCACCAAGTGGCGACCAGCTGTATTATGGCCTGCAAATCGTTAAGAATATAGCGGCACTGGCCGGCTATGCACCTGCGGTTATAAAGATGGTAGCCACCGTATCGTATGGCACGCAGAGCGACACGATACAAGCCAGCTATACTATACCTATCCAGCAGGCTACGGGCAGCAGTTACCGCGTAACTATCGCTGCGGGCGATACAAAGAACTTTGTTATTACCACAAAGGGCGGCAGCTGCATACTAAAGGCGATGGCGTACCAAAGCGGTAACGCACTGACAAAGGATTTGACCTACGTATGGGAGAAGATGGGCGCGACTGGCTGGGAGACCATAACGGGAGCGACCGCGCAGACGCTGACGGTTAGGGCTGATGATATTAACACCTATGGCGAGTACCGCGTACACGTTTCGCGCGCTGGTGCTGAGATAGGCAGTGATATACAGAGCGTGATGGACACCAGCGACCCCTACGATATAGACCCGCACCCGTCCCCGGAAGATGAGGCAATAACCGAGGACACAACGGGAAACGGGCAAGTAACGTACACCCCGGTAGTGGTAACGCGAGGAACCAGCACCAAGGCGTTAGACACGCAGTTTTATTTCGTGCTGAAAGATGCTGCGGGCGTTTACCTCAACAGCGACCGCACGACACCTAAGAGCAGCCAAACCGTTACCCGCGCGCACTGCGTGCAGGCAGGTGGCGATGTATCAGTAACCATTACCAGCGTACTGTAGGCTATGGGCGTATCGAGGACACAAGTAGTTAAGTTTATCCGAAAGGGTGACACCGGCGACAAGGGAGAGCAGGGCGCGGTACTGCGCGGCCCGCAGGCGTGGAGTGACTGCGCCACGGGCTACGCTTTCCAAGCTGGGGGCATAGGCGAGAAATGGCAGGACGTGGTTATATATGGCGATAACTACTACAGCTGCAAAAAGAGCCACACCAAGACAGCCAGCAATTACCCCGGAAGCACTACGGCCATAAATAACGGCTACTGGCAGCTGGGCGATAAAATCGAGCTGGTAGCGTCTAAAATTCTGCTGGCCACCTACGCACTGGTTAAAAATTTAGGTGTAGAGGCCATAGATATGAAAGACGCGAGCGGTAACATAGTTTTCCAAGCAAAGGACGGTAACGTAATTTGCAAAAATGGCACTTTTGAAAACGTAAAAATTAAGGGTTCTGTTAGGAACCCGTTTACGTATGCTAACGACAGCATAGATACCGATTATAGCGATAATGTAGTTATGATAAGTAACGGCGGTGGCTGGATAGACGCGTATAGTATGCCGTGGGGAGTAGAACAAAGCGGCCGGCGTATCACTATCGTTAATTACAAATGGGGAAGCAGCACAGCGCAAGGAATTGGAGCCGTTAGCGCACCGACCGGAAAATATTTTTACGAGGACGGAATAAGCAAAAGTGAGCTAAAATTTTCACGCGAAGCGATAGAGCTATTAGGCTACGGAACCCCTACGCAGTTTTACGGCTGGATAGTATTAAAGCGAACCGACTTAATGACCGCATACAGATACGGGCGGGGCCTTAAAATTTTAGCGATGGGCCACGTAGCTTCTAACGGCGGCATTACGGCCAAAACATTTGACGGCAGCAAGCTAACAGCTACACACCCCGCAGAGGGGGAATATACTATAAGTATGCCTACTAATTGGTTTTCATCTGCTGACGATGTGGGGGTAATACTTAACGGTGTAGGCAGCGTAGAAGACAATAGTAAATCGTGGGGAAAACCTACGCTACTAACAAGGGCTACCAACTCTATTAAAATCGGTATGTCCGATGATGCAAGCGCAAATAACGCGGCTTTTGATTTTATGATATTTAATAAGAACGACTGGGCGACCATCTAAAAGTTTAAGATATGGCAACAAAGAAAACAAAGACACTTAAAGACGTCACGACGGTTAGCACCGTGAACGCGTCGCAGTACATACCGCTGACGGATGGAAGCGGTAACACCACTAAAGTATCGCTGGCAAATCTGAAAGCGGCTTTGCTGGCAGGTATCGACCTTAACAGCATCAACGACGGGGTATTTATTATGTTTCATCGAAACAGCGATAATTACCCGCTGATGGTTAAGCCCGACAAGTGGCCGGGCTACCAAAGCAGCGGCGAGATAGCCGAGGGTGTGGTAGTGGTAGAAGGCGGAAAGATACTGGTAGTAGCACCAACCGAGACCGCATTAACGTGGAGCAGTGCAGCCGTTAGCGGCGGTGGCGTTACCACCTCAGACCGCGTTACGGCTATGAACGACTGGGCGGGTAAGGCTAACACCGCGTCGCAGATTAAGCATACCGAGTGCAGCAGCGCAAGTTACGCACCGGGTTTCTGCGCAGCCTACAGCCGCGTTAATGCCAACGGCCAAGGACTGACAGCTGGTAAATGGTGGCTGCCGTCACTGGGTGAGCTGTTTTGCATCTACGCGAATATGCGCAAAATCAATTACGCATTATCGCTGATAGAGGGCGCGACACAGTTAGCCGAAACGTGGTACTGGAGTTCTACCGAGTACGGCGCGGCCAACGCGTGGCGTTTGAACCTCAGCAACGGCACCGCGTACTACACCACTAAGGCGACGTTCGCGGGCAGAGTTCGCCCCGTTTCAGCATTTTTATATTAGTGGTTAATAGTTAAACTTTATCCTTTAAGGTACGGCGAAAGCCGTACCATACTAACGATATTTCCAAGTACCCCGTTATGAATAAATCCAAACTGGTATCTAACCAGCAAATCTATTTAGACTGCCGTAAGCTAATCGACAAAGTGTTAGACGTTACGCCAAACTTTCCGCGTGAATACAAGTTTACCATAGGTAGCAAGATGCACGAGATTTCCGTAAGCCTAATATCAGAGATTACCACGGCATACATAAACAGAGACCGGGCAACACGCATACAGCATTTAATCAATTTCCAATCGGAGTTTGAGGTATTGAAAACGCTGGTGCGCATAGCGGGTGAAAGGAAATGGATATTAGGCAGAAGCAGCCACGCGGATATTATCGAGCTGATGGACGCTATAGGCAAGCAGGCTACCGCGTGGAAAAATTCGTTAATCAAGTTAGACAGCAGACTGGATTAACTGCCGGAATTATAAGGTTACGACTGAATGAGCGTGCAAATAGTTATCTGTGTAAAAATGGGCCGCGTACTATCATTTATAGTTATGGCTGCGGGCATCCAGCCCAAAGCAAGGGCGGCACGGAGTTGCGAGTACAGCGCGACCAACGCGTGGAATTTGAACCTCAACAACGGCAACGCGAACAACAACACTAAGGCGACGAACACGAACAGAGTTCGCCCCGTTTCAGCACTTTTGCAGATAACCAAAACGCGCGATAGCTATACGATATGATTACGACCGAGGGATTATTAGAAGCGTATTACGACTGCCGTAAAAGGAAGCGGAAAACAGCCAGCGCGATAGTGCACGAAATGGACTACGAGGGTAAGTTAATAGCCCTGCGAGACCGCATTAACGCACGTACCTACCGCCCCGGTAAATCTATGTGCTTTGTCGTTACGCGTCCGAGGTATCGGGAAGTATTCGCGGCTGCTTTTGAGGATAGAATAGTACACCACTGGATAGCCCTACGACTGGAGCCGCTGTTTGAGCAGGTATTTAGCCCGCGTACTTTCAACTGTAGGAAAGGCAAAGGGCAGCTGTACGGCATCAATATGCTGCGCGAGGACGTGCGCCAGTGCAGCGTGAACTATACGCAGGACTGCTATATAATGAAACTGGATTTGCAGGGTTTCTTTATGAGCATAAACAAAAAGATGCTGGCCGATATGGTGGACGATTTCGTAGCGGAGAACTACCACAACGAGGCAGACAAAGATACGCTGCGTTTCCTTTGCCGCACCGTGGTACTGCACGAACCCGAAAAGAACTGCGAACGCCACAGCCCTGCAAGCTACTGGGACTATCTACCGCCCAACAAATCCCTATTTACAAACGGCGAGGGTTTGGGCGTAGCCATAGGCAACCTATTTAGCCAGCTTTTCGCCAATTTCCTGCTAAACGTGCTGGACTGGTATTTAATCAAGTCTTTGGGCTTTCAGTATGTCGGCAGGTATGTGGATGATTTCTACATAGTGGATAAGGACAAAGCGCGCCTGCTGGCCGCTGTGCCGTATATCCGCACCCTGCTACAGCTTTACGGGCTAACGCTGCATCCGCACAAGTTCTATTTGCAGCACTACAGCAAGGGCGTGCAGTTTACTGGCAGCGTGGTAAAGAAAGACCGCGTATATACCGCAAACCATACGATAACAAATGCTGTAATGGCCGTGCGCAGACTGAACCGGGCAGAGACGGTGCCCGAAGTTCTGCACGCGGTGGACAGCATAAACAGTTATTTGGGATGCTTTCGACACTGCAAGGAGTACAACACGCGGCGCAAGGTTTTGCAGCGGATGGACAGCCGGGTATTTAAGTGGGTGTACATAAAAGGGCACTACGACGTAGTGGCTATAAAGAAGAAATACAAGTTAAGAACAAGAACCCTACAGCGTATAAGAGATGGCGACTACTGACAACAAAGCACAGCCGGAAGCGGTGCTGCGGCTAACCGAGCTGGACGTACACGCAGTGCGGGCACTATGCAAGCACTGGGTTATTATCGTGGAGCAGAAAGAAAACGAAATAGTAATAGAGTTATATGCGAAAGAATGAACGCAGAAATAGTACAGATTATCGCGGCATCCTTTGCCGCCGTGCTAACCGCGCTGGGTGGATGGGAGGCAATTAAGTACCTAATCAACCGAAAGCCGAACAGCCGCAAAGCAGAAGCCGAGGCAGACAGCGTAGAGTTTAACGTACTGCGCCAAACGGTGGAGTTCCTGCAAACGCAGCTGCAAGAAAAGGAAGAAAGATTTGCGCAGCAAACGGAACTGGTGCGGAAGCTAAACGCCGAGGTGCTGGAGCTTACCAAAGAGAAAGGCAAAGTAGAGCTGGAGTTACAGACGTACCGCTGCATACGTAAGAAGTGCGGCCAGCGAGAACCCCAAAACGGATATTAAGATGAGAAAGATAAACGAGATTATAGTACACTGTAGCGCGACCGCAGAGGGACGCGACTACACCGTAGGCGATATAGACCGCTGGCACAAATCGCGTGGCTGGCAGTGTATAGGCTACCATTACGTTATATACCGGGACGGTAGCGTACACACTGGCAGGCCAGTGGCGCAGATAGGCGCGCACTGCACCGGGCATAACGCCAACAGCATAGGAGTTTGCTATATCGGTGGCTGCGCTGCTGACGGCAAGACACCAAAGGACACGCGCACGCCTCAGCAGCGCGAAGCCCTGCGCAGGTTGGTGGCTGACCTGCAAAAGCAGTACCCCGGTGCAACCGTACACGGCCACAGAGAATTTGCCGCGAAAGCGTGCCCAAGTTTCGACGTTAAAACAGAGTTATAGGTATGAAGCATCTATTTACGATTTTAGCGGCTATCCTGCTGGCCAGTTGCGCCAGCACCCGTTACGCCTCAACGTATGACGAAAGCCGCGACAGTACGAGAGTAAGCACCCGCCAGCTGGATAGCATATTTGCCCGGCTGATGCAGCGCGATAGTATCTATATCCGCGATAGCATCTACGTGCGGGAAAAGGGCGATACGGTAACTAAGTACGTGGAGCGCGTGCGCTACCAGTACAAGGTACACACTGATACGCTGTACAAGTACAGAACCCTGCGCGATACGGTGTATATGGAACGCCGCGACAGCATCCGCGTGGAAAAGCCCGTATATATAGAAAAGCCCCGCCGATGGTACGAAACGGGGCTGATGTGGGCAGGCGGTTTGTGCTGCATATCCGCAATAATGTGGGCTTTGTTTTTATACTTAAAACGGAAATTCTGACCTTTTGTTTTGTTGGTTGCAGGCCGCGCAAACCCGTGAGGGCAAGCGCGGCTATTTTCCGTTTACCACCCAATCAATAACGCGGCGGTTTGCAGCGTCTATTTTGTCGCGGCTAAACTTAATGTACACGCCCGTTATTTTAGAGCCGTGGACGTGCCCCAAAGCCTCAGAAATGGTATCTTTGGGTATGTCCAAATCCGCAGCGTATGTGGCCCAAGAGTAACGCGCCCAATAGGAAGTTATCGCGTTTTCCAGTGGAACCATTACGGGCAGGTGGTTACGGGTGTACACTGGTTTGCCGTTTACCATTTTGGCGGGGCCTATCTTTCGCAGCGCGGCGTTAAGATGTGCCATATAATCGCGGTAGTTATCGTATCTATCAAACTGCCGCAGCAGATGTTTTTTGCCTTTGTACCTATCTAAGATTTCCTGCGCCTCTACCTCTATCTTTATGCTAACTATATAAATGGGTATTTTTATATATCCTCAAAATCAGCGGTTTATAACTAATTGAATACTATTTGCTGAAAATTTGCATAGTTACTGCCAGCTATCCAGCACCCCGTCGCCGTTAGCATCCAGTACCGAGGCATCCAAGCGGAACGGCATAGTTTTAGGCAGCTGCACGCGCGTAACATTATTATCCACGTATGCGCTGAACGATACATTATTAGACACCGAACAGATAAGCACCATATCGTTACCATATAGGATTTCAAACACCGCGCCCGAATTATGCCTAACGTAGCCAGCTTTGCACTGGTAGGCATAGCGGCCATTTTCGTATATCGTTATTCCAGACGTACTGCTGCCGTCCCAATCCACGGCGGCAGTTATTGTTTTGTCTGCATAGACGTACTGGCCAGCACGCAGCGCGTTATCGGCTGTGTCTGGCGTATCGCTATCTTTAGAGCAGGCCGACAGACTGAGCAGGGCGGCCAGCATTATAACTGCTTTTTTCATTTCGCCATTATCTGTAATAGTGTTTGTATCTGTTTATCTTTCTCAGCGAGCAAATCACGCACGAAGTTTTCGGACAGCACGTTTTGCTGGCCTATGACCGTGGCGTTTTTGCCCGTTACCGATTTTGCGCCCGTGATGGACGCAGACGTTTTTAGTTTTTCGCCGCTGCCACGCAGCAGCCAGTCTGCCGATACGTCCGGGCAGGCATCAAGCACCCGCAGGATGGTATCGAGGGTTAGGTTACTGCCGTGGCTTAACTGACTATTCAGACGTTTTTGGGCGGCTGTATCGCCAGCGGCTACCGAATTTTGGGTAAGGCCGTTTTCTGACAGCACCACGTTAATGCGGTTTCTTACCTCAGATGCTGAGTTTTCAAAATCTACCATACGGTTTTTGTACGTTTTAGACCCGATTTAGCGGTTTTTCGGTGGCAAAATCGAAAAAATACCGCTTTTCGGGTAATTTTTTTGCAAAAAGTTTTGGAGATTACCGAAAAACCTCTACCTTTGCACCAACGAACGAACCAACGAACGAAAAAGGCAAGGAAAAGGCTGCCGACCTAAAAGGCCGGAAACGCATAAAATCCACTGGCAAAGGTAGGCAGTTTTTCCGAGCCAACCAACAAACGAACGAAGTTTTTAACGAAAAATGGCAAAAATGGAAGTAAAAGCTACCGAAATGTCGGCAAATGCTGCCGAAAAAGTTACCCGCGAACGTCTGCGGGCGATGCGGGACGGCGAAGAAATTACCGTTACCTGCAAAGATGGCTACGATATGGACAGCCAAAAAAACACCGCCTACGCGCTGGGCAGGATAGAAAACTGCCGCTTTTCCTGCAAAAGCGATGGACTGAAACTTACTGTTACCCGCTATGGTGCAAGTTAAGCCAACCTGCGACCCGGATAGGAGATACAGCCAGCGGGAAGCGGCAGAACTGCTGGGCGTGGAACGCCACACGATTAGACGCTGGGAGCTGGACGGCTGCATACGCTTTAGCGTGAGGAAAGCCGGGCGCACCAAGTTTACTACGGGGCGGCAGATACTCAGATGCTGGGAAGCTACGTATATGTGATTTTTAATAATTCAAATTTAGAGATATGACAGAAAATTATCCTTTGAAGCAGGCACCGCAGGGCTACGTGCCGAACTGCGAGACCGAGCACACAGCAAACAACAATATGCACCAGCGTTTCAAGGGTGGGCGCGTAAAGCTGGACTGCGACAAGAACAACAGCGTAGCGGTGGCATCCGTGGACGGGCGCGTTATAGGCCGATGGACTGACGTAACGATTAAACAGTGGGGCGATATACTGTACACACTGGAAAACGATTTTGCTAACCAAATCCAATAGAGTATGAAAAAGATTATCTGTAATTACCGCTACTGGGTGCTGCTAATACTGGGCACTATAGCGATGCTGGGTATTATGGCAGTGCCAGCAGATGAGCTGCCTTTTACAAGCTGGCTTTATACGCTGGTATCGTCCAAGCTGATAGCCGTAGCCGCTGGCTACATTTTCCACCGCCTATACCTCAGATGGGAGAAGCGCAGAACTATCGACGAGCTGACAAACTTTGTTTCCAACTATTAAATAATAGTGTTTATGCAACCAATCGAAATTAACGTAAAGGTAACTATCGGTATGGAAAACGCCCTGCTGGGTTTGATTTCCAAGTTTACCGAGAACCGCGAGGCGGCACCCGAAGCAGGGCCAGCCCCGAAACCGAGAAAGCAGGCAAAGCAAGTGGAACAAGAACCACAGCCGAAGCCCGAAGTAGAGAACCCGCAGGCAGAAGCCGCCGCACCTCAGACAGAGCAACCGGCAGCAGAACCCGCGCCAGCTGAACCAGCGGCACCAGCAGAGCAGCCAGCGCAAAACAAGGAGTACACCGAGGTAGATGTACGCGAAGCTATGCACAAGGTGCGCCAGCGTATCGAGGGCGAGAACTACAAGGAGCAGCCCGATAGCGAGGGTTACAAGAAATGGCACAAGGTACTGACCGGGTGGTTTAAGAATACCGCGGCTTTCTGCGGCGCAGAGAAGCCAAGCGCATTACCCGACAGCCAAAGCCGCTATCAGTTTATCCAGTGCTGCGAGCACGTGAAAGTAGAGAACGACGAGTTAGTAGAGGATTGTCCATTTTAACGAGTATGGGAGCACACGCATTATTAAGCCCGTCCGCTGCGCACCGCTGGATTAACTGCGCAGCCGCCCCAAGGCTGGAGGCGAACGTAGAGGACAGCGGCAGCAGCTATGCAGCCGAGGGCACGTTAGCGCACGCGTACTGCGCCAAGAAGCTAAAGGAGTATATCGGACTGCCTACCGATGGAGAGCAGGAAGAAATAGCCGCGCTTAACGAGCAGTACCACACCGGGGAAATGGACGAATACACCGACACGTACAAGGTTATCGTACTGGAGAAACTTAACGAGGCACTGGCCAAGACCAAGGACGCGCAGCTGCTGATAGAAACACGTTTGGATTTCAGCGAGTACGTGCCGGAGGCTTTCGGAACCGCGGACGCTATAATTATCGCGGACGGCTGTATGGAGGTTATAGATTTCAAGTACGGCAAGGGCGTGCGAGTATCGGCAGAGCATAACCCGCAGATGATGATTTACGCGCTGGGCGCATACGATAAGTTTAGTTTCGACTACCGTATAGAGCGCGTGCGTATGACTATCGTACAGCCGCGTATCGACAACCTCAGCGAGTACGAGTTATCTGTTAGCGAGCTGATGCAGTGGACTGACGAGACGCTGAGACCAGCAGCCAAAGCAGCATACGACGGCAAAGGCCCGCAGCATCCGGGCGAGTGGTGCCAGTTCTGCAAGGTAAAGAGCAGCTGCCGTGCTTTGGCTAACCAGTGTACGCAGATGGCCGAGGACTACGCGGGCAAGATACTGACCGCTGAGGAACTGGCCAAAGATGTACTGCCGAGGCTGGCAACCGTGAAAACGTGGCTGGCAGGTATCGAGGACTACGCGTTACAGCAGGCGTTAGCAGGTGTAGAGCTGCCGGGCTGGAAGCTGGTAGAGGGCAGAAGCGTGCGGAAGATTACCGACCAAGACGGAGCAGCCGCAGCACTGAACAAAGCAGGCTACAAGACCGCCGAGATATACAAGCCGCAGGAGCTGAAAACCATTACCGAGCTGGAGAAGCTGGCAGGCAAAAAGCAGTTTGCCGCTATCTGTGGTGAGTTTATCGAGAAGCCGCAGGGCAAACCAACGCTGGCACCCGAAAGCGACAAGCGCACGGCAATTAACCCTATGTTAGACGATTTCAAGAATATAGAATAATGGAGTTTGTAACGAATAACAACGGCATCCGCTTTCTGATATGCTGCGCAAGCTGCGAAAACCGAGTTTTGGATGTGACGGGCAGCAGGTGCGGGTTAGTGAGAGCCAAGCCGAAACCCGGCAAGCAATGTACGGCGTATCGCTTTCGCCAGTCACTGATGGACGCGGGAAAAGAAAAAGGCAGAATTAAGAAACCCGATTATTTCCGCTTTCTGCTGGAGTGGCGAGACCGTGAAAAGGCAACTAACGGCAAAGTACCACCCGCCGGGCTGACACAGATACGCGGCGAGTACGAAAAGATGTATGGCAGTATCTATTTAACACCGTGAGCTATGCAGGCTTTATTTGATTTCGTAATGTACCACCCGTTTTGGGCTTTGTATTTGGCTATCCTGCTGGGTATAGCGATACACGGATTTAGAAGTAACAACAACAGTAAATAACACGGCCCGGCGTATTCCGGGAGACGATAAAAGTTTTAACGAAATGGAAAACGTAAAACAGAAAAATGGCAGAGCTTTGCGAAGCAGTAGCAGCCAAAGGTAGCGTTTTAGTTATCGGTTTAATCGAGGGCGAGGGCGAAAGCAGCGTAATAGCTGCCGCGCAGGGTAAACCCGTAATGATTACCGATGCAATAGCAAAGCTGGTATCTAACGACAGCGCAAACGCTATATCAAAAATGCTAAAAGAGGGTTTAGCACTGGCAGCTTTGTATAAAATCACCGGCCACCACGCCGACAAAGTAGAAGTAGAAGAAGAATAACCCCTTAAAATTTTTAAGTTATGATTACACCGCAAGTAAAGGACACAAAGGTAGTTTTCGGCCCGTGCCGACTGAGCTACACCCACGTTTTCAACAAGTACGCGCCCGATGGTGACACCAGCAACGGCAAGTATATGACAAACGTACTAATCCCCAAAGACGAAAAGGAAACCGTAGATGCTATTAAAAAGGCTATCGAGGCGGCAAAGAAAGCCGCTACCGTTTCCAAGTGGGGAGGCAATGAGCCTAAGAAGCTGGATATGCCACTGCGTGACGGCGACACCGACAAAGAGGACGATGAGGTTTACGCAGGCTGCTATTTCCTCAACGCCAAGAGCACCACGCGCCCCGGTATCTGTGACAAGCACAAAACGCCTATCGTAGATGAAGATGAGATTTACAGCGGCGTATATGCCTACGTATCGGTAACTTTCTTTGGCTACGACGTAAGAGGAAAACGTGGCGTAGCCTGCGGCCTTAACAACATTATGAAGTTCAAGGACGGCGAGAGACTGGGCGGCAGGGCATCCGCTGAAAGCGACTTTGGCGATATTGACTGCGAGGATGACGACGATTTGTAAACAAGTACCAACCATTTGCCCGGCGCGGGTACGCGCCTGCGCTGGGCTTTCTAAAAATTCCAATTATGTACAATCTGATTTCAACGATAGCAGAACGCTGCCACGCCTCAGCGACGAAGCGAGGAAAGGACACCAGTAGTTTAGGCTGCATCCACGCGTTAGGTGTAGAGCAGCGCGAATACTGGGAAGCGTGCGACAAAGGCGCAGAAGTGGGCGATATTCGCGTTTTGGATGCTGAGGCTAACAAGTTATCGGACGCGGATTTTGTCGCGCTGTACGAGGCTAAGATACACAATACCGCCAGCGATGAACTGGCCGACGTACTGATAACAGCGGCTACGTGGCTGCATACCGCGGAACTGGAGAGCGGCAAGGATTTCAACGCAGACCGCAGTTTAGACGTTATGCTGCTTTCGGGTGCAGTGCAGTTTGTCTGCGGGCGCATTACCGGCCCTGCTGACGTGGAACGACTGCAAATCGTGACTAACCTAAAGATGCGTTACAACGAACTGAGGGAGGATTAACGATGCAAGAGATAGGGATAGATATTGAAACCTACAGCAGCCACGACCTGCCAAGCTGCGGCGTATATCGCTACGTGGAAGCCCCGGACTTTACTATACTGCTGTTTGCGTATAGTGTGGATGGTGGCCCGGTAGTATGCTGCGACTTTGCAAGCGGTGAGCAGCTGCCAGCGGAGATATACGAAGCCCTGCGAGACCCTGCCGTTATCAAGACCGCGTTTAACGCCGCATTTGAGCGCGTTTGCATATCCAAGTATTACGGGTGGCCGCTAATGGACGCAAGCCAGTGGAAATGCACGATGGTACGAGCCGCCCGTATGGGTTTACCGCTATCGCTGGGGCAGTGCGGTGAGGTGCTGAGGCTTTCGGACGGTAAGATGAAAGAGGGCGCGGCACTGATACGCTATTTCAGCGTACCGAACCGAGGCAAACGACACCTGCCAGCAGATGCACCCGACAAGTGGGAAACATTCAAGGCGTACAATATCCGGGACGTGGAGGTAGAGCAGCAGATATTAGCCAAGGTGCGCAGGCTGGAGCCTGCCGCATTTGACGAAGTGCTGTACACCATAGACCAGCGGATAAACGACCGTGGCGTTATGTTAGACCGCCAGCTGGCCGAGAACGCCGCCCGTTTCGACGATGAGTATAAAGCGCAGCTGTTTGCCGAGGCGCAGCAGCTAACCGGGATGGAAAACCCCAACAGCCCGGCGCAGATAAAAGAGTACCTGCATAAAACTACTGGTTTCAGTATCGCCAGCCTCAACAAAAAGGATTTGGACGATATGGACAAACAGTTTAGGTACTGGCCGAAAGCACAGCGCGTTTTAGCCATACGCCGCGAAATGGGTAAGACCAGCAATAAAAAATATGCGGCTATGCTGCAATGCGTCTGCGATGATGGCCGAATACACGGGCTTTTGCAATTCTGCGGCGCGGCACGTACCGGGCGATGGGCCGGCAGGCTGGTGCAGGTGCAGAACCTGCCACAAAACCACCTGCGCGATTTGGACTACGCACGGCAGTTAGTCAAGGCGGGCGATTTGGAGGATTTCGAGCTGAACTACGAAAACCCTACGCACGTACTTTCGGAACTGATACGTACCGCATTTATCGCAAAGCCCGGATGCGTTTTCCACGTCTGCGATTTCTCAGCTATCGAGGCGCGCGTTATCGCGTGGCTGGCGGGTGAAAACTGGGTGCTGGACGTATTCCGGCAGGGAGGCGATATATACTGCGCTACCGCCGGGCAGATGTTTCACTGCAAGGTAGAGAAGCACGGAGAAAACGCAGAACTGCGCGCCAAGGGCAAAATAGCTGTGCTGGCACTGGGCTACGGCGGCGGTGTGGGCGCGCTGGAGAATATGGGAGGCAGCCGTATGGGGCTGACCGAGTACGAGGAAAAGGAAATTATACGCAAGTGGCGAGACGCTAACCCGAAGATAGTACGCTTTTGGACTATCATAGAACAAGCAGCGGTAAAGGCTATCAAGACGGGCGAAAGCGTGACGATTAACCGAGGTATAGAAGTTTCCTACAGATGGGGTATGCTGCTTATTACCCTGCCGTCCGGCAGAACCATTTGTTACCCGCGCGCCACTATCGGCATAGAGTACGGGGACGGATGGAGAGGCGACCACGAAATAATCGAATACGAGGGACTGAACCAAACGACCAAGAAATGGGAAAAGATACGCACGTATGGCGGTAAGCTGACCGAGAACGTAGTGCAGGCGATAGCCCGAGACGTGCTGGGTAACGTGATTATCAGAGCTGAGGAAAGCGGGTTAAATATCGTTTTCCATATCCACGATGAGATAGTGGTAGAAGCGGAAGCAGGGCAAACGCTGGCAGACGTGGAAGCCATATTTAGCAAACAGATTAGCTGGTGCCGAGACCTGCCGCTGAAAGGCGCGGGCTATACTACACCATACTACCTAAAAGATTAGTTATATGAACAAGAAATTTTTGAAATTCAAGTACGCGGCCATACGCCGCTATGGTGAAAAGCAGTGGACTGCTAACGCCGATGTAATAGAGTTTAACCCTAACTACACAGTGGGGGTTAGTGGATGCGAAAAGGGCGATTTTGCCGTAGGGCTGGATTACCCCTATATCGTAGAGTTATCCAACGGTACAAAGTTCCTTTGCTTTATGCACAACTACGGCAAAGATTTGACCGATGAGATTTTGAGCGACAAGGGCGAGGTAGCCAACAGCTACGCAGATGCTGAGTGCTACGAAAAGGTTAAGAAGAATATCAGTAAACTAAACAGCAGCAGATATGGAAGCTATTAACGATGCTATGCAGGTACGTATGACCCTGCTAAAAGAAACCGGGTACAACGTAGAGACCGCACAGAAATGCTGGGATTTCGTGCGCGGTGGTGATGAGGCTAAGAAGCAGGAACCAACCAGCGACAGACTGGCAGATGGCGTTTACCTAATCGACACCAAAGGCAACGCAGTGCGCTATGATGGTGAAGATACCGAAACCGTAAACGATACTGCCTATATCGGTATCGTCCAAGGTAGCCACAGCGTAGCCATATCCCTGCACGACGTAAGCGAGGACGAAATTACGCTAACTACCGGCAAGGACGATGGCAAAGGCCGCTATATCGACAACTATTTGGACGCTGTGCAGGACTGGCAAGGTAAGAAGAACACCGAGCACCTGCAAGCCGCGGGGCTTAATCCTGCTATCCAGCTGAAAGATGGCGAGTATATCCCGACACTGGCAGAACTGTACCTAATCTGCCTCAACCGCAAAGCCATTAACGCGGCTATGCGTTTCGTAGGCGGGCAGGATCTGAAAGGCTGGTACTGGAGTTCTACCGAGTACAGCGCGACCGGCGCGTGGCTTTTGGCCCTCTACAACGGCAACGCGAACCTCAACCTCGCTAAGGCGACGAACACGAACGGAGTTCGCCCCGTTTCAGCATTTTTACACCGTTAATAGTTAGTCTTTAATCTTTAAGCCCGGCGCAAGCCGGGCGCATTAAATCCAAATTAAGATATGATAGTTTTAAGTCTTTTCGACGGTATGAGCTGCGGGCAAATAGCACTACGGGAGTTAGGCGCAAAGATAGATACCTATTACGCCAGCGAAGTAGATAAGTATGCTATCCAACAGACGCAGTATAATTTTCCCAACACCGTGCAGCTGGGAGACGTGCGCAACGTGGACGCACGGAAATTAGGGCGCGTAGATTTACTAATAGGCGGCAGCCCGTGCCAGTCTTTCAGTTTTGCAGGTAAACGGGCGGGTATGAGCACTAAACAGAAAGAAGAAATATATACGTTAGACCGCTATTTGGAACTAAAGCAGGCGGGATTTGAGTTTGAGGGCCAAAGCTATCTGTTTTGGGAGTACGTGCGAATACTGCAAGAACTGAGAGAGAGTAACCCCAACGTTTTGTTTTTGCTGGAAAACGTGGAAATGGGCAAAAAGTGGGAAAGCATTTTATCAGACGCTATCGGGTTACGCGGCGTGCATATTAACAGTGCTTTGGTATCTGCGCAAATACGCAAACGCATATACTGGACTAATATACGCACGGCATCCGACCTATTAGGAAACCTTTATACCGATATACCACAGCCAAACGACAGAGGTATTTTGCTGCGCGATATACTACAAGATGATGCAGATATAGATGAAAGCTATTATCTGAAAGACAAAACCGTTAAGGCCCTGCTGGAACACAAAGCAAGAAATGACAAAAAGGGCAACGGCTTTGGGGTAGTATTCCACCGAGGGGGGGGGGGAAGATGCACGCCGTTAGAGTAGGTGGAAAAGGTTTTGCAGATTTAATACAGACCGAATAATGGAAATAATTTGTGTAGCATCAAGAGGCAGACAGACGGGGGGGGG
>OBLI01000565.1_pt1 | contig 39401 bp, 33 predicted proteins | sample 1519701 | NCBI WGS metagenome assembly OBLI01 (sample SAMEA3663005, study PRJEB22513) | pig gut metagenome | biome: pig gut; feature: pig-associated habitat; material: faeces | place: France | collected 2012
CAATCGAAGGCTTCTTAAATAATGTTAAACCGTCCAACTTTTGGGGGTCACATCATTTCAGGTCATCCTCTTGTGCTCCCTCAGGGAGTATAGTATGTGTCTTATTATGATCTTTCACTGCTGTCCTGTTTAAACTAACTCATATTGAACAAGTTAGGATATTCGTCAGTTGAAACGGCATTTTGATTTTTGTTAAACAATTGATTTATAAGCACTTTCTCAAATAATACAAAGCCTAACGGAGGGCGCTGAAAAACGGGACATTTTTGTAAGTATGCCTTACTTGAACGACTTATACTTCTCATTCAATTCTTTCTGCATGATGTCGCATGTGCTGCTATTCACATCAACACCCTCACAATATGAGCGAAAATTCGAGACAACATCAAGTACCTGTGATATGATTCCTGATGGATTATTGATGTCGTTTTCCCTTGCTATTGCCAGGAGATCCTTTTCAGTTATGTCAAGTACCTTTCCTTTAATGCTCATGAACTGACCTTTCTGGATTCCCAATGTGTTCGGATCTATACTGTAGACCATGTCATAGGCCGGAGCAAGAGACCACCTGCCCTGCTTATCCATTAGGAACGAGAAGTTCTTGTCATGGTCATCGATGTTTCCTCCGAGCACATTGAATACCATCATTCTGAAAAGCTGTTCCTTATCAGCATAGTCGAGTTTGAGACGTCGAACGACATTGAATGCTTCTTCGTATGAGCTTGCTCCACCGGTCAATGCCGCAAGCGACTGCATATGTACTTTACCTTCCTGGGTTCTATCAAATCTTTCTGTTATGAAATGTGAGCACCTGTCAAATCTCTTTAGCTCGGAATGTTTCATTAGTATTCCAGAATCGCAACACATCTTGTAGTAAGCATATTCGAGACGGGCATACGGAAACATATCTGACTCATTGTCATATTTAAGGATATAGTATTTATACCCTTCGGGAAGAAGAGCCTGGCCAGATTTGATACTGCCATCAGAGTCATTTATAGCAATCAGAGCCTTCGGCCTTTTCCCTCCTGGAGATGTGCCTAACTTTACCAAATCAGCCCACAACAATTCGTGATTTGCATCAAATGTCAATTCTGCACGTTCGGACAAAACCGATTTCGCAAATGCATATAGCTCATTCACATTCACATCAAAAGCATCATCCTCATCGCTTATATATGCCGGATCATACTCCAATGCTCCCATCGCACGTTTACCGATAAATGACAAAAGGTCTACACTAGTCACACTCTTCATACTGATCTTATGACTTTCTGCCCACTTTCGAAAAATGCTGTTTCCCCAATGGTCAGGAAGAGAGTCAGCAAAGACCGGATGCAAGCCACCAAAGCGTTCTTTGGGGCTTGTTCCTCTGATGCTTTGACGTGACTGGACCAGATTGGAGCCTATTGACATCCTCAACGGAGATATATCAAGGCCTTTATCAAGAAAATCCTTTGCAAAACTAAATACTGCTGTAGTTGTACGCCAGTTACTGGAATCCCATGTCAGATATCCAACAGTCTCACCCCATAACACGACTCTTACTGCATTCCCATTCATTTTCTACCTCCTTTCTTATTTTGTGACATCCACATCTTTTCCGGATCAATCTCACTGACAACAGGAATCAGATCACTTAACGTTATCTCCAATCCTACAGCATCCATCAGGAGCAGGAAATGCGATAGTGACAATCCATGTCCCTTACCGTTCTCAAACTGACTTATGGTGAAGATTGAAATGCCGGTCATCTCATGCAGCCTTTGCTGTGAAATCTTCAGAGATTTCCTATATTTTGCAAACGCTTCTCCAAGTGAGACAATAGACTCATATGGAGTATTTATATTATCATACATACTATTGATATATCTATAACTTTTGCACAAAAATATAGTTAATTATTGAAATACCAAAAGATATGCAACATTTTATTTACTTAGCATTGTTCTTCCCTTCCAAAAATTCTATCAACCAGTCGGCGAGGTCGATGTCGGGAAAGGCTATGATCTTCTCCTGTGTTTTCCAGCTTAAGTATGGAGCTTTCTATCTCAGCAAGGCCACTGTTGATCTTGCTGTATGACGTACCTTTTGAGTTGGCGCCACTTTATACTAAAGTGCTCATTTTCAGACATATAACAAAAAAGGAGTTCATTTCTGAACTCCTTTCGTGCTCCCTCAGGGGCTCGAACCCTGGACCCCAACATTAAGAGTGTCGTGCTCTACCAACTGAGCTAAGGAAGCAGACTTTTAAACTTCTCCGTGATCCGTTCGGGGCTCGAACCCGAGACCCCAACATTAAAAGTGTTGTGCTCTACCAACTGAGCTAACGAATCTTCCAACCTTTCGGTCTATCAGGTGATTTCCGAACGGGATTGCAAATGTAGAGCATTATTCGGAAACTTCCAAACTTTTCAGGGATTTTTTTCAAATATTTTTTGAATTTCGCCAACTAAAACGTTACTGCAGGTCATTTCATCCGGAATGACGACTGTCACGGCTACTGAAAATACTTCTTCCGAAGTGCGGCGGCCAGAAAAGCAGCCACCCTCTTGTCGGAAAGAAACTCTGCCCCGCCGTTCATCCTGTATGCGGATCTGGTGACGGTGATGTCGAAAAGGCGCATGCCGAAATAGGTGGAGGCTACCACCCTGACTCCCCTGTCTTCGGGTCCGGGCAGATTGTCGAAAACATTCCTGGCCACCAGGAAGCCGGATATCTCATTGCTGCCGGCCTTGAGCACGAAGTCATACTGCCCTATGGAGGAGTCCATCGTTTCGAGATCGGAACCGGGCTCCACCGTCATCGACATATCCCCGGAATTGACGGAGAGTTCCCGGGACTCGGTTATTGTCAGCCTCGGGGCGCAGGACGACAGGCTAGCGGCCAGCAAACACAGAAGCAGGAAGAGTCTCATTGAACTTTTTGCCGCTGAACTCATAGGAAGTGTAATCTGTTTCATTTTCATGCATTACCAATGTATTGACAGACATATCCTTGCGGTCAAGGAAAATCTCCATCCGGCAGACATAGCCGCGGAGCTGATCAGAGACAGGCACGAGAACCACTTTGTATTCCCGGTCCGACTCGAAATATTCAATCTTGAAGTCTGAGCCCATGGCATTGACATTTCCCGTCATGCAGGCCGACAGCAGATTCTTCATCTGGGACATGACCGGATTGCCCTTCAGGTTGGCGGAGGAAGACTTCCCTGCATTTACGGTAAGAAGACGGTCCCCGTCAATGACAATCCTGTAAGGTGCAGGCGTAGTGTAATCCAGACAAAGCCTGTCCGGTGCCGACCAGGCGAAACTTCCCTTCGATACCACCTCAGCATTGAACACGCTCAGATATTTCTTCTGGACAACATCCGCGCGGATGCTGGTAAGGGCCGAAGTCCTTGCGGCAAGATTCGCCGAAAATGACCCGGCATCATTAATCTTCACGAAATCGCCGGCCACCGCGCTGAAAGCCTGAAGCAGCAGGGCGGCTGAAATCATAAATGCTGTAAAATGTCTCTTCATATCTCCATTCAAATAGTCGGTTCAGTTGAAGGAACCGATTGATTGTCAATCCAATGACCTGTCGCAGGAATATCCCCGCCTGCGAATAAGGTCCAGAATCCCCTTCAAAAGTTCCCCGGAGCCTTCAAGCCTGTCGTGCAGGAGGATGATGGCCCCGTCTTCAAGATTCCTGTCTATCTTATCCAATATCCGTTCCATTCCCCCTTCCTTTCCAAGCAGGGAGGTATCGAACGTGCGGATGCTCCACCCGATCGTCCTGAGCCCAAGCCTTCGGACCGCCTTCGCAACGGTCGGATTCACCACCCCGAAAGGCGGACGGAACAGCCTGACAGGCTCTCCTGCAATGTCTTCCAGAACTCTCCGGCTGCGGCTCAGGTCATCCGTCATCTCCGAAACGGACATCAAGGGAAAGTTCCAAGAATGGGACCAGGAATGAATTCCCACCCCGTGTCCTCCCGCCAGCATTCTTCTGACCAATGCCTCATTGCCCCCGACCCTGCTTCCGATGAGGAAGAAAACGGCCTTTGCACCCCTGGAGGCAAGAATGTCGAGAATCTCCTCCGTCCTGCCCGGTTCCGGCCCATCGTCGAAGGTCAGATAAACCCTGCCGCTCCGGCTCCTGCATTCCGCCTTCAACCAGACGCCGGAAGAAATGGTGGCGCAAGCCCAGACAAGGAATGCCGTCACAGTCAATACAATGATTATGAGCACTATCCAGAGCATAATCAGTCAATTTCCAAAAGTACGGCAGGTCCGCCCGGATTCACATCATCAACAACCAGGATTCTGCCCTCAGGTCTCTGCCCGATGACAATGCACAATACCACGGGAAGGATGGAGAAAAAGGCCCCTAATCTATCTATATAGCTACTGCACAATACTTTACGGTCAAACTCAAGGGTGTGGCAGGAAGAATGCACCCCGAGAATGCGGACTCCGTTGTCCCCGCCTCCGAGGCAGAGGAAACCTGCACCTTCCCCGAGCGGAAGGAAATCCCCTCTCTTCCAGCATCCAAGCTTGCGCCTGTATTCATCCACCTCCGGTGAAGCCTCGTCGAAACCTCCGACAAGCACATTGCCATCCTCCACCAGCATCATTGCATCCGTCAATGCCGCCGCAAAGCCTCCTGAGCGATGCACATAGGCCGTATTGTATGTCCTGATCCCGCCCAGCAGGGCAATGTAGCCCGATACTGTATTGAATGTGGACTGCATGAACGGAGACGGATTGAGCATTTCCTCATTCCTGTCAATCAGCATATCGGCGAAGCTTACCGTGTCCTTCATGAAACCTAGTCCGGTGGAAGTGATGATGCCGGCGACATTGCCGGTATCGACATTTTCGAGGGCAGCCATTCCGCAGGCCGCCGCCAGCCTGAGAAGCGGACCCATCCTTCTCCTGAGATTGGCGTCAGGTATGAGGGCCTTTACGTCGACAGGCTCCGCCGGAGTGGCGAAGCAGCAGGACGCTACCGGGCAAGGGCGCTTGGGAACATATTCCAATATATTGTCTTTCAGCATCATACCTTCGAAAATATCAATGAGACGCAATTACCTCCGAAGCCGAATGCGGATGAAATGACATTGACCGGTGCGATATCCGGCTCACCATTGTAAGGGACAAGGCCTGTCTCCGGAATCGGAACGGAAAATCCTGAGGAGCGCATCATCGAGCAGTCCCCGTCTGCAATCGCACGGCAAACAACCGCCGCCTCCAGCGACTCTGACGCCCCGAGCGTATGGCCGAAATACGGTTTCAGCGAGCTGAACGGAGGCACATTGCCGCCGAATATGCGGAGCATGGCATTGGACTCCGCAAGATCATTGACAGGGGTTCCGGTGCCGTGGGTATTGATGAAGCTGATATCCCCCGGCCTGATGCCCGCAATCTCCAGGGCCCGTTCCATCGAAAGCCCCGGGCCTATGCCCTCGGGCGTGCTGGCAGTCTGATGATAGGCCTCGGCAGCATTGCCCCAGCCCTCAAGACTGCAGTAAGCGCCATCCGCTCTCCCTGCCGAAAGGACGAGATAGCCGGCTCCCTCGCCGAGATTGAGTCCGGCCCTGCTTTCGTCGAATGGCCGGCAGAAATCTCCGTCAAGAATGCGGAGGGAGTTGAAGCCGTTCATCGTGAAACGGCATAGGGAATCAGTTCCGCCGGCTATTGCAATATCCACCATTCCGGCACGCAGCATCCTGGCTGCCAGCAATATGGCATTGCCGGCCGAGGAGCAGGCAGTACTGATGGTAGTAGAGTTTGCCACACCGTTCCAGAATATTTCGGATTCAGGAGAATCGGGGGCGGAGGACAGGATGGAAAGCGTCGAGGCACCGGGATCGTGGACTGAAAGGCAGGAACAATCCGCCCCTTCCATGGCCCTGTTTTTCCAGAACTCTTCGCTGAGGTCCATTCCTCCGACCGAGGTGCCGGAGATGAAGACGCCCCGCTTCGGGACAATGCCTCCAGTCCTGCGAAGATGGTCGTCCACAGCCTCCCTGACGGCCTTGAGACCGAGCAGGGATGTCCTGCTGATGACATTGGCATCGACCCCGAGCAGGGTCCTGAGTTCATCATCGCTCAGACCGACCTCACCCACAGGCATCTGCAGGGCCGTTTCAAAGCGGGCGGCAGGACGGAGGAAGGTCTTGCCGGATTTCAAGGCTCCGACAATCCCGTCAACATCATTACCGGCAGCGGAAACCGCCCCGATACCTGTCACATATATCCTCTCCCCACCCACGGATCAGCCCTCGTATCCGGTGGACCTGATATAATCGGCCATTGTCCTGACAGAGTAGAACACCTTCTTGCCCTCGGTAGGATTGGCCAGCTTTATTCCGTACTCCTTGTCCAGGAGCAGGATGATTTCCAGAGCGTCGATGGAATCCAGTCCGAGTCCCTCATCTCCGAAGAGAGGAGCCTCAGTATCAATGTCTTCCGGAGTCATATCCTCCAGATTCAACGCCTCTATGAGTTGAGCTTTGAGTTTTGATTCAAGGTTTTCCATTTCCTAAAAAATTATCGCCGGGCTTGCCGGCCAGATTATACTTCTCCGAAGCGGAGGAGTTCAAATATAGCTAAATATTCTCCATTAATGAAATCCGACCGCCCGACCAGACAATATTTCAATGACTTCCTGGCCGAAGCGAGTTCCGCCTGGTGCCGGAGCTCCGCCATCGGGGCATCGCTGAACCAGATGTTCTCCCCCTTGACATGATGTCTTATCGAAATCTCGGCCGCCGCGACATTCGGCAATGTATAGACGAACACTGATGGAGCGGCATAATCATCCCCATCCCTGTCAATGATGGACTGGTGGTTCATATCCGTGTCCAGCGAGCCGTACTTCCCGGACATCAGCACCGCACATTCCTCCTCCCCAAACTCAATCCCGTCCAGAATCCATTCAGCCGCCACGTATGCCAGTTTGCAGGCCGAATCCATCTTGTAGAATTTCATATTGGCGGAGCCCCTGGACCTGAAGGCTTCCCGGATGAAGGCATCGAAACCGGCATCTGAGGAGAACACCGTCCTGCCGTCCAGTTCCACCCTTCCTTCCGAAATCTTCAAAGTCCTGACCGACAATGATCCGCGGGGATGGAACTCAGCGCATTCCGGAACCGTGTCCGCAGCCGAAAGCACAATGGCGGCATTGGTCCCGCCGAATCCGGACGCAGTCTTAAGGCAATGTTTCATCTCCATCCTGCGAGTCTCGGGCGAAACGGAAAGCGGGCAGGGAAGGCCTGGGCTGCAGAAGCCCGGAGTACCCGCAAAAAGGCCCCTCTTCATCTGTTCCGCCAGCATTATCGTCTCTATGACTCCGGAGGCTCCCATCGTATGGCCGAAATAGGGTTTGAGGCTCTGGACAGGGACGTCCGAAAGCCCGGCAAGCGACATCGCCCTGGACTCCATCTCGTCATTATACACCGTGGCCGTGCCGTGAAGCTGGACCGCGTCGATTTCTGACAATGGAAGTCCGGCAGCACAGGCGGCGTTTCTCATCGCGAAAAACAGTCCGTCGCCGGTACGGGAAGGACCCGAGATATGGTTGGCATCGTCAGAGATCGCTCCCCCGTCCACCCTGATGGCATCCGGACCTGCAAGCTCGCGGTCATTTGTCAGCAGAACAGCCCCGCAGGCCTCTCCAAGATTGAGTCCGCAGCGGGACTCGTCGTATGGCCGGCAGATATCTGGGCTGAGAGACTTGAAAGAGGAGAACCCGCTGACAATGAAGCGGTTCTGGACATCCACCCCGACTACGGCAACATTGTCATAATCCCCGGCGAGAATCATTCTTCGGGCAATGACGATGGCTGCTACTCCTGATATGCAGGCATTGGAAACCAGGGTTGCGGATCCGGCAGGAAAACCTGACAATTCCGCAATCCGCTCCGCAAAAACTTTCAGGAGGAGCGGCGAATCTTCCCCGGGAATGAACGGTCCGTTTCCGCAACGCCCTTCAAGCATTGAAACATTGCCCTTGGCCGTCGCAATGACAAGGCCTGTCCGGCCAAGCCCCGGCCCAGCCTTCAACGGTTCAATGACATTTGCAACAGCCTCTGCAGCAAGCATTTCCGCCCTGCTGTACCCCGGCCCGAAACGTCTCTCCAGAGAAGCGTAGTCCGAATCCGGAATCAGGCCCGCGAATATAGGGCGGGATGATACCCTGCCGCCGGGAGGGGTAGGTCCGAGTCCTGATTCACCCCGGACAATGGCCTCGCAGGCGGAATGGACATCGCCGCCAAGGGCGGTACGCATCGAGGCTGCCGCTATGTAGATCTCCCTGCCTTTCACGCCTTTTCGCACTCTATCAAAGTATGGCCGAAGCCCAACGAATCCTGCATTGACTTGATTCTCAAGCCGGAACGGTCAATTATCGACTCGAGATCCGGGGTAAAGAAGAGTTTGCTGTTGCCATTGGCCATGGCAGTGAAGTACACGCTGGTCTGTGCAAGGTCAAACGAAGCCGTATCGAAAGTCTGACGGTCCCAGAGATTCTCCATTATAAAGACTCTGGCGCCTGGTTTCAATGTCGCCGCAACCCTCTTCAGGATGCTCACGACCTGCTCTTCAGAGAAACAATCCAGGAACTGGCTCATCCAAACCACATCAAAGCCGCCGGGAATGACGGTCGATTCATCCAGAAGATTGGCGGGATGGCCGCTAATCCTTCCGGAGCCCTTCCGGCCTTCTATATTTTCCATCAGAAGACCTATCTGCTGGGGCAGGTCCATGACGGTAACCTTCACATTTTCATTTTCTCCGACACATTTCAGAGCAAATCTTCCTGTGTTGCCTCCGATGTCGAGAATGGATGCAGGAGAGGTTGCGAACACTGACGGGAGGGCCTGCTCAAAGGAATTGTCAGAGTAGAAATGGTCGAAGCCGAACCATGCGGACTGCACTTCAGGCTCAAGCGAGGACAGTCCCTCGTAGATGGTAGGCCAGTCTCCGAGTTCCTTCAGTCCTGCCGGCCGTCCCTCCCTGATGGCCTCGTCAAGATGGTACATGCCCTTGTAATTGACATAATGGTTGAAGTCAATGTCAGCCTTGACCATTGCGTCATTCTCCAGAAACCATCCTATCTTGGAGATTGTATAGCGGCCGTCATTGTAAAATACCGTACCGGCGGTGAGGGAAGACTCCAGAAGAACCTTGACTCCGTACAGGGAAATGCCGGACCTTTCGGCGATCTCCTCTGCAGAAAGGCCTTGCGGCTCCTGCCTGCCGGCTTCAATCAGAAGCTTGAAAATGCCGTATTTCACCATCAGGCGGCTGACCTGGAACACTATGGGTGCGAAGGCTATGGCGTGCGCCGCCCTCTGAGCTTCCAACGCTCTCATTTTCACTCCATTATACTTGGAATCCATATTATCTTTGCTTAAATCCCCAAAAATCGTAATAATTGTACCACTGCTCCGGATGGCGGAGAATCTCCTCCGAGAGCACCGAAGCGAACTGCTCCAGCACAGCCTGTTCAGGACGCGGCCCTCCCTTGCTGCGCTGAGGTATGTCGGCCTTCACGAAACGGAACCTGTAGCACCTGCCCTTCTCCCTCACGGCAAAGTAGAAATACACCGGTGCCTTCATCCTGGATGATATGAGGAAGGGACCGGAAGGGAACTTCACATTCCTTCCCAGTAGGGTGGTCTCAAGGAGCTTGTCCTCATTGAGATATCTGTCCCCGAGGAAGGAGACTGCCTCTCCCCTGTCCAGGGCCTCCGTTATCATGAAGACGTGGGCAATATTGTCCTTGTTCACAGGTATTATCTTGAATGACTTGCCGTACTCGCTGTTCTTCTCCAGGACTTCCTTTATGTCGGCGCTTTCATTGTCGAACATCACAATGTTCAGAATCGCTCCGAAGTCACGGAAGAACGGTTCTCCAGCCGCCCAGTTGCCGAAATGTGCCCCGATTGTGACTATCCCTGTCCTGCTGCGGAAGGCTTCGGACACCGGATCTGCCCCATCGAATTCAAACTTGAACCTGTCTTCCATGCCGGAAGAAATGGCGACCTTGTCGATGATAGACTGTCCGAAAGCGAAATAGTTCCTGTAAATGAAGACCGCAGAACGGAGACGGCCATAGTGCAATATTCTCCTGGCATATCTCCAGATTTCGGCGGTGGAACGGGGAGCGGCCGGTATATAATACAACGAAACAAGGCTGAGAAGCGCATACGCCGCCCCCAGCCCTAGATTCCGCAGCAGGAAGATGAAGATCATGTATCCGGTCTTCCCTCCCCTGGACCTGCCCTTCCACTCAGAAGCCATTATTTTCCGGCCATACGTGATTCAACAAAGTCGTAGAAGTCGGCAAACGACTTGATTCCGCGGAAATCCTCCTTCTTCATCACGAAGCCGAAATGCTTCTCGACCAGCACCACAACATCCACAATGTCAAGGCTGTCAAGGTCCAGAACCTCCATCATGGGAGCATCCGGAAGCATGTCCTCCTTCGGTGTCTCGAATTCCTCGGACAATGCTTCATTGACTTTCTCTATAAGTTCTTCCCTAGTCATTCAGTAAAAATTTTAGCGAATTGCAAATATAATAATATCAGTCGGTTCCGACAAATGTCAATCCAGTACCGGAAGGCTGAGGAAGGAGCCCCCGGCCTCGATGCCGACCGTAACGGGCAGATAGTCCGCAGCAGCGGCAGCATACTGATTCTCCAGATAGGTCTGCGGATTGAAGGCGATGAGAGGGAACCAGCTGGCCTGCACCTGGACCATCAGCCTGTGCCCTGGCAGGAAATAATGGTCGATGTCAGGCATAGTGAACGCCACCCGGAGTTTCTTCCCGTCCTTTGCAGGAACCGGTGAGCCGAAGCCCTTCCTATAGCGGAGAGGCATCACATCCCCTCTCACAAGCATCTGTACGCCATCCGGCCTGACATCTATCAGTTTGACCACAATGTCCCCGTCAAGCTTTCGACCGTCCCATGAGGACAATGTCAATGCGAGATTCACATCAATGCCTCCGGCAACATGGACAGTATCACTCAATGTCCTGCCCCAATAGGTCAGCACATCTTCCCTCGCTGACGCAAACCGCTGGTCTGCAGTCATATAACCCTTGTTCCTGGAGCTGGAGACAATGTCCATATAAGGAACGGGATTCTGCGGATCGGAGACGAATGAGCGGCTTCCCTTCCTGATTTCCGCAGACGGCTTTTCACCGGTGATGCATGAGAGATCCAGGGAATCGGCTGATGTAAGGCCAAGCCTCCGGTATTTCACTCCGGCAGGCGGCCATTGGGAATATTCTGTCCAGGAGCCTGCTCCGTTGCGGTCTCTCATTGTCTCCGCCGACGGCAGGACATTGACCCCGGCAGGAGGATTTCCCTCTCCTTCAAGATAATGGCGGAAGAAAGGATATTCCACATTGTCAAGATAATATGATGCAGAGCCTTCTCCGAACCAGGAGTCGGCAAGCGCGGCATATGACCTGTCAGTCCATCCTCCGTGATACCAAGGACCGGCTGCAAGATATGTCTCCGTGTCCGGGGAGAGCTTCCTGAGCATCCTGTAAGTCCTGAATGCCCCGTAGCAGTCCTCAGCATCATAGAAGCCCCCGACAACAAGCATTGCAGGCCTCACGTTCCGCATCCTCACACTCGGGTCCCTGTCCTTCCAGAAGTCATCATAATCAGGATGTTCCATCATCCGGGACCAGAATTTCAGGCTGTCCCCGAAAAAGGCATTGAGTTCGGAAATCGGCCTTCCCCTGAAATATGTGTAGAGGTCCTCCTTCGTGCTGAAAAGAGCCGGAAGCCCCTTGGCTGAAGGGCCTCTGCGTTCACGGTACATCGAGGAGCCGAACCTGTAGGCATCTGCCAGGCAGAGGGCTCCGTTGTGATGGGCATCGTCGCCCATAAACCAGTCAGTGACAGGAGCCTGAGGAGAAACAGCCTTGATGGCCGGATGGCCCGACAATGCGGCCAGAGTGGCGTAGAAGCCCGGATAGGAAACTCCCTTGACTCCCACACGCCCATTGTTTTCGGTATTGGCAAGCAGCCACTCGACAGTATCGTATGAGTCCGTGGCATCATCGGAAACCGCCGGGGCCGAAGAGACAGGCCTTATGTTCTCGTAGTCCCCCTCGCTCAGATATCTGCCCCTGACATTCTGCAATACAATGATATATTTATCCGCAGCATAGTTCAGGAACTCATCCCTGATGCCCCCTGAATAAGGTTTGCGGATTCCGTCAGCCGTCCCGTACGGCTTGAGCGAATACGGGGTGCGGAACATGATCACCGGGGCAGGTTCTTCCCGGCCGACAGGTTCATACACAGCAGTGTAGAGCGAGACGCCGTCCCTCATCGGGACCATCACCTCACGCTTGGTATAATTGGCACACAGCCATTCCGGATCAGCCTTCTCCCAGTCCTGCGCAGGCAAGGCCAAATGACAGAACAAGGCTGAGCATATGAATGCCAGCCTCATTGAAAACTTATTGTTCATCGGGGTCAATACTATGTTCACGGTTTAGCGGACGCATCTGACGGTGGCACAGAAACCAGTCTTGTGGGCCGCACCGAGCATGAGGTCAGGCTTCTCCACGTATATCATCCTGTAGAGGCCGAAAGACTCCCCATCGACATCTTCATCTTCCGCAGTCCAGTATACAGCGTAATTTAAATCATCGCGGCCGTCCACCCCGGCGGATGAAGTCGTGCAGTAACCCGTAGGTATTGCGGAAAAGCCGGTGCTGTTGGTGATTTTCACCGCCGGCCAGTACTCCCACATCCTGTTGGAATTGAAATAGGCGTTGACCATGAGGTTGCCGGCTATGCCGAGATAGTCTCCATTGCCCTCACCCTTGTATCCGGCCTGGGCAGCAAGTGACGCCCAGTCATCCGAAGCAGGCAGACGCCAGCCCTCAGGACAGGCAACCTGAGCCTCCTCCCAGTCATAATATCTGCCATACACGTCATCCAGGGCATCGCAGCCTTCGAAAGACACTCCGGAGCCGGCATAGGCCAGGTTCCTCACAAACCAGTCCAGGTCCCCTATCTCCCTGTAATAATATCTCTTGCCGTCCCTGGCATCCACAATGGATGACATCGTCGGAGCGACCTCATCCCCGGTGACAGAGCCGTCGAATCCCGGCTTCGCAATGACGACATTGTATGCTGCGGAAGTGGTATAATACCCTGTTGCAAAGGCCACGCAGGTAACCGTCATGGTGCAGACGGTGTCCGGAACCTCGAAGGAGAACTTTCCGGTAACGGAAGCAGGATCCCCAAGATACCTCGTGGTATCCTTGTAGTCGCGGATCGGAGTTACAGTCCAGTAATATCCGATGTCCACAGTATCCTTGGACATTCCCCTCGGCTCCACCTCAATCTCATCACCGGGATTCACGTATGCCGGTATTGTGAAATCAAGTACGCCGGTGAATGACAGTGACGTGGTCGTCTTCTCATCATCTTTCTTGCAGGAAGCCGCCGAGAAAATGAAAATCGCAGCAGCAGCCAGAAGCATCGTCTTTCTAAAATCCATTGCGCTAAAATTATTCAGTCCAAAATGGGACATTCAAATTACAAATATCGGTAATTTTCAGCAAAAACCCGTACATTTGTGCAAATACTTTGCCGCAGGCGAGTGAATATCCCAAGTCATGAGAAGTTTTTTCAAATCGGCATGCCTGCTGGCCGCCATCATTGCCGCGGCCGCATCATGTTCAGAAAGAGACAGATACATTGCGATTACCGGTTACGCCCAGGGCGGAACTTATTCGGTAAAGATGAACCTGAACGGCTCCAGGGGCCCGGTAGGCAAGAGTCCCGAAGCCATCCGGAACGGCATTGACTCCATCCTGAATGCCATCGACACCACATTGTCGGGATACAACAAAGGTTCGGTACTCAGCCGTTTCAATGCCGGTGAAACCGTCTTTGCGGACGGGATGTTCCGCGAAATGTACGGCAAGGCCTACAGCTATTACGAGGAAACCGGCGGGGCCCTGGACGTCGCCTCGGGACCGCTTTTCAATATCTGGGGCTTCGGATTCACAAGGGATTCCCTGCCTTCCGGCGATGTCGTGGCGGCGACACTGGCCTCCTGCGGGATGAAGAGGCTCAGGGATGCCATTCCGGAGGGATTGTTTTCCGGGAATGACCTCCTTCTTGAGCCGGGACCGCTTCCTGTATTGAATTTCAATGCCATAGCCCAGGGCTACAGCTGCGACAAGGTGGCGTCCTACCTTCACGGGATGGGTGTGAAGGATATGCTGGTGGACATAGGTGAGATTTACTGCGAGGGAGTCAACCCTGCCGGGAAGCCCTGGAAAATCGGTATCGACCGCCCCGTGGACGGGAACGACAGCCCCGGAGCCGACCTGGACGGGGTCTGGGAGTCCGGCGGAAAGGCCTGCGGCATAGTCACGTCCGGCAACTACAGGAAGTTCTATGTCAGGGACGGGCGCAAATACTCCCACACAATTGACCCGAGGACAGGCTGGCCAGTGGAGCACAATCTCCTCAGTGCCACCATTGTAGCGCCCAATGCAGCGGATGCGGATGCTTACGCCACTTACTGCATGGTAATAGGAATGGAGGCAGCCCGGGAATTCATTCTCGGCAATGCCGGAAGAATCGAGGGCTACCTCATATATTCTGATGAAAACGGAGAAATGCAGGAATGGGCATCCCCCGGATTCTCTATCGTAAGTCAGTGATTATCCAAGACTTCTGAGCCTTGGACATATCGAAGGAGAAATCACTTCCAGGGACTTTGCCGGACCAGGACATGGACTTGAAGGTGAACTCCAGCATTGTACCGTCACCCATTGTCGCCCTTGCCTTGGAAAGCACAGGGAGACCTGCTTCACGGCGGAACCAGATGGCAAGGTCGGCGATTCCGAGAGCACCGGAAACCGGGTCGAGAGACACCTTCTCAAGGTCTGATTCCCGGACAGATGACTTCACCTTGAAATGAGTGTCCAGCGAGGAAAGGATGATGGCCGGGTCAGCTGCGGCAATCCCGGCTTCGAAGTCTTCCACCGCCTCAACCACCATCTCCCCGGCAGCCCGGTCAAGAGTCCATCTTGCCTTTCCGTCGCACCAGATCTCCAGCCCGTCCCCGTTCATGAAGAAGGAGTCGCCCTGAAGTTTCAGGGTGCCGGAACCTGTAACAGTTGCACCGGACACCGCCTTGTAACTGTAGCTCACATTGGCGCAATGCGAGGATACGGCCTTTGAGAAATCCTGCAGAACCTGCTGGGCATCAGCATTGTAGCCAAGCAGAAACGCCAATGCGACGAATGTTAAAATCCTTTTCATTTCCTGTAAGCGCTCAATATCGTGTCGAGGGTGGCGAGATCCGGCACGAGCACCTGTCTAGGCTTGGAGCCCTCCTGAGGGCCGACTATACCGGCAGCCTCCAGCTGGTCCATTACCCTGCCCGCCTTGGAGTATCCCATGCCGAGTTTCCTCTGGATATCAGAAGTCGAGCCTTTCTGGGTGGTCACAACCATCCTTGCAGCCTCCTCGAAACGTTCATCCAGGTCTGACATATCAATCATCGTGCCTCCGTCGGCCTTTTCAGGAGCAGGAAGGTAGTATGGAGTGTTGTAACTCTTCTTGTAACCGGTCTGTGAGGCAATCGCCTTGTTGAGATCGTTGATTTCGGAATTGCTGATGAAGGCGCACTGGATACGTTCCATATCCACTCCCGCATAGTAGAGCATATCTCCCTTTCCTATGAGCTTCTCGGCTCCCGGAGCATCCAGGATAGTCCTGGAATCCTGCATCTGGGATACCCTGAACGAGATCCTGGTAGGGAAGTTGGTCTTCAGCACGCCGGTGATGATGTCCACTGACGGCCTCTGGGTGGCCAGCACCAGATGGATTCCCGCGGCACGGCCTTTCTGGGCCAGCCTGATGATGGAATTGGTGATGCTCCTGGACTGGTTCTTGGCCTCCCCACCCATTCCTCCGGCCATGGTGAGGTCGGCATACTCGTCTATAATCGTGACGATGTAAGGCAGATATCTATGTCCCTCGGTAGGCAGGAGATGGCGGTCGCGGTATTTGTCGTTGTAAAGCTTGATATTGTTCACGGAGGCCTTGCTCAGGAGTTCGTATCTCTCGTCCATCTCGATGCAGAGGGACTTGAGAATGTCATCAGCTTGAGCCGGCTTCTTGACAATGGCGTTTTCGGCCTCCTCCTTCTCGTCGGATGCGGTCGGAAGCACTGCGAGATAATGATGGAGGAGATCCTTGTAGGCATTGAATTCCACCATCTTAGGGTCAACGAAGACAAATTTCAGCTCAGAAGGATGCTTGGCATAGAGCAATGAAGCCACGAGCACGTTCAGGCCCACGGACTTGCCCTGCTGGGTGGCTCCCGCAACCAGGAGATGCGGCGCGTTGGCAAGGTCGAACACCTTGACCTTCTGGGTGATGGTCACGCCGATGGCCACCGGCAGGTCAGCCTTGGTATTGCGGAACTCGTCATCATTGAGCAGAGCCTTCAGAGGCACCATTGAAGGATAATCGTTCGGCACCTCAAGTCCTACGGAATCAGGCAGCATTACGATTCGGACTCCCCTGCTGGTGTTCAATGCCATTGCAAGTTCCTTGGAGAGGTTGGAGATGGAGGCGATTTTCACACCCGCCGACGGATAGACCTTGTACAGGGTCACGGTCGGGCCTACCACGGCCACGACATTCTCCACTCCGATTTTGTATGTCTGCAGGGTTGACCTGATCTTCAGATTATTCCTGTTGAGCTCGCTTTCCGACACCTTGTGAATGTCCTTGGAATGGTCTCCCAGGATGTCCAGGGACGGGAATTCATATTTGTCGAGCTCCGCCCTTACATCAATCCGAGGCAGAGACTCCACCACATCCGTGGAGAGTTCCGGGCCGGCCTCCACAATTATGCTGTCGGACTGGGTAACAGGAAGATTGCTCACGGCAGGCTTCACTTCGGCCGGAACAACAGGCTGCGGGACAACCGGCTGTGAGGCAACCGGTTCGGGCTCCTCCACAGTGGCCTCCACAGGGGTCTCGGCTACGGCCGGAGCCTCAGAGGCAGACTCCTCGTTTTCCTTGTCAGTGCCGGATTCACCGCCGGAATCAGTCTTGACGTCAGTCCAGGTGAATGTCTTCCTGGATTTCTTCCGGTCAGGCTCCTCCTTTCCGTCCGAAACACCCACGCTCCTGAACCACTTGGAGAATCTGCGACTGGAGAAATACAGCCACAATATACTGAAGAACAGAAGGATACAGAATGTCACAGGCACATTGACAAGATTCTCGAGCCAGAGTACGACCTGCGCTCCGCACTCTCCGCCAAGTCCTCCTCCGAAACTGGTTTCCATACCTGAAGCGATGGAAACGAAGGCAAGGATATAGGAGAGAAGCATGGCTCCGGTGACGGACAGCACGATTACCCTGAGCACGGAGAAGCGTCGCTTTCCGAACACCAGCCTCAACGCCAGCACGCTCATGGCGAACACGACTGCAAAGGCGGCCAGGCCGAACCACCTGCTGACGAGAAGATAAGCCATCTTGAGTCCGATCTTTCCGCCGAGATTGACCACATCAAGTTTTCTGTCGAAAATGCTCAGGCCAGGCAATACGCTCTGGTCCAGGGTCCAGGTGAAAAGATAGGATACGCAGCCGAGCAGGGTCAACAGCACGAAAACTGAAAGAGCCAGCCCGGCAAAACGGCGGTAAGGCAGCCATCTGGTGTCGATGGCATCCATCTTCTCTGAAAATTTCTCCAGCATTGAAAAACTATTATCGTTTATTGCCTTTTCTTCCGAACATCCGCTTCTGCTGACCTCCCTGCTTCCTTACGGTGGCAAAATCAATCGTCATACCCGGGCGGGAGAAATTGGAGTCGGATGAAATCCTTGACAGGGTCAGTCCCTCCGGCACCTTGATGCGATAGTCGGAGAGTTTCTCGATATCGCTGAAAATAGTCGTGTCGGCCACGCTGTCCTTGTTCCAGATGAGGTACTGCTGCCTCATGTACATTGCGAGAGAGCGTATCATCGCAGTCTTCATCTCGCCTTCCGGTTCAGAGGCAATGAGGTCTATGATGCTCTCGATATTCCTTCCGTAGTGGGTCGCCTTGATAGGTTTCTTCTTCAGAGGAATGATTTCCGGCCTGCTCTTTCTCTGCTCCGGAGACGGCATAGGATAAGGCGAATCCACATCCAGGTCGTAGCCGGCCATGATGTAGAGATGATCCCAGAGCTTCTGCTCCCAGTTGTCGGCTGAATGCACCTGGGGATTGAGGATTTCCATAACCCTCACCACTGCTCTGGCCTGCTCGGAACGCTTGGCCCTGTCCTCTATCCGCTTCACATCCTCCACCATCTTGAGGACATTCCTGCCGTATTCAGGCATTGCAAGTTTCTCCCTCTCTGTATTGTAATCCAATATTATAGGATTTTCTTCGTTGTAGTTTTCGTCCATATCTGTCTATATTTCGCAATTTGCAAATATAGTAATTTCATTCCACATCGACAATTCTTCCCTGGCGGACATACCAGAGAGAGGCCTTCACGTCGGAATAGCCCATTTCCCTGTAGATGCGGGCATAGTTGCGCACCTGGTCCTCATATTCAGGCGATGGCCTACCGAACTTGTAATCAATGATCTGCACGATTCCGCCATCTGTCACCACCCGGTCCGGGCGGTAGATTTCCCCATCGCTGTCAATGACATCCACCTCGTTGCGCTCCGAATCCAGGTCTTCGGCGAACCACCTTCTTCCAGCCACGGATTCAATGCGGGAAGACAGCAGGCTTATGATTTCCGGCATGTCCTCCTCTGACACGGAACCTTCATTGAAACTCTCCCTCACGGCAGCCTCCAGGTCAGAAGGCACCCTGACCCTGGACAGGATATCGTGCAGGACAATGCCCTTGAGCCGTCCGGAACTGCCCGGGACATCATCCCCGGTGAAGAAATCCCCGGCCTCGCTGCTGAACTCGAGCCTGCCGTCCAGAGGCCAGGAAGGATAGCCGGAAATGTCCCCGGTATCCGCAATGACCTCTGAGGAGAACTTATATTCATCCCCGAACCTGAGTCTCAGCCCGCCATCACACTCAATCTCCCGGAAGCCGGGATTGGTGGAAGGATTTCGCACATAGGCGTAGAGGAGCTGGGACATGTCGGAGACGGCAGACGGATATTCCGAGGCATTGTCCGAAATGGATTTCAGGAAACTGTCCGCAGGCATCTTTGAAATGATTGTCATTCCCTTTCTCGCCCTCGTGGTGGCCACGTAGTAGGTATTGAGAGAGTCCACCATCTGCATGAAACTTTCCTCCCTGAACGAGTCGGAAAACAGAGTCTCATTCATCTTTGAGGAGAGATTCACCCTGTAGATTCCGTCCGCACAGGACTCCAGTTCAGTCCCCTCAACCTTCGGCCGGCACCACTTCTTTGTCTGCTTGAACAGATCGCAATTCTCCGAGAACGGGAATATCACATAGTTGAAATCCAAGCCCTTGGACTTGTGCACAGTCATTACCCTGACCGAATCCGCACTGTCCGGGGAACTGATTTTCGGGTCCGACTGCTCCCAATAGGCGAGAAAATCCCGGATAGAGTTGCCATTGGAGGAGGTCCATTCCCTGACGATATCCATAAATGCCTGGAGATAAGCGGCTTCACCTGACAGATCATCATTCAGCGCATCCTTCAGCCCCCTTATGAAATGCTCGCACATGTCCACGACAGAGTGGCATTGCTCCGGCGGGGCAATATTGAGGGACGAGGCCAGGAAGGCATTGAGGCTGTCATCCGGATTGTCGGCATAAGAGAGCAGGGAAACTATCCTGCGCACCGCCGGGGAGGCCTTGATGCACAGCGAGTCATCCGATATGACCGGTATGCCCGAGGAAAGGAAGGCCGATGCGACCGAAGCTCCTTCAGCATTTGTCCGGACCAGGACGCCTATGTCGGAATAGGCTGCACCGCCTTCAGTAAGGCGACGGACTTCCGCCACCACGGCCTCTATCTGGTCCTCATCTTCGCAGAACATCACATCGACATTGCCCTTGAAGGCATCCCTGGACCTCTTTTCCTGCCTGACATCGGAATAGATTTCCGATATTCCCCTGTTTCCGGAAACAGAGTCCAGAGCCTTTGCGGCATATTCATAGAAGCCGTTGTTGAATTCCACGACATTGTCCACGCTCCTCCAGTTGGCATCCAGGACATCCTTCTCATACTCCCCTGGAAATTCCTCATACAGTTTGGAATTCAATAGGTTCCAGTCGGAATTGCGCCAGCGGTAGATACTCTGCTTCACGTCTCCGACAATGAGGTTCGCATTGCCCCCGGCAAGACTCTCGGCAAGCAGCGGCCGGAAATTCTCCCATTGTATGCCGGAAGTGTCCTGGAACTCGTCCAGGAGGAAATGGTCATACCGCACGCCGAGCTTCTCGTAGATGAAAGGGGCGTCGCTGCCGTCGATGATGCCTCGCAGAATGGTATTGGAATCGTCAATGCTCATCACGTTCTTCTCCTTCACAAGTTCATTGAAGGAATCCTCCAGTTCACCTGCGAGACCGAGCGAGTAAATCTGGCCGAGCAATGCCAGAGCGGTCTTATAGGTCTTGTAGTCATCGGAGAAAAGATTGCAGAAATGGCCGAGCGGCTCCTCCAGAATCCCCTCTACAGATGCCCTGAGGCCCGCTTTGCTCTTGGCGAACCACAAGTCAGGACTGGCCGAATTCCTCAGGAAAGCCTCCGTCGGGGCCGGGATTGCCTTATTGCCGGTCACCTCAGCATAATCCCGGATTCTGGACAGGAATTTCCGGTTGAACTCCTCGGGCTGCACTCCGGCCTTGTCCAATGCATCCAGCACAGAGGCCGCAGCACCCGAGACTTTCCCGGCAAATCCGTCAATGACCCTGCGGCAGCCTTCCCTGAGCCTGACCAGATTCTCTCTGGAATAAATCTTCCTGTCGTCCAGGTCAAGGCTTTCGGCAAGTGTACGGTGTCCCTCATCGTGCAGGGCCGCAGCCATCTCATACAGCTGATTTTCAATGGAGAATCGCCCATCCGAGTTGAGCTGTTCCATCACGCTGTCAGACAGCCACTTGAGCAGATTCTTATCCTTCTCGGTAAGGGAATCGAGGACTCTGTCGACGCTTTCCTTCACAAGGGAGGCCTTGTCAAGTTCGACCTGATATGAGGAGAACTGGCCTATTTCCCTGGAGAATGCCTTGAGGGCTCTCTGGAAGAAACTGTCAATGGTGCTCACCGAGAATGCCCCGTAGTCATTGAGAATGTTGCAGAGGAAACGCCGGGCCATTTTTGCCACGTCCGCAGGGCTGAGATCCTTTCTCATTTCCAGAATCTCCGCAATATAGGATGACTTCTCCGGCGATGTGGCCATGATGTGGAGTTCCTTGAGAATCCTGCTCTTCATCTCGTCGGTGGCCTTGTTGGTGAAGGTCACGGCAAGGATGTGCCTGTAGGCATGAGGATCGCAGTCAGGTTCCCCTGCAAAAAGCAGTCTTATGTATTCGCCGGCCAGCGTAAAGGTTTTTCCGGAGCCGGCCGATGCCTTGAGTATCTTCAACATGATGCTATTCCTCCACTATTTTCCACATAATTTTCTGAAATCGCAGTATCCGCAGGTCTTTTCGTCGCCTGTCCTCCTGAATCCCCTGTCCGGGTCGGAGATGTCGGCAAGGACTCCCCGGAGCCTCTCAGTCACCAGCCTCTCGAATTCCTTCGAGGTTCCCGATGCATAGATGTCCCCGGTGAAGAGCTTCGGAACCGGGTAGATGACATTCTCCAACTCATTGTATTCCAGCTTCATCTTCTCCACAAACCTGTCGTAGAGGAAGAGCTGGAGGGCGATCTTCGGCCTCTTCGCGCTATCTTCCCCGAAAAGGGCCTCCGCCACTGATGCGGCATTCCCGTCATCGATATATACTTCATCCTCGCTGGTCTTTCCGGTCTTGTAGTCCACGACTCTGAGCACGCCCGGCCTGATGCTGTCCAGCCTGTCAATGAAACCGATGAACTTTCTTCCGTCCAGTTCCCATGTCTCCAGCATTTCCAGCCCGTGAATGGTGATACCATTGACCTTGTTCTCGGTGATGAGTTTCCTGTCAGCCTTCAGCACCTGCTTCACATAGCTCAGAAGCACGTCCTCCAGCACGAGATTCCTTCCGGAGACCTCACTGCATCTGAGGGAAGAGCATATCAGGGACCTGATTCTGGCCCTCACCAATGCCTCATTTTTCAGCAGGCTGTCAATGTAGTCCACGGTGATGGTCCGGAGCGGGCTGGAGACATTGTCCCGGACATTCTCCCTGGTCATCTCGAAAGCCGGGTCAAGAGCCTCCCCTCCCGTGTAGAGGGCCAGCATCGTGTTGTGAAGGACATCTCCCACCATTCCGCTGTCGAGGGATTCGGCCACCTCCGACTCCGGAGAGAGTTTCTTCACGGCCGAATAATAGAATTTCGCCTGGCAGGCGAGCCAGGTCTGGAGGGACGAGGCGGAATAATGCATTGTCCTGATTCTCTCAAGGTCCTCTTCCGTCTTCGGTATGTCCGGTTCGGGCTCAGGGATGCGTATGTCCTTCCTCACTACCTTCCTGACCATGTTCTCATAGCCATACTGATATTCAAGCTGCTTTATGTAGCGGCTCTCCTCCCCCGACTTGAATCCCTCTGTCCTCGAATCGTAGAGGAGCCAGACCTTCCCGGCCCGCTGGATCATCCTGAAGAAGTAATATGACCACACCGCATCCTGGTTCTCGTATGTAGGCAGCCCGAAGCCCTTCCTCAATTCCGGAGGGATGAAGGACGAACTGACATTGCGGCTCGGAAAAACTCCCTCGTTGCAGGACATGACCACGAGATTGGAGAAGTCCAGGGCCCTGGTCTCAAGCGGGCCCATTATCTGGAGTCCCCGCAGGGGCTCTCCTTTGAAAGGCACGGAGACGGGGCCCACAAGCTGCTGAAGCAGATGCACATAGGTCGTCGGAAGAATCTCCAGGTCCATGGCCCTTAGCCGGTTGACCGCGAGATAGAACTCCTTGGCAAAATGTGTCTCGAGAGCCAGGTCCTTTTCCCCTGAGATGTGGCGCCCGATTTCGGCAAGAATCCCCAGCTGATAGTCCTCCAGCTCCCTGACCCTGACGGCGGAAGCAGTTTTCGGCTCTGTGACCACAGGCTTGAACATAAGGTCGAACAGCCAGTGCCCGGAGAGGTCCTCCTGCGGAATGTAGTATTTGGCCTCCGTCTTGACTTTTTCCGAGAGCTTGCGGCCTTCCTCGCCGAGGAGACTTTTCACAATCGAGTTCGAGAGCACAGACCAGACCTGCCTGTGATAGAATGACCAGCCCTCATCAGAACGTTTCCTAAGATGCAGCTGCATTGCGGAAAGCTCCGACATCAGGCCGTAGACGGCACTGCCCGACATGGGATAACCCATTGTGACATTGATGGATGCAATGGCAGGGTCAATGCTGTTGAGTATGGGGGCAAGCAGGGTCTCGTCAGGTATGACAATGGCTGTGTCAGCCCCCTCGCAGTCGAGTCTTCCGACCTCTGATATGTCTCCTCCGGCTGCGGAATCGGCCACGTTGCGTAGGATGTCCGGCAGATGCTTGGCCTGGCCCACTGAAGAAGGGACGCTCACGATTTCAATCCGGGGACCCGGTCCGCAATCCCCGCCGTCCGGCTCGAATGCCTGAGGGAAGTCCCTGACATTCTGCGACATGAACATCGACGCCTTGTTGAGCGGATCCTTTATCATTGCCGAAGACCAGTCCCAGCAGAATTCAGCCAGACCGGCATTGCGCATTCTCCTCAATACAGTCTTCTCGCATTCATTCAGGGCATTGAGGCCTGCGAAAACGTATTTCTCCGTATCCGGCAAAGCTGCCTGCAGAATGTCGGCCGCGGACTCGTCCGAAAGCCTTGATGCAAACCTGCGATAAGCCATTCCCTCGTATGCCAGATTCTTGTCCTCCAATGATTTGTTGAAATCGCCATAAAGGCGGGCCATTATGTTCCAGATTCCGAGGAATTTTTCCTTGACCTTAGGGTTGTCGGAGTCGGGATTGACCTTCAGGCTGTTGCCGTCACGGAAATGGGAGATGAAGTGTTCAATCGCAGCCCTCTGTGTATCAGTAAGATAAGTGAATGTATCCTGAAGCTGTCTGAAGTCGGCAACATTGGCATACAGCTTCCCGGGGTCGGCCAGGTACTTGTCCACATCATCGAAGTCAGCCAGGATGACATCTCCCCAGAAGATGAAATCGTCCAGGGGTTCGGCATTTCTGTTCAGCTTCCGGTAGCACTCATAGAGTTCCAGAAGCAGGGCCACCCTCCCGGCAGGCTCCGCCCCGCTGACCTTGAAGAAGAACTCGTTCATTGTCAGCATCTTCGGGGCAATCATAGGAATCGCCGCAGGGTCTTCCCTGACCGCATCGGCGAGGTATTTCCTGAAGAAGACCATCGATCTCCTGTTCGGGAAAATGAAGCATTTCCCTGAAAGATTCTCCCCTTCCTGGAGGTAATGGTCAGCTACTTGTCGCAAGAATGGTATCATGTTGTCAGTATTTTCTATTTCCTTCGGGGTTGGCCTTCGGGTTCTTCGTTTGCGTCCTTCCTTCGGGGTTGGCCTTCGGGTTCTTCGTTTGCGTCCTTCCTTCGGGGTTGGCCCTCGGGGCCGTCCTTCGGGTTAGTTCTCCCAAAGTTAGGAAATCTTGCTGCCAAAATCAGTCAGTTTTCAAAATTATTCACAAAAATCAGGGAACATTCCGGAAACCGGCATTGTATTTTTGCTATCTTCGTGGAAAGAAAGGAGGCTCGCACCCAAACGACATCGTCGAGCCTGGACAATGCAGATGACACAATTTATCAGAATGACAGCGGACGAGAAGGACATCCTCTCAATCCGAAACCTGGCCCGGGTGACATTCCCGGCCACATATTCGTCCATCATTTCAGCAGAACAGATTGACTTCATGATGGACATGATGTATTCCGAGACAGTTCTACGCCGCGAGCTGGAGGGTGGAGTCACCTTCCTGATGCTGCTGGCCGACGGGACTCCGGCCGGCTTCGTCTCATTCGGCAAGCAGGACGACGAGGGCCTCTTCCACCTTCATAAGATTTATCTTCTCCCTGAATACCAAGGCCTTGGATATGGCAGGGAAATGTTCCTGAAGGCCGAGCAGGAAATGAGGTCGCAGGGAGCCAAAGCCTTCGAGCTCAATGTGAACCGCCACAACAAGGCCCTCGATTTCTATAAGAAAATGGGAATGAGCATCGACCGCAGCGGCGACTTCGACATCGGTGGCGGCTTCTACATGAATGACTACATCATGAGGAAGGAGCTGTAGCCGTCTTCCGGGCCCGACCGGCAATAGACCGCTGCTGATAGCGAGCGCCTCGATCGATGAGACGCCCCGACAGCTCTCCCGGGAGCAGCATTCTTAAAAATAAACACTAATTTTGCACCATGAGACTAGTAATCCAGAGATGCCTCGAGGCATCAGTAACAATAGACGGCAAATGCGTCTCTTCCATCGGCAGGGGGCTGCTCGTGCTTGTGGGAGTGGAGCAGGGAGATACGGAAGCTGACGTCGACTGGCTGGTCGGAAAGACGGCCGGGATGAGAATATTCGATGACGAGAACGGGGTTATGAACCTGAGTGTCAAGGATATAGGCGGGGATATCCTCGCAGTGTCACAATTCACCCTGACCGCATCCACGAAGAAAGGAAACCGTCCGTCCTACATCCGCGCGGCCGGGCACGACCTTGCAATCCCCCTCTACGAATCTTATTGCGCCAAACTCTCCGCCGCAATCGGCAAACCCGTCGGCAGAGGAGTCTTCGGGGCGGACATGAAGGTCGCCCTTGTCAATGACGGGCCGGTGACCATCATCATTGACTCAAGGATCAGAGAATAATAAAAACGCTGTCCGGCGGACATTTCCAAACCGGACAGCATGTATTCATTGGTTCCCGGCCAGTCAAGCCGGGATGAAACCTCCCGTCAATGAACCTGGCTGAAATTCTTGATGAACTGGGTTCTCGCCAGCTTCTCGGCATTGTCCGGGTCAGCGGCATTCAGTTTCCCCCTATAGTCGGAGATTGCGGCAAAGCCCTTGGATTCCTGCCAGTTTTCCAGACCTTTATTGGCCTCGGTTATCCAGGATGCGCCCTCGCGTATTATCGCACTTGCAACCTCCACGGCAGATGCACCGCTCAGGATGGATTTCGCCACGCCTTTCCAGGAATCAACACCGCCGGAAACGGCAAGCGGCAGGCCCGGGACAGCGGATGACACGATGCCAGCCCATCTCAGAGGCAGCGAAAGGTCGGCGGACGAGGTGAAAGGATTGCCCGTGGAGAATTCCATCCTGTCTATGTCAATGTCGGTCGGATAGAAACGGTTGAACAGAACCACGGCCTTGGCGCCAGCTGCACGGAGCCTGTCGCAAAGATCCACAGGATTGGTAAGATTCGAGCCGATTTTGGCAATCACCGGGATGCCCACCTTTCCGGAAACATTAGCCACGATGTCAACATTCATCTTCTCGAAAGAACCCGGAGTATAGTTGCGTACAGTGCAGAGACTCATGATATTGAGTTCAATGGCATCAGCTCCCGCTTCCTCAATTCTTCTGGCGAACTCCTCCCATTTGCCGTCCGTGTGGCATGCGATGGAGGCAATCACAGGAATCGAAAGCGCCTTCTTGGCCTCGCGGATGAGAGTCAGATAGTTGGAGAGGACCTCCTCGCTGATGTATCCGGCCAGATAGTCATAAGCCTCAGGATGAATATCGGTGTCATTGGCGGCAATCTCCATGGTAATGCTCTCCTCAAAAAGAGACTTGAGGGCCACAGCTCCCGCGCCTGCCTTCTCATATTCCACAAGGTTGGATACTGACGCAGTCTTGCTGCTGCTTCCCACGATAACAGGCGACTTGAGTTCAAGTCCCGCAAATCCAGTTGTAATAGTTCCCATCGTTTTAAGGTATTTTTTACAAATATAGCAAAAACTTGAGAATATTGGCGGGTGGGGTGACATGCAACAAACTGTAAAACTGGTTTCGCATTGCTCGTGCGAAGCCTTAAACAAAATGGACTGACACTCAAACTATGACACTGCAACCGGTACCACAAAAACGTATCCAGAAACAGATTGGGCGCTGGGAGTGTCATTTAGAATTATGGCAATTTGCAAGTAAATCCCCATCTACCACTTGCCCATGAAGGCAACTTTTCATATATTTGCATAGCCGACCATTGATTGGGAGAAGCTAATTGCAGAATTACCATTAATAGCCAATAAATATGCGTGATGCACGCAGTTTCCGACAATCAAGATCCCGCTAAGTAATAATTCTAAATTACGTTTATTTGTGTCGTAAACTACGCCAAAGAAAATTCTATTTGCGATGAAAGTATGTAAATGCCTTGACTGGACGATTCTCCTATTGTGTGTAATTGGTTATTTGATTGAGTTTTGTTATCCGCAATGCTCATGTATAGCAGAGTACACATTGGGAATTATCGGGATGATATACTGCATTCACTATATTGGAATTGCCATTTTCTGTCCTATTAAACGTGACTGGATTTTAGCTAAAGGCCGCTTTTTGATTACAGTATTAAACTTCGTATCACTTATACCTTTCGTTTTTACATTATATTATAACGAAATAACTGACGGAAACATATATCCCCAAAGTTTAGTATTCGAGGATAATTTGTACACAAGTAATAATAAGTTTATCTGCCCGAACGATACCATATGTGGCAATATTCAGTCTTATCTGAAAAGCACAGATACGATTTGCGATACCTTAAGTCATAAAAGCGTTAAAGACAGTTTGTTCATATATGTAGAGAATAAACTGCCAAAAGCTATTTCTGCTTCACAAACGAATCCATCTTTGTTTTGGACGGTATATTTTCATTTTATAGATCCAGGCAATCAACATATGACAACATCCGAATCAGGCAGAAAAAGGGCAGCTCTAATTGCTATTTGCGGTTTTCTTCTTCTGAACGGTTTACTTATTTCGACCTTAATCAGTTGGTTCGATCGCCGTAGAGATCAATGGATTAATGGTGAAATTCGATACGGATGGTTGGCAGTTGCATGCAAAAAGGTGGCTATAGTAATCGGAGCAAACGATTCTACGCCAACGATCATAAAACAATTATTGAATGGCTATGGAGAGAAACCGGTTGCTTACGTTATACTTTTGACGAACGAAGATGTCAAAAAAGTCAGAGAAACTATATCATCATATCTAAGCTATGATGAAGGGAAACGAGTAATCATTTATAATGGGCAATTAGATTCAATTGAAGAAATTTATAAACTGCATATTACGCATGCTACCGAAATATATGTCTTAGGTGAGAATTCAAATGATGATATATCGCAGAGTTATCATGACACTCAAAATATGCGGTGTGTTCATAATATAGCAAGTTATTTAACGGACAAATGCATAGAACGAAAAATTATATGTAGGGTTCAATTTGATTATCAAACGACATATTCAGTATTTCAATTTTCTGATTTACCAAATAATATCCGTCAGCATTTGGTCTTTATTCCTTTTAACGTTTACGAGAATTGGGCGCAACGCGTATTTGTACAAGGAGAATATTCTGAAACTGTTAAAAAAGTTCTGCCTGCTCTTCGTAAGATTGATTTAAAGCCTACCTGGATTAACAATCTGTCGCATTCCATTGTGAATTACTTACAAGCAATTATGCAAAAAAACAATGAAGAGCAACGGTATATCAAATATTGTCCTTTAGATGGAAATGGTATTTCTTCAACATCAAAGGACCACGTTCATTTAGTAGTAGTGGGAATGTCGAAGATGGGTATTGCAATGGCCATTCAGGCCGCCCAGGTAGCACATTATCCCAATTTCTCATCTGGAAGGAAAGATGAAGATGGTAATGTATTACGAGAGCCTTCACCGATTAGAACTCGAATTACATTCATAGATAATGACGCTGAAAATGAAATGAATTTCTTTAAGGGTCGCTACCAACATTTATTTGCCCTTTCTCGTAGTAGATACATAGATGCCAGCGATAAAGGTTATAACGGAAATGAACCTTGGGAAGATGCTTTAACCCAGGAGAATTGCAAGTATAAAAAACAAGGAGCAAACTTTATAGACATAGAATGGGAATTTGTTAAAGGAAATGTACAAAGTCCAGCTGTAATGAAATTTCTTAGAGATTCCGCAGAGCAGGCAAATAGTTCACAGGAATACAAATCCTTGTTGACCATTGCGATATGTCATCCTTTGGCTCACGAAGCAATTGCAGCTGCTTTATATATGCCAAGTGAAATCTATGACAATGCACTCCAGATATTAGTATATCAAAGAGAAGCATCAGACATTGTATATAATTTGAGCAGCAAAACTGGAATAAATACACATAAAAGATATGAAAAGTTGCGTCCGTTCGGAATGCAATATGCAGACTTTACGATGAATAAAGACAATTATTATAGATCTCTGTTGTGTAATTACGTATATACATTAATGTTTGACCCTAGCATTGATAACAGGATCATTCCTGATATATTGTCTAAAATGAAAATATCTCAAGGATGTGAAGAACATATGAAAAAAGCTAGAGATTCTTGGAAGTCATTGACGATATTTAATAAATGGTCCAATCGTTACTTGTCAAATAGCTTTGAAACAAAACTGAGGAGTATAAATGCCAGTTTTACCGATGTCACGATGCATTATGACTTAATGTGTAAATTGTTTGAAAAAAACAAAATGGAAATGGCAGAATGTGAGCATAATCGTTGGAATGTACAACAGCTTTTGATGGGCTTCAGGGCATATAAAGATGACGAATTGGAGAAATACGAAACTCTTAGAAATAATTCTTCCTCAAGCGATGAAGCTAAAGCAGAATTCAAAGGTTTTAAGGATAAGATGAAAAATAGTTCCGAAAAGGTTCATCTTAATATTTGTTCCATTTCTATGTTGCACGAATTAGACAAGGATGCTGAAGGATATGATGAGGTTTTCAACGCTTCGATACCTGCAATTTTAAAATGCATAGAGAAACATAATACTGATAATAAAAGCATCAATGTCTGATCAACAAATTATAGAAGCCCTGATTGCTCGGGATGAGCAAGTGACTAGGCAGTTCTTCTTTGGGAACTGCCGTCCGCTTTTCTTGAGCATTATTCGCCGCGTGTTTTCATATGAGGTGGATTATGATGAGGTCGTAAATGAATTCTACTTACACCTTATGGAGAACGATGCATATCGTTTAAGGCAATTTCAAGGTCGCAGCACTATCTATCAGTGGATGAAAGTAATTGCCATTCGCTACTTCATTGCGAAGCGTGATAGCATGATAGATAATGAGTCTAAGGATGCTCTTTTAGATAGTGTTGTGCAAAATGAGACTGTTGATAGCGAGAAGAAGATGACGGCAAAGATGGATATAGAACATCTTCTTTCATTAATGCCAAACAGACGATATGTTTATGTCATCAGAAGATTGGTTCTACAGGAAGCCGAGCCCAAAGTAGTGGCACAGGAGCTCAAAACCAATGTGGATAATTTGTATAACATCAAGAAGCGGGCTATTGCTGCATTGACAGAGATCGCACTGAAGGAGGTAGAGAAATATGAAAAAGAAATCAGTAAATAACATCTCGGCAGAGGTATTGGCAGCATTCCTTGATGGCAATGCTACTGCGCAGGAGAGCAAAGAAATAATCAACGCTCTCACTGAAGATGCTGAATTGAGAGAATTGATGCATATTTCTCAATCAGTAGATGCTGAATTGGGCATTATACCCCAAGAGTGTGAGTTTATTCCTATGACCGCAATGGCAGCAACCTGCAATGAGGAGAATTATTGCTGCTTGGAGTGTGAAAAATATATCCTTCGAAAACTTCATATAGAATTTAACGAGGAGGAACTCCTTCAAAATGCTGTTAAGAATGGTTGGCAAAAAGAAGACGGAACGGCTCTTCATAATGTCGGACGACATTTGGAAAGTAAAGGTCTTGTTGTAACTCGCCAATATAATGCCTCAATCAGAGATATCGCTAATGCTCTTAATGAGGATCAATGCATAATCGTTGCTGTTGATGGTGGAGAGCTGCTGGGGAATAGAGCAGAAGAAAAAATTGAAGATCTCTTGATAGGTCAGATACCCGACCACACTGTCGTGGTCTTGTCACTCAACGAAAAGAGTAATACGATAACTTTGTTTGACCCCAATTCATCAAATGCCGCGGATACATTCCCAATTGAGCAATTCAACGATGCATGGAATGATTCGAAAAATTATTTAGTAACTATAACTTCTGACAGTATGAAAACCTATACTCCGAAACCGATAGACCTATCGGATGTTGAATTAACCGAAGATTTGAATGAGTTGCGTGAAGCTATCGCTGAAAATGCTCATGAAATTTGGGCAGAGAACCGTCAGGCAGAGGGCTGGACTTATGGACCTCAGCGTAATGACCAGTTAAAGCAAACTCCCGATATGGTTCCCTACTCTCAACTACCGGAAGGCGAGAAAGAGTATGACCGGGAAATGGCAATGAAAACTATCAAACTCCTGAAGAAACTCGGTTATGATCTGATCAAACGTGAAGAAACGGAATTATATAAAGTTCTCAAGCAGCGCATTCAGGATTCAGATGAAGAGTTCTATTGCCGCAGATGTGGAAATGTAATCTACAAACACCAGGTCTTCTGCGACAAGTGCGGCCTTGAGTTGAAAATGGATTGGGAGTAATTGGATACTATGAAGTACGATGTGTTCATAAGTTATTCACGAAAAGATCAAGTAGTCGTGGATGAAATTAGGCAGCTATTGGATTCAAATGCCATAACCTATTGGTTAGACACTGAGAAAGTTCATATGGGAAGTGAGTTTATGGCTGATATAGTTGATGCTATAGAAAATTCTACAATAACCTTATTTATTTCATCTTCAGACTCCAATAATTCTATATATACAGCAAAGGAAGTCGCATTAGCATTCAATGCTGGTAAATATATCATTCCATATAAAATAGACAATTCTTCTTTTAGCAAGAAGTTGCAATTTGTTATGACCGACTTAAATTGCATAGATGCTACTCCATATTCAACACAGAAAGCAAAAGCACTAGTGGCAGATATTAAATCATTGTTATATGGAGAAAGGAAAGAAGAGGTCTTTAATGTTGAAGAGCGAGAATATATCGATGTTCTTCAATGGAATGAACCTCAAAATAAAATACTGCGATTTATAAAAAGAATTTTCGAAGATAAATAAACTATTAAACTCTAATCTTATGGCAAAAATTCAGATTGATGGTTCGATTGTGAAACAAGCGACATTAGGCAATAAAGAAGCTATTAAGGCTATGTTCCAAACTTTCATGGCTGAAGATGAAACAATTATCTCTGTCGAATATTTGGGCAGCTATGGTGTCTTTTTTACAACCAAAAGTTTTGTGTGTATAACCGATAAGAAGGTTGCTTCTATGGAATATGGACCTTTTGGAAAAATAGTTTATTCCGATGCGTTTATTGAGGAAGTAAACAGCGGCGTGATCTATCAACCTTCAGTATTTACTCTCTACTTCATAGGTATCATATTATGTATCTCGATATTTGGTATCCTTCTTTTAAACGCCTGGGTACGTTTTTATTATAAAGTCAATAAATCAGGTATGGTCTGGTGTGTTAGAGAGGGAGTAAACATTTACGCCTTTGCTAATAGATCCAAGATTAATCTTGTAAATGAAATTTGGAGAAGCGCATCATACCTCCGAGGAAAAAGAAAACAATATGTAAAATAGGTATCTATGATTAAACCAGCAGAATTCATTCACCCGGAAGATGCGGCGGCATTGCATCAGTTGGAAAGTATCCCGGGATTCCCTGCTCTTGTCAAGAAGATAATGGCACTGGGATTCGAACAACTGCGCTACGGTATGAATATGGCGACAGCAATCCGCCTCTCCCCTACTCAATTGCCCAAACTTTACAATCACCTCCCTCCAATTTGTGAGAAACTGGGTATCCCGGAACCTGAGTTCTACCTGCAGATGGATCCGGTTCCGAATGCCTGGACCTTTGGCGACACCAAGATTTTCATTACAATGACCTCCGGTTTGGTGGAACTGCTGAATGATGAGGAATTGGACGCTGTCATTGCCCACGAATGCGGTCATATCCTTTGTCGCCACGTGCTGTATCACAGCATTGCCCAATATATTCTCAGCGGTGCTGATGCTATGGGTATCTTGGGCGCGCTTACTGTGCCTATTCAGTATGCAATTTTGTATTGGTACAGAAAGAGCGAGTTGTCTTGCGATAGATGTGGCAGCATAATAACCTCCCCTGAGATTGTTGCCCGTTCAATGGCTCGTTTGTCAGGTGGTCCGAAGTCCATAACAAGCGATTTGAATATGCAGGAATGGGCGCTTCAAGCGGATAAATACGAGCAGATCAAGAATGATGGGCTGTGGAACAAGGCACTGCAACTCTCGATTATTATCGGGCAATCACATCCATTCAGTGCAGTTCGTGTCCGGGAAATCCTGAAATGGGGAGAAAGTCCACAGTATAAGAATCTGATGCAGAATCTGAAAGCAGAAGCATCAGGCAAGAAATGTCCTAAATGCAACAAAGCTGTATGCGCTGACTGGGCTTATTGCAAGTATTGTGGCGCAAAATTGTAAATCATTCACCATTAAAAATATATGTTATGTTTTTCAACGAAGAAGGCATCTTGAACATTGACGAGATGGTCGTAAACAATGCTTCTTTCAAGGCTATCATGGAAGATGGAGTAATCACTGAAGAAGAGATTAAGGCACAGTCTGACAAGGTTGTAGCAATGCTTCACGACATGGAGGCAAAATACAACGAAGAGCAACTTACTGAGATTAAGAACTTGCTTGTCGAATCAAGCGTACTATTCGCAGTGTACAATTTTCATTCAATTCAGAACATTAACAAATAAGAGCTATGGGAACTTTCAGCACCAAAAAGATATTATACGGTTCAACATCCTTGATACCGACTATTGCAAACCGTATTCAGGAGGAGTTCCAGCGCGACGGCTACGAAGTGGCCATGGACGCTTTGAGTAGCGGCGGCTACGACATTTCAATCACAAAGGGAGGCTTGTTCAAGGCTGTACTGGGCATGAAAACGGCATTGAAAGTTACCTTGCTTCCTCAAGGCAGCAGCATCCACTTTGAAGCCGGTGTCGGCATTTGGGGACAGCAGGCAATTCCTACAGTGATTTCCATGCTCTTCTTCTGGCCGGTCCTCCTTACTCAGATCTGGGGTATGATTGAGCAGTCAAAGCTTGACGACAAGGCTCTGGAAATCGCAGAGGGTGTAGTATATATGAATAGCAATACCGGCGCAGCATCTGCCAGCTCTGCCGGCAGTAAGTTCTGTACCAGTTGCGGTACTCAGAACGCAGAATCGGCGAACTTCTGTTCCGGATGTGGCAAACCTCTATAGTAATGGACAAAAAGGAATATCTGAAAAACAGATTTAAGAGAGACTTCTTGCAGTATAGTTTGCTGCAGGAAGACTCTCTTCCTGCTAAAGAAATAGCAGAAAAGTTATATGGCGCAATTGACCTTAACTGGTTGATTGTTCAGGGGAAGCAAGAGATAGAATCTCTTTGCAGTAAACATCTTTCATTGGAGAAAGTTAAAGTTAATGGCAAGTTATCCAATGAACTGTCACAAGAGTTGGGTTATAGCCTTAAAGATAGCATTATAGCTGAATATCAGAGATTTCTGGATGGTCATTCATCAGATGAAATCAGAACTGCCATTATTTCAAAAATAGAGAGAAGCGTAGAACTTCAAACTTGGAGTAATGGTATTGTGAATATGCAGGAAGCGATTAAACTGCTTGTTGAAAGATTGAAAAGTTCATCAAGGAGTTATGGGAATCTCCATACTGCCCCGATTTCTGAAAGTGACTTGCTTGAAAAGTTTAATAAAGCAAAGGAAAACACCTTGCTCGAACGCATTCAAGGGAACAATATAGATGATATTATCGCGTATCGCAGCGCTTTGATGGGATATGTACGCATTTCCTGCGAGAATATGCTCTACGCTAAACTTAAAGAAGTCTATTCCAGCATTTCCAACGATGCTATCTTCGAGCATTTGCACTCCAACTTCAACTGTCTGTCACAATATGCTCAAGAATTAAAGTCTTCCATCATTGATTGCGATCCTAACGAAGAATGGGACAAGGATTACAATCGTCTTGTACCCACGGACTTCTATTTCCGCAATATTGAGAACATCACAGCAGAACAAGCTTTCCATATGATTCTTCTTCAATTCTTTGCCAAGAATGAGGAATGGATGATAGAGAATGAGTTGTTGGTGGATGGGGAATTAAAAGTATATGTCTCCTTCAAAGGCGAAAGCATAAAGGAAATGTTAGATAGAATAGCAGAGAGTTAAGATAAGGAGGTAAATATGGCATTCCTACCGGGCGAAAACAAGAAGATTGACACTGCGCAGGCCCGTGATGTCTCGTTTGATATGATGGACTTCGTGGAGCAGGTGTTCAACGATGAATACGCACTGATAATCGGAAGTGAGGTGCTGCTCAATCCGGAAAGAGTCCCGTTGGGCGGAGGGGATATCAACAGATATCTGATAAGCGTCATCAACGAGCTTCAGCATACTGAATGTGCCGACTTCAATGAGCTGATTGAGAATGCCGGGCACAATGTGGATCCTATCCGCAATCTGCTTACCGACAATGCCTTCCTGTCTGAGATGTCATTGGAGGACCTTGCACCTGAACTTGTCAGGATGCTTAACCTCAGGTTGTTCAAGATTGTGATCACGACGACACCGGATTCCTACCTTGAAATGCTGATGAGGTCAATATGGGGAGAAAGACTCCGGGTCGTGAATGTTGCGGATGACCGCTCTCTGAATGAGTTCAGGAACTTGGTAAAGAATTATCGTGGCCAGGCGGTCTATAATGAGCCTACATTGATCTATGCTTTCGGAAAGGCTGAAAAGAATGAAGCACTCCGCTTTGCCAGGACGGATGCCGACTATATCTATTTTGTAGAAAGGTGGATGAAATTCGACAGTCACAGCAATGATTTTATGGACTTTGTCAAAAGCAGGAAAATTCTGTCACTTGGATGCAAGTTCGAGGATTGGTATTTCCGCTTCTTCTGGTATGTGCTGCGTCGTGATGTCGATAAAATGGGAAACGGTCAGGTCGCCATTCAATTGGATATCAATGACAGGGCTGATGCCAATCTGGACGATTTCTTCAGAAGATACAGGGTGTACAATCACAGCCGTGGCGGGAATCAGCCGTCGATGGACGCACGCCGTTTTATGTCATTTATTACCGATACCCTGACCTCTGTTGATGAATCATCACCTTTCAGACAGCAGGTAATTGCCAGAAGAAGGAAACAGGGCATCTTTATCTCATATTATCATACAGACGAAGTCATTGCCACCAAACTCTTTTTTATGCTGTCAAGGAAATTCCCGAATGTCTGGTTTGACACACAAAGACTTAAGATAGGAGACTACAATTCGGAAATTACATCTGCAATAGTGGAGTCCAAGGTGTTCATTCCAATTCTTTCACCGACTGTCGCAAAACATCTCGTTGAGGGAGATGATTCTCATTATTACAGAACGGAATGGGCCATTGCTTCCCAGGTGACAGGTAATGATACCGCAGATAAAGAGAATGGAACATATATCCTTCCCCTTGCAGTTAACGGATACGATTTATTTGCCAATGAATATCATAGGGATAAGTTCGAGGCTATTACAGGATTTCATAACACCGGAGTGAACCTTATGTCTCCTTCCGGCTTCAGCCAGCTTGTTGAACGAATAGACAGTATTTTGAACAGATGAGTGCTTTGAAATCAAATCCGTGGGCAGGCCTGTCATCCTACCAGGATCCGAAATATACTGACAATCCGCTCAAATTCAGCGGCAGGGAAGATGATATCTATGATCTGACAAGGATGGTGATGAAAAATATTTTCGTCACCTTGTATGGTAAAAGCGGCATAGGGAAGACATCGTTGCTCAATGCCGGAGTGTTTCCAAGCCTTAGAGATGCAGGATTCCTGCCTGTCAGCGTCAGGTTGAATATTGAGGCTACTGAATGTTCGTTCCAGCAGTGCATCATAACCAGATTGGAAAATCTTGTCAGAGAGGGTGTTACGATAAAGACGGTGAATATCGTGGAAATGCCGTCCGATGAATCCGCTCAGGATTATCTTTGGGCTTATTTCGCAAGGACGAGGTTCATTGCTGAAGATGGCAAGACTGTTTTCCCAGTTCTGGCATTTGACCAGTTCGAGGAAGTTTTCGCCAGGAGACGGAAAGAGGCAGAGACGCTGCTTTGCCAGTTGGCCTTTATGGCAGATGAAAGCCATTCCCTGTCTCCGAGAATTATCGATGGCGAAAATTATGAATATGACTATAATTTCCGTTTCATCGCTTCCATCAGGGAGGATGACCTCTACAAATTGGAGGACAGCATAGACAATTGCTATCTTGAGGATTTGAAGAAGAACAGGTACCGTCTCCGCAACCTGACTGAAAAGGGGGCAAAGGAAGTCGTGCTCAAACCAGGAGAGGGATTGTTTGAGGAGTCTGAGGAGGAGGCTATTGTGGCAGCGATTCTAAACAAATCCAGAGATTCTTCGGACAACGGTATCAGTTCTAATGTACTGTCTCTGATTTGCAGCAGGATGTATGACGAGGTTTCCTCCAAGGCTGGGAGCGGTTCGATTACACTTGCTGCAGCACAGTCCTTCCTGAAGGGTAATCCGTTTGAGAAGTATTTCATTGAGGCGACATCGGTGTTGTCGGACAGAGAGATGGCCTATATCGAAGACAAACTGATTGATGAATCTGGGCGAAGGAATTCAATTGCAAAAAGAATATTGCTGAATCATATCAGCAAAGGCAATGAGCTAATCTATGGCAAACACAGGATATTGCAAGTGCTGTCGTCTTCCGCTGGAAATGGCGAGGAAAGGGTGGAACTCATTCACGATTCGTTCTGCGAGATGCTGATGAAGCAGAAGGAGAGGAGGGCTAAGAAAAGAAAGAACCGACAGATTCTTAATGCAGCATTGGGTGTGCTTGCCATATTTGTCTTTGCGTTCGTTCTGATTTATGATATGAAACGACGGGAGGAGAAAATGCTGGCCAACCAGTCCCGATTCGTAGCAGAGAAAGCCCTGGCAATCGCAGAAGAAGATCGCTATCTCGCAAGAAAACTCGCAGTTGAGGTGCTTCCGAAAGACTTGAAACATCCTGACAGGCCATATACTTCTGAGGCAGAAAGGGCTTTGAGGAAGGCTTGCAGGGATGAGTCAGCAGTGTTGAAGGGGCATACCGGGGATGTGCATTCAGCGGCATACAGTCCTGACGGCAGGGAAATCGTTTCGGTTTCCAGGGATAAAACAATTCGTATCTGGGATGCCGTCACCGGTGAGTGCAAGAGCATCTTGGAGGGGCATACTTCTAGTGTGAATTCAGCGACATACAGTCCTGACGGCAGGGAAATCGTTTCGGCTTCCTGGGATAGAACAATTCGTATCTGGGATGCCGTCACCGGTGAGTGCAAGAGCATCTTGGAGGGGCATACGGATTGGGTGAATTCAGCGGCATACAGTCCTGACGGCAGGGAGATAGTATCGGCTTACAGGGATAAAACAATTCGTATCTGGGATTCCTTCACCGGTGAGTGCAAGCGAGTCTTGGAGGGGCATACGGATTGGGTGAATTCAGCAGCATACAGTCCTGACGGCAGGGAAATCGTTTCGGCTTCCTATGATAAAACAATTCGTATCTGGGATGCCGTCACCGGTGAGTGCAAGCGAGTCTTGGAGGGGCATACGGATTGGGTGCATTCAGTGGCATACAGTCCAGACGGCAGGGAGATCGTTTCGGCTTCCTATGATAAAACAATTCGTATCTGGGATGCCGTCACCGGTGAGTGCAAGAGCATCTTGGAGGGGCATACTTATAGTGTGAATTCAGCGACATACAGTCCTGACGGCAGGGAGATCGTTTCGGCTTCCTGGGATAGAACAATTCGTATCTGGGATGCCGTCACCGGTGAGTGCAAGAGCATCTTGGAGGGGCATACTTATAGTGTGAATTCAGCGACATACAGTCCTGACGGCAGGGAGATCGTTTCGGCTTCCGATGATAACGCAATTCGTATCTGGGATGCCGGTGAGTGCATGAGAGTCTTGGAGGGGCATACTGATCTTGTGAATTCAGCGGCATACAGTCCTGACGGCAGTGAGATAGTTTCGGCTTCCGATGATAA
>OBLI01000566.1_pt1 | contig 39401 bp, 30 predicted proteins | sample 1519701 | NCBI WGS metagenome assembly OBLI01 (sample SAMEA3663005, study PRJEB22513) | pig gut metagenome | biome: pig gut; feature: pig-associated habitat; material: faeces | place: France | collected 2012
GACCGGCGAGCAAACTCTTCTCACATTAGAGGAGCTTATCGCCCAGTTTGGATAAGCCTCTATTCAAAGCGAATCATACCAAAGGCGGCGGCTATAAGCTTCCGCCTTTTTTAGTATCACTATTTTTGCAAACCCAAAAACGCTTGCTGCGCCACTAAGGCCGAATTTTTCTTAGGGAAGTGAAGAACTGACGAAAGTCCCAAATAGGGCATTTTAGATACATATTTTAGCACGAAAAAGAAAAATAGCAGGTGATTGTATAATCGTGTTAAAGAAAAAGAGCAAAATTGCCCTTAATTGTTAACTCGTCATAATAAAATGCGGTCAAATGGGGTAGATGAGACTTTCGACGGCCAACGAAGGTCTCCCCGCCTGGTGGCAGCTCCGTCGCCAATTGGAAAATGACTCTTATAGGGGTTCGCAGTTGCTTCGACAATCGCCGAAAGTGCTCCGAACCCCTATTTAGTTGCTTCGCCAATGAAAAAATGGCTTACCGGGCTGAGGAGGCGTCATTTTACAGGCTATTATTTGGAAACTGATCTCATTTACATTAATTTTGTGAGCAACAGCTTCGGAGCGGTTTCCGAGGCATAATAATCACTTAAAAACAATTATTTATATGGCGTTAATTCAAAATTTCACGCAGAAATCAAAGCTCCGGCTGAATGAGCTGTTGAGTTTTGGAAGAGCATTGGAGGAGAAACTGGCCACTACGGCTTTTGTTTCTGATGAGACTGTCAAAACGCAGATTGAGTCGTGCAAGAAGGCGTTGCAGGATTTAGATGACAGCATGATGACAGGTGGAAAATGGTTGACCTCTCCGGAGATGGCGCAGAGTGACAAACGGCGTGACGACGCGCAAACCAGTCTGTTGGCCTTGATCCGTATTTATGCGGTGCATTACGATCCGACGAAGCGAGCTTACGGCATTACGCTGAAGGTGTTGGCAGACAAGTTCAGTGGCATGACGCAAGTTGCCTATGAGGAGCAGACCGGATTGGTGGACAATTTGCTGCAAGAGGCCGATTCGGACATCTACAAGGATGCGATTGAGGCACTGCCCGATGTGAAGGGCTGGAAAGAGGAGTTGCAGGCGGCTAACGAGCAATGCAAGGCTGCCGCTGCCAAATTGGTTGAGGAGCGTATGCGTCGCAACTCCGTAGAGAAGGCGACCGTTACGCGTAAAGCGTTCAATGCGGCTTATGACGCATTGGTGAAGCGTTTCAATTCGTTGGCTGAGGTATTTGGCGATGCCAAATATGTGGATCTTTTTGCTTGGTGGAATGCGTTGATCGACCGTAACCGCGTGCTGATCTCCGCACGTTTGGGAGCAGGCGTAGGAGGCAAGACCGACAGCGGCGCAAGTGCCCGTCCGACCACTCCTTCGGAGCCCGAGCCGGAGCCCGAACCGGAGAATCCGGATGTGGTTTGATTAAAAACATGTACGGAGGTACTGATCACCAGCACCTCCGTACCCACATTAGACTCCTTAAAGTCTAAAGAAAGTGTGTAGCCAAAATGTGTACTTCATTGAAAACCATCATTAAACCACCTTTTAAAACCATCATTCCGGCAGTGCACCGGTCAACTCATTGGGTAAAGTAGGCATAGCCCCGTTCTGCGTACAGACAAAGGCAGAAACATCTACCGCCTTGCGATGCGCCTCAGCGATGGACATCCCCTTCAAGATGCAGGCCGTGAATGTCGCCGTGAAAGAGTCGCCCGCGCCTACGGTATCAGCCACCTTCACTTGCGGAGTCGCGTAGAAAGACATTCCGCCCGGAGTAAAGACATAGCTGCCATTCACACCACAGGTCAAGATCAACATCTTGAGGTTGTAGCGGCCCAGCAGGATCCAGCACTTGCTCTGCAGGTCGGTGCCGGGATAACCTAATATCCGACTGATCACCACTAACTCCTCATCATTTATCTTCAATACGTTGCAACGTTGCATCGACTGGTCGAGAATCTCCTTGTTGTAGAAGCTTTGACGCAGATTCACGTCGAAGATGATCAGGTCGTTCTCCGCTTTCGGCATGGCGTCGATGAAGCGGTTGATCGTCTCGCGTGAAACGACGTTGCGCTGCGCCAAGGAGCCGAAGCAAACGGCTGAGGTCTGTTTCGCCAACGCCTCTAACTCATCGGTGAAGGGGATATTGTCCCACGCCACATTCTCCTTGATCTCATACTGGGGAATGCCCGTCTGGTCAATCTCCACCAAGACCGTTCCGGTGGGGTAAGGCACTTGGGAGATGATATGCCGTAAACCCTTCTCTTTGAAATTCTCTATGATCAAATTGCCCAATGCGTCATCGCCCACGGCGCTGACCACGCAGCTCTTCAAGCCAAACTGTGATACATGGTATGCAAAATTGGCGGGTGCGCCACCCAGTTTCTTGCCTTCGGGCAGGATGTCCCACAAGGCCTCGCCCATTCCGACGATTATTTTCTCGTTCATGATATAATAGGAATTGTTGCTGTTTATGATTTAATTTGTTTGATTCTCGTTGTGAAATAGAGCAGATAGACCACTCCGATCGTCATCACCGCGATGGCACCCACCTGTCCGAGCGCATCGGCCGCGAAGCCCATGGCCAACGGGAAGACCGTACCGCCAAAGAGGCCCATGATCATCAGGCCGGAGATCTCGTTCTTCTCGTCCGGCGAAGAGAGCAGCGCCTGCGCGAAGATGATGGAGAAGACATTGGAGTTGCCAAAGCCGATCAAGCCGATACCAACATAGATTGGTATGAGGGTGTCGCAGACGAAGAGCATGCCCATGGCCAGGAGCATCATCGCCACGCTGAAGCCAAAGAAGGACTTAGCGGACACCTTGTTGAGGATGAACGCGCCTGAGAAGCAGCCCAGCGTACGGAAGATGAAATAGATGCTCGTCGCGAAGCCTGCCTCCTCAAGAGGCAACGAGAGTCGCTCCATGAGGATCTTCGGAGCGGTCGTGTTGGTTCCCACGTCAATGCCCACATGGCACATGATGCCGAGGAAGCAGAGCAGGATGAAGGGGCTGCCCAGCAGCTTGAGGCATTCAACGATGCCCGATGCCTTGTCCGGTCGCTCCTCCTGGATCGGCGTGGCCGACAGGATGGAGATCGAGAGGAAGCTGATCACGGCGTAGATCACCAAGAAGGCGCGCCAACCGAGTCCGAAGGTGGGCAATACCGCCGTCGCGCCCCAAGCCGCCAAGATCGGGGCGAGGAAAGAGGCGATCGCCTTCACGAACTGACCGAAGGTGAGCGTAGAGGCAAGCTTATCCGCACGGATCAAGTTAGTCACCAACGGATTGAGCGAGGTCTGCATGATGGCGTTGCCGATACCCAAGAGGGAGAAAGAGGCCAACATAATGCCATAGCTGTCATCGAAGAGCGGCAGTATGAGCGAGATCGTGGTCACCACGAGGCTCACCAATACCGTATTCTTTCGTCCGATCTTGTTCATCAACATGCCGGTCGGCACGGAGAAGATCAAGAACCAGAAGAAAACCAACGAGGGGAAAAGGTTGGCCTCCGCATCGGTGAGGCCTAAATCCTTTTGCACATAATTAGAAGCTGTACCGACCAGATCAACAAAGCCCATAGCGAAGAAACAGAGCATGACCGGCGCGATCATCATCAGGAAGCTCTTCTTCCCGGTGGATAATGGTTGTGTGTTATTCATCATATCCTCCTATCTTATTTCTGGGTTGGTTGAATCGAGTAAACTTGCAAATTGGTCACCTTCGCCTTGCCACCTGCTGATTCCAGCGAGAGTGTGGTATAGGGAGCGGTGGGGAAGACCAGGTTGGTCATGGCGAAACGGCCATCCTGCTCAAACAGCTCTATGCTGGAGCGGTCGATGAAGAGGCGAAGCTTCACCTTTCCCTTGGCTGAGAAGGTAGGAGCCACCGTCACGGCCGGGAAATCCTGGCTGAAATCAACCAAACCACTTTGCGTACGGTCGAAAGAGAGCTCCGATTTATAGACACGATAGATCATTTTCACCTCCTCTTTCGCTTTGTTGGAGAGGGTCATGACCAAGCTATCCGCGCCGCGTGCGTCCACCTCCATCAAGATCTCGCAGATACCATCGTTCTCACGGGGCAAGGAGATGTTGTGCGGTTTGTCGCCGACAGCTACCCGTTTCACTTGATGCGCCAACTCGCCTCTGAGGGCGGTCAACTCCGGTGAGGGAGTAGAGGATACATAATATTGTCCCTTTTCCTCGAACAAGCCCATCTCGCGGGGCAGCGTGTTAGCACTACGGAATTGCATCGTCGGCACCTCCGGTGCGTATTGCCAGTTGCTCATCCAGCCAATCACGGTGCGTCGGCCATCGGGGGCGTCGCTCCAGCTCACCGTCGCATAATGATCTTTTCCGTAGTCCATCCACTTGGTCGGCACGTTGCCTTCGGCATCCACATCCACCTTGAAGGTCTTGCCATCGAAATCGCCTACGAAATATTGCGTAGCGCTACCGCCAAACGGTCCGCCGGGGTTGATGTTGCAGACCAGCACCCATTTCTTCACGTTCGTGTTCGCTACCGGCAGCTCAAACAGATCCGGGCACTCCCAGACGCCATCCTGGGCGCCCAATCCTTTTCCGAACGCGCTCTGCAAGGTCCATGTCTTCAAATCGGGAGAGGTGAAGACCAACATCTCATGCTCCAAGGCATGGGCCAACACCAAGGTCCACTGCTTGGTCTCGTTGTTCCACCACATGTTCGGGTCTCTCGCCTCACTCTCGAAAGGCAACACCGGGTTACCCTCGTACGTGCTGAATTTGTATCCGCCGTCGGTGCTGTAGGCGAGGCTCTGGATCTGGCTGGTCGCCGCGGAGGTATAAAGTGTCACGATCGCATCCTTACCGAAACCGGCGCTATTGGTTGCGTCAATGGCGGAGCTACCGCTGAAAATGGTGCCCAATCCGTCGGGCAACAGGGTCGGCTCTTGCGCCTCCCAATGAATCAAATCACGGCTGGTGGAGTGTCCCCACGTCATGTTCTGCCATTTGGAGCCGAAGGGGTTCCACTGGTAGCAAAGGTGCCATACCCCATCTTTATAGAACATACCGTTGGGGTCGTTCATCCAACCATAGAGGGGTGTGTGGTGATAAGCGGGGCGATACTTCTCCCGATTGTCTGTATTAAATGTATTGCTAATGCTGATGTGTTTCCAGCAGGCATCCTGTTTCGCTTCACGCACGGTGGATCGTCCCTGCGGCGTGATCACGTTCAACACGACATGCTTGCCTTGATAGGGGGTGAGATCGAGCGGCACGTAATAATCTACCTTCTGAGAGGCGAGGCGCACGACGATGCTGCGCTCCACCTTGCCATTGGCCAACACATGGATGGTGGCCTCCTCGCCTGCGTCCTGCACAGGCAAGAGCAGATACTTACCCTGCTCCGTCACTCTGACGAGCGTATTATTGGTGCCGAGATGCTCCACGCTTACTCCTTTGGATTCTTGTGCGGTTAGGGTGGCAGTCCCTAAACAGAGGCAGGCGGTCAACCAGCCAATTTGTTTTGTGATACGGTTCATGCGCATAATGATTTATTGATTATGATTTGATTGATGCCACAAAGCTAACGCTTCGCCCTTAGAAAGACTATGAAGAATGTTGCAAAGAGTATTGAAAATGTAGCAAAGGTCAAATTTTGACACGAAAAACATCTTTTTTCATCACAAAACATTATTTTTGCGAAACAAGTGATTTCGGCATCCTTTGGAATGCGTTTTTATTAGTTTGTAAATCTGAATGCTATGAGAACCGTAAAATGGCTCCTTCTTCTTATTCCCCTTTTGGGTGTTCTACTTGCCAGTTGCCAAGAGACGAAAACCTACCGCATCGGTGTGTCGCAGTGCAGCTCGGATGACTGGCGCAACAAATGCAACGACGAGATCCTGCGTGAGATCATGCTTCATCGGGATGCCACCGTGGAGATCCGCTCGGCAGACGACAGCAGCGAGAAGCAGATCGCCGATCTACAATATTTTGTGGATCAGCATTTCGACGCGATCATCGTGGCCCCCAATGAGGCGGATGCCATCACCCCCATCGTGCAAAAGATCCACGCACAGGGGATTCCTGTCATCGTGTTCGACCGGAACATCCACGGAGATACCTACACAGCCTATCAAGGTGTGGACAATGTCGAGCTTGGCCGCTCCGCCGCCCACTATGCCCGTCACCTGATTGGCAAGGAGGGAGAAGTCATTGAGATTCATGGGTTGGCCGGTTCTACGCCAGCCATCGAGAGGCACGAGGGATTCGTGGAAGAGGCCGCTCGCAACGGGTTAAAGCTGATCGCCACGGTGTATGGCGATTGGAACTACGAGGAAGCAGCTGTGATTTGCGACTCGATCTTCCGTGTACACAAAGAGGTGGATTTGATTTATGCCCACAACGACCGCATGGCGATCGCAGCGGCGGATATGGCCAAGCGATTTGGCATAGCGGTGCAAGTCATCGGCATAGACGCAGCCCCGGAGATCGGCTTGAAGGCCGTGGCGGAGGGGAAGATAGAGGCCACCTTCCTCTACCCTACGGAGGGTTATCGACTGATCCGCACGGCATTGGCCATCTTGAAAAAAGAGCCCTATGAGCGAGATGTGATCTTGCCCAATACCTCAGTGGTGAACCTATCCAACGCAGACATCCTGCTGCTGCAAAACGAGTTCTTAAAAGAGGAGACCCGCAAGGTGCAGCTGCTGAAATCGCAGGTGGATGACTTCCTGACCCGACACGAGACGCAGACCTACCTTTTTTATTTGGTCGTGGTGATCCTGCTGCTTTTGTCAGGCGTCTTCTTCCTCTTGCTGAACGCCTACTGGGAACGTAAGAGATACCAAAAGGAGCTGCTGACGCAAAACGAATTGCTGGAGCAGCAGCGAGACAAGCAGAAGGCGCTGAACGAGCAGCTGAACCAGGCTACCCAGTCGAAGCTGACCTTCTTCACCAACGTCTCGCACGACCTGCGCACGCCGCTCACCCTGATAGCCGAGCCGGTGGAGCAGCTGGCTGAGGCGAACAACCTCACGGTCAAGCAGCAGACCCTGTTGAGCATCGCTACGAAGAACATCCGCATCTTGAAGCGGTTGATCAATCAAATCTTGGATTTCCAGAAATATGAGCATGGCAAACTGGATCTGCACCTGCGGGAGATCGCGCTGGCACCATTGATCAGGGAGTGGGCAGAGGCCTTCCAATCCCTCGCCCGCCAACGCAGCATGAAGCTATCTGTCGAGCTTTCGATGGATGACAGCTACACCCTGGCCTTGGATCCGGAGAAGATCGAGCGTATCTTCTTCAATCTGCTGTCTAACGCCTTCAAATACACCCCCCAGAACGGAAAGATCTTCCTCCGTTGCAGTGGCGATGACCAGACCTTGACCCTCACGGTGGAGGACAATGGCCAAGGCATCGCCAAGGCAGACCTCGACCATATCTTCGACCGCTTCTATCAAGTCGATCGGGTGCATCCGCAAGGCTCCGGCATCGGCCTCTCCTTAGTGAAAGCCTTCGTGGAGCTACACGATGGTACGATCCGGGCGGAGAGCGAAGAGGGGGCCTACTCCCGCTTCATCGTCAACCTCCCCGTGCGGCATGTGCAGGAAAAGGGCACGCAGAATGGGGAGTTGCCGCTGTTGACATCGACCGAGGTGGAGCGTGAGTTGAGCCAGATTGAGCAGAAACCCACCGCCTTACGGCCCGATGACCCGCTCCTCTTGGTGATTGATGACAATGAGGATATCCGGGCATTGGTGGCGCTGTTGATGCGCGAGGAATACAATGTGATCGGTGCGGCCGATGGCAAGGAGGGCGTGCGCTTGGCCGCCAAATATGTGCCCGACCTGATCATCTGCGACATGATGATGCCGGTGATGGATGGACTGGAATGCTGCCGCCGCATCAAGCAGGAGGTATCGACCTCGCACATCCCCGTGCTGATGCTGACCGCCTGCTCGTTAGATGAGCAGCGGGCGCAGGGCTATGAGAGCGGTGCCGACGGCTACTTAGCCAAGCCCTTCGACCATGCCGTGCTCAAAGCGCGTTGCCACAACCTGATCGAGAATCGGCAGCGCATCAAGCAGCTCTGGACACAGCACACAGGCAGTGGTGCAGTCCAGATAGAGACATCCGCTCCCAAACCGACCACGACCGGCGATGTGGAGAATGCCTTCTATGCCCGCTTCTTGGAGATTGTACAGGCGGAGATGGGCAATGCGGAGCTGAGCGTGGATCAGTTAGCCGCCCAGATGGGATTGGGACGCTCCCAGTTCTACCGCAAGATCAAGGCGCTGACCAACTGCTCTCCGGTGGAGCTGCTGCGCAACCTGCGCCTGAAGCGGGCTCGTGATCTCCTGCTGACCACCGACAAGAGCGTGAGCGAGATCGCCTACGAGGTGGGCTTCTCCGCGCCGGCCTATTTCACCCGCTGCTACCGGGAGGCCTACAACGAGACACCGACCGATTTGCGGGAGAAAACGGGCAGTTGATAGGAATAATCGTGCAAAACATAGCAAGAATGGTGCACTGACCATTTTTTAATAGCCTAAGCAACAGACGTTCTACGGGGGCGCTACTTGAGGGTTCTATCTTTGCGGCGAAATAAAATCCTAAAGCTAATAACGTCGTATGAAAAAGGAATTTCTCAGTTTGCTTATGCTATGGATTGTAGCATTCGCAGCGCACGCACAAAACATCACCGTGCAAGGTAATGTGGTCTCGGCCACCGACTCGGAGCCGCTTATCGGCGCCAGTGTCGTATCCAGTGTTCAAGAATCTTTGGGAACGATTACCGACTTCGATGGTAATTTCACGATCTCCGTGCCCGAAGGTTCAAGTTTGACGATCTCCTACATAGGATTCGTCTCCGTAACCGTGAAAGCCGCTCCTCAGCTCAACATCCAATTGAAGGAGGACGCGGAGACTTTGAGTGAAGTGGTGGTAGTAGGTTACTCTACCGAAAAGAAATCCGATTTGACCGGTTCTGTCTCGGTCATTAAAATGAAAGATGTGGCCGACATGCCGACAGGTAATGTCATGCAGTCGCTGCAGGGTCGTGTAGCCGGTATGACCGTGACGACCGATGGTACGCCGGGTGGACTTAGCACCGCCACCTCTATCCGCGGTGCCTCCTCTTTCCGTAGCGATGCCAACGGCCCGCTTTACGTGATCGACGGTGTGATGACCCGTGAGAACCCCGGTACCATTATCAATAGCAATGACGTAGAGTCTATCCAGGTGTTGAAAGATGCCGCCTCTGCCTCCATCTATGGTGCGCAGGCTGCCAATGGTGTCATCATCATCACGACCAAGCGCGCGAAGAAGGGCGAGGCCTCTGTCACCTTCGATGCTTCACTGACGATGCAGACCTACACCAGTGGCTTGGATCTGTTGGATGCCAACCAGTGGGGCGATGTCTATTGGTCCGCTTATAAATACGCACACAACGGGGCGACTCCCGCCTCCTCTGTCTATGGCAACGGTGCCACCGTAAAGTTGCAGACCTATCAGAACCTGAACGGGGCCGATGTGCTGCCGCAGACTACGGACTGGGAAGACCAGATCCACCGCACAGCCTTGATGCAGACCTATAGCATCGGCTTGCAGAAGGGTGCTGAGAACGGTTCTTCCTCCCTCTCCTTGAGCTGGTTAGATCATGATGGTATCGTGAAGGGCACCGACTTCAAACGTCTCAACTCTCGTTTCAGCTCCGACTATGGCTTCCTCGACAACCGCTTGAAGGCGGGTGGCAATGTGGCCGTGAACTGGTGGACCTCTCACGACATGCCGGGCGGCATCGAGGAGAACGCCGTGAAGCAGCATCCCGCCAAGGCCGTGTATGACGTAGAGGGTGTCTATGTGGATCAGATCTACGACATCTTGGGCGATACCCCGAACGCTATGCGTCTGATCGAGAACGCAGCGGCCAACAAGAATGAGTATTGGCGTGTGTTCGGTAACGCCTACCTGCAGGTTGAGCCGATCAAGAACCTGATCGTAAAGACTAACTTCGGTGTCAACTACTACAACGAGACACACAAGAGCTTCGAGCCGGCTTGGCTGCGTGATACGGTCAACAAGCTGACGCAATCCACGGCTAAGAACCAGGATTGGGTATAAACAATTACTTCTAATCATTTGAAATACAGAATGTGTCGTTATTTTGAGGTGTACTAAAAGTGTACTTTTCAACAAATACGTGCTTTTATGTCGTTATAGGCTTATCAAAAAGGGGTGCAAGTGTATCGCTACACAACACCCCTCAAGCCAAAATAATATAGTTTGCTTTTGCAAAACCGCTACAAAGAAACAAAATAATACGTCTTTATTCTTGGTTGAGGCTTATAATCCTGTTGAGGCATCATGAATCATCCTGCCCACGTTTGAACCGTTTCTTTATCATCGTCTTGTCATAAAATCACCCGTTTAAGAAAAAATAATACGGTGTTCATTTCTTATCAAATATGTTGATGCATAGTAAATTATAGCACCTTCATTCTTACGGCTATAACTATTATTCAACTATTTTAGTTGGCATCATTCTTTTAGCAATTCCCAAAAATCACCGTGTGTGAAAACTGTGTCGGGTGGTGGTTTCACACACTCTTTGCAATGAAATTTTCATAGGGGGGCTATCGTTGAGGCTTATCCGTTCTACCGCTCGCTATCTCAACGCCTCAAACATCATCATATACATCTTATCAAAAAGAAAGCCGTAGTCAATCCTACGGCCTTCCGTGCGTTCCTAACGCCATTTGAATTTATCCCATTCCTCCTTGCTTATGCTTACCTTACATGAACTTGATAATTTGTCCTCATATTCAGGCCTCAGTACGCTAACCATGTCACTAATAATGCTGCCTATTGCCGCCACTGATCTCATTAATACGCCATCATCACTGTTTGTCATAGCAACAAGACTCATGTACTCTTGCACCATGTCAAAGATATATTCATTCCCTGCCATCGTGACTAACTTTGCAACCTGCTTACTTGAAAATACGGCCTCAACTCTTGATCCGTCGTTCTCTCTGATAATGTTCATAACTACTATTTTTAGGAATAAAATAAGCCTCCCTGCTTAGGTGTCCTCGGCCATAGTAGTAGCCGTGTGTGCGTTTCCGCTTCCACCACCATACAGAAAGGCAATAATATCTTGAACAACCGTCTTAACGGTCGCTACTATGTTTAGGAGCGACAAAGGTAGGCATTCCGTTCATTCCCGCCCATCCATTCAGTATGTTTTACAGCATACATCAAAAAGCCGACATTAATACAGCTACCTTGCAATACAAGCTACCGCCTTCCTATGTCGGCTTCCCTTCCTTGGAGCGGTGAAGGCCATCACAGGCCGCTTTTGCAAATACGCTGTCCCTGTCCTTCTCTCCAAATCTTATCTCATACATCTTGCACATATCCTTGCAGGCCGCCCGCCATTCCCTGTCTCTTTCCTCATGCTCTATCCATAGGCTTATAGGGATTCCAACAGAATAGAAGCCGTACACATCAAAACCCCTCAACGCCGCCTTTATTATTTCCCTGCTATCCATTCTCCCGCCTCCTTTCCTGCAATTCCATTATCTTGGCCGCTATCCTGTCCGCTGCCTCATCGGGCATCACATCTATAAGCCTTTCAAGCTCTTTTATCTCTGCCTCCGCTACCGCTTCCGCTGTCATAGATTGCTGCTTTGGCAAAACATAGTTTAGAAGGCTCATGTACACTCTTACACGCTCACTTGGATCAAGCTGCTCAATGTCTCTTTCAAAACGCTCCTTTCCGTCATTCAGAATAGAGGCCAACCAATCTTTCAACTCTGCTGATACCTTGTTAGGCGTTCCTTTTGCCCTGCCGCCTAAACGCCCTCTACCGTCATTCTTCTTTCTCGGCATAACTAATCAACGCTATTTTAGTGAATACTCATGTATGCAAATTTTGCAGACAAAATACATATCATCAAACTGTCTTATCAAGTACATCTGTTACCAAAATTTGGGTACAAAATACACCTTATTATAAGACAATCCTATACATATGCCCCAACGTTCCTTATCTCATCATCCAACTCTTTAGATAACTCATCTGGTACGTTTGAACCCGCTTTGGCCGCTATCTTCTGTATTTTGTCTTTTAGCCGTGTATAGTATTTCCTATCGTCAAATACCTTTGCCTCCCTTAACTCATCCATGAAGGCCGTTATTTGCCCCTCTCCGCTCTCTGCCATCAATCGGGCTACAAACGTATCATAGGCATCTTGCACCGTCTTAATCCCGCTCATATCGTTTCTGCTTATTTGATTTGATTTGCTTATGGAAAAATAGGTTTCCTGGTATCTCTTGACCATCGACCTATAAAAGTCCCTATCTGATAACGTTGAGGCATCCACGTATGGAACATTAAGCCGCTGTGCCAATCTTCCATTTAGCCTTAACTCATATTTCAGCATATTAGCGTTACCAAAGCCTCTTGGTATCTCCATTCCCTTTTTATTGGCCTCCGCTATCTTATCATAGAAGGCAATCACCCTGCTTTGTGTCCGGCCTCTTGGCTTATAGTATAGCGTTCCTTCCTCAAAGTGATACCTCAACATCCTATCCATATCTCCAAGCCTTGAAAGGTAGCATTCAACAGGATTAGCCATAATGAACGCCTTCCCAAACTCCAATCCTGTAACCTTTGCCGCTCCTGCATCCATGTGGATTGAATCTGAAAGACGCTTCACCGCCTCCGCTGTGCTATGCCTATCCAAAGGGTAAATATTGCTTGGATATAGTAGCCGTGTTAGGCTTCCAGCTATTGACACACCACCAACGTATATAGACACTCTTAGTCCGTTTATGCTGCCAATCAAGCTAACTTCACCTGTCTTTAGATTGGTCTGCTCCTTGGCCTCATCAAGAAAGCTGCCAATGTCGGGCATATCCCTTGTACGTGGAATCCACAACTTTACTTTGTCGTACATCTGTTACCAAAATTTGGGTACAAAATACACCTTATTATAAGACAATCGGTTTATTTAGCCTGCTCCCTTAACGCTCTCAAAGCATCATCAAAACCGCCCATCATAAGTTGCTTGCAGTAGGCGGGTATCAATACTTTTGCTCCCTCCAATACAATCAACTCGATATAAGACGGCCTTATCTTCTCCGCTTCTGTTGAGGCTGTATCGTCATGATGAACCATAAACAGAAAGCCATCATCCTTGTACTCAAAGAATGGATTTGGCTTTTTCTCCTTGCTGTATGTCTCGGCCTCCAATGGATAGCCATAAGCGTAGCCGCTCAGTTTGCCATCGACAAAGTAATCTTTCAATCCTGTAAAGTTGAGGCTGTCTTTTGCCTGTAACTTCATAGCTGGTGCATTATCCTTCCTGCTTCCGCTGTCTCTGCTCGCTAAAAGGAACATCGACACATCTCCGTTCCTGCCTTTAATCTTCTCCATAGGCGGGTAATATCCTGCTTGTACCTTGATCACATACTTAGGTGTCTTACCTTTTGTACAATCCTCCAATCTTGCATAATAGCGTATGTTAGGCATCATCTTGCACCTCCTTTCATGCAATAGGATTGGGCTTTGCTGCTTATCTCTGCCGCTGTCGCTACTCTGTTACCTTGCAAGAATCCTTCCAACTCCTTACGGTTGAAATAGCACACCTTCCCCATCGGCTTATAATGTGGTATCTTTCTCGTCATCGTCAGCTTATACAGATAGCTTCTTGATATGCCCATATACCTTGCCGCCTCATCACTGGTTAGTACTTCCTTTGTGGTGAAGATAACCCTATCTGCTAACTCACCAGCCGTTTGTTTAATCTCTGCCTCACTCATATTTTTACTGTTTATTTGTTGAGGCCTCCTTGGATAGGTGCAAGACTATCCAATTCATGCCGTACTGCATTCCTCATCGTAGGCTTGCACTCTCTACGTTTGGAATACACCGACAAAGAAATAGCATATACGACACAAAAAGCTCTTATATAAGTCTTATATGAGGCTTATATAAGAGTTTGATAATATGTTTGCAGTAACTAAAACAGCCTATCTATATCTTCCTGCCCTTCAACTTTCCCCATGTTCTGAAAATCACTATACGCTTGCGCTAAATGATTTATCTTCTCCCCTTTAATAGTAAACAATCTTTCAAACGGCTTCCATGATACAATCTTTCTCCCTCCAGCCATTCTGTTACTTAATTCAAGTGTATCACTCGCTTTTGAAGCAAAGTAAGCAAGCAATATCTTTGATCTCTTCCAATCATATTTATCATCACAGAAACCGTTCTTAATCACCTTATCCAACAACGCTTTTGCCTCATCTGTGCTAAACTCAACAGGCAGTGAATCACGTTCATTCTCCTTGATCTTATTTATCGTACCTTGTGTATGTCCTTCCGTGCTGAGGCTTATTTTACGTTCAAGCAAACCTATTGCCGTATAATAGAAAAAGTCATAGGCAATCCCAAACACTTTATCATAAGCATCTTTATAATCTATCACTTCCGTATTCTCATCTTCTACCACTCGTTTTTTATCAACATCCAATCTTTTGCCCTTCCTCATCTTATAGCCTTCCCATCCGTCTTTTATCTTGTCATTTATGATTTGTAGCCGTTCCTCATCTACATACATATCATGAATACATTCCATTTGCCTTAACACAATCTTTGCCCTTTCATATTCAAAATGATTTGTTTTCTCATCCAAGTAGTTATATATCTCCAACTCATCTATGTTCATGCCTACGTTATACACCTCTGGACATTCACAAATAGCCATTGTGAACTCTTCAATCGTCAATTCAAATAAGCTCTTTTTCATGATACTATATCTTTAACTCGGGTAAGCTATTTATCGCCTCCTGTTTAAGGCTGTCTATCGCTCTTGTGTATTTCTCCGTATGTTTCAATCCGCTATGCCCCAACAGGCTCGCCACTGTCTTTATATTAGCCCCATTGTTGAGGATATTCACTGCAAAGCTATGCCGTGCACAATGCCAACTGATATGCTTTTCAATTCCCGCTCGCTTCACCCATCTGCCAACGGCTTTCAAACACGCTTCATAGGTAGGCAAAGGAAATATAACCTCATCCCTGTTGCCGCTGTCTGTTGGCTCTCCTATTAGCTTCAATAACCCATCGTTGAGGGGAATCACAACGCCGCTATTTGCGCTGTGGCCCTTGGTCTTGTTCTGTTCAAACCTCAACAGCTTGTTTGAATAATCCACGTTCTTAAAAGTTAAGTCCTTCACATCACAGAATCTTAACCCACAATAGAGGCAAAAAATAAACGCCCGCCTTATGTTTGGGTTCTCTTGCTTATAGTGTGTCGCTATCAATGTCTGTATCTCATCCGTTGAAAGAACATCTTTCTTAAGCTGCTGATCATCTACTTTTATAACAATGCCTGTACACGGATTCTTTGCCATTACATCATGCTCAACAGCGTACTTGATAACTTTCTTGAAACGTGCGTATAGGCTTCTTGCTCCCTCTCCTTTGCTCCGTGTTTGAAGGTACTCCGTATATGCTTCTACCATATCACGTGTTATCTGCTCGGGCTTGATGCGCTTCATAAACTTGTTATACTCGGGTGTTTCCTTTAGGAAGTCCTTGAATCGTCTCAAAGCAATTTTAATCATGTTAATGTCTTTCTTGGTGTAGCTGTCAATGTAGGATTGAAAGTAATCCAAGAAATTTATATCCCTATCCTTTTTCAAACGGTAGCCCTCAACGCTCTCCAATAGCTGCTGCCCTTTCTCAAAACGGATCTTCTTGGCCAACTCTAACGTTTCCTTGTTCTGCTGTCTCTCCAGCGGTGTTCTTGGATTTGCAACTAAATATAAGTTTAGATTCTCTTTCCGTCTGATATGGCTAACCTTGAACTTTGGTTTCCCTTTCATCTTCCCGCTATCATACAATACAGGATCTCCAGCCTCATCTAATACAGGCTCACTTTGCCTGCCTAAATAATACTCCAAATAGAGGCTTATTTGCCCATCTGCCAACAACCGCTGCTCTAATCTCGGATTGTCCTTACTCTTATTCTCTAACTTTGCCATAACGCTAACTATATTCTTTTGGTTGCCCAAAGGTACATCTTATTTTCCAAAGGTGTACTAAAGGCGTACTAAATAGCATAAAATAGTACGCTTTTATCAACCTAAAGGAAAATGAAAGGCCTCAAAGTATTGGAAATAAGTGTTCTTAGATTCTTATATTTTCTCTTAAAAGTACGGTATAACACCAGGATTGGGTATGGACCAACACCGCACAGTATAACTTCGACCTCGACAAGCACAGCTTCATGGCTTTGGCCGGTTTCGAGAGCAAGAAGTATCACAACGAGAACTTCTTTGGCTACGGTACGGGACTGCAGATCGAGGATCCCAACTACCTCTACTTAAGCAACGTGACCGCCAATAAGAACGTAGGCGCAGGTGCCTCCAACTACTCCATGGTCTCTGGCTTCGGTAAGTTGAACTATACGTATGACAACAAATACCTCGTTTCATTCACGCTCCGTCGGGATGCCTCTTCTCGCCTTTCCAAGGATCACAACTACGATTGGTTCCCCTCTGTATCCGCTGGATGGCGTCTCTCTCAGGAGTCATTCATGGAGCCGACACAAAGCTGGCTCTCCAACTTGAAGCTCCGTGGCTCATGGGGTATCAACGGTAACGACTTGATCGACAACGAGGCCTTCTACGCGAAGTATTTGATGAGCCTTGACCGTGGTTCATACAACATGTCGGGCGATGGCACGACACTCTCTCCGGGTGCTTACCGTATTCGTACAACCAATCCGGATTTGAAATGGGAGAAGACATACCAGACGAACGTCGGTGTAGATGCCGGATTCTTGAACAATGCCCTCTCTGTCTCGCTCGACTATTTCTACAAGGAGACGAAAGACATGTTGGTGGAGAAGCCCTATATCGCCACGATCGGTGAGGGTGGCTACTGCTGGTACAATGGTGGTGAGATGACCAACCAAGGTTTCGAGGGCCAGATCAACTGGCGTGGGAACATCACCAGCGATTTCAGCTATGACTTAGGCTTCAACTTCACCTACTCGAAGAACAAGGTGACCGACCTGTTGGAGGATATCTACTACACCTACGGCGGTGGTTACACCGGCCATACATTGGTAGGTCAGTCCTTAGGTTCTTGGATGGGCTTCAAGACGGATGGTGTCTTCAAGACGCAGGCTGAGGTAGATGAGTATCGCCAGAAATATCAGGTGGAGTTTGGTAGCCCGACCGTAGGTCGTATTCGCTACGTAGATGTGGACGGCGACGGCAAGATCAACTACAACGACCGTACTTGGTTAGGTTGCGACCTGCCGAAGGCACAGTTCGGTTTCACAGTAGGTGCTCAGTGGAAAGGCTTCGACCTGAACATGTTCTTCTCAGCCATCATCCGCGATGCCTTCAACAACTCGAAGTACTACACCGACCTCTTCCAGTGCTGGAACGGTAACCACGGCACTCGCCTGCTGGAGGCAGCCCAGGCTTACGACCGCTTCTTGCAGACCGGCGTGTACGACTCAGAGACACCGGCACCGACCACCGACAACTCCAACAACGAGCATGAGGTATCGGAGTTCCACATCGAGAATGGCTCTTTCCTCCGTCTGAAGACCCTCACGTTGGGCTACACCATCCCCAAGGCGTTGCAAGAGAAGGCTAAGATCCAGAATGCCCGCATCTATCTGCAGGCACAGAACCTGTTCACCATCACGGGCTATAGCGGTGCTGATCCGGAGGGCTTAGGCTATCCTTACGCATTGCCGCGTCAGTTCACCATGGGATTCCAGCTCGGTTTTTAATGCAGTAAACAATCGTTCACCGAAAAAATCAATCAAACAATGAAAGCTAAAAATATATTTTTCACGATAGGATGTGCCGCGATGTTAGCAAGCTGCGGCGAGGATTTCTTGGAGAATAAGCCGCAGGGCAGTCTTTCGGATGGTATCATGAACTCATCCGAGTCGATCGACCTCTTGGTCAACGCGGCCTACGCCTCCCTCTATGGTATGACCAACGAGCAGGGCGATCCCTGTATGCGCCCCACGACGAACTGGAGCTACGGTGAGGTGCGTGCCGACAATGCCTACAAAGGTGGCGGTGGAGAAGGTGACGTCTGGGATGTACACGCCATGGAGACCTTCCAGCTGCAAACCAACAACGGCAACATCGATGGGAAATGGTTCAACCTCTACAGCCTCATCTCCCGCTGTAACTCCGCACTGCGTGTCTTGAACGCCGCTGATCCCAACGAGGTCAAAGATCGTGACCTGCGTATCGCCGAAGTGAAGGTGCTGCGTGCGCACCACTACTTCGAGTTGGTTCGCCTCTTCAACAAAGTGCCCTATATGGACGAGAACCTGCCTGAGGCAGAATATGTCAATGTGACTAACGATGAGTTCACCCGCGATCAACACCTGTCTCGCATCGCCCAGGATCTGCTCGATGCCGCAGCGGTACTGCCGGAGAAGCAGGCAGAGGTTGGTCGCATCAACCGCAACATCGCCTTGGCTTACGCCGCTAAGGTGAGACTCTATCAGGCCTATGAGCAGGATCCCAACACCAACCGGGTGACGAACATCAACAAGGAGCGGCTGCAAGAGGTGGTCAACCTGATCAACGAGGTGAAGGGCTATGCGCTGCTGCCCGATTTCCAGCAGTTGGATATGATTGCCTACGAGAATGGCTCAGAGGCTGTCTTCTCCGTGCAATACTCTATGGGCGATGGCTCTGGCGATGCTGGACGTATCAACTGGAGCAACCTGCTCAACTCGCCGGGTGGCAACAGCCCCTATCACGGCGATGGCTTCTTCCTCCCCTCGCAAGACCTGATCAACGCCTACCAGACGGATGAGAATGGTCTGCCGGTGTTCGACTATCAGTCTCGCCCGGACTACGCAACGGTGACCTTCATCGACGATGCCAATCAGACCTTGAGCAACACGGAGCCGACCGTGGATCCGCGCCTCGATTTCGTGGTAGGCCGTCCGACCATCACCTATAAGACCTACAAGGCTACTCCTTGCCAGTCATGGGTGCGTGACCGTGGTGTCTATGGCCACAACTGTGCAAAGCGTTTCTGGGTATCTCCCGAATCGCCGGATATGTTCCAAGGATGGCCTTGGGGTGCCTCTGAGTTGAACTGGAATGTCATTCGCTACGCCGACCTGCTGCTCTACAAGGCAGAGGCGCTCATCGAGCTGGGCGGAAGCGGCTTAGAGGAGGCCCGTCAGCTGATCAACCAGGTGCGTGAGCGTGCGAAGAACAGCCCCTACGTAAAGGACTTCAACGATCCGACGAAAGACGCGGCCAACTACAAGATCGGTCTCTATCCGGCTACGGGCTGGACACAGGATTATGCCCGCAAAGCCCTACGCACGGAGATGCGCTTGGAGAAGGCCTTGGAGGGAGAGCGCTACTTCGACCTCGTTCGCTGGGGAATCGCCGATGAGGTCATGACCGCCTATTTCCAAGCGGAGAAAGACCAGCGCATCTACTACCAAGACGCGAAGTTCGACAGCGGCGAGGAATACTTCCCCATCCCCGTGGCCCAATACAACTTCTCGTTGGGTAAGTACACGCAGAACCCCGGTTATCCGGCCTTCTAATGGATTTTGTTTTTAAGATTAAGTATAGATTTTCTCCATGAAAATGAGTGAACTGGCGATAGAAGTACTTGATTATTGATACGCCATGTAATGAATTGGGCCTGTCTCGTTGGATAACGCGGCAGGCTTTTTTTACGAGAGCCGTTGAGGATTCCATACGATGGCTGCGATAGCGGAACATTTTGTAAAAGACACCTATAAAGCGTATCATTCTTTCATTATCTTTGCAATGCGTAAAAATACGCATTGCACTGCGTAAAATGTAAGAACATGTATAAAAGGTCAGAATATCAGATAATTAAGAAAAGGCTTGAAGAGCAACGAAGATTCATTCAAGTGGTCATGGGAGCCCGTCAGATCGGCAAATCTACCGTGGTGAAACAGGTTCTGAAAGACTTGGAAGAGCCTTACCAGTTCTTTTCTGCAGACAATGTTCCGGCAACAAGCAGTGCTTGGATCTCAAACTGCTGGGCGGCAGTCCGTAGCCTGCAAGCGAGCAACGGGTGGAAAAGCGTCATTCTCGTCATAGACGAAATACAGAAGATTGACAACTGGAGTGAGGTAGTGAAAAAGGAATGGGACGACGATACGTTTCACGAGCGTAACATCAAGGTGCTGCTGCTCGGCAGTAGCCGTGTGCTGTTGGGCAAGGGATTGTCCGAATCATTAGCCGGACGTTTCGAGGAAATCCGCATGAGCCATTGGAGCTATTTGGAGATGAAGGAGTGCTTCGGGCTGACACTGGACCAGTATCTGTTTTATGGCGGTTATCCCGGTGCAGCGTTTCTCATCCAAGACGAAGATCGTTTCCAGCAATATATCCAGTCGGCTATTATCGATGCGACCATCAACAAGGATATTCTGATAGACACGCCGATCAATAAACCTGCGCTGTTGCGCCAGACATTCGAATTGGGAGCCGCCTATTCCGGGGAGTTGCTTTCACTGAACAAAATGCTTGGATCGCTGCAAGATGCCGGTAATACGGCTACATTGGCAGGATATATCAACCTGTTGGGTGAAAGTGGCATGTTGTGCGGGCTTCAGAAGTTCAGCATCGACACAGCACGCAGGAAAGCCAGCATCCCAAAATTGCAGGTTTGCAATAATGCACTGAAAATGGTGTACAGTCCCTTGACATTCACGCAGGCCCTGACAGACCGTAAAGCGTGGGGACGTATCTTTGAATCGGGAATCGGAGCTTATTTGGTCAGCCAGGCATTCATCCACCGTTTTGAGATCTTCTACTGGCGCGAACGCAACGATGAAGTGGATTTCGTTCTCCGTAAAAAGGGGGCAATCGTGGCCATCGAGGTGAAAAGCAATGCCGAAAAACGGACTGAAGGATTGGAGAAGTTCAGACAGCTGTTTCACCCTGCCGCCTCATTCATCGTCGGAGATGGTGGCATCCCTGCAGAGGACTTTCTGTCAATAGATATCAGGCAATTATTTTGACCAACCGTAGGTCGCAACCCGGCTACAGCGACCTATTGGCGGAGCACGAAGAGTGTGTCACCGAGGAGGAGTGCTGGGAAGCCGAGGAAGAACCCTCCTATCCAGAAGACACCTACGATAGTTACTCAGATTGCGATGACTACCGCAGGGAGGTGACGGACGAGGAGCGATGGTAGGAGAGCAGGGTGTAAGGATAACTATAGCCTATTTCTTTTATTACTCCGCCTGCAGCCGATGGCGGTATTCCTTGGGGGAGCACCCGACGTGACGGCGCACGAACTTGCCGAAGAAGGAGATGTTGGGGAAATCGAGGTAGTCAGCGATCTCCTTGATGCTCTTCTGCGAGTATTTCAGCTGATAGCGCACATCGGTCAGCACCGCCTCGTTGATCACGTCGAAAGCAGTTCGGCCACAGCTTTCCTTGCAAACAGAGGTGAGGTATTTCGGGGTGACGCAGAGCTGCTCGGCATACCAGGTGACTGAACGCGGCTTCACCTCCATGGAGGTGAGCTTCTTCATGAAGGTTTGAAACAGGGAATCCTTACGCCGATAATAGGGATCTGACTGATCTGACTGCTCCGACTGCTGGGCACTGATATTGATATACAGTTCCAACAAGAAGGCTCGTATCAAGGCAGCCACCACCTCCTTGCTATAGCGACGACCCTTCATGCGCAAGCGATAGTCGATCAGCTGGCCGTAGCGACTGAGGAGCTGGATCTCCTCCTCCGAGAGGTGCAAGATGGGATTCTCATTCAAGGGCAATTTGCTTTTCCAGAAAAGGTTGTCCAACCGGATATTGTCATGAATGGCCTCGCGGGAAACGCACATCACAATCCCCTGGCAATCGGTCGAGAACTCGAAGTTGCTCAAGAGATCGTTGGGACGGCAAAGCAATATTTGATAAGCTTTTAACTCCTTCTCATGCGCATTGATGCTAAACCGCAAGTTCCCGGAAATACAGCTCAGAAACAGGAAGTAATCCAGCCGAACGCCCTCTTGCGAACCGAATGAATCGCACTCTTTCAAGTCAATAATGGCAATGTCGCCATCCATATAGAGCGGTTGCGGGCGCTCACGCTTCTCCTTCATCTTTTGCAAGTTCTCTCTCCTTTCCATATCTATTAATCCTTCTCTTTGTTTGAACAGCGGCAAAGGTAGCAGGAACAGACAGTATCAAAGTGTTCCATTTGGCTGCATTGGTTGGCTAAAAGCGAACTATCCACCGTTACGGAACAGATAGGACACTGCCTATACCTTTTGGAACAATTCCATGCGATAAAGAGCCTTTATTTTTGCGGCCAAATTGAGTATGTGATTGATTTTAAAATGAACAACATGAAGCGAACAATGCACAATTGGAGCGGGTTTATGGCCGCCCTCCTGCTGCTGGCAGGATGCAAGGAAGCCCCACAAATGCCCGTCAGTGGAGGTTATCAGACAATGAAAGTGACAACAGCGGACAAGACCCTGTCCGAGAACTATTCAGCTACGATCCGTGGTAGGCAAGACATTGAGATCTATGCCCAGGTGCAAGGTAAGATCGAACAGCTCCGTGTGACCGAGGGAGAGAAGGTGCGCAAGGGGCAGGTACTCTTCGTGATCGACCAAGTGCCCTACCGGGCAGCCTTGGCCACGGCTACCGCCAACGTGAAGGCAGCGAAAGCGGCCCTGCGCACAGCGGAATTGAACTATAACAGCAGTAAGACGCTGCGTGAGCAACAGGTGATCTCAGAGGTGAACCTGCTGACTATAGAGAACAGCTACTACAGTGCAGAGGCGCAAGTGGCGCAAGCGGAGGCACAAGAGGTGAACGCACGCAACAACCTCTCCTACACGGAGGTGAAAGCACCGTGCGATGGCGTGGTAGGTGCCCTTCCCTATCGGGTGGGCGCCTTGGTAGGTCCCGGAACCCTGCAGCCGTTGACCACGGTTTCAGACAACTCAACGATGTATGTCTATTTCTCGATGACAGAGAACCAGCTGCTGGCACTCACCCGGCAATATGGCTCGATGGACGAGGCCTTGAAGCAGCTGCCGGAGGTGTCGCTGACCCTGAACGACGGCTCTTCCTACGAGCAAGCCGGACGCATCGAGAGCATCAGTGGCGTGATCGACCGGCAAACCGGCACGGTGATCGCCCGGGCGGCGTTTGACAACGGCGGTCGCTTGCTGCATAGTGGTGCTTCGGGTACGATCTCCATCCCGACCACCTACACGGGTAAAATCGTGATTCCTCAGGAAGCGACCGTGCGGATGCAAGACAAGACCTTGGTATATAAGGTGGTGGAAGGAAAGGCTGCCTCTGCGTTAGTGACCGTAGCCCCCATCAACGATGGGCATGAATACATCGTGTTGGATGGCTTGCAGGTGGGCGAGGAGATCATCGCTTCCGGAGCCGGATTGGTTAGAGAGGGAACAATTATCAAAAATGAGGAATGAGGAGCTTCGCTCAATGAGGAATGAATAAGTCCTAAGTCCTGATTAAATAGAGTAATTATGAAAGGAAATATATTTATCAAACGACCGGCGATGGCGATGGCCATCTCGATCTTGATCTTGGCCATAGGCCTGATCTCCCTCTACACGCTTCCGGTAGAGCAATATCCTGACATCGCCCCACCTACCGTCATGGTGCAAGCCACCTATACGGGAGCGGATGCCGAGGCGGTGATGAATGCCGTGATCATGCCCTTGGAGGAGAGCATCAACGGTGTGGAGAACATGATGTATATCACCTCTACCGCCACCAACAACGGTTCGGCGGAAATCACGGTCTATTTCAAGCAGGGAACCGATCCCGACATGGCGGCGGTGAACGTGCAGAACCGTGTCAGCAAGGCACAAGGTCTGCTACCCGCCGAGGTGACCCGAATCGGTGTGACCACCATGAAGCGCCAGACGAGCTTCTTGCAGATCGACGCCTTGGTGAGCAGCGACAACACCTACGACCAGACCTTTTTGGCCAACTATCTTGACATCAACGTGATCCCGCAGTTGAAGCGTGTGAACGGTGTGGGTGACGTGGTGGCCTTGGGCGATACCTACAGTATGCGTATCTGGCTCAAACCGGAGCGTATGGCGCAACATGGCTTGGTGCCGGCCGACATCACCGCCGTCTTGGGAGAGCAAAACTTGGAGGCACCGACCGGCACCTTGGGCGAGAACTCGAAGAATACCTTCCAATTCACGATGAAATACCGGGGTCGCTTGAAAAGCGTGGAGGAGTTCCAGAACACCGTGGTGCGCACGCAGGAGGATGGCTCCGTGTTGCGCCTCAAGGATGTGGCACAGGTAGAGCTGGGCACGTTGAGCTATGGCTTCCGCAGCGAGATGGACTCCCACCCGGGTGTGACCTTCCTGATTTTCCAGGTGGCTGGCTCGAACGCCACAGCGGTCAATGCCGAGCTCTCGAAAGAGTTGGAGCGCATGAGCGAGGATCTGCCAAAAGGCACGGAGTTCGTGACGATGATGAGCTCGAACGACTTCCTTTTCGCTTCCATCCACAACGTGGTGGAGACCTTGATCATCGCCATTCTCTTGGTGATCTTGGTGGTTTATTTCTTCTTGCAGGATTTCAAGGCGACCTTGATCCCCTCCATCTCGATCATCGTCTCCTTGGTGGGTACCTTCGCCTGCTTGGTAGCGGCCGGATTCAGCTTGAACATCTTGACGCTGTTCGCCTTGGTGTTGGCCATCGGTACGGTGGTGGATGATGCGATCGTGGTGGTCGAGGCGGTGCAGGCGAAGTTCGACGCGGGCTACAAATCCCCCTATCAAGCGACGAAAGACGCGATGGGCGACGTGACGATGGCGATCGTCTCCTGCACCTGTGTCTTCATGGCGGTGTTTATCCCCGTGACCTTCATGGGCGGTACCTCCGGTATCTTCTACACCCAATTCGGTATCACGATGGCCACGGCGGTAGGTCTCTCCATGATCTCCGCACTGGTGCTCTGTCCGGCCCTATGCGCCATGATCATGCGTCCCAGCGACGGCACGAAGAGCGCCAAGAGTTTCAACGGGCGCATCAAGGCGGCCTACAACGCCTCCTTCAACGCCGTGTTGGGTAAATATAAGAAGGGCGTGATGTTCGCTATCCACCATCGCTGGATGGTCTGGGCGGGCTTGATCGCCTCCTCCGTGTTGTTGGTATGGCTGATGATGACCACCAAGACCGGATTGGTGCCCCAAGAGGATCAAGGAGCCTTGATGATCAACATCAGTACCGCTCCGGGAAGCACCTTGGAAGAGACCAATGGCGTGATCAATAAAATGGAAGATATCCTGAAACAGACCGAGGAGATCGAGCACTATTCCCGTGTGGCGGGCTATGGTTTGATCGCCGGACAAGGAACCTCCTACGGTACGATCATCGTCCGCTTGAAGGATTGGAGCGAGCGTAAAGGCGAGGAGCACTCCGCCAACAGCGTGGTGGCACGCTTGAACGCGCAGTTCGCCCAGATCAAGGAGGCGCAGATCTTCGTCTTCCAACCACCCATGATCCCCGGCTACGGTATGGGTAACGCCATCGAGCTGAACATGCAGGATCGTACGGGTGGCGACATGGGCACCTTCTATCAATCGGTGATGCAGTTCTTGACGGCACTCAACCAGCGGCCGGAGGTGGCGATGGCCTATACCTCCTATGCGATGAACTACCCGCAATACCGGGTGGAGGTGGATGCCGCCCAATGCAAACGAGCCGGTATCTCTCCGGCCACGGTGTTGGAGACACTGGGCAGCTATTGCGGTGGTTCCTACATCAGCAACTACAACCAGTTTGGTAAGGTCTATCGTGTGATGCTGCAAGCCGCTCCCGAATACCGCTTGAACGAGCAGTCGCTCAACAACATGTTCGTGCGCAACGGTGCGGAGATGGCACCGATCAGCCAATTCGCCCGCCTGACACCGATCTTAGGTCCCGAAACGGCCAACCGCTTCAACCTCTTCAGCTCCATCACGGTGAATGTCAACACCGCCGAGGGCTTCTCTTCCGGTGAGGCACAAAAAGCGATCGAGGAGGTGGCAGCCGAGATGCTGCCGACCGGCTATGGCTATGAATATGGCGGCATGGCCCGTGAGGAGGCCAACAACGCCAGTGGTTCGAGCACCATCTTCATCTATGGTGTCTGTGTCTTCTTGATCTACCTGATCCTTGTCTGCCTCTATGAGAGCTTCCTGTTGCCCTTCGCCGTGATCCTCTCCGTGCCGTTCGGCTTGATGGGATCCTTCCTCTTCGCGAAGGTATTCGGGTTGGAGAACAACATCTACTTGCAGACGGGTGTGATCATGTTGATCGGTTTGTTGGCAAAGACAGCCATCTTGATCACCGAGTATGCCGTGGAGCGTCGCCGCAAAGGGATGGGCATTGTCGAGTCGGCTTACTCAGCCGCTCAGGTGCGTCTGCGTCCGATCTTGATGACGGTGCTCACCATGATCTTCGGTATGTTGCCATTGATGTTCTCCACTGGTGCCGGTGCGAACGGTAACTCCTCGTTGGGAACAGGTGTGGTAGGCGGTATGTCGATCGGAACCTTGGCGTTGCTCTTCGTCGTGCCTGTCTTCTACATCGTCTTCGAGTATTTGCAGGAGAAGGTGCGCAAACCGATGGAGGTAGAGGCCGACGAGCAGTTCAAGCAAGAGCAGGAACGCAGCTTGGCAGAGAAGAATCAATCCAATTCGTAACACAACAAGAGAAAGATGAAAACATACCATTCTATATATATAGCCGTATGCGCTGCGTTGTTGAGCAGTTGCGGCATCTACACCACCTATCATCCGGCTACGGAGGTGCCGGAGCAGCTCTATGGAGAGGAGGTTGTCGTCAGCGACAGCTCCTCCATAGCGAGCCTCCACTGGCGGGAGCTCTTCATCGATCCCCACTTGGCGACACTCATCGAGCAGGGGTTGGCCAACAACACCGACTACCTCGCCGCCGGGTTGCGGGTGCAGGAGGCAGAAGCGACCCTGCTCTCCGCAAAGTTGGCTTACCTGCCCAGTCTTGCGCTTGCTCCACAAGGCACGTTGAGCCACCTCGAAGGGCATAAGATGACCAAGGCATACAGCCTTCCGGCCACAGCCAGCTGGGAGATCGACCTCTTCGGCAAGCTACGCAACGCCAAGCGGCAGTCGCAAGCGCTCTTGGCCCAAAGCAAGGATTATCAGCAAGCGGTCCGATCACAGCTGATCGCCGGCATCGCCAACAGCTACTACACGCTGCTGATGCTCGATGCGCAACTCCGCATCGCCGAGCAGACAGCCACCAGTTGGGGAGAGAGCGCTCGAGCCACCCATGCCTTGATACAAGCGGGCATGACGAACGAGGCTGCCGTCGCTCAGATGGAGGCGGCTTACGCACAGGTGAGTGCCTCGGTGCTCGACCTGAAGGATCAGATCAATCAAGTAGAGAATAGCTTATCGCTCTTATTGGCAGAAACGCCTCACCGGGTGCAGCGAGGCACGTTAGCGGAACAGACATGGCCCTCTTCGTTGTCGGTAGGCTTTCCGGTGAGCCTGTTGGCCAACCGACCGGATGTGCGTGCCGCAGAGCGAAGCTTAGAGCAGTCTTTCTATGCCACCAACCAAGCCCGTGCCGCCTTCTATCCCTCCATCACGCTGAGTGGAAGCGCAGGATGGACCAACTCCGCTGGCGGCATGATCAGCAATCCGGCTCAGTTTGTCGCCTCCGCAGTCGGCTCCCTGACGCAGCCGCTCTTCGCCAAAGGGCAACTGACGGGTCAGCTGAAGATCGCCAAGGCTCGGCAGGAGGAGGCAAGCCTTCAGTTCCAACAGACATTGTTGCAGGCAGGCGCAGAGGTCAACGAGGCATTGGTGCAATACCAAACCGCCCAGGAGAAACGGGAGCTGTACGCACAGCAGGTCAATGCCTTGCAGACAGCCTACCGCGGCACCTCCCTCTTGATGGAGCATGGCACCACCACCTATTTGGAGGTCTTGACCGCTCAGCAGAGCCTGCTCTCCGCCCAACTGACACAGGTGGCGAATGAGGTGACGGAGATACAGAGCCTCATCCAGCTCTACCAAGCTTTGGGTGGCGGAGCAGAATAGCTTATTGGCAACACATTTTCATCCATTTAGTTAAACAGTCATCCTCCCTTCGCTTCATAATCCTTGGAGCGAGGGGAGGATTTATTTCAACGCTCAGCTGTCATACCCACCTCACCTATTTCCCGCCACACGAGGGCGCACAAGGGTAGCCCAAGGCAACGAACCATTTTAGTAATAGCTACGGAGTATCTCTTGCATTCGAGGTCTCTGCTTGTCCTCGTCGCCATATTGCGTGCGGAGTTTCAGCAGGTCCTGTTTCAGCTGCTTGATGATGTCGCTATACGCCGAATTGTCATAGTCATTTCTATCTTCGTGTGGATCAGCTTGCAGGTCGTGAAACTCCCATGCGGGAGCTACGGATTGCGCCTCCGATCCTGTCATTTCAAGGGGGTCACCATAGAGGAACATCAGTTTGTAACGATCCGTGCGAATGCCGAAATGAGCCGGACGGTTAGCGTGCTGTGTCCAATACCGATAATACATTGATTGACGCCAATCCTTAGGGGTATGCCCTGTGAGATTCTGACGGAAACTGCGACCTTGCGACTGCTTCGGGACGCCTACACCCGCATAATCAGCCAGTAGAGCGGCAAAATCAATATTCAGCGTAATATCCTTATTGCGTGTCCCCGCAGGGATCTCTTTGGGATAGCGAATCACAAACGGCATTCGTAATGATTCCTCATACATCATTCGTTTATCGAAGAAGCCATGCTCACCCATGAAATAGCCTTGGTCGGAAACGTAGATCACCACTGTATTATCGGCAATGCCCATCTCATCTAATGTCTGCAATAGTTTGCCGATGTTATCGTCGATCGTTGCCCCGCAGCGTAGGTAATCACGTACAAATTTCTGGTAAGCGGCGCTTCGTGCGGCTGCCCGTTGCATGCCTTGCGTAGAAAAGGGCAATCCGGGATAGCGACACCACCATTGATCTGGATCTTTTGAGGCGACTTCCCACCGACGAGCCAACTCTTCCAAAGGCTGCCCTTTGAAAGTACGACCTGATTCTTCGGGGTCCCAATCATACAGATTCTCTGGTTCAGGGAAAACCACTCCATCATACAAATGGCGCATACGCTCTGGGAAATCCCAGGGTTCGTGGGTCGCCTTGAAATGACAACACATCAAAAAAGGCCGATCTTTATCCGTCTGCTTTATCCATTGAATCGCCCTACGGGTCACGATGTCTGTTGAGAAACCATGGGTACGCTCGCCATAATTTCGGTTGCCTGGCCAAGGATCGGTGCTGTTGATCATTGTTGGATCTACATATTCTCCCTGATCATGGAAAACCGAATAATAATCAAACCCTTGCGGTTGTGTCTTCAAATGCCATTTGCCCACCAAGGCGGTTTGATAGCCACCTGCTCTCAGCTGCTTAGCAATGTTATCCTGTCTGCCATCCAGTGAGTCGCTCAGCGTATAAAGTCCATTTACATGGCTATAAGCTCCTGTTAATATGGAGGCTCGACTGGGTGAAGAGATGGAATTGGTACAAAAACAATTGTCTAACACGCATCCTTCCGCTGCCAATCGGCGAATATTTGCATTCTGCGCATAGTCGGCCAAAACACCTCCATAGATGCCCCATGATTGTGCCGTGTGATCATCCGAGAGAATGAACAAGATATTGGAGCGATCAGCTGCATGAAGGGACTGCCCGTTGCTTATCAAACAACAGGCAGTTAATCCTAAATAGATGAAAGAATGATTCATGCGCAATTATTTCTTCTCTAACAATCCCGGCTCCCGACGCTCCTTTCCTTTTTTGCGGGTCAGGTTATCTCCCAACTCCTCCCGCTTCTGGTCGGCGATTGTCATGAGCTTGCGAGCCACTTCTGGATATTGGCTAATGACATTATAGCGCTCACCTGGATCGCGACGAAGGTCATACAGCTCTGGCTTCATCACCTCTAAACTGGTTAGCTTACCCGGTTGCCCATCGTTGCCCGGCTCATAGGCCCCATAGGTGGTGTACTTATGCGGGAAAACCAACTTGAACATGCCGTCAGTCACGGCCTCCAGGTCGTTTTTATTGTAATAATAGACAAACGATTCACGAGGGTTGGCACCCGGTTTACCCTCCATGAGGGAAAGAATGCTGACACCATCGATCTTGCGTGTGGGTAGCGGAGCTCCCGAGATCTCTGCGAACGTCGGGAAAAGGTCGATGTTCGATGCTAACCTATTGCAGGTCGTCCCCGGTTCGATTCTCCCCTTCCAATACATTACGCAGGGCACACGATTGCCACCATCGAAGGTTGTCGCTTTCGCCTCGCGCAAGCCGCCAGCCGATCCCGCATGGTTACCGTAGTTGGTCCAAGGACCATTATCAGAAGTGAGGATCACCAAAGTGTTTTCCTCCAAACCTAACTCTCGGATCGTACGCAGCACCTCGCCCACGCTCCAGTCGATCTCCATCATCACGTCGCCAAACAGTCCTTGCTCACTCTTCCCTTTGAACTTGTCGGAAACGGCCAACGGCACGTGAGGCATGTTGTGTGCCAAGTAGAGGAAGAAGGGTTGATTTTTATGTTTCTTGATGAAATTCACGGAACGAGTGGTGTAATCCGTGGTTAAACGGGTCTGATCCGTATTGTAGCCAACCACCTCATTGCCATCAAATGTCGGTAGATCGGGAAAGTTGAACCAATCACCCTGCTGCGGATGGAAAGGCCACATGTCATTGGAATAGGGAAGGCCATAATACTCATCGAAACCATTCTGCAAAGGCAGAAACTGATGCGAGTCACCCAAATGCCATTTACCGAAGATGGCTGTCGCATAGCCCTTCTGCTTCAATAGTTCGCCCATCGTCATCTCTTCTGCATGGATACCATAATTCGAGTTCGGACCCGGTGCACCGGAGAAACCGATTCGGTTCGGATAGCATCCTGTCAACAAGCCCGCACGTGAAGCGCCACTGATCGGTTGACCCGCCAGAAAATGAGTAAAGCGCATGCCCTCCGCCGCCATGTGGTCGATGTTCGGTGTCTTGTATCCGTATGCGCCATTAAAAGAGAAGTCACCATACCCCACATCATCTAAGTTGATCAGGACGATGTTGGTATAATCCGCTGCCATGGCCGAAGTGGTGAGTGCGGCAGCTGCCATAAGTAACAAAGACTGTTTCATGATAATATATTTGATTTTACGTTATCGTATATAATGGTAACATCCTTCATTCAATAAGGAGAATAATACATATCTTGAGGCAAAATAGGAGCATATTGCGCCTAACTACTTCTCTTTGAAAGGGACAGGTTTCTCCCCAGTCCATTGGTAGCGATGAAGGATCGCTCCCTCACCTGCTGGGGATTGCGTTGGCTCCACTAAGAGAAAGCTACCATCGCTCAATGTGGTTGATCCTAAAGCTCCGTATGGGCTCTCCCAACCGTAAATGCCGGTTCGCGCATCGTGCAAGCCTTGCGCCAACAAAGCAAGTGTCAGTCCCTTCTCACCAGGAGGCATGCCTTTCAATGCCGTCTCTTGGGGAGCAATTGAGCTATCGACCACATAGAGCGAATGATTCGTGAAGCGACTCTTCTTGCCTGGATAGACAAAGAGCATCCACCAATTATGCCGAACGTCATAGACCAAGTTCTGCACACCCCAGTTTGTATTCCCCGTATAGACAAAGTACTTTCCTTCCGGCTGTGCCGGACCGGATTGGTGCAAAGAATCCTGACCTAACGGACGTTCATAGTGTGTCCGCCAATCGGTGATGTCATACTGCAACAGCACTTGATAGTCATTGTCCGTACGCATCGTATCTCCTTGGATACCATAAGCACATGTGAGGTAACGCCTGCCATCAGCATGACCGAAGGAGGGACCGAACGAGACACCATCTATCCCACTGCATCCGTAACGCTGCACTCGCCCATCTACCTTAGCCTCGTAATCAGCCACCACTGTAGGCAAATAGACCGCCTTCATCACCCCCTCCTCGGTATAATCCATTCCCTCACGGGTAATTCGGCTACCATCGAAAATAGCGATATACCAAGCGTTAGGGAGCTGTCGCCGCAGGCCCTCTCGCTCCAAGATACCTCGGCCTATCTCATCCATTTTATATTCCAACGAGCCATAAACTCGTCCATCCGCTTCATTGAAGGTCAAGCATCCCAAATGGCCGATCAACCCCGTAACCGATCCCAACACCTTTCCTTGCATGTCCGTCTTCACCAACATCGTCGTGAAGGAATAATAAATATGCCCGCGTTGCTCATCCACCGCAATTCCTTGGCAATGTCCGGCCTTAAAAGGCCCTACCGATATCGGTTGTGCAGCCAACACCATCCCGATCAACCCTAACAAGAAGCAACCTATAAATCTACGCCAGTTCTTTTGATGCATATTATCCTACCATTTTTATTCAATGAATCAATTATCACCAGCCATCAACCGCCGATAGATCTCCGCATCCTGCTCAAAGAAGCAGCAAAGAATCACATCGCCTTGATAGCGTTCCTCTCGCAGATAGGACTCAATCACACCCAATGCGATACGAGCCGCCCGTTCCCGAGGAAAGCGATACACCCCCGTGCTGATGCAAGGGAAAGCGATTGTCTTGAAATGCTCCGCTATCGCTATCTCCAAGGCCGTCTGATAGCAGGAAGCTAACAACACATCCTCGTTGACAGTTCCACCCTGCCAAATAGGCCCCACCGTATGAATCACCTTACGACAAGGCAACCGATAGGCATCCGTCAGCTTGCTCTGTCCCGTCTCGCACCCATGCAATGTCCGGCACTCGGCTAATAGCTCCGGACCTGCCGCCCGATGGATAGCCCCATCCACACCACCGCCACCCAGCAGCGACCGATTGGCCGCATTCACGATAGCATCCACCTTCAAGCGGGTAATATCACCCACCACGATCTTAATCCCATTCATTTGATTCGTCATATACATTGATTCTTGCCCATAACAATCATTCCCACACAATTTCCTAAAATCCTCCTACCTCATCAACGCAAGGATGTCGGCAGGCAAAAGCACGTTTAACGCTTCCCCTTTGGGCCTGTTTTTCAGAAAGAGCATCGGGACAATCGTGTGTTGTTTCGCAAACGGCAACAGATGCGCTTTGCGAAGCAGTTCGGCCTCCAGCCTTCCCCCATCCTCTTGTGTTGTCCATTTACATTCGCCAACCAACAGCTGCTTTTTATCGAGAGACTCCGCAATCACATCAAACTCCAACTGTTCGGGCTTCTTATCCTCATTGAGCACCGATCCCCACCAACGTTTTGCCTGGCCATAGACGATGCCATCCACCAGATTTCCAGTCACGGCATCCCGGCAAAGCTTTTCCCATTGCACACTCACAAACTCGGAGAAATGGGCATTCAATGCCTGCTCTATAGGCAAGCGACGACCCAGCTCAATGAAGGAGCGATTTGGCACCACGAATTGATAGTAAAAAGCCATGAACGGATCGGCAATCTTGTAAAGACTCTTTTTGCTGTTCTTTTCATCCATGCCAAACGGAACCTCTTTCTCCAAGAAGCCCAGATCAATCAGCTTTTTCAAGGGACGCGAAAGATTCGTAGCCGGTTCATTGCATCGGGCAGCGATCTCGGTCAACCGATTCGCCCCAGAACCAATGTAAGACATAATTGTCGATGTCTTGACAATATCCTTTACATCATCCTGAAAGAGCTTGACCGGTTCCTCATAGAGCATCCCATGGGCAGAAAGAGCCGTATGCCACAAGGCATCGTTAAGGGAAGCCCTTTGCTCTCTCAGCTCCCAATAACGAGGCACACCACCCCACACGGCATAGTTCTCAATCGCATCGACCACCGGAAGACGCAAAGCCTCTTGCAGATAGGGCAAACGGATCGGCATGAGCCGCATGATCTCGTCAGCACGACCATAAAGCGGTGCGGTAGCATCCAAGAACAAGCCGTACATCATCTGTTGCGATGAGCCACAAAGCACAAGATGAAACCTCAACGACCGCTCATCAACCAACTTCTGCAAAACGGAAGGTAGCTCAGGCGATTGTTCTACGATATACGGAAACTCATCTATACACAACGTGAAACGCTGATCAGTCCGATAATTGACCGCACGAAGCAAGGATTCCCAATCCGGATAGGTCAATCTATCGAAATCAGGGAATTTCTGTGCAATCACCTTGGCAAGCAATGCCCTTTGGTGTTGCCCCTCCGAGCGATCGGCAAGGAAATACACATCCTTGTCCACCAACACTTTTTTAATAAGCGTTGACTTGCCCAAACGCCTGCGGCCATACACGACGACCAACGCTGCTTTCTCCCTTGCGAGCGCCTCTTTCAGACGTGCCATTTCATCTATTCTATCTACGAAATCCATGCCCCATAATTATGCACCACAAACATAATGTTTTTCATGCATAATTCCTATTGAAAGGAGTAAAAAAGTACAGATAAATGACAAACAACAAGGAGAAGGCCTATTTATCCCGAATCAAATTTTCGCTTTATAGCCCTATCGAGCTTGACCGAGAGATTGTGGCAATTCACACAACACCTTGATACCATTCATTTGATTCGTCATATATAATGATTCTTGCCGATAACAATCATGATTGTTTGTCACAAGCACTTTCCTCATCTTCAACATTTTCCATTTCCTTGCGCAAATCAGCCAGGATCTTTCCATTATAGGAGAAGAACTTGGCTCCTTGGTAAGCATTGGAAGGAGTCCTTTTCTCATCAGGAAGAAATGTCCCGACAAAAGGAGATAATTTATATATGCGATTATCATATTCAACAGAATCATCTGATGCCACCTTCACTTTTATACCTGTAGGTTCAAATTTGATGTATTCCCCAATCTGGATACCTACCATACTAAACTTAAAACGAGGACGTTTAGTGATACGATTTAGTGGCAGGTCCTTTGCAGAAGCTTTCTCTGGCAATTTTGGTTTATTGCCCTCATATTCGACAATTTTTGCATCATCTATGGTCAAAGCAATATCCTTGAGTATATCCAGGGCTATTTGAGGTGCCACGTTAAAGAATTCCCTATTCTGACGAATACGTAAGTCTGTCAAACGGTCAATAGTTTTGTGAACGAGTCTTTCAACCTCATTGTATTTCACGGTTTCCATTGTGGCAAAGATTTCAAAAGGCAAAGGCACAGCCGTGTTGTCCAACTCCTTTGAGCGAATATCTACAGGACGTGCACTTTTTCCAATTTTCACCCAATCCTCTCGAAAACTGGGGTTGATCAATATATAGACATAACCCGTCTCATTCTTTTCCTTTTTCATTGTCTTTGATACCATCTCAAGATTCTATATGCTAGATCTATTAGTCCATGAAATTTCTTTTTATACGTGCATGACAAAAATAAGCATAAGTTTGATTCATCCATTCCTTTTCAAGGAATATTTACAATACTGTAAAAGCTATTCCATTATGGATAATCCTACAAGATCTCATACGATCAAGGAAGTTGCTATATTTCCAGCACTAAAACACATTGGAAGGCGCATTCTTCCATGTGACATAAGAGCAAATCAACAATTTTATCTACATTTGTAGGCGAACCTCTCCTCCCTTTGTTCCATCTGACGGGAAGAGGAAGGAGAACAAATAACGGAAAGTAATATAATTATTAAATCATGAAAGAGAGTTTATTCCTAAACACCCTGACCTTCTCCTATCCCAAGGAGCCTGTGGTGTTCTATTTCTCAGTGAATGACGATGCCGAGCGCAAAAGCACCCGACTGAAGTCCAGTGTGTTAATTCCGAAAGAAGTGAAGCAATCCACCTTATATGAGAAGTGCTTCACGAACAAAAAAGGACTGTCTCTCTACACCTCTTTCGACCTACCAACCGAAGGTTTCGAGCCGATTCCCATCGACTTCAACGACCCGGAGAATGAATATTTGGTAAAACGCTACTACAACCGTCGCTTGGAGAAGTATTTCTACTACTACGACGATGTGGTAATCACCCGTTCGGGCATTACCAACGACATCCAAGTGTGGATAAAAAGCCAAGAGAGACAAGAACCTATCCGTTACCAGCAAACGACGTTTTCGGTGAAGAAGATGGATCGATTCACCTTGCGGGTCAAATACGACCGTTTCAACCGGACACCCTATCTTTTGGTGGCCAATGACCGGCCAGCCTTCTTGCTGGGAGCCTCCTTGGAAAGGCTCTTCGCTTATGCACCTGACAATCCTTTCAGTGGCCAAATAGGTATCACACCCGGCCTCATCAATAAGGTGATGACTCGTGAGGAAAGAACCAACGAACAAGGGGGAAAGTATGTTGTCAGGAAAATAGAACGCTACGCCTATCTACAGGCTCAGAATCGATTCTGTCCATTAAATACCACACGCCCCATCCTGGGAGCTGCATTAAAACGCTTTTTCGGATTGGATCGACGGGAGGAGCCTCGCACTATGGAGAGCAAATATGTCAAGTATCGAGCAAAGATTGAGGAATTCCGAAAGCGATTCCTAAACCCAAAGGATATTGAGAAGATCTTTCCCGAGCTGGCTAATCATTTCACCTCCGTCAACTCGATGCAAGTAGGGCAGACCGACAGTGCCAAGCGTATGCTCGTCTTTGGTAGAGACGCAAGCGGTTATATACATAAGAATGTTCGTCCACAAATAGGCATCAACCAAGGGCCGCACATCAAATGCCCACACACCGATGTACGACTCATTTTCATCTTCCCAGAGAGCAGTAGAGAAGAAGCCCTACAGTTGATCAAGATGATGCGTGATGGAGGCTATAAAAACCAAAGCAAGTCGCTCACCCACTACATCGGCAGCCAAGTCAGTTTTGCGGACAAATGTTTTCACATCTCGTTCTCCAACGAGGCCAATCCTGTCCCTGAGATCAAGGAGGCACTTCGGAGGGATTGCTACCGAAACCGAGACAATCGGAGCAAGTATGTCGGTATCTATCTCTCACCCATCCATAAATATGCCTCTGAACAAGAAGCGAAGGAGTGCTACTACAAAATCAAGGAACTCTTCTTGAAGCTCGACATCCCCACCCAGTGCATCGACCGGGATAAGATGAATGCTGTCCAAGCCAAAGACAAGAGCTCAGGAAGGGCGAACTTCATCTATACATTGCAAAACATGAGTGTAGCCATTTGTGCAAAGCTCGGTGGCTCCCCTTGGCTTCTCGATGAGACCACCCAAAAGGAGCTGATCATCGGCATCGGGGCTTTTCGAAGTGACAAGGAGCAATACATCGGAGCCGCCTTCTCGTTCGACAACACAGGCGTGTTCAACAGCTATTGCTACTTCCAGAAGTCGGAGTTGAGTGAGCTGGTTGGTGCCATCCAAATGGCCATCCTACGCTATGCCGCAGTCAATAGCCGGCCGGAGCGAATCATCATCCACTACTACAAGAAGCTTAGCCGAAAATGGGAGTTCCGTCCGATCGAGGATATGCTTCATCAGTTGAAACTCGATGTACCTGTCTATGTCGTCACCATCAACAAGACCGAGTCAGAGGATGTTGTCGTATTTGCCCCGTCATTCAACGGCTTGATGCCTTACAGCGGGACTTGGGTGAACTTAGGCCCCTCTAAGGAGGGACACCGCTATCTGCTCTGCAACAACACTCGGTACGAGAACGCAAGGTTCAACGCCATGGATGGTTTCCCCTTCCCGGTCAAACTGACCATTGCCTGCCCGAATCGCCACGACGAGATAGAGACCCCTGTCATCCAGCAACTGATCGACCAAGTCTATCAATTCAGCCGCATCTATTGGAAATCGGTCAAGCAGCAAGGATTGCCTGTTACCATCAAATACCCCGAGATGATCGCTGAGATTATGCCGCATTTCACCGACAAGACCGTCTATACAGAGAATAACTGTCTATGGTTTCTTTAATACCCATTGCCCATGAATGAATTGAATCTTCGAGCCGTACGTGAACTGCTACCTTTCAAAGAGCTCTTTCCGACAAGCAATGACTATTTGCGAGAGGCATCCTTTCTACCTCATAGAGAATTAGCCTCAACACCCCTGTACGAGCTGGTGGTAGAGCAGCGAGTGCTATTCAGTCCCAAATTGCGCTACTACCGTTTGAAGGTAGCGTGTGAGATCAATCGCCATCTCAATCTAACGATCAGCCATGAAGACGAATACATCATCAATTACATACTCAAATTGACACGTGAAGCGGTTGAGACCCTAATCCATGAGGCCAACGAAGAGCTTTCGTGGCTGGATGCGGACGGAGCAATCTGGCATAACCTATCCTCTGACTGCCCCGATTTGCGCACAGCGATCGCACGCAATGAGCACATCGTTTTTCTCCATCTCGTTATCGCTGAATTGGTGCGCTGCTGGATGGAATTGCAAGACAGCTATGCCGACTGGATCGGTGCCGCCAGCCGCTATGATGTGCCACTCTGCTACACCACTTTTGCTGGTCAGCTGCCGAACAAGGTCTTTGAAGTGAGACAAACAGAGCCTGCCAAAGAGAATGCGAAAAAAGGCACCTCCAACACCAAATGCTGCTTCCTCTATGACAACGAGGAGTATTTCAATGAGGCGATCATGGAATTTACGAATAAGTTGCATCAGCATGGATTAGTCCCGGAGGAGAATGATTACAAAGACTTCAGGGCTCTGTTTGGCGGGCGTCCGTGTCGCAAAACCTTCACTTGGTCAGGAGAGAAACATATCCTGACTCATCTCATCAAACGATTATGCCCGGACAAGGAAGGAGAAAGGAACGTGATTACGCCTTGGCCAGAAGGCACCTCGAAATGGAAAGTCATATCGCAACGATTTATGGACAAGGAGAAGAATCATCTGCCTGACATTCACAATGAAAGTGTGAGGAAGAAAGACGAACCGCTTTATGATGAGCTTGTGAGTGTGTTCACCGCTTATTTGCCAAAAACTAACTGGTAAACCTACTACAAAATCTACTACGTAGTAGATTTTCTTGGTCATTTTTTACCGCACCTAAGTATATCCCCTATCTTGCTAATAACAAGCTTGATAGGGGATTTCTCTTTCTGCTTGCATAATTTACTACACCCTCGTTTATACTCCCGTCGCAAATCTATACCCATTTATATAGCAGATCAAGTCGGGTTGGCGAACCAATCCAATCCGCATTTTGATCATGAAAAAAATAACATTTTACCCCGCTCCCGTCACCAAACTGACGGAGGGGAAGGTGATAAGCCTCAAGGAGGTGTATCAGTACATTACGCTGGATGCGGGTGCATTGACGCATACGCATCGGT
>OBLI01000567.1_pt1 | contig 39295 bp, 32 predicted proteins | sample 1519701 | NCBI WGS metagenome assembly OBLI01 (sample SAMEA3663005, study PRJEB22513) | pig gut metagenome | biome: pig gut; feature: pig-associated habitat; material: faeces | place: France | collected 2012
CGCTCTGCAGTTTCTGCCATTCTCGGAATTGGGTGTAGTTGCCGGGGAAATCCTTTATGTCACCACTGCCCCTGAATACCAGCAGATGGTCCACAACCTTATCCATGAAGTATCTGTCGTGGCTTACTACGATGACACAGCCGGGGAAGTCCTGAAGATATTCCTCCAGCACTTGCAGTGTCTGAATGTCAAGGTCGTTGGTAGGCTCGTCAAGTACCAGGAAGTTGGGATTACGCATCAGCACCGTACAAAGGTACAGCTTGCGCTTCTCACCTCCACTAAGCTTGTAGACGTAGTTCTGCTGCTGCTGTGCCGTGAACATGAAGTATTGCAGGAACTGCGAGGCCGTCATGTGCCTGCCTCCACCGAGATCGATGTATTCCGCAATGTCCTTGATGACGTCAATGACCTTCTGCTGCTCGTTGAATTTCAGTCCTTCCTGCGAGAAATAGCCGAAGCGCACGGTATCGCCGATGTCGAAGCGTCCGCTGTCGGGCTGTACGATGCCGAGCAGCATTTTTATGAACGTCGACTTGCCAGTGCCGTTGTTGCCGACAACGCCCATCTTCTCAAACCTCGCGAAGTTGTAATAGAAATCCTTCAGTATTACGGTCTCCTTCTCGCTGTCATGGAAAGCCTTCGACACATACTGGCACTCAAAAATCTTCGAGCCTATATACACGTTTCTCGATTTCAGTCTCAGCTGCCGTTCCTCTATTCGTTGTTTAGCTATTCGCTCAAGGTCGTAGAAAGCCTCCTCACGATAGCGTGCCTTGTGCCCCCTGGCCTGCGGCATTCGCCTCATCCATTCAAGCTCAGTCCTGTAGAGGTTGTTGGCCCTGGCTATCTCGGCCCTCTTGTTATCTATTCTCTGCTGGCGTTTTTCCAGATAGTAGCTGTAGTTGCCGCGGTAGGTGTATATCGTGTTGTCGTCAAGTTCCAGGATGATGTTGCACACGCGGTCGAGGAAGAAGCGGTCGTGGGTGACCATAAGCAGCGTTTTGTTGCCCCTGTTCAGGTAGCCCTCCAGCCATTCTATCATTTCGAGGTCGAGATGGTTGGTAGGCTCATCCAATATCAGCAGGTCAGGGTCGGTGATAAGCACATTTGCCAATGCCACCCTTTTCTGCTGTCCTCCCGACAGTTGTCCCATGGGCTGCTCAAGGTTGCTGATGTGCAGCTGCGTTAGTATCTGCTTCGCCTTAAGCACCCGTTCCGGGTCGCCATGATGGTTGAAGCAGGCATCGAGCACGGACTCGTTTTCGTCAAACAACGGCGACTGCTCCAGGTATCCCGTGCGAAGGTCGTTGCGGTAGATGATCTCGCCCGAGTCGTAGCCCTCTTTACCAGTAATCACCGACAGCAGGGTAGACTTGCCCGTACCGTTCTTGGCAACGAGTCCTATCTTCTGTCCTGCCGCTATGGAGAACGATATATCCCTGAAGAGCAGATGTGCTCCGAAGCTCTTTGTCAGATGCTGTACGTCGAGGTATGGTGTCTGTAGAGCCATGGTTATAGGGTTTTCATTATTGTCCCGATATAGTCCAGAACCTCATCCCTTCCGGTGCCTTTCTCACTTGATGTGATAAAGTATGGCGGCAACGTCTCCCAGGTGTCCTTCAGGGCGTTCATCCATTTCTCCGCATTCGCCCTTGCCTTGCCAACGCTGAGCTTGTCGGCCTTGGTGAAGACTATTGAGAAAGGAACGCCGCTCGCACCTAACCAGTCCACGAACTCCCGGTCAATGGCCTGTGGGTCGTGCCTGATGTCAATAAGCACGAACAGGTTGACAAGCTGCTCTCGCTGCAGTATATATCCCGTAATCATCTGCTGTATCTTCTGCTGTACCGACTTCGAGCGTTTTGCGAAGCCATATCCCGGCAGGTCGACAAGATACCATTCGTTGTTTATGATAAAGTGGTTGATGAGAAGAGTCTTTCCAGGTGTGGCGGAAGTCTTTGCAAGTCCCTTGTGCCTGCACAACATGTTTATGAGGCTCGACTTGCCCACGTTAGACCTTCCGATGAACGCAAACTCCGGCTTGGTGTCGTTTGGGCAAAGCCCTACGTTGGGTGCGGAGATGGAGTATTCTGACTTTTTGATTTCCATGATTATAATCGGATATTTTGTGCAAAGTTAATAAAATATTGAGATTTTAGAGATAAAGTCTATTGTTTTTTGTAATTTTGTAGGCAAAACATCATTGGAATGAAAGAGATTAAATGGGGATTTATTGGCTGTGGCGAGGTGACGGAGAAGAAGTCCGGTCCTGCATTCTCAACCATTGAGGGCTCGCAGGTGGTAGCCGTCATGAGCCGCTCCGAACAGAAAGCACGCTCCTACGCCGAGCGAAACCATATCAGAAAATGGTACACCGACCCTCAGTCGGTAGTCGACGACCCTGATGTCAATGCCATATACATAGCCACACCGCCATCCAGCCATGCCACGTATGCCATCATGGCCATGCGGGCGGGCAAGCCGGTGTATGTGGAGAAGCCGTTGGCGGCAAGCTATGAGGACTGTGTGCGCATAAACCGCATCTCAGAGCAGACGGGCGTACCGTGCTTTGTGGCTTACTACCGCCGCTACCTGCCATATTTCAAGAAAGCCAAACAGATTGTCAACGAGGGAACATTGGGAAAAATCATCAACGTGCAGATAAGGTTCTCCGTTCCTCCCCGCGACCTTGACTATTCCGCACCGGAACAGCTGCCGTGGCGCCTGCAGCCCGATATTGCCGGAGGCGGCTACTTCTATGACCTTGCGCCTCACCAGCTGGACATCCTTCAGGAGATATTCGGAGTAATCACCCGTGCGCATGGCTATTGCGCCAACCGCGCCCATCTCTACGATGCCGAGGACACCATCTCCGCGGTATTCATGTTCCAGAACGGACTGCCCGGTTCCGGCAGTTGGTGCTTCGTAGGCCATGAGAGCGCACGGGAGGACAGCATAGAGATTATCGGCGAGAAAGGTATGATGTCGTTCTCCGTTTTCACTTACGACCCCATAAGGGTGGTGACGAGCGAAGGCGAGGAGTTAATAACGGTGCCCAACCCGCCATACGTCCAGTTGCCTATTATCACAGAGGTCACAAGGCACCTCCAGGGGTTGTCCATCTGTGAGTGTACAAGCGTCAGCGCCACGCCGGTCAACTGGGCTATGGACCGCATACTGGGGAAATACTAACACCCTCACAACACGCCATTTCCTACATACAAAACAAACACCAGCTGCCATGCCGAGAATAGTGACTGTGCTATCATTTCTTCTGCTCATTCACCTTCCGCTATGCTCTCAGGAGATAGCAGAAGGCGATACCTGCGCTATGGAGACACCACATCAAAGCAGGCATCAGCTGAAAAACAAGTTTCTTAACAGGCTATATGAGAAAGTAAAGGATTTCTCGCGCGTGGACACCAACTACATAGAACCGCAGAAGTACAACTACACCTTCATGCTGCAAAACACCTATACCTACGAGATGTACCAGCTTACAAGCAAGAGCGGCAACACCATCACCTTCTCGCCAGAACCGTCATACAAGCTCGGACCATACATCGGATGGAGATGGATTTTCCTTGGTTACACCATTGACCTTGCCCATCTCAGCGGTGATGACAACAGGCAAGACCTCGACATCAGCCTGTACAGCAACCAGATTGGCATAGACCTCTTCTACCGCAAGACGGGAGACAACTACAAAATCATGCGCATGTCGTTAGGACAGAATGTCGACACCCGACCAATACGCAACGCCAACTTCAACGGCTTCAAAGCCAGCATCAAGGGTTTCAACCTTTATTACATCTTCAACCACAAGAAATTCTCCTATCCAGCCGCATATAGCCAAAGCACCATACAACGTCGGTCGGCTGGCAGCCCTCTCGTTGGCATCGGCTATACCAAGCATAGCATAGACATTGACTGGAACAAGCTGCAAGACGTGGTAGCCTACAAGCTGGGCGACGAGGTGGCGGCAACAAAGCTCGACAGCACCATGAGGTTCGGCAAGGTAGCGTTCACAGACTACTCCGTCTCTGGCGGCTATGCCTACAACTGGGTGTTTGCCCCCAACTGGCTGTTTGACGCATCGCTGTCACTGGGCGTCAGCTACAAGCACACCATCGGTGAGGTCGACAAAAACGGTGTGTTCCTGAAAGATTTTGATTTCAAGAATTTCAATATAGATGGTGTGAGCCGCATAGGCATAGTTTGGAACAACATGAGGTGGTACGCAGGCGCAAGCGCCATATTCCATACATACAACTACCGCAAAAGCCAGTTCCGTTCCAACACCGTCTTTGGTTGCGTTAACCTATATGTGGGTGTAAATTTCGGAAACAGATGACAACAACATTCCTCCTTAGGCTTGCCGTCACGGCAACCATGCTGGCAGCCACGGCTGTAGCCACAGCCCAGCGTCCGCAGTATCAGGCTGAAGACTCAATACTCGTAGAGAAGCTGCTTGTAGAGGGAGCCTCTCAACCCAAGCAAACCAACCTTATGGTTTTCTTCGGAAAAAAACTATGTGGCACACCATATGTCGCCAAGACCCTTGAGCGTAACAATACAGAACGTTTGGTCATCAACCTGCGCGAACTCGACTGCACTACTTTCGTGGAGAATGTGCTTGCCCTTACATTATGCACAGAGAACGGCAAGACTGACTTCTGTGACTTCTGCCGATACCTGCGCAATATCCGCTACCGAAAGGGACATGTCACCTATCCCGACCGCCTCCACTACTTTACAGAGTGGATAGAAGATAATACAGCCCAAGGGTTCGTACACGAGGTACAAGGTCCAAATCCGCCATTCACGGCCGTGCAGACAGTAAACGTCAACTATATGACAACTAACACCTCGCAATATCCCATGCTCAAGGGAAACAGAGATTTCATAAGCCGTATAGCAAGCAACGAGCGAAACATCAGCAAGCGTCGCTACCGCTATATCCCGAAGTCATCAATAGCCAACAACCGCTTGTTCAGAAACACCATCCACGATGGTGACATCATTGCCATTCTAACTTCACGCAAGGGACTTGACACCAGCCATATAGGTATCGCCGTGTGGCTCGATGACGGCCTTCATATGCTCAATGCCTCGAGGCTGCATGGGAAAGTAGTCCTTGAGCCCAAGCTGCTGCGTACATATATGGCTGGCCAACGGATGCAGACAGGGATAAGAATCATAAGAAAGAATCAGGGCGTATTACACTAAGGGTTCTCACCCTCTCATTTCCCTGAGCAGTTCCTTCTGCCGTTCTGTCAGATTCTCTGGCAGACGGACATTGTAAGTGATAATCAGGTCGCCCATGGTGCCGTCGCCACGGTCGTAGCCCTTGCCCCTAATTCTGACTTTCGTCCCTGGCTGGGTACCGGGTTTCACCTTCAACTTTATCTTTGAGCCGTTGCTAAGCTGTATTATCACCTCGCCGCCAAGCAGGGCACAGTACAGGTCGATGGTCACACTGGCGCTCATCTCCCCACTATGGGGTGTGCCGCGCCTGCCCGATGTCCGTGCGCCACCGCCGAAAAGGTTCTGGAAGAAGCTGGAGAAACCGCCATTTCCAGAGCCGAACGATGAGAAGTCGAAACCTTCAAACGGTGAGCCGCCACCAGAGAAACCGCTAAAACCGCCGCCTGAGAAACCGCCACCGTATGCGTCGGCTTGTTTCCACTGCTCGCCATACTGGTCATATTTCTTCCTCTTCTCCGGATCTCCGATAACGTCGTAAGCCTCGCTCAATGCCTGAAACTTGGCTTTCGCCTTCGGGTCGTCGGGGTGCAGGTCGGGATGAAACTGCTTAGCACGTTTCCTATATGCCGCTCTTACCTCGCTTTGAGGTATATTTCGGTCAACACCCAAAATCTTGTAATAATCTATAAATGCCATATTGTTACCCTCCATTAATTAACATGTATACGAAATACAAAAAACATGCCAAAAATGCCACCTGACAGATATAACGTTCCATTAGACATCAAGGATGTGTAAAAGACGGAAGAGAAGAGGAAAATACAACAAAGCAAAAGTGAATTAACATTTAGTGGTAAGTAATTTTGGTTTTTTAAATAATTGGTTGTACCTTTGCAGTGGTTTTCAGAAAGATAATAACACGAGTATACATAATCGTATCTTTTGGTATAAATGTTAAAATCAGACTTTCTTTATGGTACAGACATTTGATTTCAGACCACGTTTGCTCCATTGCCTGCACAAGTACAACCGCAAGACATTCATAGCTGATGTCATGGCGGGAATTATTGTAGGTATCGTTGCCCTGCCTTTGGCCATTGCTTTCGGTATAGCATCAGGAGTAACACCAGAAAAGGGTATTATTACTGCTATTGTTGCCGGATTTGTAATCTCCGCATTAGGAGGAAGCAAGGTCCAGATAGGTGGCCCAACGGGAGCTTTCATCATCATTATCTATGGTATTATACAGCAGTATGGGCTTGAGGGACTGACCATAGCGACGATTATGGCGGGTGTCTTCCTGATACTGTTTGGATTACTGCATCTCGGTACAATAATTAAGTATATTCCATACCCCATAGTAGTAGGTTTTACCAGTGGTATTGCCGTGACAATCTTCACTACACAGGTAAAGGACCTGTTTGGACTGAGCATCAGCAATCTGCCGTCTGACTTTATTGAGAAATGGCAATGCTATGCCGCCAACTTCTCGACTGCTGACCTGTGGAGTTCCATCGTTGGTATTGCGAGTGTGGCTGTCATCATGCTGATGCCAAAGATAAACAAGAAGATTCCGGGCTCACTTGTAGCCATCATCATTATGACTGTTCTGGCATTGTTGCTCAAACAATATGCTGGCGTTACCACTATCGAGACTATAGGAGACCGTTTCTCCATAAGCAACTCTCTTCCACAAGCCGGGATGCCGCATGTCACATGGGAAACCATTAAGAGCCTGGTGTCACCCGCACTTACCATAGCCATTCTTGGAGCTATTGAGAGCTTGCTCTCTGCAGCTGTTGCCGATGGTGTCATAGGCGATCACCATAATTCAAACACAGAGCTCGTAGCACAGGGTGTTGCCAACCTTGCTTCACCAATATTTGGCGGTATTCCAGCAACAGGCGCCATTGCACGAACAATGACCAACATCAACAATGGTGGACGTACACCTATAGCAGGAATTGTACATGCCGTCGTATTACTGCTCATATTTTTATTCCTCATGCCTTTGGCAAAATATATCCCAATGGCATGTCTTGCCGGTGTTCTGGTTGTTGTAAGCTATGGCATGTCCGGATGGCGTTCATTCCTCGCTCTTATGAACAACCCCAAGAGCGACGTAACGGTTTTGCTTATAACATTCTTCTTGACCATAATCTTCGACCTCACCGTAGCCATAGAGGTGGGACTTATCATTGCTTGTTTGCTCTTCATGCGACGTATGTCCGAAACTACTGATGTAAAGGTTATCTCTGACGAAATTAATCCTGATGAGGAATATAGCAGTCTGGAGCTTGGCAACCTCGAGCATCTCACCATTCCGAAGGGTGTAGAGGTGTACGAGATAAATGGCCCATATTTCTTCGGTGCCGGCAACCGCTTCGAGGAAATAATGGCAACATTCGGCGACAGGCCAAAAGTCAGGGTTATAAGGATGCGTAAGGTACCTTTCGTTGACTCTACGGGTATACACAACCTTACAAACCTCTGCCTCATGAGCAAGAAAGAGGGCATACAGATTGTACTCTCTGGTGTGACTCAAAAAGTAGATGCCCAGCTCACCAAGGCAGGCTTCCAAGACATTGTTGGCACAGAGAATATTTGCAGTCATATCGACCTTGCACTTGCAAGAGCCAGGGAAATTATGGCAGAAAAAAAATAGCTTGGTCTTAATATATTATATGACCTATTTTACGAAGAGACCTTCGTAGGCTTATGAAGATACCTTCGTGGGCCTACGAAGTTTTTTGAGAGGCTCACGAAGGTATCTTCGTTTTTTCTATGTCAGTTTTCTGAAATTTTTAGGGCTTTTTTAGCCAGTTTCAGATTCAGCAGAGAATTCCTGTGTGCTACAGTGACTCATGTGGTGAGTCATTCCTTTTCACTTATCCAAAATAGGACTGTCGATTTCTGTGCAAAGTTTGCCAATCTCGGACGCAAAGCTTTGCATCCGTCAACGCAAAGCATTGCAATCGCCAACGCAAAGCTTTGCAATCGCCAACGCAAAGCTTTGCAACCGCCCACGCAAAGCTTTGCAACAGCCAACGCAAAGCTTTGCAATCGCCAATGCAAAGCTTTGCATAAAAGGTGCCTTCATAACCAAAAATGGAACCTGTTCCTGATTTACTCTGACTACTTGCTCGCAGAAAATACATTGACCAGCACGCGCTGTAAGCGCGACAATTATCGACATGAATTCAGAGGATATTCAATTTTTGCACATCAAAATGTACCCCTTAGCCAACAACCTTACTTATTCTGCCCTGTACGGTTTGTAATGCTCTGTTTCAAGCTGTTGATTTTCTCCGTAGCAGCATTAGCGGCTTTCTCCACCTCAGAGTTAACCTTCTCTGCAGCGGCAGCCTTAGCATCGTTAGCAGCTTGTGAAGCATTTGCCTTAGCATCGCTGACTGCCTTGTTGGCAGCCTCTGTAGCTGCAGCCTTGATATTTTCGGGTGCATTCTGTACAGCCTCAACAGCTTCTGTGACAGCTTTTGCAGTGGTCTCTCCCTTTGCGATACTTGGTGCTGCAAGGTTTACAATGTCAGAGACAACGGCTTTTTTAGCCTCGTCAACTGTTGCCTCTGCTGAGGTAGGAAGGTTCTTAACACCCTCGATAAGTGAGCTGACAGTTGTGTTGCCACGTGCTATTTCCTTCAGTTGCTCTGCATTCTCGCTAACAAATGTCTTGATAGCATCGCCATATACCTTTGCCTCTTCAAGTTTACCTTCCTCTACAAGGTTCTTGTAGATTACCTGCATATTGGCAAGAGTTGTCACAACGGCAGAGACATCCTTCTTCTCAATGCATGAGGTAAGTTCGCCCTGAAGTGCAGTTAATGTTGAGTTGATGCCTTCAGACAATCCTTCTACCGATACCACGGAATCTGCCGCAACGGCTTCATCTGAACCTACCTTTACCTGTTTTGAATCTCCACAGCTGCCAAAAGTCAAGGCTGCGAGACATAACGAAAGAAAATAAGATTTCTTCATCTGTTCTGTTTGTTTAGTTAATGATTAATTAGTGCGTACTTTCTGTTTGCAAAAATAATGCAAATCCAATTAATAATCATTCTTTTTTCGACTATTTAACCTATTTGACCATCTAATAATATACTAAACGATGGAGCATCGTCACATTTGTACGTAACGATGCTCCATGTATGTCAGTTTGTGCGTTAGCGGAATTCTACATTCCACAACAGAACAAAACAATTATCTGTGCGGTGAATATCCTCAGGAACATGCTAAGAGGATAAACGGTTGAATAACCTACTGCAGGTGCCTCTTTGGAGCAACATTGGTTGGCGTAGGCCAATGCAGGAGGGTCGGTACATGTACCGGCGAGCATACCCATGATGGTGAAATAGTTGAACTTGAACTTCAGTCTGGCTATCGTACCAATAATTAATATAGGTATGATGGTAATGAGGAAACCTGTATATACGTACTTCAGTCCGTCTCCCTGAACAACAGTCTCCCAGAAGTTTGCACCCGCCTTGATACCTACGCTGGCAAGGAACAGGACAAGACCTATCTCGCGCAACATCATGTTGGCGGATGTTGTTGTGTAGGTGACGAGCTTCATTCGATAACCGAAACGGCCAACGAGAATAGCGATAATCAGCGGACCGCCGGCGATACCGAGCTTCAAAGGAACAGGCATTCCAGGCAATGCTACTGGTATGCTTCCGAAGAGGATACCTACAAGGATGCCAATGAAGATTGTAGCGATGTTTGGCGCGTCGAGCCTCTTCACGGAGTTGCCCATCAGGTCGGCTACGCGGTTCACGTTGTCCTCTGGGCCAACAACCATAATCTTGTCACCATAGTGGAAGTGGTGGTCACGGCTGGCGAAGAGGTCCATTCCCTGACGGGTGATACGCGTAATGTTAACTCCATATACACTTGAGAAGTGCATCTTGCCAAGAGTCTTGCCGTTGATGGCAGGATTGGTAACAATAATTCTGCGGCTAACCATTGGCTTCTTCTCGTCCTGCTCTGTCCATACATTCTCCAGCTCAGGACCTATGAATGCCTGAATAGCCTCGGCGTCGGCCTCTGCGCAGACAATGAGAACCTCGTCGTCAAGATGAAGGATGGTGTCGCGCATTGGATTGTAGACCTTGCCTTCATGGAGGAGGCGGGTACATACGATGTCGCGGTTTAGGAAGCGGGAAAGTTCCTGCAGGGTGCGGCCAGTTATAAACTTGTTTGTCACTTTGAGCCTCATCTGGTGTGGCTTGGCATGTGGGTTCTGTGCCTCAGCATCCTCCAATTCCTTCTCCTCTTCGTTAAGGTCTACGCGGCAAATGTACCTTACGGCGATGGTTGCTCCTATAATACCGAGCACACCGAGAGGATATGCACAGGCGTAACCTGATGCAATCTGCGGTACTTCACCATTGGCGAATACTGATGTAAGAGCCTCGTTGGCAGCACCAAGACCAGGGGTATTGGTGACGGCACCATAGAGTGTACCGACCATCATAGGTAGGTTCTTCACATCGGTAGTGTCGAAGAAGAGATAGTAGCATGCAAACATCACAGCAATGTTCAGCATGATGAGAGCAGTAGAGAGCATGTTCAAGGTGACGCCACCTTTCTTGAAGCTCTCAAAGAATCCCGGACCCACCTGGAGTCCAATGCAGAACACAAAGAGGATAAGACCAAAATCCTGTACGAATGTGAGGATGTTGGTAGGACCTGTAAATCCCATGTGTCCAGCCACAATGCCCGCAAAGAGCACGAAAGTCACGCCAAGCGAGATACCTCCGACCTTGATCTTGCCAAGGTAGACTCCGATGGCGATTACAATGGAGTAGAGTAGGGCAATATGCGCTACAGAATCCGTTGTGGTGAAAAGATTAACTAACCAATCCATATAATGAATATTTGATGATTATCCAAGATATTTCATCAATATGCGTGAATATCCGCTCTCACGAAGTTTCACGATACTTTTTTCCCTTATCTGTCTTACACGCTCGCGGGTCAGTCCAAGCTGGTCACCAATCTCCTCAAGTCCTTTCTCGTGGCAACCTATTCCGAAACACTCCCTTACGATGGTTATCTCCCTCTCTTTGAGAACGCTTCTGAGAACGTTGTCCAACTCCATAGACATTGACTCGAAGTCTACGTTGCGGTCCGTCCTGCTGTCGTCACCAGAGGCCAATACGTCGGCCATGCTGTTGTCCTCACCATCGGCAAAAGGTGCGTCTATGCTCATGTGATGGTTGTCGGCTTTGATGGTCTGATCGAGTTTTGCCTCTTCCATCTTGGTAAGCTGTGACAGCTCTGCTACTGACGGACGGCGCTGGTGCTCCTGCTCGAACTTGGAGATCTCGTTGTTAATCTTGCTCAACGCCCCGACCTGATTGAGAGGCAGCCTTACAATACGGCTCTGCTCTGCTATGGCCTGAAGGATGCTCTGACGAATCCACCATACTGCGTATGAGATGAACTTGAAGCCACGTGTCTCGTCAAATTTCTCGGCAGCCTTTACAAGTCCAATATTGCCCTCGTCTATAAGGTCGGTCAGGGATAATCCCTGGTGCTGATATTGTTTGGCAACAGATACGACAAATCGCAAATTGGCCTTGACAAGTTTGTCCTTAGCGCGTTCTCCTTCTCTTCCTCCTTTTCTAATCGCTTGCGCGAGTTCTATTTCCTCATCCACTGAAATCATCGGCACACGACCAATCTCAACAAGATATTTGTCCAAAGCCTCGCTTGAGCGGTTCGTGATACTCTTCTGAATTTTTAATTGTCGCATGTTAACCTAATATTTTTAAATCTTATACCTTTATCGTTTGGGTCTGCAAAGTTACAAAAAAAATACGATATTGCTTCGGCATCTACGTATATTTTTCCCATTTCATTGCGTTTTTCAAAATAAAAGCCGTAACTTTGCATGAGTTAAGGTGGCAGATATACCAAAACCGCCTCTACTTAGGGTAATTTATTATTAATTGCAGGTATTATGAAACAGACAAAGATTGTATGCTCTATCAGCGACAGGAGATGTGATGTGGAATTTTTGAGAAAACTCTTTTTCGCTGGGATGAACGTTGTCAGGATGAACACAGCCCACGCCACGCCTGATGGTATCAGGACAATAGTACGTAATGTCAGAACGGTGTCTCCACACATTGGTCTACTTATTGACACGAAAGGACCGGAAGTGAGGACAACGGATGTCGAGTCACCAATTAATTACAAGACTGGTGACGTGGTGAAAATTTTCGGACGCCCGGGAATGGTTACCACTCACGACATTATCAACGTCAGCTATTCCGACATCACAAATGACGTGAAGGTTGGTGACGAGATGCTTTTCGACGATGGTATTCTATCTGTGAAAATCATCGAGAACACTGGTCCCATGCTTGTTGGTGTCGTACAGAACGACGGTGTCCTTGGCGCACGCAAGAGCGTGAACGTTCCGGGTGTACATATCGACCTGCCTGCAGTCACAGAGAAAGACAAAGCCAACATACTGCTTGCCGTTGAGGAGGACATCGACTTCATAGCTCACTCCTTTGTCAGAAACGCTGCCGATGTGAAGGCTGTGCAAGACATTCTTGACTCAAAGGGAAGCGATATCAAGATTATATCCAAAATAGAAAATCAGGAAGGCGTAGACAATATCGACGAGATTATCGATGCATCATACGGTATAATGATAGCACGTGGTGACCTCGGCATAGAGGTTCCTATTGAGAGAATACCGGGAATACAGAGGCTTATAATAAGAAAATGTATACAGAAGCACAAGCCTGTAATCGTTGCCACACAGATGCTCCACACAATGATAAACAATCCAAGACCAACCAGGGCCGAGGTTACGGATATTGCAAATGCCATTTACTACCGAACGGACGCACTGATGCTGAGCGGAGAGACGGCAACAGGCAGATACCCCGTAGAGGCGGTGAGAACCATGTCAGCTATTGCAGAGCAGGCTGAGAAAGACAAGATAAGGGACAACGACATAGCAGTACCGTTGTCTGCCAACTGCGACCAGAGAGAGTTTCTTGCACATGCGGCCATTGAGTCTACACAGAAAATTAACGTGGCAGGCATCATAACAGACAGCGAGACGGGAATGACCGCCCGCATACTGGCATCATTCCGTGGCCCTCATCCAGTATTGGCCATCTGTTACCGGGAGAAGACACAACGGTGGCTGAACCTCAGCTATGGGGTAATCCCTGTATATCAGAAGGAACAAGTATCTTCGCAATATGTTTTCTATGCCGCTCTACGCATGTTGAGACAAAAAGGATATATCGGACTCGAAGACAAGATAGCCTACCTTAGCGGTAGTTTCGGAGAGGGTGGGGGTACTACTTTCCTCGAGATAAACAAGGTTAGACAAGTGTTCGAGAACAAGTATAAGTTCCACCTTCCAAATGATTGAAAATAAAGTGTTTAGTAACTGTTATTTCATATTATGGTAAATATAGTTGAGAAATATCACGACACGTTTGAATCTACGCTTAGGTCATATCTTTCAGAGAGGGACCTGATTGACCCTATATTGCCAGAATGTGATGACGTTGAGCAGAAATGGGAACAAATAGCAACATCATTTATGCCTGACGCTTTACGGGAATTTGGTGATTATCCTGATGCTGTATTGGCGTGGATGATGTATATTGGCATGGCAGTTGCCAAATACTGGGATGTAGAATGGAACATATATGACAAAATTCCGGACCTCTATAAATATATACGAGACAAAAGAGGTTTCGACAATATTGATGACTATATCTGTGATGAGGTGTTGTTGCTGACATCCGACGAGAAAGCAACAACACAGAAACAGGTAGTTAACGTGGCCTCGTTCGCTGGCACATTGCTAATGCATAGCGGAGCCGAGAATGGAACTGAGAATGCATTCAAATGTTTCCTTATCACATTGAACTCATTATATAGGTACGGTTGCTATATGCAACTGAAGAGAATGGGATATAAAATGACGAGAATGTGAAATGATGAGAATACAAACAAGGTGGGTTACTTGAACCCACCTTACTTATTTCAATACCGTATATTTATCATAACTCCGATTATAAACACAAAAATATCTATCTCATTACGACTATAACTTTGTATTCAATTATGATAAATAAAAGAAGTTAGTGTTTGCGTATATAGTCAGCAATCCATTCACCAACTTCTACAGTACCATATTTATTGCCGCCCTCAACCTGAATTTCAGGAGTTCTGACGTTTGCGTCAAGACTTGCGTTTACAGCTTCTCTTATGAGAGCACCTTCGGCAGTCAAACCAAAATGCTCAAGCAACATGGCTGCCGAAAGAATCTGAGCTACAGGATTAGCCAAGTTTTTGCCGGCTGCCTGTGGCCAGCTTCCGTGAACAGGCTCAAACAATGGCGTATGCTCACCAAGTGATGCTGACGGCTGCAATCCCATAGAACCAGTGATACATGAAGTCTCGTCTGTCAGAATGTCGCCAAACGTGTTTTCTGTTACTATGACATCAAAGAATGTCGGTTCTGTCAGCACACGCATAGAGGCATTGTCAATGAACATGTAGTCTGTAGTGACATCAGGATATTGTGGTTCCATCTCCTTGGCAATCTGCCTCCACAAACGGCTGCTTGCCAGCACGTTGGCCTTGTCGACAACAGTGAGATGGCGGTTACGCTTCTGGGCAAACTCAAAAGCAACCTTCAGAATACGCTCAATTTCGTGGCGATAATAGATATCGGTATCGTAAGCCTTGTCGTTGTCCTGATATTTTTCTCCGAAATACATGCCACCCGTAAGCTCACGAATAACGATGAAATCGGCACCACGGAGCAGTTCATCCTTCAATGGACTCTTATGAAGCAGACACTCAAAAGTGGCTACGGGACGTATGTTGGCAAACAGTCCGAGCTTTTTCCTCATGGCAAGCAGACCCTGCTCAGGACGTACTTTAGCTGTAGGATCGTTGTCAAAACGTGGGTCGCCGACAGCAGCAAACAGAACAGCATCAGCATCCATGCAGACCTTGAAGGTATCATCTGGGAATGGATCACCAACAGCATCTATAGCATGGGCACCACATAGAGCTTCCGTGTAATGAAACTCATGGTTGAATTTTTCGGCTATGGCATCAAGAGCTGCCACGCCCTGTTTCATAATCTCTGGTCCTATTCCGTCACCGGGCAGAACCGCAATATTCAATTTCATAATTTGTATATTATATAATGTATAATTTATAAACTTTGACCTCAAACCTTAGTCCTTTGACCTTTGACCTTAGACCTTAGCCCTTAGCCCTTTGACCTTAGACCTCAGACCTCATGAATAACTTTTGCTTTCGTCCTCAAACAAGTTGAGCATTTTGAAGGTAGCCTTTATTGCAGCCTCTGTCTGGTCAGCATCCAGTCCTCGTGTGCGAATAATCTTACTGCCATATTGCCATGTAATGATAGTCTGTACGAGAGCGTCAGTTCTTCCACCAGGAGGAATAGAAACCGTATAGTTGGTCAGCACGGGGAATGTGCGGTCGAGCTCTTCCCTGTATATCTTCCTCAACGCCCTAACGAAAGCGTCATACTGTCCGTCGCCCGTTGCGTCGGCAGCAAACTCCTCGCCATTTATCTGCACCTTGATACTTGCAATTGGTTTCAGACCATAACTGGTACTTACCATATAACTTACAAGTTTAACTTTATCCTCTGGCGCAGAATGCTTGAGAACGTCAGAAACGATATATGGAAGGTCATCCTGTGTTACCAACTCCTTTCTGTCACCCAGCTCAGTTATTCGCTGAGTCACCTTCTTTGTCTGTTCAGGCGTGAGCGACAAACCGAGTTCCTCAAGGTTACGAGCGATATTAGCCTTGCCGCTGTTCTTGCCAAGAGCATACTCTCGCTTTCGTCCGAACCTCTCAGGTACCAGGTCGTTGCAGTAAAGGTTGTTCTTGTTGTCTCCATCGGCATGAACTCCAGCTACCTGAGTGAACACGTTTTCTCCAACAATTGGCGTGTTGGGGGCAATAGCTATTCCCGAATATCCCTCTACAAGTCTTGCCAGCGCAACCAGCTCACTCTCAACGATATTAGTCTTAGCATGGAACATATCCTTTAAGATAACCTGCACGCTTGCCAACGGAGCGTTTCCACATCTTTCGCCCAATCCGTTTACCGTCACATGCAATCCCTTGCAACCCGACAATACTGCCGCCAACGAGTTGGAAACAGCAAGGTCATAATCGTTATGGGCATGGAAGTCGAAATGGGTATCGGGATATCGTTTCACCATTTTGCGCATGAACTCCACACATTGCAGGGGGTGCATGATGCCGAGTGTGTCAGGGAGCAGGAAGCGCTTAATCCTGGTCTTGGTGAGCACGTCGAGCATCTTGTAGACGTAGTCAGGCGAGTCCTTCATTCCGTTGCTCCAATCCTCAAGATACAGATTAACGTCCATACCCTGCTCAAGCGCGTAGTCAACAGTATGTTGGATATCAGAGAGATGCTCGTCTACGGTCTTGTGAAGCTGGTGTGTACAATGCTTGAGCGACCCTTTGGCAAGCAGGTTGATGACCATTCCTCCGCAGCTGCGTATCCAGTCTACGGACAGGTGGCCGTCAACGAAGCCCAGCACCTCTACCCTATTCAGTTTGCCTACACTCTGTGCGTAGTTGCATATCATTCTGACAGCATCCTTCTCGCCATGAGAAACACGTGCAGACGCCACCTCTATCCTGTCTACGTTGACATCCGTGAGGAGCTTCTTGGCAATCATCATTTTCTCATGAGGAAGAAACGACACTCCGCTGGTCTGCTCGCCGTCGCGGAGTGTGCTGTCCATAATCTCTACGAATGGGTGTCGGGCATAGTCGTGGGTTACTTGTTCTGCTGTTCCCATGCTTCTATCTTATCCTTGTTTTGTATAAGATAATCAATGTCGTCGAGACCGTTCATCAGACAATGTTTCTTATACCCATTTATCTCGAAATGCTCGCTGTTGCCCGTTGCCAGGTTGGTTACAGTCTGGTTGGGCAAGTCAACCCTTACCTGAGTTTTGTGGTCTTTATCTATGCTGTCGAAGAGTTCCTTCAGGAACGGCTCCGAGACGACAACGGGCAAAACGAAGTTGTTGAGCTCGTTGTTCTTGTGGATGTCGGCAAAGAAGCTGCTGATAACCACCCTGAAGCCATATCCTGCTATGGCCCAGGCAGCATGCTCCCTTGAGGAGCCTGAGCCGAAATTCTTTCCTGCGACAAGTATTACTCCCGAATACGATGGGTCGTTGAGCACGAAGTCCTCTTTCAGCGAGCCGTCTTTATTGTATCTCCAGTCTCTGAACAGGTTGTCGCCGAAGCCTTCCTTGTCGGTAGCCTTAAGGAAACGGGCAGGTATTATCTGGTCTGTATCAACATTCTCTAAGGGAAGAGGATAGCATGAAGATGTAATTACGTCGAATTTCTGTTTCATAGCTGTTTACATTAAAGTTCTTGGATCTGTTATTACACCTGTTACGGCAGCTGCGGCAGCAACCAATGGTGATGCGAGGATAGTGCGTGAGCCTGGTCCCTGCCTGCCCTCAAAGTTGCGGTTGCTTGTCGACACGCTGTATTTTCCCGCTGGTATCTTGTCGTCATTCATGGCAAGACATGCAGAGCATCCTGGCTGGCGTATCTCGAAGCCTGCTGCCTCAAGAATCTTATCGAGTCCTTCTTCACGAATTTGTTTATCAACAAGCCATGAACCCGGTACCAACCAAGCAGTTACACCATCTGCCTTCTGCTTTCCCTCAACAACGCTTGCGAAGGTGCGGAAATCCTCGATACGTCCGTTTGTGCAGGCACCAAGGAATACGTAGTCAATCTTATGACCGAGCAGTTTGTCACCCGGCTTGAAGCCCATATAGTCGAGGCTCTTCAGGAAGCTTGCCTTTCCGTTCTCGTCTATCTCGTCAAGTGTAGGTATGGCCTCGGTAATACCGATGCCCATTCCTGGATTGGTTCCATAAGTGATGCGTGGCTCTATATCCTCGCCATTGAAGTCGAGTTCCTTGTCAAATACTGCATCCTCGCCACTCTTTAGCGTTTTCCAATAAGCAACAGCCTTGTCCCACTCGTCACCTTTAGGGGCATACTCCCTGCCCTTTATGTACTCGAATGTTGTTTCATCAGGAGCAATAAAACCACCACGGGCACCCATCTCTATTGACAGGTTACAGAGGGTCAGACGGCCTTCCATGGACATGTCGCGGACAACATCTCCGGCATATTCCACGAAATATCCCGTTGCACCGCTTGTCGTAAGTTTCGACATCAGATACAAGGCCACGTCCTTTGCCGTTACACCCTTGGCCAGACGTCCGTTGATGTTTATGCGCATGGACTTTGGCTTCTGCTGCAGAATGCACTGGCTGGCCATTACCATCTCAACCTCAGACGTTCCGATACCAAACGCTACGGCACCCATAGCACCATGAGTGGAAGTGTGTGAGTCACCGCAAACGATGGTCATGCCAGGCAGAGAGAGTCCTTTCTCTGGGCCCACTACGTGGATGATGCCATTGTCCTTCGAGAACATCTTGTACTCGGTAAGCCCGAAATCCTCGCAGTTCTTGTCGAGAGTTTCAAGCTGCTTGCGTGATATTGGGTCGTCTACAGGCTTGTCCTGGTCGTGGGTAGGAGTGTTATGGTCAGGCATACAGAATATCTGTTGTGGCCTGAAGCACTTCAACCCTCTTTCCCTCATGCCAGCGAAAGCCTGCGGCGATGTTACCTCATGACAGTATAGCCTGTCGATGTAAAGCTGTGTGGGACCGTCGTCAACAATCTGAACGACGTGCTTATCCCAGATTTTGTCGAAAAGTGTGTTCATATAAAAATCCTGATTACTTTCTAAACTTGTTTATACAATCGATGTAAGCCTCTACCGAAGCCGTTACGATGTCGGTATTTGCTCCGAAGCCGTAGTACACGTTGCCGTTGTACTCCACCTGCATGTGTACCTTGCCCACGTCGTCAGAGCCTTTCGAGATGGCCTGTATGGTAAACTCTTTGAGCACCATCTGCTTCTGGATGATTTTCTTCAGGGCCTTTATGGCAGCGTCCACAGGTCCGTTGCCCGAGCTTGCCTCTTCAAACTTCTGTCCGCTAATGTCGAGTCCGATGCTTGCCACGCTCTTGCATCCCATGCCCGTCGTTACCTGCAGGAAGTCGAGCTTCACGGCATGCGACTCAGCGGTATCGGCACCAGCCAGAATGAGTATGTCGTCATCTGTAATTTCCTTCTTCTTGTCGGCCAGCTCAAGGAACTTCTTGTATATCTTGTCCAGACGCTCCTCGCTCTCGATATCGCACCCGTTGACATGCAGACGGTATTTCAGGGCCGCCCTACCCGACCTTGCTGTCAGCACAATAGCGTTGTCGTCGAGTCCAACGTCCTTCGGGTCCATAATCTCGTATGTCTGAACATTCTTCAGCACGCCATCCTGATGTATGCCGCTTGAGTGTGCGAAGGCGTTACGTCCCACGATAGCCTTGTTTGGCTGTACGGGCATGTTCATCAGGCTCGACACCATCCTTGATGTGGGATAAATCTTTGTGGTGTTGATATTGGTGTCTATGCCAACATGCTTATGGCATCTGAGTATCATCGCAATCTCCTCGAGAGAAGTGTTTCCGGCACGCTCTCCAATACCGTTGATAGTAACCTCCACCTGTCTTGCTCCGTTAAGGACTCCCTGCAAGGTATTGGCCGTCGCCATGCCGAGGTCATTATGGCAATGGGTGGAGATGATGGCCTTGTCAATGCCGTTGACATGCTCCATGAGATACTTTATCTTTGCTCCATACTCGTCGGGCATGCAATAGCCGGTAGTGTCTGGTATGTTCACGACAGTTGCTCCGGCCTTGATGACAGCCTCTACAACGCGTGCGAGGTATTCATTGTCTGTGCGGCCAGCGTCCTCGGCGTAGAACTCCACATCCTCAACGTAGCGCTTGGCATAGGCAACAGCCCTAACGGCACGCTCTATAATCTCCTCGCGGTTGGAGTTGAACTTATATTTGATATGGCTGTCGCTCGTTCCGATACCCGTGTGTATACGCTTGTGCTTGGCATACTGCAGCGACTCCGCAGCAACGTCAATATCCTTCTCTACAGCTCTTGTCAACGCACATATTGTTGGCCATGTAACAGCCTTGGAGATTTCTATCACAGAATTGAAGTCACCTGGTGAGGAAATGGGAAATCCTGCCTCAATAACATCAACCCCCAACAGCTCAAGCTGCTTGGCCACTTGAATTTTCTCAACCGTATTCAGCTGGCATCCTGGTACTTGCTCACCGTCACGGAGTGTGGTGTCAAAAATAAATAGTCTGTCGCTCATATCATTTATTGTTTATTCATTATTATCTGATTCAATTAAAAAAAAAGCCTTTCGCACTCGTCGGAAGTGGAAAGGCTCTTTTAGTATCTGAAATATCAAACATACATGCATACCCTATCACCTCCGACATGGCTTGTAAGTCGAATTCGAATAATAATGCTAAGTATGTTGTTCAGTATTCTCATATTCGTTGTTTTTTCTATTAACGGTTGCAAAGATAAGCATTTTAGACGACCCACACAAATAATTCGTAATCTTTTTGCGTCAAAAAGTGACATTTATACCAATTGCGAGTGGTTAAAGTATCATTTTTGTTTTTTTTCGACCAATAAAACATTAACCTAATAACCCATTAACCTAATAACTCATTACCCCCTTAAATATAGCATCAGAAGGACAGGTCTTCCGCAGAACCGCCTGCAGCACCTAACGGGTCATCGTCGTTCATACGGCTTCCGACAATTTCTCCTCCCATATCCTCGGTGACAGATGGCCTGTTGTAGTTGTCTTCAGGGTTGGCAAACCTGGTATACTTGCCAAGGAAGGTCAGTAGCACGTCGCCCGTTGCTCCCTTTCTGTGTTTAGCAATGATGATTTGCGCCATACCATGAAGGTCATTGCCCTTTTCGTCCTGATATATATGATAGTACTCCGGCCGGTGGACAAATACCACCATGTCGGCATCCTGCTCGATGGCACCAGACTCACGGAGGTCACTGAGCTGTGGGCGTTTGCCCTCCAGACCCTCACGTCCCTCAACGGTACGGTTAAGCTGCGATAGCGCAATGATTGGAATATCAAGCTCTTTGGCCAGTCCCTTGAGCGAGCGCGAGATGGTAGACACCTCCTCCTGACGGCTGCCAAACTTCATGCCGTTGGCGTTCATCAGCTGCAGGTAGTCAATCATTATTATCTCCACATGCTTCTCCCTGACAAGTCTCCTCGCTTTGGTTCTGAGCTCAAAAACCGACAGGCCAGGCGTGTCATCAATATATACAGGTGCGCCGGTAAGTTTTCTCAGATTTCTGTCCAGCCGTTCCCACTCGTCCCTGCTTAGCTGTCCGTTGAGGATTTTCTTACCCTCAATCTCGCACACGTTGGAGATAAGACGGTTTACCAGCTGTACGTTGTTCATCTCAAGCGAGAAGAAGGCTATGGGCTTACGGAAATCCACAGCAATGTTCTTGGCCAACGACAGCGCAAACGAGGTCTTACCCATGGCGGGACGTCCGGCAATGATTACGAGGTCAGACTTCTGCCATCCGCTCGTCATGTCGTCAAGCTTGGTATATCCTGTCGGAATACCGGTCAGTCCGCCGGAGTTTGCCGATGCCTTCTGCAATATCTGTACGGCCTGGTGAATGACAGGGTCTATCTGGGTATAGTCCTGCTTCATATTCCTCTGTGAAATCTCAAACAGCCTTCCCTCCGCTTCCTGCATCAGTCCGTCTACATCAACAGTAGGGTCAAAGGCATCGGTCTCTATGCGGCTGGCATAAGAGATGAGCTGACGGGCCAGGAACTTCTGAGCCAGTATCTTGGCATGATATTCTATGTGTGCCGACGATGCAACGAGCGAGCTTAACTCAACGACATATGGCGAGCCGCCAACATCCTCGAGCGTTCCCTGACGTGCAAGCTCGTCAGTGACAGTCATTATGTCGACAGGGTTCTCGTTCATGTTCAGAGTCCTGATGGCATGGAATATCTTCTGGTGCCGTGGCTCATAGAAAGTCTCGGGAGACAACAGCTCGCTGACCACAGAGAAGGCGTCCTTGTCGACCATTAGTGCTCCAAGAACAACTTTCTCCACATCCGTAGCCTGGGGCTGAAGGTGGCCGTATGTATTGTCAATTGCCTGCTGTTGGCGTTTGTGCGTGTTTGTAGCTTTGGTGTTTTCTGCCATATATATTGATGGTTTTCCTTGATTTCTGCTGCGGTATTCTTTAATAACAGACCACAAAAGTAGGCATAATTAACGAGACTGCCAAATGTTTGCCTACATAAATAAATAGGGTAAACGGCTAACTGGACACCATAATAAATAAGTCAAGATACCTTTTTATGTCCAAAAAGCCTTTTTGCCTGTATACCTCATATCAGCACCGCATTTCGGACATGTATGTCCATTCCAATGGTTTATGTTTGGGCTGCCGCATCTAAGGCACAGTCTGCCAGCCTCGCTGCGGTATGACGGGGCTACATCACCGATAATTCCACCAACAACAATGTTCTGTATGGTATGACACTCACTACACAGCATTGGGACTATCTCCTGTTGGAACAGTCCCCTACCCTCGTAGATATCAACGGAATATCCACAACCTATACATTTATACTGTTTCTTGCTGGACATGCTGGATGATATAAGAATACTGGTGTGAGGACAGGCTGCCGTTAAACGCTCAAAACTGTCATTCGAAATCAGCCAAAGCCTCATAAATACGCTGTACTGGCAGTCCCATAACGTTGAAATAGCTGCCTTGGAGTGAGGTGACGCCAATATATCCTATCCACTCCTGTATGCCGTAAGCACCGGCCTTGTCCAAGGGATGATAGTTGGAGACATAATAATCGATTTCGTCATCGCTCAGCTCCTTGAATGTGACATCCGTTGTCACGGAAAAGCTATGCTGCTTTTTTGTGGTAGTGAGACATACGCCCGTAATGACCTGATGTGTCTTGCCGCTTAGCTCTCTCAGCATCCTTTTTGCGTCGGCATCATCAACAGGCTTGCCCATCACCTCATTACCAAGCACTACAACGGTGTCAGCGGTAAGCAGCAGCTCGTTGTCGGCTATGGTATATGCGGCGGCCTTTTCGCGTGAAATGTATGTGGGTATGTCTGCAACAGGCAGACTGTCGGGGTAAGTCTCGTCAATATCCTTAAGTACCCTCACCTCGTAATCGACATCCAGACCAGCGAGCAGTTCTCTTCTTCGTGGAGAGTTGGATGCCAAGATAATATTGTATTTCATCTTTTCAAGCATAAGTAAAACATATCCTACCAGCCAAATGCCTTGGCATCGGTCATCCATTTTGCCTGCGCCCTTAGCACCTGTTCCACGATGTCTCTCGCACATCCGCATCCGCCCATCTTGTCACTAATGTACAGGCTGATTTCCTTGATGTCGCTGCAAGCATCCTTGGGACAGCAGGGGCATCCGCAAAGTCTCATAACCTCGTAGTCGGGTACATCATCGCCCATAAATATGATATCCTCATCAGAGAGAGAATACTTCTGCTTAAATTCCTCGTAGCACTTCACTTTTACGGGAATGCCCATATAGATGTCCTCAACGCCAAGATATTCGTAACGCTTTCTTACAGACTCTGACTTTCCACCAGTAATGATGGCAATTCTGATACCAGACTTCTGTGCCAGCCGCAATGCGTACCCGTCCTTTATATCTATTGTACGAAGTGGCTGTCCTTCTGCATCCATGGCAACGGTCTGCCTCGACAATACTCCGTCTACGTCGAAGATTATCGCTTTAATTTTTGAGAGGTCGTAATTAATCATATTGTTTGCAAAAGTACAGCAATTTACCCGAACAACAAAATTTTCTTTGATAATTTGTTGATACGTTTAAAAGTGGTACAATGTGTTATGAAATACTTGAAACCTTATTTGCAAAACTAAGAAGCAAGTTTCGCTTAAACTCGTAAATCACGTCAATAAAATCCCACGGAGTTTATGATTATACCCTTATTGCAGCCAGTTTCGGCAAGATGTGTTAGCAGACAGCGATAGTTACGATATAAAAGTCATCGGCGTAGCCGGCGGTAGAAAGACTTAAGTGAGGACTGTGGGATGCCAAGCGCGACCAGTGTGTCAAGGTCACGTCTTGCTGCATCCCACAATCTCATACGTATCCGCAGGTCGGCTCTTGACAGCAAGTAATCGGTATTGGCGGAGTCGCGGCGCAACGCTTCGGTATAATCGTACTCCGCCAGCTCACACATGCCACGTTCCAACTCCATGCCGGCCCTTGCTGCATAAGCCACCGCACTGTCCGGGTACTGGCTGACGAGCCTGTTGGCCATGTCCATGGCCTCTGTGAAGTGCTTGTCCTTAAAGTTGAGCAGCGCAAGTCCGAGCTGTGCCTCGAAATGTCCTGGGACAATGGTCAGCAAGGTCTCGTAGTCGAGCCGTGCGAAATTGAGCCTGTTGAGCTTCTCGTTGGCATACGCACGGAAGAAGAGTGCAGCAAGATTGTATGGCTCAAGGCGCAGCACGTCGTCGTAAGAGTCCTTGGCATATTGCCATTGCCCGAGTTCTATGTTCCATGATGCCTTTTTCAGGATAAGGTCTACAGAGTCGGGATGGTATGCCAACGCCTCCAGGGCCTTGCTGAGACTGTCACGCAGATGACTTCTCTGCTGAGCATTTGCCGGCAGAGAAGTAACGGTCATGACGAGTGTCAGTGAGACGCATGCCAAGGTATGGATTATTGTTTTGCGCATGATTGTTTTCTGTAAAGGGGACTATTCTCCAGCCCCAACTCCCCTATCCTATGTCGTTCAGCCACATGGTGCTTGCCGCATCGCTGGGCATTCTCCAGTCGCCGCGTGGGCTTAGGCTTACGCTTCCTACTTTCGGCCCGTCGGGCAGGCAGCTTCTCTTGAACTGCTGCGAGAAGAAACGGCGGCAGAAGGTAGAGAGCCAGTGAGTGATTACCTCGTCGGCGAACTTGCCCGCAAAAGCCTTTTGTGCCATGAGGAAAATCTTCTTTGGGCGGAAGCCATGACGCAGGAAGTGGTAGAGGAAGAAGTCGTGCAGCTCGTATGGTCCCACGAGGTCCTCGGTCTTCTGCTGTATGTTTCCATCCTCGTCTGCCGGCAACAGCTCCGGGCTTATAGGAGTATTGATGATGTCACGCAGTATGTGGGCAGAGGCATTGTCGGTGACCTCTGCAAAGTGCTCTACCAGATACCTGATGAGGGTTTTCGGAACACTTGCGTTTACGGCGTACATGCTCATGTGGTCGCCATTGTAGGTGGCCCAGCCAAGTGCAAGCTCTGAGAGGTCACCCGTACCGATAACCATCGCCCCAAACTTATTGCTCAGGTCCATGAGTATCTGTGTGCGCTCGCGGGCCTGAGAGTTCTCGTATACGACATCGTGTACCGACGCGTCGTGGCCGATGTCCTTGAAATGCTGCTCAACGCTCTTTGCTATAGGTATCTCATACATAGTCACTCCGAGGCTCTCCATGAGTGCTACGGCATTGGTATGCGTGCGGTCAGACGTGCCGAATCCCGGCATGGTGACGCCGATGATGCCCTTGCGCGGCAGTTGCATCTTGTCGAAGGCGTGGACGCAGACGAGCAATGCGAGCGTAGAGTCAAGGCCTCCGCTAATACCCACTACCACCCTCTTACATGAGGTGTGTGTGAGACGCTTCACGAGTCCCATGGCCTGAATGTTCAGTATCTCGTCACATTTCTCCTTCATCTCGCCACTCTTGGGTATGAATGGCGTAGGGTCTATCTCACGTTCGAGCACGAAGTCGCGCTGGCAGGCCGAGTGCATGTCAATGATATTGATTTTCTCTGTTGCCATGCGCCTCTGTGCGTTGGTGAATGTGGTGTTGGACCGTCTGTCGCCACGCAGCTTCTCTATATCTATCTGTGCGGTGACAAGCTGCTCGCTCATGGCGAACCTCTGCCCCTTGGCAATCACGCTTCCATTCTCGCAGATGATGGCATTGCCTCCGTAGACAACATCCTGTGTGCTCTCGCCAAACCCTGCAGAGGCATAGACGTAGCCCGTGATGGTGCGCGCGCTCTGCTGCTGCAGAAGGCTCATCAGGTAGTTGTGCTTGCCTGTCAGCTCATCGCTGGCGGAGAGGTTGAAGATAATCTCTGCTCCGGCAAGGGCCAGATGGTTGCTCGGTGGTGTGGGAGCCCATACGTCCTCGCATATCTCCACACCGAAGAGAACTCCGTCGGAGGTGCGGAAGAGTGTTGGCTCTGAGCTGATGCGGATCATGTTGCCGGCTATGCGGACTTCAGCGGGACGCAGGTCCTGAGCCGACGAGAACCAGCGTTTCTCGTAGAACTCAGAATAGTTGGGAAGATATGTCTTTGGAATAACACCCATCACCTGTCCGCTCTGTATTACCACGGCACAGTTGAGCAGCAGGTCGCCAACGGCAAGCGGAATGCCGATGATGCAGATGACATGAAGCTTGCGGGTAAAGTCGAGGAGCTGGAATATGGCGGTCTCTGAGGCCTGTAGAAGAAGCTCCTGACGGAACAGGTCCTGACAGGTGTAGCCCGTCATGGAAAGCTCTGGAAACACTATGACTTCTACGCCCTGCCCCTCGGCCTGTGCTATCAGGGACTCCATCTGGCGTAGGTTGTATTGGCAATCTGCAACCTGGACTGTCGGTACAGCAGCTGCTACTTTTATGAAACCGTATTGCATAGTCGTATGTATTATTGAGTTATCTTACTGTTACTTGTGTGGCACCGTAGCCGTACTCCTGGAAAGAGGCATCCTGATAGGTATAGCTCTTGTAGCGGTAGTGAAGGTCGTTGACCAGCGCGCGGCGCAGCACACCCTCGCCCTTGCCATGGATGAAGACAATCTTCTGTCCTTTCTTGTTCTTGTATGAGGCCAGCACCTCCCGGAACTTTGTCAGCTGATAGTTCAGTATGTCTGCAGAGCTCATGCCAGCCGTAGTGTCGAGCAGGGAGTCGGCATGCAGGTCTACCACCACCACATCCTCATCCCCCTTCCTCTTCGATAGGAACGGATTGCCCTTCTTGCCTCCGTTGTCGTATCTGCGCACGTAGGAATCCTTTGTGTTTTCCTTATTCGTGCTGTTGCCGCTGCCTGCATCCTTGTACATGCTCTGCTTCAGCTGCTTGGCATCTACGACAAGCGAGCGGACGGGGACGTCGTTCTCCACGATATTGAATATCAGCGCAGGCGACTCAAAGTATATATTGTCCGTAAAGGTATGGAGCTTGAAGAATTTCACGGGGTCTATGCGGAACTGCACGTCCACAGCAGGCTTGAGAATGAACGGCTTGTCTGTCTTGTATGCAAACAGCTGCACGCAGACTTTCGACAGCGCGTCAAGGTCCTCACGGCCAACTTCTTGTATGAACTCCTTGGTGTTGGGGTCTATGGTGCCCTGCGACAACAACGACCAGCTTGCGCCCTCAGCGGCAAGAAGGCTGTAGGTTATGTGGTAGTTGGAGTCGTTGACGAAATACATCTCAAAGCGTGTTGACGTCATGCTCGTGATATCCATAGGCACGAAAGCAAGGCATGCCGTAAGCATGTTGCCGCCCTTGCGTTCCTCTGGCTTCGGCTTGAATGTCACTGTTCCCTCGGGGTCGGTGACATCGAACGAGTCGTAGTCGAAAGCCGCCTCCTCGTCGTCCTGTCCCTCACGCATCATGGCCCTGATGGAACGTCCGTCGCGTACGGCCTGCTGTTTTTCTTCCTGCTGCCGCATCTTGGCCGTAACGGTTGCCTTGCTGCTGTAGTCGTCGCTCTGTATAGGCACTACGTCGTTGATACGTGTAGGTATCTGAAATCCGTCCTCGTCCTCAACGAGTACTATGTCCTTGCCCTGGAAACCGGCAACGGTACCTCCGCCAAGGGAACTGAGAAATCTGACCTTGTCTCCTATCTTCATATTGGTATCTGTCTTTTTCGGTATTTTGTTTTTGTATTTATTATTCCTTATATCGCCTCACCATTGGCTATTTGTCCACATCTTCAATCCTGCGTGGTATTATCAGGCTGCTGTCTCCATAACTCAGGAACCTGAAGTCGTGACTCAAGGCATAGTCGTATATTGTCCTCCAGTCACCGTCAACAAACGCGCTTACCAACAGCAAGAGTGTGCTCTGTGGCTGATGGAAGTTGGTTATCAGAATGTTTACAATCTTGTACCTGTAACCGGGAGCAATAATAATCTGCGTGCTGGAGTGCAGGGCTTTCAGGCCGTTGCGGTCGAGCCAGGCGACAATGTTCGAGATGGCCCTCATGGGAGTGATGCCGTTGATGAGACCACCCTCTGCTCCATCCTCGTATGGTTCCCATTGGCATACATGCAGCTCCTGCTCAGAGGCATCGGGATTGTTCTCAAGCCTTACACCTATATAATATAGGCTCTCGAGAGTCCGCACGCTCGTCGTGCCAACGGCTATTGCATGGCATCCGTGGCTGAGCAGGGCCTGCAGCGTCTCACGCCTTACACAAATATACTCCGTGTGCATGGAGTGTCCCTCTATCTCTGCGCTCTTCACGGGCTTGAACGTTCCTGCCCCCACGTGCAGCGTCAGTTCCTCACGGCATATTCCGTGGCGGTCGATGTCAGCAAGGACATTGTCAGTAAAGTGCAGGCCGGCTGTGGGCGCAGCTACACTACCCTTGATTTTGGAGTATACGGTCTGATATGTCGTCTTGTCGCTGTCCTGAGTCTCACGGTTAAGGTATGGTGGGATGGGAAGCTCACCCACGGCATCAAGAATTTCAGCAAATGAGACTCCGCCGTTGTCCCATGCAAAGTCTATCCAGTAGTTGGTGCCTCCGCTGATGCCGTCGGGCTGGTCTCTGCGCATGGTTGCGGAGAACTCCACTGGCTGTCCCTTGATGTCGATGGTTCTTACAAGCGGGCCTTCCTTCCATTTCTTCAGATTGCCGACCATGCAGTACCATGAGCAATGCCCTGTGGTCTGGAACATCTGCTCATAGTCGGCAGGCGCGGCCGGCTCCATGAGGAAGACCTCTATAAGCGCGCCTGTGGACTTGCGGAAATGAAGCCGGGCCTGTATGACCTTGGTGTTGTTGTATACCATGAGCGAATGCTCGGGCAGATAATTGGCGATATTATAGAAATAATCCTCGCTGACCTCCCCCTGCCTGTAGACGAGCAACTTGCTGTGGTCGCGCGGTGTTACGGGGAAGCGGGGTATACGGCTGTCGGGCAGCTCGTAGCTGTAATCGCTGATTTGAATATGCTTGGTATCCATGTGCTTTATATCATTGAGAAGATCACCGCCACAGCGTAAATCATGACAAGGACCGTCAGGACCATGTCTATGTCGGCTATGCTGTAGCCGGAAGATGAATATTGTGATGATATGTAATTGAACCTCGGGCTAATCTTGAAATAGAAATGACGGCATACGAAGAAGCAGGCTACGCCTACCAATATGCCGCACACTATGCCCGTAAGGATGTCGAGGGGATAGTGGACACCAAGGTATAGCCGGGAGTAGCAATTGACGAGCGACCAGAACACAAGCGCGAATGTAAAGATGCGGTTGCGTACCAGCAGGCTCAAAAAGACTGCCAACGACATGGTGTTGGCGGCATGTGCCGAGAAGAAGCCGTACATGCCAGGGCGGTAGTTGTCGACTACGTCGATGGTGTATTTGATGAGAGGGTCGCTTGTCGGACGCCAGCGTGCCACTACAGGCTTGGCTATGAAGTCGGCGAGGCTGTCCGAGAGGAGTATGCACAGCAAGGCGCAACCCGTGATGAGCATAATCTGCGCCATTGACTCGTTGTTCTTTATGACAAGAATGAACAGGGCTATATAGAGCGGAAGCCACGTGAAGCCATTGGTAAGCATCATCATCACTCCATCAACGAAAGCCGAGTGACTGCCATTAACGAGGTATAGAAGTTTGGTGTCTAAATCTAACAATTGCTCCATAATAATAACTTTCTGAATGCTGCCAATTAGCGGAAATCATATCTCCTCTATCTGGCTGGCCTGCAACCATCCCTCTCTGCCGTCGGCGAGCTTTATGCCGCGCCATTCCTTCATGCTCTTGTCGGTGATGTCCACCCGTGTACCCTCGTGTATCACGAAGACGTCAGTACCTGTGGCAGAGGGGGTCTTCTTTACGTTCACCGTAGTGGCAATTACTATAGCCCCCTTCTTGTTCTCCAGCTCCGCCTTCTGCTGCCATGCGAACAGGTTTGAGAGTATGAAGAGAACGAGGAATGCCGCCGAGCCATAGAAGCCCGTCTTCCGTGCCCACATTGACGGTGCGAAGAGGAAGACAAGAATCAGAAGAAGGGCAAGGATTATTGACGCTATGGCCGTCTTGCCCCACGTGTCGACGCTCGTGAAATTGACGAGCGAGTGATACCATGTGACGAAGAACATTTCGTTGGCCGGAGTAATCTTGTCGATGGTCTTCGACCTCGCATACTGAAGGTTGTAGCGTATGTCCTCGTCACCGGGCGACAGCAACAGGGCACGCTCGTATGCCAGCACAGCCTGTGTGATGTTGTCCGTGCGGAACCATGCGTTGCCAAGGTTGTAGTATATGTCTGCCGAGACTCCGCTGCGCAACAGCTCCTGATAATCCTTTATTGCCTGCTGGTAGTTGCCCTTTGCATACTCGTCGTCCGCATTCTGTTTCGTTATGGCATGCGACTGAAGGGGCAGCAGCGCAATGAGCAGCAGCAGGAAGGTATAGCCTGTGGTATTGGCTTTCTTGACGTTCTTCTTTTTCTTCATCGTATTCTCTATTTCCATGATGGCAGTCATGGCGCTGTCGAAAGTCTTGTTCATATTGCCTTCGGGGTCACCGGGTGCAAAGCGCATGAACTCACACTCGTCGAGTGCTCCGATAAACTTGTCCACCGTAGCAGTGTCCACATCGTACGAGGACAGCTTCCCGGAAATATTGTCACGCGAGAGCTGGTCAACAGGTATGTTCAGCTTGTCGCCAACATATCCCCACAATGCGCGCAGCACCTCGTCGTAGAACTCGTTGCCCTTGCCTTGCGCCATGAGCTTGCTGGCCGTGCGCAGACGTCGGGTGGCAACCTTGTTGGCCTTCTTGCCACGCATCTTCACGATGTCGGCATTGTCGATGGCGCGCTTGCGGAACAGTACCAGCAGGGTGATGAATGCTATGAACGGTAACAGCAGGCTCACGAGATACTCTGTAGAGCCAAAGAAGAAATCCTGGACAGAATGCTGCTCGCTGTTGCCGGTCTTGATGCCTCGGATGTCCTTGCTGGTGTTGTCGCTGCTGTAGTCAATAACGTCAGACTTGCTGCCGCTGCCCTTTGCCACGTCAATCTCAAAGCTCTGTGTCTTTACGGTCTTGTAGGCATTGGCAGAGGTATCATAATATGTAAACTCTATCGGAGGAATGGTATAGTGGCCCTGATTGCGCGGAACAGCCAGAATGTCGTACACCATGTTTCCCTCCAGGCCATTAGCGGTAAGCTTGGTCTTGTCCGTAACCTTCGGGTCGTACTTGTCCCAGTCTTTAGGGAACTGCACCTCTGGCTGCTTGATAAGTTTCAGGTTGCCTGTACCACCAATAACAATTCTTAGCGACAGCGGGTCGCCGGCCTTTAGCTCCGTCTTGTTCAGTTGTGCGGAGATGTTGAACTTGCCTACGCCGCCGGAGAAGTTGGCAGGCTTCTGAGGAAGCGGCTTCACGTCGATGGTTAGGCCTGGTGCGACAATATCCCTCTTTACTTCCACATATCCCGAGCCACCATTGAAGAATGCCTCGAAGGGGTCAACGGCACGGTTCTGCTGCACCACGATGCCCTTGAAAGTGATGCTTGGTATCTCAAGCTTGCCCGTCATCTGAGGGTACATCACATACTGGCTCCATGTTACCGTACGGTATGGCTTGCCGTTGACACGCTCTATGTGGAAGCTCTTCTGCTGCGGGAGTGGTATCTCCTGGGTATGGAAGCCCGTCAGGTCGGGCATCTTGCCGTCAAGCTGCGTAAGGTCTACGAGAGTATATACCTTGTAGGTGAGCAATATCGGTTCCTGCTCGTGTACCGTGCGCTTGTTTGCGCTGACCTTTATGAAGAGGTCTTTCCCGGTTATGGCAGTGCCAGCCTGGCGCATGCCGCTCCTGTTGTCGTCGTCCTCGTGCATCTTCGGTGCTCCTCCGTTATTGCTAGCCGTTCCTGTCACCGTTATTTTGTGTGCTGCGGAGCTTATCTGCTTGCCTCCTGCCTTTACGGTTGCTGCAGGGATGTTGAAGACTCCACTCTTGACGGCATACAATGTGTATGTGAACGTTACCGACGATGACGAGCTTGTATGGCCGTTAACCATACGGAAGCTCGACTCCGAGGATGTGTATGGCCCGGCTATCACCTCCACAACGTCTGTCGAATGGAGTCCGGACTTGAAGTCGTCAACATCCTGAGTCGTCACCTTGTACGACACACGGAAATTCTCACCGGCCTCTACTCTTGACGGTGCCGATACCTGAATGCTCTGTGCCATACACACAGAGGTGAGTAACATTAGTATAAACAGTATATGATATCGCTTCATAATAGCATTCTGAATTATTATCATTATTTGAGGGCGAAGGACTCCTCTCTATCTCCTCTATCTCCTCTATCCTACGCATCCCATCACCAGTTGTTGTTCAGAGAGCGTCGCTGCGGCTGTTGCATCTTCTGCTTCATGCGCTTTTGCGTTGCTTTCTCCTCCTGCATGGCGGCATTGAGCAGCTGCTCGGCATTCTCCTTGCTCATCTGCTGCTGTTGTTGCTGCTGTTGCTGCTGGTTCTGTTTGTCCTTATCTTGTTTCTGCTGTTGGTTTTTCTTGTCCTTGTCCTTATTATTGTCCTGCTTCTTGTCCTCCTTTTGCTTTGAGCCGCCATTTTGGTTCTGCTTTTTCAGCTGCCGCTTGCAGAGCTCAAGATTATATCGTGTCTCGTTGTCGCCGGGATTGTTGCGCAGGCTCTCCTTGTATGCCTCTATAGCTTCCTGGAAGAGCTGGTTTTTCTGACATATCACGCCAATATTGTGATAGGCCATTGACTTGCGTCGCTTGCTGGTCTCAGCCTTGCCGGCTTTCTCATACTGCACTATAGCGGCGGAGTCTTTCTGCTGCATCTGAAGGGCGCAGCCGAGATTGTATATAGCCGTGGTGTTAGCGGCGTTGGCGGCTATTGCCTTGCTGTATTCCACCTCGGCCTTGGCGTAGTCCTGCTGTCCGAAGAACTTGTTGCCGTTGCGGACAAACTGCCGGTCACTCTGTCCTGATGCTGTTTGGAAGGACAGTATCAGAAGAATGGCGCAGAGGATATTTCTGAATATATTATTTTTCTTACTCGCTGTCATGGTGTTGCCTGTATGATTATTTCTTCTTGAATAGCCTGATGTTCCTAAGCATGGGGTTCCTGCATTCCAGCACACATATCTCTGCCATGAGCAGCAATATTGCGAGAATGCCAAAAGCCTGGAACTGCTCGTCGTACTCGCTATATATTACGCTCTCGCTCTCGCCACGTTGCAGTCTGGCCAGCGAGTCGTTGAGTTTCTCCTGTGCGTCTCCTGTGTTGTCTACATGAATGTATGTGCCGCTGCCCGCCGAGGCCACCTCCTGGCACATCCTGGTGTTTAGTGCTGTCATGACGGTCTCGCCTTGACTGTTGGTCAGATAGTTGCCGTCACCCAATGGTATGGGAGCACCCTTGGGGTCGCCGACACCGAGTATAAACACATTCATGCCACGCTTTCTCGCTTCCTTGGCAGCCTCCAGCGCTCCGCCCTCATGGTCCTCGCCATCGGTTATGACGATTATGGCCCTGCCTACTCCCTCCTGCTTTGTGAAGCTTTTGCTTGCCATGTCGATGGCTCTTGCGAGGTCGGTACCCTGAACGGAAATCAGCGAGGGGTCTATGTTCTGCAGGAACATCTTGGCCGATACATAGTCGCTCGTGATAGGCAACTGCACGAAGGCGTCACCGGCAAAGACTATCAGGCCTATCTTGTCGTTGGTGAAGTTGTCGATGAGGTTCTCAACCAGCAGCTTGCTCTTGTCGAGCCTGCTTGGCACCACGTCCTGTGCAAGCATGGAGTTTGATATGTCCATGCAGATGATGGCCTCTATGCCGTTGCGCTTCTCACGCGATATCTTGCTTCCCATCTGCGGGCGCGCCAGCATGAGGACAAGGAGCACGTAGGCAGCAACCAGCAGCCAGAACTTCACGGCAGGACGGTATCTCGACACGTCGGGCATGAGAGAGGACAGCAGCTGGGGGTCGCCAAAGGCTCTCAGTTTTCGTTTCCTTAGTCGCCAGCTGAGCAGCCGTAACAACCCAAGCAGCGGAACGGCTATCAGCAGGTAGAGGTATATTGGGCTTTCAAATCTAAGCATAAGAATAATCTCTTTATATTACACATGGTGTTTGGAACATTCTGTGACTTACGGGAGCTTTCTCAGTACGGTGTTGCGCAAGAGTATCTCGAGCAGCAACAGCACCACAGCCGCCAGTGCGAACGGCTGGTAAGCCTCGTATCTCTTCGAGAACTTCCGCACCTTCATCTTTGTTTTCTCCAGTTTGTCTATGTCCTGATATATTTTCTTCAGCTCGCTGTTGCTCGTTGCCCTGTAGTAGTTGCCGTCCGTGATGGCGGCAATGTCGCCGAGCGTCTTCTCGTCTATCTCCACAGGTATGTTGACATACTGCACGCCTCCTGCCACGGGCATAGGATAGCGGGCCACCTTGTTTGTTCCCACGCCAATGGTATAAACCCTGATGCCGAGGCTCTTGGCAATCTGTGCCGCCGTCATCGGCGATATGTCGCCACGGTTGTTCGAGCCGTCGGTAAGTAGTATGACAACCTTGCTCTTGGTCTTCGACTCCTTCAGCCTGCTCACGGCGTTGGCCAGTCCCATGCCTATTGCCGTACCGTCCTCGATAAGTCCCGTAGCCGCCATGTCCGTACGCACGTTCTGCAGAAGGTTGAGCAGGCTGGCGTGGTCTGTGGTCATAGGGCATTGTGTGAACGACTCTCCGGCGAAGATGGTGAGTCCGATATTGTCGTCAGGACGGCCGGAGATAAACTCCGCTGCCACGTCCTTTGCTGCCTCCATACGGTTGGGTCTGAGGTCTTCGGCAAGCATTGATGTCGATACGTCCATTGCAAGCATGATGTCTATGCCCTCTGTAGTACGGCTTCCCCATGAGCTATGTGTCTGAGGACGTGCCAGCACTATCACTACAAGGGTAAAGATGCAACACCTCAGCACCATGGGCAGATGGACAATCCGTACCCTCCAGCTCTTGTGGGCATACAGATATGCGAATGTGTCGCTCATGCGCAGCGTAGGCTCCTTCTTCCTGTTGTCGAGGAAGTACCACAGCACATAGGGTATGAGCAGCAGCAGTAGCAGAAAATATTCCTTATTAGCAAATTCCATCGTTGTCAGTTCAGCAATTGGTACATATTATATATGACATACGCCAGCAACAGCAGCAACACGGTAACAATACCGTAGATGAAGCCCTTGATGGTCAGGCGGACCTTGATGGTACGCTGGTCGTTCTCGCTCAGTTTGGGAACGATCCTCTCCTCTGTGGGCTGCCCCTCCATCTTTGTCTGGTCAATGAAGTTGATGGCGTTGACGAGATTCAGGTCGTTCTCGTTGATGAGCGTAGAGTACTTGGCAAACTTCACGAGGTCGGCAGTGCTGAACAGCTCGCGCAGCTCGTCAATCATCGTCTTGTCGCCATTCTCCCTGAGCCTTTCAATGATTTCGCCCGACGTCATCTCCATTGCCGAGAAGCCGAAGCGCTCCTGTATGTATTGCCTCAGGGTGTCTGTAAGCTGCGTGTAGTAAGTCTTCTGGTCCTCGCTCGTCTGCATCTTCTCAGCCTTTATCCTGTCGATGGCGTTCAACGCCTTCTGATGGGCAGGAACCTTCTTGACGATGCGTATGTGGGTGATGATGGGCTTGTTCTGCTTGAGCCGTACCGTCAGGTAGAACAGGACGACGGTAAGCAGCAAGGCAAGCAGGGAGAACCAGAACAGCGGGCTCCACTCACTCCACAGGAACGGATTGTCCTGGACGTCCTTCGGTGGGAAGAACTGGTTGGGGTGCACCGTGTCCACGTCAAGGGTGAGCACCTTCAGGGCACAGGTGTTGCCCTTGAAAGCCTTGCCGTCGACCTTCAGTTCCATGCCCGGGATGGAATACAGTTTCTCGTCGAAAGCCGTTATGGTGAGCGTGCGGCTAACCTTCACCTTGTTGTTGTCCAAATGGCTTGTGTCTGCGTCCGTAATCTCTATTATCTCCACTCCCGGTACGAGATACTGCCTTGGCTGTAGCTGTGGCCACGATATCCTGGCACCCTCGTTGGCCGTTACGTCCACCGTCATGTGAGCTTGCTCACCAATCAATATCTGCACGGAGTCGATGGCTGCCTCTATTGATACCTGCGCCCTGACACTAACGGCGCATGCAACAGCAAATACAGCAACCAGTACAAGGCGCGCACGACTAAGCATGCCCCTGCCCGTACTCGTCCGCCCGTCAGCAAACGTAGCAGAAAGGAATGGTTTAGTAATATGTGATAATACTCTAATATTCATTGTGTTGATTGTTTATTGCGCAAGCATTAGTTGCGGCGTGCGAACAGCCCCATCATTGCCTTTACGTAATCCTCGTTGGTAGCCACGCTCATCCAGTCGACATTACACTTGGCGAATGTCTGCCTGAGCGCGCTTTCCCGTTCCAGCCAGTAGCGGTTGTGCGCATGCCGCAGTTTCTTGCTCGACGTGTCGATGTACATCTCGTGTCCAGTCTCAGCGTCACGCACCTTGAGCAGGCCGGCATCGGGCAGCATCTTTGCTATGGGGTCGAACACCTGTATGGCGACAATGTCGTGCTTGGAGTTGGCTATCTGCAATGGCTTCATAAAGTCGCCACGCTGATAGAAGTCGCTAAGCAGGAATGCCGTACACTTGCGTTTCATCACTCTTGCCAGAAACTCCACGGCCATGCCGACATCGGTCTTCTTGCTCTCTGGGGTGAAGTCGAGCATCTCGCGTATAATATATAATATGTGCTTGCGGCCTTTCTTCGGCGGGATGTACTTCTCTATCTTGTCCGAAAAGAATATCACCCCAATCTTGTCATTGTTCTGTATGGCGCTGAACGCCAGCGTGGCGGCAATCTCCGTAGCCATGTCACGTTTCATCTGCCTCGCCGTACCAAAGTCAAGCGACCCCGAGACGTCTATGAGCAGCATTACCGTCAGCTCACGCTCTTCCTCGAAGACCTTCACGTAGGGACGGTGGAAGCGGGCAGTGACATTCCAGTCTATATCTCGCACGTCATCGCCAAACTGGTATTCCCTAACCTCAGAGAACGCCATTCCCCTACCCTTGAAGGCTGAGTGGTACTGGCCCGCGAAAATATTCTGGCTGAGCCCGCGCGTCTTTATCTCAATTTTTCTGACCTTCTTTAATATCTCTGATGTTTCCAAAACATTGTCTCCTTAGTGTTATAACTAACTGCTCACCAATCCTGGTATCCGCGCTTGCAGGCACCGTCATCATGGCACCTCCACCTTGTTTATAATGCGTGAGATAATCTCCTCGCTGGTGACGTTGCTTGCCTCTGCCTCGTAGGAAAGGCCAATGCGATGGCGCATCACATCGTAGGCTACAGCCCTCACATCCTCTGGCACTACATATCCGCGATGCTTGATGAAGGCATAGGCACGTGCGGCCTTGGCCAAGTTGATACTTGCACGCGGACTGCCGCCAAACGTGATCATGTCCTTAAGGTCGGCAAGCTGGTAGCGGTCAGGATAACGTGACGCGAATACTATGTCGGCAATATACTGCTCTATCTTCTCGTCAATATACACCTGATTGACAACCTCGCGGGCACGCAGTATCTCGTCTGCCGTCGTCACTGGCGTTACGCGTGTGGCCTCGCCCTTGATGTTCTGGCGAATGATGAGCTTCTCCTCCTCAAGTGTAGGGTACTCGATAACCACCTTCAGCATGAAACGGTCCACCTGGGCCTCTGGCAACTGATACGTTCCTTCCTGCTCTATAGGGTTCTGCGTAGCCATCACGAGGAAGGGGTTGGGAAGCTTGAACGTGCTCTCGCCTATTGTCACCTGATGCTCCTGCATAGCCTCAAGCAATGCGCTCTGAACCTTCGCGGGGGCACGGTTTATCTCGTCAGCAAGTACGAAATTGGCAAATACGGGACCCTTCTTCACCTGAAATTTCTCCTCTTTCTGCGAGTAGATCATCGTACCGATTACATCGGCTGGCAACAGGTCGGGAGTAAACTGTATGCGAGAGTAGTCGGCGTCTATAAGCTGTGCCAAGGTCTTAATAGCCAAAGTCTTTGCCAATCCTGGCACACCCTCAAGCAGTATATGCCCATCGCTAAGAAGTGAGATAAGCAGCGAGTTTACCAAATGTTTCTGTCCTACGATTACTCTGTCCATACCCGTGACAAGGTTTGTCACGAAAGTACTTTGTTGTTCTATTCTGATGTTCAGTTCCCGAATATCAATAGATTCTGCCATGATAATAATATTTTTGTATTAATCTTCTGTTTTTGAATTTACGGGCAAAATTACAACAATTCTTCATATACTAAACATAGATGCCAACTAAATTATATTAAAATAAGATTGCGAATATGATAATTATTCCTAAACGACGGAACAAAAAGGCAGACAAAATAACAAATAAACATCTCACTAATATGGTTGATGAACTGCTTGGTGGAAATCACCTCGTTGCGCTGCACCCTTGCATACGCCTTGTCTGTTTCGTCTGGGTTCGCCGGGTTAGACAACATCAATACAGAATACTTGATTGTGTTCATAGTTTTTAACGATTTAAGAGTTTAACATTTAGTTGGTTGTTGTGTTTTTCGTAACGTTACAGGTGCAAAGATACAACATTT
>OBLI01000568.1_pt1 | contig 39269 bp, 23 predicted proteins | sample 1519701 | NCBI WGS metagenome assembly OBLI01 (sample SAMEA3663005, study PRJEB22513) | pig gut metagenome | biome: pig gut; feature: pig-associated habitat; material: faeces | place: France | collected 2012
TTTTTCATCCCCTAAGCTAAAGACTTAGGGGTTTTCAAATACGCTTTCTATAAATACTTACGACTTGCCTCCATAAGACAATGCTCATGCCAAACGAATGAACAGAGAAAAGGGGATGCCAAAAATTCGACATCCCCCAAACTTTATTCACTTAAACTTTCAAAAGCAGTTTTAATACTGCGGATTGGCTATATACCAGTTTTCGGGATTAACCAAGAGGTTGTAAAGCGTGGCATTGTACTGGGTCGGTACTTCGTAGGGCTTCAACAGCTCATTGCGACGGGCTACCTTCCATGCTAACCACTGTGTTCCGAATTGGCCGGCAGCATCGCGGTGACGGGCGATGCGGATGAGGTCGAACATGCGGGTGCCTTCATAAGCGGTCTGGAGTGCTAATTCATCGGCTATGAGGGATTCTACTGCAAGCACTTCGTTCATATCGACTTCGGCGGGTACTCTGGCCGGTTCGCCTTCTTCGTAACCACTGCGGTCGGGTTCGGTTTCTTCGCCTTCTTCGTCATCATTGGCTCTTGACTGCGGCTGAACTTCTTCTGCGGGAGTATCGGGGGTTTCGGAAAGGCTCAGTCCTAAAGCGTTGGCCAACGCTTGCTCTTGCTGGATGCGCTGACGGACGATACCTTCTGCACATTCGAAATCGTAGAGCGTATCGGCCACTGTGGAGGTTCCACAACCAAGGCCATGGATGGAGTTGTTGTTCCAAATGTTGGTGCTGAAGTCTATGAAGTTGGCATATTCCGGTTCGTTCTGGGCACGATAGAGTTCGTCTGCGCCGATGTAATTGATGCCATAGGCTGTCTTGACGCTGTCGAGGTCGTAGGTGTAATGCCAGGTTTGGTTCTCATCATCGTAAACCTTGTCCTCCAGCAATTTCGGCATATTGTTAAAGTTGATACCATCGCGCAGGATAGCAAAGGCGGTGCGGGGATAACCGGCACGGTTGATGGCCTCGGCATAACGCAGATATACCTGGGACAGACGATAGAGGGATTTATAATACTTGAAGGAGGCAACGTTAGCCTGACCATCCATGGAAACGGAGGTTACCGGTGTGTTCTTCACAATGTAACGTTCCTTGCCGTCAATGGTCTGGAAGATGGGGGCAGTGGCGTGCATACGGGCATCACCCACTCCTTCATAGTATTCCACATCACTCGGCATCTCGGAAGCACTGGTGAACTTGGATTTGGTAAAGTTCTGCGCTTCACAAAGACTGAGATATGCCTGAGAGGGAGCAATCTGACGCGAGCGGAGATTGGGAGTCACGGTGATGTTACCCGAAGTAGTTGCGTCAGTGGCATTGTCCTCGCCACCCGTTGTGGAGTTCGTAGAATGGATGTCGAAACCATAAATCTGGGCTTCGCGGCTCAGCACCTTACCGAAAGAGCTGTTGGCTGCAGAAGGGATGATGGTGATGTTCTCACTCGAATTGAGTGCGTCAGCCTCTAATCCAAGAGATACCCAGCTGGAGATGATGGGGCTATAGCTGTCTTTTCCACCAAAAGAAAAGACACTGTAACTGGCAGGTCTGTTCTGGACACAAACACCGGACTTGGCTTTTTCTTTCAAGAAATAGTAATAATTCTTGGCAGCAGCTACGAAGTCGGCACGGTCCTTACCACGAAGCAAATATAAGTCGCCTAACACGAGATCGTTATAAAAACGCATGTATTTGCTGTCGATGGTGATGTTACCGGTGTTGAACGAACCATAATTGGGTGCTCCGAGCGTATGTTCGAAGGTCTTGGCTTTTTCCAGCTCGTCCTTCAAGAGGTCAACCAGATTGTCAGGAGTGGCCCATGTCTCGGGATTATTTTCCCAACCGGTGTTGGCATTGTCAACGGGCTTAGTGATGAAGGGTACGCGGCCGTAGGTTTGCACGAGCTGGAGATAGGTCCAGGCACGGATGGCCACTACTTGCGCATACTCTTTACGCATGTAATAGATATTATTCTTTACCGCATTGGTGTCAACCTTTGCCAAATAGAAGTTGCACTGGTTGATGACTTTGTAATAGGCTGCTCGATTGAGGAGGCCGTTCTCGCCATCTTGCAATTTCTGGTAATTGATAATATCAGCAATGCTGTCGCTACTGTAGGAGGTGGTAGTAACGAGGTCACTGCGGAGATCTCCGAGCAACTCATTCTGCTCCACCATGTCTTGAACGTTACGAAGAATGCCCAGGTAGAAATAAACGGTATCATTTCCACTGAAATTCTCACTGTAACGATCCATATCGGGCGTCAACATGTCTTCGCAGGATGTAGTGGAAACACCAAATCCCAAAAGGAAGATGAAGAGGCTTAAAATCGATTTGTATTTCATTGTGGTATTTTTATGAAGTGGATGGGCCAAGCGTGAAACGGGATGCAACAGCCTGAGGACTGTGATGTTCCGGGGTTGCTGGCAGCCCGGTTCACACTTGACTTGGAACACTTTTGATTAGAGGTTAATGGTTACACCCAAATTGAAGTTGCGGCTCTGGGGCAGATAGCCTGCATCAATACCCTGATAGAGTACGCCATTACCAGCGGAGAACTCAGGATCGCTTCCCGTATACTTGGAAACGGTGAAGACATTGTTGCATTCGCCCCAAACGGAAAGTCCTAACAACCAGCTGAGGTTTACAGGCAGCTTGTAGGTAAGACGGACTTTCTTCAACTTGAGATAGGAACCGTCTTCAATCCAGCGGTCGGAGAAGCGTTCATTATTTACCCAACTGTCACTACGGGTATCCATGGCACGAGGAACGTCTGTGACGTGTCCGTCATAACGCCAACGGTTCACACCAGCAGTGGTCTGGTTCCAACCGCCATTGAGAGCCTCAAGCTGTGAACGCTGATAATTATATACATCGTTTCCAAGAGAATACTTGAAGTTGACATCCAGCGTGAGGTGCTTCCAGGAGAGAGAGGTGTAGATGTTACCATAGATGTCGGGGTTGGGGTCGCCAATGACAACCATATCAGCCTCGTTAATCCATCCATCACCGTTCTGGTCTACAAAGTGCATGTCACCGGCTTTGAACTCACGGTAGGGGTTCTCGGCAATGCCGGTAGGATAACGCAGATAGCCATACTTTCCGGCTTGACTTGCATCGGCTTCAGATGCGAATACGCCGGCTGTTTGATATCCGTAGAATACGCCGGCGGCGTTGCCCACAGCGGTGAGGATGTTGTTGTCTCCGTAGATGGAAGAAGTGTAACCGTTAATGAGTTGTTCTGAACTTTCCACCTTGCGACCAGCCTCGTCAAGGGCATAAGTCTTGATGAGGTTCAAAGAACTTTCGGGCAGTTCGGAAATCTCGTTCTTATAGTGACCGATGGAGAAGCCTGCCTGCCAACGCCAGTTCTTGGACTGAACTAACATGGCATTCACGTTGAAATCAACGCCTGAGTTCTTCAGTGCTCCGTCATTAGTCCACATGTAAGAAAGTCCGGTAATATCGCTCACTGCTTTGCGGGTGAGAAGGTCGGTGGTCTTGCTGTTGAAATATTCAACACCGAAATTCAAGCGATTGTTCAACATGCTGGCCTGTAAACCGATATTGAAACGCTTGGTGGTTTCCCACTGAAGTGTCGGATTTTGAATATTTGACAACACGAGTGCCGTTGCCTTATCCAGGAACTTGGTGTTCTCGAAATAAGTACGAGTTGCGTAGTAGTCGATATTATCGTTACCGCTGATTTCGTAACCTGCCGTGAGTTTCAAGTAGTCAATGCCTTTGACATTAAACCACTTCTCGGACGACATTACCCAAGCTGCCTGAACTGAGGGGAACAGTCCCCAAACCACGCCGGCCATCTTGACACCGGCATCTGCTTCTTTACCGAAACGTGAGGAGGACTCCATGGTGGTTCCCACCGTCAGGAAGTAACGGTTCTTGAAGTTGTAGTCGGCATTCAGGTAGTAAGCCAGGTTGGTCCAGTTGTCGTTCGAACCGCCGTATGATTTGTACTGAAGTGCATAGGACATGTTCGGCATCTTATCCTGGTCGTTGTTATAACCGGTAATGTTGCTGGCACTGTAGGAATAAGAAGAGTAACGGAAACCACCCAAGAGATGAATGTCATGTGCAGCGAAGGTACGATGCCAATCTACACTAAAGTCATTAAAGATGGTTGTTTCTTTGCCAAACTGGGTGCTTACAACACTGGTAACAGAGCCTAAGCCTTCCACTTCCTTCTCAGGAGTACCGCTCTTGGGAAGATAGTACTTTTCATTGTTACGGTTGAGGATGTAACTGAAGCGGTCTTTCACTACTAAATACGGAGTGAAACGATAACTCGGAGAAATATTCAGGTTAAACTGGGTTTGTTCCTGGAAGTTTTTGTTATCTCCATCACCGTTGGTCAAAACCCAATAGGGATTAACCAAAGCGTCGTAACCATAGCTCTCCATATAACGGAAGGGGTTGGTGGCATCGCTGTATTCCTTACCGGAATATACACGGTCTGTGCGAATCAATCCAAGTCCCTCACCCGGGGTGTATCTTACGAAATGTGCGTAAGGACTGAGGCTCGGAGATTGGATGAGGCCCAACACGTTGGGAGAGGAGATGTTGCGCTGGGAATAATCTTCTGCCCAACCATTGTCACGCAAATTATAGGCATTGCGCGAATAGGAAAAGTCCATACCCGTCACGAAGTTCTTGAACAGGTTGACATCAGTGTTGAAACGGATATTCAAACGGTTGAAATCGTTCGTTTTTGCCGTAGCGTCAGCCTGAGAGTAACCCAAGGAGAGGTGGTACATGGCGACATCGTCACCACCGTCTACAGAAATCTTATAGTTCTGGGTGAACACATCGTCATAAAGACCCTTCTGCCAGTTAGTATTGTTATGGTACAGGTCATAGTAGATGTAATTCGGGTCTTCATTGAAGAACGGCATCGTCATGGAGCTACTGATGATCTTGGTGTCGGGCACGGTACCTACCACTTCGGTGAAATAGTTACGGTACTGGCCGGCATCCATCATCTGCATTTGCTCCGGAGCGGTTTCAAAACCACCGTAGGCACGGATATTGATGCGGGTTACCATGCTCTTGCCTCGACGCGTATTGACCAAGAGTACACCGTTGGCTCCCTTGGCGCCATACAATGCCGTTCCGTTCTTGACAACTTCCACACTTTCAATGTCATCAGGGTCGATGATATTGAAGAGGTTGTTGACAAAACCTTGGTGAAGTGAGCTACGGTCGTACTGCATATCCAGTATCACACCGTCGACAACAACCAAGGGCTGGGAACTGGAATTCAAGGAGTTGAGACCGTTGATGAACATGGCAGCACCCTGAGCAGGCATTCCGCCACGGTTGATGGTACGGACAGCACCACCCAGTCCTTTCTCAATCTCCTCTTCTACCGTCAACGCATTGGGTTCGTTCAACCACATGGTTTGGTTGTTGTTCAACGTAGTGCCGTCGACGTAGAAGTTAGACAACATGCCAGATGTTAAATAAACATTAGCAACCTTTGAACCCTTAATTGCAACTTGCGCAGGATTGTAATCTTGCAGATTGAGATAGAGTACGCTAACAAATTCAGGTACTTTTATGGTATAAGAACCGTCTTCTTCTGTAATGGCAGAATAGAAACGATTATTCAAAGCCTGCACTTTTACGCCGGCCAGAGGTTTCTTTGTAGCACCATCGTAAACGACACCTGAAACACTCTTCATCTTATATTGAGGCGCAACAGACTTCTTTGCAGCAGGTTTGACAGTTTCGGTAAAATCAGCCACCATTTCATCATCTTCAGGAGTTTGGGCTGAGAGCACGCAAGCACCCGAGAGCATGAAAAGACTGACACCTGCACGAAGTGCTCCCTGCATCAAGTGAATTTTCTTAGTATTATTCATTACTTCATTTTTTTAATGGGTGAGAAGCAATAAGTTATAAGTTGGAATCGGGAAAGCGAAGCAGAACATTTGTTCTGTAAAGCTGACCCACATACGAGCCTAATAACTTATTTATTGTGCGTCTACGGGATGTACAGGCTCAACTACAACCTTTGCTATACTCAGACCGAGCTGTTTGTTGATGGCACCCCTGTCTTGGTCCTTGACGGCAACAGTAAGTTTCAACAAGGGGAAGGAATTGTAGATACCGGAAGGCAAACCCACATAACACTTGGGAATTGTAATAGATTCATAGAGGGTATAGAATTTGGCTCCATCCTCCTCCACCTGAATGGCGGCAGTTTGGCTTCCAATGGCCACACCATCATCACCGAACAACTGTGCTCTGAAACGGGTGTTTTGGTCCACATAACGATACTGAGGCTCTGCAGGATCCTCACCCTCAACAGTTTCGTCTTCTTCGACATCTTCAACAGTTGCCGGAATTTCTTCTTTCCAAGCTTTGTTATCATCGGCATTATTGGGGACAGCCTGAACCTTGATACGGTACTCACCACTATAAAGGTTTCGCAGCGGAATATAGATTTCCATGGTGGATTTACCCTTCACAGCGAAGTAACGATAATTATTATCTTCCAAACCTGTAATGTCCACATTGGGATTAAGGTTGTCGCCTTCAACTAAGGTAACCATCTCACCCTTGTCGTTCAGCGTGTTCTTTACGCTACCAACATTGTATGAGTTGGAAAGATTGGATTCCTGCTTGGTCATGAACGAATAGCTCGGATCCAAATCGTAGGAGTTCAACTTGTAAATGATACCGTTGGAGGCATTCACTACATCGGCATTGGCAAAGAGGCGGCTCATATTGCCATTTCCTTCAGGATTGTAATAAACCACCCCGTTGGTGCTGATCAAAGAGTCTGCTTTCTCTGCATAATCCTTAATCTCGTCAATTTGATTACGGTTGAACTCTCCAGAGAAAATGGACGGCGAGAAATACATACTGGTGATGAGTTTCTTCTTCAGGTTGTATTCTGCCAAAGAGTCTGCATTCAGTTTCAACTTGGAAGCGAAGCTCAGACCATCAGATTTGTAGTCATAGTTGTAGTTCTCAGCATACTTGAACAGACGCCCCACTTTTTCAAGCGCATCGTTCCAAGCGGCATCCGTGGGCACGACAGCGATATACAAGCTATCCTCATTGGTGATTTGCGCGCCTGATTCGTTGAGCAATTCATTGTTGTTGATGAATACAGAGTCAACATAAACCATCTCACCTTTTTCGTTCATGGCACCGGAAACACTTAACTCAGGTCTGAAAGTCTTGTTGTCATTGGCCTTCAGCGTACCATACACACTGGAGAAGTCGTCTTCATAAGCCTGCAAATACTCATAAATATTGTAGGAGAAGGGAGACACTCCATTGATGACATGCATAGTACCATTGCAGCCAGGAATGGTTTTATTGTTATTTTCAACCAAAGCGACACCATTGAACGTACCTGTTCCGAAGTTATAGGAGCAAAGCTTGCCATTCAACAAACGTACCTCCTGATCGCCAGCATTGCCTTCAAAGTTAAAACGGGCGATATGGTTCTGAGCGAACTGAACACCGAGGTTGTACTCGGCCAAGTTGGCCTGCTCGTTCAGCCTAGCCACTTCGGCACTGGCAGCAGCAGCGTCTTCTTCAGTAGCATCTGCACCTAAGCTGGCAGCCAAATCCTGTGCTTGCTTTCTGAGATTGGCAATTTTATCCAACTCATTCTGATAAGTGGTTTCATCATAGGAGCCGTCGATGGGAGCCCAGAAAGTGAAAGTTTGGGGCTGGTTCAACAAGTCTGCATAGGTGATGGTGGAAGACTTGTCCTCCTCCTTCGTGTACACCTTGATGCCCTGCAAGATGGTCTTCAGGTTCGTCAATTGGGGATTTGTCTGAATGTTTTGCCAAATAGTCTGCTGGGCAGAAGCATCAGAATATTTGATGTCGAAGTGGTCGTCCGTGCAGGAGGTATATCCCAGGAGCATAGAAGCTCCCAAGATACCACCTGTTACTATATTAAAAATACTACGTTTCATAATTGAATGTATTGCAAGTTACGACTTACCAAATGTCCTCAGGTGTTTCACCATTATATATCCCCTTGGGGACAAACTCAAAATAGTCAAGCATCAACTGCGTCACGTCGCTCTCGATGGCCGACTTGAAACGCAAATAATATGTCTTGTTGGGATACATGTATTCAGACGTAAGAATACGACGCAAAGCAGGGCTGTCAGGCGAAGCGTTACGACAGGTTGTCTTGCCTTTGGTACCGTCCACACAGAAGTAGTTGGGCGCTTTCATGTAATTCTGATTACGCAGGTTGCGGTCATTCTCGCGGTCGGTTGCCTCATCGCCGGTATCTTCCACCCAGGGCCGGCCGGGAATCAAAGAAACTGATTCACGCTCGTCAATGGGAAGTCCGCAAGGCTTGGTTGAATAGGGAGAATCGCCGAAATACACCTGTACCATACAACGCCATTGATTCAGAGAAGCACCCATTCGGATTTCATATTGACCTTCCACGGGAACGGGAGGTAACTGAAGAACCAAATCGAAACGACCGGATACCAAGAACTCATCACCTTGATAATCCTTCCAACTGCCGTTGGAAGCCACGTAACCATCCTGAAGCAAGTAAATTTGCGTACCCTGACTCTCGTTGGAGATATTCTTGAAATAGCCGTTGGGGAAGTAACGAGCTGAACGTCCACGCAAATCATTGGAAACAAGTTCCGGAAGCATGGTCGTCAAGTCAATGCGAATACGCTCACCACCCAATTGTTTCTTTGCCTCAGTACCATAAACAAGCACATGGTCAATAGGGAAATAGAAACCATTCAAGGCATTATTATCATATTCCCCATTCAAAGTACTGACTTTTACGTTCAAGCCATTGGAATTGGCATTGGGTTCAAAAGACAACTCTTTATAGTCACCATCAAAACCATCATTATACTTGCTGATGCGGTTGATATAGAAATCCTGATTGGGACATTGAGTGATTTTCATCAATCCACGGGGAGAACCCTTAGTAGTAAAGTAATCCCATACGTTTACGCTATAAGCATTGGGATGATTTGTATTCTTCAAATCCGTACCATAGTCGTAATCGTATTCATTGTGATGATGAACAAACTCGTCCGTTGACATGGCTCCATCCAAAAGATGGTAAGCAACAAACTGGTTCAGAGGATTTGCAGGGTTGGTATAATCAGCACCGATTTCACTGACTCCGAGCGCACCTTTAAGACCTTCCAAGAAAGCAGGGAATACTTCGTCCCAGTTGGTTATCTGTTCCGTATTCTCATCGTAATTAGGCGTAGGAACACCCCATTCAGTGTTAAATACCTCATCAGGTTCGATGAAAGCAGTATAGCCAACAGAGCGGGTAGCCATATAAGGGAAGTCGAAACCCACATAACGACGGGTTGAACCGGCATATAACATGTGCTCGGTTTCAAAATCCTGCTCTTCTTCAGTCTTGACAGACAAAGAATCAGCATAACCAGTAAGTGTGAGCAATTTGCCCATAATGCGCATATTTCCCGCACTTTGAATCAACTCAGCGACAGAATTGGTAGAGGGGGCAATCACATGGTCAACCACATGAAGCATACCATTAGAAACCTCTATGTTGGAAATGACAACCTTGGCATTACCATTGATTTCATAATAGGCAATGTTATTATTGTCCACTTTCTGCTCACAAGCCAGACGGCGGTCCTTCAGCGTGGAAGTAGCAAATGTACCGCCATCACTGGGGAAATCGGCAATTTCGTAAGCATTGGACGTACCATTGTCAATGACACAGTTCAAGGCAATTTGTTCCTTCTGCTCCATGGTCAAAGCCTCTATGGAGGATGCTTCACCATTGGTTACGCTTTCAACATAACGACGGATAGCATCATTGCCAGGTGCGAAAACAGTATAGTTGCCACGGGCTGAAAGCACGCTACTCAAGACAGAAGCATTACTGGTGCGTCCCAAACGTACCTCGTCGAAAAGAGCCTTAATCTGAGAGAGTGTGTCAGTTTCGTTGATGCAGTCCATCATCGTATTCATCGTCTTGATGGCAAAGGCATCTTCGCTTACATCCTCGGTACAGCCCGTAAACCCAACAGGGGACGTTACCAGCAACGCTGTACCAAGCAGACCGGCCAAACGGCCTAAATATAGCTTATTCTTTTTCATAATCTACCATCATTTTTTAGTGTAACGATCCCAAACAGGGTTCTGGTAAAGGCTACCGCCATTCTCAACCCCATTCACCTTGAGTTCTTCACTGTAGATAGGTACATAGAAACCCCACAGATTACTGAGGCGGGTGCGGACAGAAGACTTCATGGAAGCATAAGAGCTGAGTGTCGTCTTCGTGTCATTGGATGCTTCTGCCTGACGTACCAAGTCAAACCAACGCTTTCCTTCGCACATGAACTCGCGTTGACGTTCATTGTAAGTGAGAAGCAGGAGGTCAGCAGCTTTTAATTCAAAATTGCCATCACTATTGTAACCATATTTATCATCCACACGGTCACAAATCAAAGTTTCGTCAGAAACAGTAGAGGCAAGGGGGTCATTGGGACCGACCAATGCAGGATTGTTACGTTTGAAAATCTGGTTGACGAGACGGAAGCCTTCCTTCAGTTTTTCCACATCCGTAGTACCTGTACGGGCCAATGCTTCGGCCTTGATCAACATCATATCGGTAAGACGATAGACGGGCCAATGTGCATTGTTCGAGCTCGCATAACGATAACCGTTATAAGGAGTGGAAGAACCTTGCGTGTCAGTCAAATCCTCAATATTGTAGAAGGACAGGTTTGTCACTACGAACTTAGCTATCGGTTTCTTTGTTTCCTTGGAGCTGTAATTGCAGGTTTCAAACAAACGGAAATCGGTCTTGCCAAAACCAGTGGTTGGATTGACAGTAGAAGCCGCACCGGTCATAATGTTAGAAAGTGCCAAAACCTTAGGATTCAAAGAACCATTCTCATACTGTGAGAAATAGCCATTGACCGTACCGTTAGTGGTGGTAGAACCATCGTATTGCAATTCAAATACAGACTCACGGGAATTTTGGGAACCAAAATTATAAAGATATGATTCGTCCATAATCGAAGAACCAGATTTTTCGTTCAGATACAAAGGATAGGGCTGGGTCAATTCATCCTGTGAAACCACGCCACTGCTCAATTGCATATCCTCGTCATACTCCTTGCGTATATCATTGATAACCCAATCGGCATGTTCAATACACTTTTGCAAGCAGGAAGAAGCGAGGTTATTGCAATAAGTATCGTCAATATTCTGGCCATCGGCAGTTACATATCCCTCCAACTCGGCACCTGCTTCATCGGTCTTGCGTACATCGGAAAGGTTAACCATACCCTTATTCGCCTGATTGACATTGGCATAAAGCTCATTGCCCTTGGCAGTAAAGTTTTTCAACATACAAGCCCGCCACAGATACATATCAGCCAACAGAGCATGGATGCTCTTCTTGGTGAACTGCCCCTTGTTCTTGCTATCGGAACCATAGTTCTCCGGAGCAAAAGCGAGATTGGCTTCCAACGAGTCGATACAATTGCCGAGGATGGCTACACCAGGCTTGGCATTGGGATAGTCATTGCGGGCTTCTTCATCCGTACGAATGGACTTCGTAATGAAGGGAACATCGCGATAGGCCCTGACGAGATAGAAATAATATAGCGAACGAAGTGCCATCATTTCTGCCCGGATTGCCTTGTAGTCAGAACGGGTAAAGCTGGGATCCACCTCATTGCCGGGTGTGGTCATGCTCTCGCCCTGTTCCATGACGAGGTTACAATAGTTGATACCCGTGTAGAAGCCAGACCAGTCGAACATACCCAAGTTGGGCTGCAAGATAGCATCCTGAAGGTATGACACGTTGGTTTGGCTCATGTCGTTCAGGGCCAAATTGTCGGATCTCACCTCACCCCAAAGCAGAATCTTGTCGGTCTGTCCGGATTGGGCGAGCAGTTGATAAGCACCTGCGCGCACGTTTTCCAAGTCAGCCTTGTCCTGCCAGAAGTGTTCTTCCGGAATCTGGTCGGTGGGAAGTATCGTCAAGAAATCATCACACGAAGTGAATGAGGCACTTGCCAATACCATACTTCCGGCTAACAGAAGTTTTGTATATAAATTATTTCTTTTCATGATAGAAGTTTTAGAGGGGTATGGGTCAGGCAGCAGTCGCTGTCAGCAAACAGAGATCTGTGCACTGAACCCACTGACCTGTATATTCTTAGAAACCGAAATTCAAGCTAAACGTAAAGGAGCGAGAACGCGGGGTTTGAGAATTATCAATGCAAGGACTCATACCGCTGCAAGAGTGTTCGGGATCGACACCGGAATACTTGGACCAGAAGATGAGGTTGTTACCGGAAGCAGAGATATTCAACGAGCTGAAACCAATCTTCTTCAGTTTCTCGGGCTTCACGCTGTAAGAAAGCTGGAAGTACTGGAAGCGGAGGAAGTCACCCGGCTCCACATAACGGTCGCTGACAAGAGAGTTGTAGCTGGCAGTCACCTTGGAACTGATGGCACGGGGTATGGTAGTCACCTGACCATTCTTACGCCAACGGTGATTAACGGCTTGGCTCTGGTTGCTGTTGCTTACCATGCTCTCGGCATTGAGGCGAGCCAAGTTGATAATCTTGTTACCTAAGCGGAAATTGAAGGAAGTCTTCAAGGTCCAACGGTCATACTTGAACTCTACACCAAAACCACCATTGATTTTCGGATTGGAAGTACCCAAGTAAACAATATCCAATTCGTCAATGTTACCGTCATGGTTGATATCCTCGTACATGGCATCACCACCTTGGAACTGGTAGCTCTTACCACCGTAGTTGAAGTACATGGGCAGCGGGTTACCGTTCTTGTCATAGACTACATTGCCATTGGCATCAAATACGATAGGAGTTGAACGGCGGAGTTCAGGATCGGTTTGGGCAGCAGCTGTATTCTGAGAACCATCTGCATTGAACCATTGGTTCTTCTCGTCATTGGTGAAGTAACCATTGTGGTCATAGTCGTAAGCGTAAACACCCTTAAAGCGGAAACCGTAGATACCGCCAAGTGCATTACCTACCTGTACGCGGCGCATGTATTCACCGTTGCTGTAACCATAGTCGGGGTTGTTGGAAGCAAGCACAGAAGCATCCATCTTGGTGATGGTGTTCAAGTTCTGCGCGATGTTACCACGCAACTTCATGCTAAACTTGCCAATCTTGAAGATATCGCGAGTGTTACCGTAAAGTTCCCAACCTTCATTCTCCATATCACCTACGTTTGCCCAAGGCAGCGTAGAGAAACCGGAAGTAGAAGCCACACGTACATTTTGGTTCAACAGGTCGGTCGTCTTCTTCTTATAGACATTGAGGTTGAACTGCAAGAGGTCTTCGAAGAGGTTCAAGTAAACACCGATGTTCCAAGAACGGGTCTTTTCCCAACGGATTTCGGTCAACTTCAAGTTGGTCGGGCGCATAACCTGCGTACCATTATAAGTAGTGCTGTTGCTACCGTACTTGTTGTACATCAAACCTTCGCTGTAAGGTTGGTTACCATTGATACCCCAACCGGGTGCCAATGCCAACATGCTGACCACTTTCTTCAAAGGTTCAAAGAAACCTTCATCGGAGATGTTCCAACGACCGGAGATACCGGGGAAGAAGCCCCACTTGTTGCCGGAACCGAACTTGGTGCTACCGTCAGCACGGAGCGTGAAGTCAAAGACATACTTGGAACCGAACGCATAGTGCATGGATGCTAAACCGGAAGCTTCGTGTCCCTTACCCGTACTGGTCCAGGAATTGGTCAGATAACCGGGAACGGTAGGATCGGAGATGCCACCCACAATACCGTTAGAAGACAGAGACTGAGAAGTAGAGTTATTGGTGGAAACCTCAAAACGGCCCATAATCTGCAACTGATGCTCCGTATTGGCAAAGTGGGGATGGAAGGTCAACTGATGACGGGTGGTGAACTTCAGGTTCTTCTGCTCATAATTGGAAGTCAGATAGGTACCACCACTGTCATACCAAGACTTGGAAGTCAGCGAACCCGGGAAATAAGATTCATCCGTTTCTGTAAAGGCATTCATGAAGACCTCACCACGGTAGTCGAGTTGCGTTTCGTCATCGCTCTTACCTAAGAGTTTATATTCCAACTGGAACTGAGGCTGGATAGTATAAGAAGAAACATTCAACCATGACTGGTTAGCAATAGCAACGGGGTTACCATTGTCCACCATGTCGCTCAGGAAGTAAGAAGACTTACCACTCGTCGGGCTGATGAGACCTCTTTCACCTGCAGCAGGGGGCATGATGAAATATTCGCCTGTATTGAAGTATTCACCTACACCGTCAGCCGTTTCACGATACTCATTGCGATAAACCGACATATTCGGCATGGCATTGTAAGAGCGGTTGAGCAGGTCGCTGTAATAGTTCTTCTTGTTCTTCGTATAGGTCAAAGCGAAGTTAGAGGAGAACTTGATGCGGTCAGATACCCAGTAGTCCAAAGCCAAGCGGGTGGTCAAACGGTCAAGAGCCTGCTTGATAATCGTACCCGTTTCATGGTCATACGTACCGGACACGCGGAAGTTGGCCTTTTCACCACCACCCGATACAGAAACGCCATAGTTGTGCGTCTGACCGAATTGCGTGATTTCATCTACCCAATCCGTGTTCTTATTATAGTTGCCATAATAAGAAGAGTAGTTCTGGAGATACATGATTTCCGCAATGCTGGACTGTTCTTCAGACAAGATGCGCGGGTTGTGATAAGCCTCCTTCAACATCATGGTATAGCCGTCACCATTGAGCATCTTCATGCCTTCGGGCTGCCAAGAACCAGAGAAGCGGTAAGAGAAGTTCACGCGTGTTTTACCACGGGCACCACGGCGGGTGGTGATTTCGATAACACCGTTAGAACCTCTGGAACCCCAGATTGCCGTAGCGGCCGCATCTTTCAAAACCTTAATGCTGGCAATATCCTCAGGTGCAACTTGCAACAAAGTAGCAAACTGCTCCTCATTTTCCATATTGTCCAAATCAAGGTCATCATTGTTATAGTCTTCCAAAATGTTGCCATCCACTACAATCAGCGGTTCTTGGCTACCATTGATAGAAGACACACCACGCAGACGCATACTTGAACCAGAACCCAGATTACCAGAGTTGGAAACAATATCCAAACCGGCAATCTCACCCTGCAATGCATCGGCAGCCGTTTCAAAGGAAAGACCGGCCATTTGGTCCATGTCCAAGGTCTGTTGTGCAGTAGAAATTTCTCGTTCTGGAATTACCAAACCATTGGAGCGCGTCTTACGGGTCACCGTAACCGATGCTTCCTTAAAGGTGTTCTTGTCAATCAGCTCCACATTGAACTTCGTGTTGGCGCCGATGGGTAAGATTTTTGTTTGATAACCGATGTAAGAAACTCTCAGTTTGTTCTCAGGATTTTTGATAACCATAGAGAAATTACCATTGGCATCCGTCTGCGCAGCGGTGACATTACGGTTATTCTTATCCTGCTCAACTACATACGCCATCACAATCGGTCCGTCCTGCTTACTCCAGACACGTCCCGAAATGCGCTTTTGAGCATAGGAGAGCGAGCAGCAAAAGCACAATGCAAGCGTCAATAGAAACTTGATGTTATTCATAATATTAGTATTTGTTACTTAAGAGGGAACTTCTTGACGAATGCTCTTGCCTTGGCTGCCGATTTCCATTCAGCGTCAAATCCACCGGTCAAAGAAGCATCGAAGAGCATATAATCGGGCAGACTGTGCAGCACGACATAGGAAGACGACTTGATGGAGCGTGCCGAATTTTCTCTGGCATCCAGCTCATAGTCGCGGGCCATCACATTATTCTTGGATCCGATGGTGATTTGACGAGCCGCTTTGTCTTTAACAGACATCGCGCCCGGAGTCTGGTTTACAGAAACACTTATGAACGTGCCGGAATCATCTGTGCAAGCAGATTGGCAGTCGGATGTTGTGCTACAATTATCCACAAAGACAGACTGGTCGCAGAAGTGATACTTCAGGAAGTTGGCGTAGCAAACCACCATGGCCTTGGCTTTGTCCTTGGCTTCGGGATCCAACACGCCTTCCTCATCCGTATTATCCTGAACAAACTGGTTGATTTCTTCCATCTTAGGCAGACCGGCATTGTAAGCCCTATCCATAGCATCGTTATCCGGCACGAAAATGGTGTAACGATAGTTGTTGAAGAAACGGATCAGGCGCATATCCTTCTGCGTGAAGCGTTGGTAATTATTGGAGAAGAGTTGGTATTTCTTCTCTTCGTTGCTCCAGTCATCATCAGACATACCCTCCTCATGGAACAAGGTTTCAATGAGGTCTGAATAATAGTCCAGATTGTAACAAGCCTCATAGAATTTACTGAATTCAGTATTGTTCTTCAGCTCGTATTCCACAGTGTTCATCGTGGCCTGCATGGGACGATCGATGAAGTAAGTCATACCGTTACCATAGTTACCATTGGCTTCGGAACGGGTCTTATCATAACTCTTCTTGACTTCGCAATCAAAGTCATTGTCGGCATATTGGTCATTGTTCAACCAAATCTGCAAGCCACCATCAACCTTCATACCTACATTGTTACCGTTGTTGCGTCCACTCTTGATATAGACAGGAGCGCCGCTACGGGAGAGGAAATATTGGCGCGAAGTGTTAATGCCCATTTCACCTTCAGCACTGATATCGTGCACCAGAATATGATGGTCAACCATATCCGTGAGGAGTTGTTTCTTCACCTTACCCCACTCCGTATTCAGGTCGTTGTTGGCCTGACTGGCTGCCGTACCGGCTGAAGAATTAGCTGCATCTAGGGGATCTTTTTGTCTGTATTTGAACGACTTGGCAGAAATAGCCAAATACTGTCCATTCTTGGCAGTAACTTCCTCAGGAACAAAATTCCAGTAACGATATTGGGTGGCATTGCCCGAAGCAAATCCCATAGGTTCAATCATACCATAGTTCTTCAGACCATCGTCCATCGGAACGAACAGCGTGAAGTTCGATTGCATGGCCAAGAGGTATGTGCTGTAGAATTTACGGAGAGGAGCATTCCCGAAGTTAGTGGTTACAAAGGAGTCGTCAGCGTGGATAACGGTGTTCATAACCTGAGCGTCCTTGTCATAAAGGGCAGGAGCCATGACGGAACTGAAAGTAGCAGGAGCCACCACGCCCTTCATCACATAAACCACACCATTGTTGGCAATCATCACCTTACTGAACTGGCTCTTGTAATCGGCAACAGTCGGATAAGTGTCCATACTGAACATTTGGTCCTGGGCATCGTTCATGATGGTGAGATACTTGCTGGGTACCGACTCGTTAAAGGATTCCTTCATCAGGTTGGCCACCAAGGGCTTCACCACGTTGAGCGGTATCTGATACAGGTTAAAAGAAAGGTTTTCAACCGTATTAGGTCTGGTGCCATATCTTTCAATCAACATCTTACCGCCACCATTGAGAAAGTATTCCTGCATGGCGGCATCCGAAGGCACGAACATGGCAGCCATGTCCTGTTCCTTGGTAGAGCTGTTGGCCGTATAAGCGTTCCATCCCGGATCATAGGGCAGAGAGGGGAAGTCGCCCAATGTTTCGCCTTCAGAATCCTGTGTGATGGCACCCCTGGAAGAACGCTGCGAGATGTACAGCTTCTGGAAAACGGAGTCTACTACCGAGGGATGCAAAGCGTGATACTCCTGCGTCAACGTAGCGTCATAATAAGGCGCGCTGAAACGGTCGAGCATCTGGCTGAAGAGGTTTGTCTCACCGTTGGTACGAATCAGTTCTGCCATGTTCGGCGGCGTAACCATCACCTTGTCCAGCACATGGAAATATCCGTTAAGACAAACATTGTCGGCTTCGGTGATACGGCTGTCATAAGCGTAACTGCGGTTTTCCGTATCCGAATCCTTCCATTCGTCATCCCCGGTCAAATTCATGATAAACGATACGTCCTCATGCGTAATTTTCTTCTCGTTCAGCTGAGCTTCGAGGAAGTGGGTGAACATGGGCTCCGTTTTATCCATTGCCACATAGAAGCCCAAAGCATTGGGATGGTTGTTGCGCAGAATATCCCAGAATTTTTTATCCACATTTGTGGGGTTACCCTTTTCATCCAACTGTCCTTCATTGAGGTTGTTGGGCAGTTCGTCACGATAGAAGAAAGCAACAGAGTCGGTCGCCGAGATACCCGACAACTGACGCAAACACAAGTTCTTCACCGGTCCCTGAATGGTGGTGAGCATTTCGAGCACATAGGCATTGTTAAGCATGGAGCCATTCAAGAGCAGACGCTTCTGGTTCGTTGAGAGATCCTCATACTTACGCACTAACTGCTTGCTTTTACCGATACCGGTATACCAGGCAGTCTGTGTTTCAAAGAACTTCTTGTAGGCATCATCGTCTGCCACAAAGAGTGTTTTACTACCCGTTTGCGACAACACATCCTTATAACCAAGTTCATCAATCAACCTGATTACAGTAGTGAAGTTATGCCTATTTTTCAACTCATCGTAAATACTCGCGCCCAAGAACGACGGACTCGTTTCATCCAAGTCGAAATCGTCTGAGCATGAGTATGTTACGCCGCAAGTTGAAAGCAAGCACACTGCTCCAAGCAGCGACTTTCCCATTCTGCAAAAACGGTTTTTCATACGCATTATTTGATTAGTAATTTATTATTGTATTTCAATTGTTAAAGAGTGGCAAGGGAAGCTTTCAACTCAACCCAATGCCAGATAAGCATAGATTAGATAGGTTTGTAAATACGTTGTTTATAGGCTATTTCGTAAAGTAAAGAAATCATTTTTTGGCCTTCAACCTGAAGAAGCCTTAAAAAGGGCTACTCCTTTTAAAGTAGGTACAGACCATATAATGACTGCAAATTTAATTGTTTTTTCATGGGATGTACTATTCACCCCATGTTACTTTTCTTTCAATTAAGAATTATTAAGAATAAAAACCAGTCCAAATGTTAAATCCTAAAACAGTCATTTCCTACAAAAAGTAAGAATATATGGGTAAAAATTAAGCAGTCGTAAACAAATCACAGCAGTTGTTCATCCAAGAAGAAAACTTATTATCATTTGTTTAGCTGCGCCATACACTCTACTTCAATGAGCCATTCAGGACGACAGACGCGACCAAGCGTCAACAGGAAGGGCTTGTCGGGAAAACGCAGCCGGATGTAGTCGCGGATGGCGGCATAGTCGGAAACATCGCGCAAATAAACCACAAAATAGGATACGCAGCCGAGCGAACCGCCCGCCGACTGGAGGAGCTTTTCGATATTGAGGAACAAACGTCCGGCCTGGGTAAGCACATCGCCCCGGTGAACGCATTCACCGTGGCGGTCGATGCTGGCCGTACCCGAAACCAGGAACAAACGTTCGGAAGGTAAGTCCAGATAGGTGCCACGCTCAAAGGCTACACCGTATTCATGGGTGGGATTGAGGTAATCTGTGGCATGGAGGTAACCTACAGAGGAAAGACCCGGACCGTCTACGGAAAAGAAATCAGTAGCCACATAGGCTCCGGTGTATTCCGTTGCACCGCCAATGCCGGTAGAAGCTATGTAATGGGTATCGCGGGTCAACCCTTCGCGAGCGAAGACTTCATTGCGAGCTTTTACCACCTGGGCATACTGACAATCTACATCGCGCACATAGATCCAGGTGCGGTGGCAGTGGTCTTTCAAATTCAGACCTCGCGAACGGAGCAGGGCAATATGCGTTTCAAAAGTCAAGTGGAGTTGTTCGGCAGGCGTGTCGGCCTCGGAAGGTTGCTCAAAGCGCACCGACTGTAATATATAGGTAAGTCCGGATTGCTTCAACACCACGCCGCTGCTACCGGGTTGGGATATCACCTCCCGCTCAAGGACTTTTCCTCCCACAAACCATAAAAGCACAGCCAGTTTGGCCCCTCCGAGCGGGGGTTGCTCCACAAAGCTCACCACGCCCAATGGCGCATAGTCGGACACTAATCGGTGGGAGCGTAAAAGCGCACACTGATTAGCAGCATCCGAAACATAAAAACGCATTTGAAGCAAATTATCTAAGGAGCAATTTGCCTCTTGCAACAAATCCTGCATTTGTCGTTGCAAATCATCGGCCTGCTCCGTCAAAGACCGCCCCACACGAGGCTGTAACACAAAGAAACGGCTGTTGTCCATAGTTGGCTTTCAACATCTGATTGTTGCAAGAAATTACCATTCCGTCTTCGTTCTGAAAAGGGCACTTCCTCTTCAATTGACACTAACGGTAGCCACGGGCATTTCCTGCTTTGGTTGCTGGGTCGTAAAAAAAGTGATGCAAAAGTAATGAAAGTTTTCAAAAAGCAGGAAACAGCCCTTTTTTTTCTACCAACTTTGGCCGGTGAAGCCAACTGCCGGAAACGTACGCAGGGGGCAAGCGACAAGACAGAATTGTTCCTCGCTGGGCTGGGGGATAGAATTTATAGATTGCTATAGATTACTATAGAAAGCTATAGATAGCCATAGATATCTATAGAGAACTATAAAAACTATAGACACCCACCAGACAGCGAGGAACAACTTGCTTAAATATCAATCAATAATAAATCACTTAATGCCGAATTCAAATGTCTTACCAAACTCTCTGAGAATGGACATTGACACGCTTTTCTTATTGAGGTCGTAGATTTCAGACCATTGGGTAAACCCTGTAGAAAGGAAGCTTTCTTCCGGTCCTTGTGCCACTTGGGTCAACACATCCATTCCCTGTACAGCGTTCAGATTGTACGAATACTGCAACAGATTCTTTCTCAAAATCTTATAACGCTCCTTTCCATGCGAGGATTTATTGAAACCATGATCGGTATTGGCCATAGAGGGTGACACGTAGAAGTTAGTCACGCAGCGCAGGGTATCGGCACCGGTCAACACTTCCATTTTGTCAGGATTGAGCGAAAGGTCCGGATTAGTGTACTCCACAATGGCATAGTCGCCCGTGGCATCGGCCATGAAGAAATGGTAGCTGGCACTGGGATCCTTGTCCATGCTCATATTGTACTGTTTCAGCATTTCAATAGCCTCCTTCACTGTTCCGGCCCTGTCGAGTAGCATACGCATGGCCACGGTGGTGAAGATGGTTTTCTTACCCTCTTCCTGCTGACAAGTGGGTTTGCCATCCAACTTGAGCACACTGATGGCAAAACCATCCTCGTTAATTCCATCAAGCATGAGGTAAGGCAAGGCCATCAGCATCGAGAGATCTGACTTGCCGTCGGTATAGAAACCACTCTTGTAACCCACGAACTGTCCATCCACGAAGGACACTGACTTTTTACCTCCGGCCGGCGCCGTATGTACGGCGATGACAGGAATCATGATGCGCTCTTTCGTAGTGGCATCCAGATGGTTAAAGTCGAAGTTACGACCCATCAGCTGATGCCCCGTAGTCTTATCCGGGCAGGCAAAGACACTACAACCGGCATCGTATGTCAAATTCATGGCTTTGGCAGAAGGCAAAACGTCCAACAGTTTCTTCGCCACAAACGCCGTCAAGGTTGTTGTGCCATCAATTCCGGCGTTCAACGCATCGTCGAGTTTATAGTCGACATTGTAGTTCACCTCATAGATACGGCCTTTGTTTCCTTCCAAATCCACCAGCGAATAAATCATCGCCAGTTTGTCGGCATCGGTAATCAGTTGAGCCTTGTTCTCGGTTGGCGTGGGTGTAGGCCCCGTCGGATCATCATCGCTGCAAGCTGCAAACACCAAAGAGAACAGTACGCCGCATGAAAGCAACATACTCATTGTTTTACAAACATTCATTCGTGCCATAATAATTAGTTTTATATGAAAAGATTGTTTTTATGATAATCTATCTATCCGAAAATTTCATCTGTGCAAAGATAGGGAACTCAGTTCAGCGAAAATCATAAAAAAATGGCCATTCAATCAAATTTTGACGAAATGGCATTTTTTTGATGAATATGCAATAAATAGACATCGCACATACACCTAATTATTTGACCGGCTTCGATTTAAAGCGCTGTGCAAACCCTGTTTTTCTTGCGCCAACGGGCCGGCGAACAGCCCTCTTTTTCACTGAAAGTCCGAATAAAATGGCTCAATGAAAGGAAGCCTGAAAGTTCAGCTATCTCCTGATTTTTTAGTTGTGGCTGCTCTTCCATCATACGTTTGGCATACTCAATTCGCAAGTCGGTAATCCAATCGCGAAAGCTCACCTGGTACACACTGTTGATATAGGCCGATAAATAAGTGCGGTTTGTGCCAAAATGTATAGATAACTCACTCAGGGTAACACCCGGTTGGCGATAACCTTCGCCGTCAATCCATTCCGTTATTCGCCGAGCTATATCTGCATAATAGGCGGGAGTGTCCTCTGGATTGGCAGGAGAAGCCAATGGGCAGTCAAGCGTTTCCTGCATCGCCTGATCTTCCAACAAAGCGTTTTCCACCTTTTCATAAAAAAGCATGTAGTTCAGGTAACAACAATAGAGATAGATATAGAAAGGAACTGAGGATAAAATCCATATAAACACGTATTCATCCGGCAGAAACGTCAACAATGCACAACTCACGCCAAAGCCAATGGCCCAATAGGTGAAGATGGAAAGCCAGCGGATATAAGCTCCGATATCGTCAGAATGGGTATTCTCAAACATCTTTATCGACCGGTAGTAAGTTTGTAGCAGACGCACAGAAAGAAACAATCCATACGCAACCAACCATACAGCAAGCACAACCGTTCCCCACTTCTGCACTGTCGGTTCAGAAAAACAGAGAAGCACCGTGCCGGCCAGGAATGTATATACCAGCCACATGGAGAGGTGACGAAAAACGCATTGACGATTGACATAATGGTTGTCAAGAAGCTGCATCATGGCCGAACTGAACAGCCAATAACAGAGAAAATAGGTGACTAAATTCATCAAAACCGTGGCATTTAGGTCTCTCAGGCGGATAGAGAAAAAATAATGTACGGAATAATTGGCTGCAAGGATAAGCAATGCTGTACCCATCAGTCTACGCGATAGCAAATAATGGCCGAAATTCTTTTTCTCGGGGGTACGCGCAAACAACATGTGAAAACCGAAAAATATCATCAGCGGCAACGCTATATGGAGCGAATGGCTATATAATGATGGGTTCATTTTAACAGTGATAAAAAGTATTAAAGAGAAAATTGAGGTAAAAATACGTATTTTATCTGAACAGCCTATCTAAAAAGAATGAATTATTGGCATATTTTCCAAGCACCGTACATGCAAATTCACAATCTGCCAACCAGAGTTTTAACCTCTGTATTCACAAAATACGGGTTTCAAAATCTTCATGAACAGCCAAAATTCAACCTGGCGAATTTATACGTACAAGTCCAGGACTATTTTATACAACTCGCCGAGTAGCAAATCCAACTCCCGGACTTGTGTGCACAAAGTGGCCAATCGAAAGAGTCATGAAACGAAACGGCACCTTGAAGTTCGAATTTTACCGAAGAGCTCAGACTTGAAAACCTGTATTGTTCCGCTTCAACTCCTTCCCTATACGCGCGCATATATACGTTTTTTACCCCCAAAAAAGGGTTCACCCTTTCACAACCTCAACGTTTATCACTGAAAATCAGCATGTTTGGGTGTGAATGGTTCAAACAACAACCCTTCACAAAGTCTTCACATACGCACAAAAACGGCGTTTGTATCGCAATTGTAGAATCAGCAGAGAAATTCTCTTAAACGTTTTTAACCTATGGTGTGAAGGGTTGAAAACTCAACCCTTCACACTTAAAACCTATGGTAATCAGGCATAAAGTAGCTACTTGTGAAGGGATGAATGATTTTTTCGGGAAAAAAATTACGTATATAGGGGCAACTTGTGATTGGCTTAAATGTTAAGACTATCAAAACAGCAAACCCTTCACACATTGGTTGCAAGCTACAAATAATGAACCGGCCATCGGCACCTGAGGCAAACCTTGCTATTCGCCGCATAGGAAACAGCCGGATGATGGCAAAACGCCCAATCAAAAGTTTCGATAAGTAAAAATCTTTTACCAAAACAAAAACTGTTTATGCTGAAAATCAAATCCACCAAACAAAATTGACGAGAATAATCTAAGGCTCGTCATGGAACTAAAATAAGTTTCCAGACAATCGTGCAGAAATACAAAATTCACAAAGCCGTTTTTTTACCTTGAAAAGTCCCTCTTTGTACCATTTCACGTTCAATGAGCTGTAAAACCTCCTCATTCTTCATTCCCCACCTCGGTGCCACAAGCGCTTCCGAAGGAGCTTGCGAAACAAAACGCTCCACCGCAATGTCAGGCGCAAGACCTTCCAAAAAGTCCACGACCAAAGACACATAGTCACGAGGAGTGAAAAGTTGAAAATGTTCGGGATAGTCTGCATACTCCCGGGCCATCCGCGCGCCACGCAAAATTTGAAGCTGGTGAAGCTTGAGTACATCCACCGGCCAACGGGACACTACCCCACTCCATTGGCAAATCTGCTCACGGTCATCGCCGGGCAAACCAAACACGAGATGTATTCCCACGGGAATAGACAAATCGGCCAGTTTACGCACTGCCCATGCCGACTGCACCACGGTATGTCCCCGCCCCACTGCCAAGAGGGTATTGTCGTTCAGACTTTCCACCCCCAGCTCAACCATCACAAAAGTTTCACGCGAGAGTTGAACCAAATAGTCAAGCCATTCGGAAGAAAGACAATCGGGCCGGGTGGCCAAGACCAGCCCTCGCACTCCTTCCACAGAAAATGCTTCTTCAAATAAAGGCGAAAGCTCGCTCACCGGCGCATAGGTATTGGAACCTGCCTGGAAATAGGCCAAAAATGCTGTGTCGGGACGGGCAGCATATTTCCTTCTGTAAAACGCCTTGCCGGCTGCCAATTGCTCCGCAACCGATTGAGTCTTGTCAGAAGCAGCCGTTACGAAACTACGCCCGTTGCAAAAACTGCAACCTCCCCACCCCTTGCTTCCATCGCGCACCGGACAAGTACAACCCACGTCAACGGGCAATTTTTGGATGCGACAAGTAAAATAACGAGAAATGAAGTGTTGATAGGAAGTATAACGCACAGGCATGGGCAACGAACTTTCAAACATGCAACAGACAGGAAACTCAGGAAGAGCACAAACAACATTTCCTGTACCCGGCAAACCCCACGAAACAGGAAATGAATATAAGTAATAACGCCAGTTGCAACAAAATATTGTATTCCATGTTTGCTCATTTCAACAAAACAAGTTACTTTTGCCCTATGTTAAGGAAAAGGAAGCTTGTCTTCCTCCCTTTTCATCCACTTTTTTACAACAAATCATTCTCTTCAATCTCCAAACCTTCCTGCCTATAGAAAAGACATTACTTCGCAAAATCAACATAATCAAAAAGTAATGGAAGAATTGACTTTGCGTACCGACGATGAGTTGGTCGCACTTTTCATATCCGGCTGTAACGAAGCGTTTGACGAGCTTTTATCCCGTCATCAAGACAGACTGTATTCTTACATCTCATATATCGTACGCAACCCCGACATGGCAGATGATCTTTTTCAAGAAACATTTGTCAAGGCCATCATGACATTACGCCAAGGTCGCTACCAACAAAACGGGAAGTTCTATGCCTGGCTCACACGCATTGCCCACAACCTGCTCATTGACCAATTCCGCACAGAACACAATGAAAGCATGCTTTACGACGACGATGCCGAAAATGCCTGGCACGATGCCGCCCTCTTAGCCGACACCAACAGAGAGAATGAAATTGTAACGGAACAGGTACTGCGTGATGTGCGCAAACTGATGGACAAACTACCCGACAACCAACGCGAAGTGCTATACATGCGTTTCTATCAGAACCTAAGTTTCAAAGAAATTTCCGACTGTACAGGAGTGAGCATCAACACGGCCTTAGGACGGATGAGATACGCCATACTCAATATGCGCCGAATGGCCGAAACCAACCACATTTCGCTGGCCGTATGATAAAGACACAGCACTGGAAAGTGCTGAGCCTGAATGGATTGGAAACACGAAGTGTAACAAAAGCTATAAATCAACTTACCAGCTCTTGCTTTCCTGAAAAACAAGGAACAAGCGCACAACCGGAACAAAGAAAGCTCCCAATAAGCAATCTGAAACATGCCGCACAACCCGGTATGCAGAACTTTGCACAAGCACAGCAAGGCATATTCAAAAAAAGTTGTACTTTTGCTTTCGCTATGCCCTGTGGGCCGGCGAGGGTAGCCAGACAACCCGACATACCCCCTCCGCCAAAGGTGTATGGACACGGCTTGAACCAAACGAAACAAGCCTCTTGCATCCCATATCCCTTCCATCCCCGGCTATGATTGGAATAAAAATCTTAGACAAATATATATTAGGCAAGTTCCTACTCATCTTTGTAGGGGCTTTCTTCATTTGCCTCTTTGTGTTTATGATGCAGTTCACCTGGCGCTATGTGGATGAACTGATTGGCAAGGGGCTTTCGTTGGAAATACTGGCGCAATTCTTTTGGTATATGGGGCAGACTCTGGTGCCGCAAGCTCTGCCACTGGCCGTACTGTTGGCTTCGCTCATCACCTTCGGCAATATGGGTGAAAGTCTGGAACTCTTGGCCATGAAGGCGGCCGGCGTTTCACTGATGCGCGTCATGCGTCCCATGGCCTTCTTTGCCCTGATTATTACCGGTATTTCTTTCTACTTTCAAAACAGCATTTCTCCTCAGGCTCAGATAAATTTGCGCACACTGCTCTTCAGCATGAAGCAGCAGTCGCCCGCCGTGGAAATTCCGGAGGGGGTTTTCTACAACGGTGTGCCCAACATCAACCTGTACGTAGAGCAGAAAAATGCAGAAACCGGCATGCTCTACCAAACCATTATTTACAAAACGGACCAAGGATTTGAACGAGCGCAAATCGTACTCGCCGATTCAGCGCGCTTGGAGATGACAAGCGACAAGATGCACCTCAAACTCGACCTTTGGAACGGCGAACAGTTTGAAGCGCTCCAATCGACAACAGGGGCGCAGATGATGCAAAGCGGGGTGCAACAGCCTTACGACCGGGAAACCTTCCAATACAAACAGTTGCTCATCGATTTCGACAGCAACTTTAATTTGATGGACAAAGAGCTGCTCTCCGGTATGCCCTCGGCCAAAACCATGCGGCAGATAGAGTTGAGCGTAGACTCCATGGAACACGGACTGGACTCCATCGGCAAACAATACTACCAAGAGGCCACGCGCAGCTACTTCCGCCGACCAACGCTCTCAACCAAAGACTCAACGAGCCTCTACCAACGCTTGCGCCAAGGCAAGCAGATGGTAGATTTTGACAAAATGATAGCTGCAGCACCATCGAACAAGGTAGAAACAGCACGCCACACGGCACAAAGTCAAGTCCTGTCCATGAAATCGGACTTGGAATGGAAAAGCATGGTAACGCGCGACGGCGACCATAACATCCGCCGGCACTGGGTGGAATGGCACCAAAAAATGACGCTTTCGTTGGCTTGCATCATCTTCTTCTTTGTGGGTGCTCCGCTCGGCGCCATCATTCGCAAAGGAGGTCTGGGTATGCCGACCGTTATTTCGGTGATTATCTTCATCTTCTGGTACATCATCAACACATCGGGCATGAAATTGGCCCGCGACGGCAGCACGAACATGGTGCTGGGCATGTGGATTAGCACGGTCGTGATAGCCCCTTTCGGCATCTTCATCAGCTACAAGGCTAACCGCGACTCCGTGGTGTTCAACACAGATGCCTACCTCAACCTCCTGCGCCGCCTGTTGGGCATACGCACCAAGCGTCACATACAGCGCAAAGAGGTCATCATCGAAGATCCCCGCATGGATGTGCTGCCGGGACTCATCAACGAGTTGCGTGAGGCATGCCGCGCATATAACCACAGCCAGCAACTCCTCCGCCTGCCCAACTACATCAACGTGTTTTTCCGTTACCGGCCCGACACACAGGTGGAAGAAATCAACGAACAGCTGGAAGCGATTGTGGAAGAATTATCCAACAGTAAAGACCCCAAAATTTTGGGCGTACTGGGGGAATTTCCCATTCTCTACACTTCAGCCCATACATCGCCGTTACACAGTCCGAGAGCCAATGCCATAGCGGGCGTGCTCCTGCCGCTCGGCCTGGTGTTATGGTTCAGAATTTGGCGTTTCCGCCTCCGCCTCTACCGCGACATGCGCATCATCGTGCGCACCTGCGACCGCCTGGACAATGTCATGTTGGGCGTTCAGGACAACAGCGAAGGCTCGGGTGTAGAGGCTGAGCAAATGGCCGAAAATGTGAAAACACGCAGACGAAAGCGCGTGGTGAAAGTCATACTGCTCCTCTTCATCCTGGCTCTGTTAGGCAATGTGCTGTGGAACGGCTGGCAACGCTACCAACGCAAGGCACGCACGGAAACAAAGAACTCCGAGCAACAACAAAACGAGGCACCGGTACGCGAAATCCGCTTTCCGGCACGCGCGCCCCAATTAGAACAAACAAAAAGCCCTTTAAAGAAATAAACCCATTCCGGACGACCTATCTTCTTCCGGAATTATCAGATACAGCAACTTCTCTTGGCGTGAAAACGCTTCATTTTGAAACAACTCATGAACGACAATTTCAAACTGGCCACCATTGAGGAGGCCATCCAAGACTTTAAAGAAGGCCGCTTCGTCATTGTCGTAGACGACGAAGACCGCGAAAACGAAGGCGACCTCATCATGGCCGCCGAGCTCGTCACACCCGAACACGTGAACTTCATGTTGCGAAAAGGACGCGGTGTGTTGTGTGCGCCCATCACGATAGAAAGATGCAATGCCTTGCAACTGCCCCACCAGGTGCAGGAAAACACCAGCATGCTCGGCACGCCCTTCACCGTTACCGTCGACCTGCTCGAAGGCTGCACCACCGGCGTGAGCTGCCACGACCGCGCAGCCACCATCCGGGCCTTGGCCGACCCCGAACGCCAACCATCCGACTTCGGACGCCCCGGCCACATCAACCCGCTCTATGCTCAGGACCGTGGCGTGCTGGCACGTGCCGGACATACCGAAGCAGCCATTGACCTGGCTCGCTTAGCCGGAATGCAACCTGCGGCCTGCCTCATCGAAATACTCAATGAGGACGGTACCATGGCACGGATGCCGCAACTTCAGGTGATAGCCCAAGAAGAGGGGTTGCACATCATTTCCATTCGCGACCTCATTGCCTACCGGCTCAAAAACGAATGCCTGGTAGAACAGGGCGAAGAAGTGGATATGCCAACCGCCCACGGCCATTTCCGCCTCATCCCCTTCCGCCAGAAGAGCAACCGACTCGAACACGTGGCCCTCATCAAAGGCACTTGGGAACCCGATGAACCCATCCTCGTGCGTGTTCACTCGTCATGCGTTACAGGCGACATCTTCGGCTCAGAGCGTTGCGACTGTGGCGAACAGTTGCACAAAGCCATGGAACTGATTGAAAAAGAAGGCAAAGGCGTGGTGCTCTACCTGAACCAGGAAGGACGCGGCATCGGCCTGATGGCCAAAATTGCGGCTTACAAACTCCAAGAGCAGGGCTACGACACCGTTGACGCCAATGTGCATCTCGGCTACGACCCCGACGAACGCGACTACGGCGTGGGGGCACAGATCCTCGGCCTCCTCGGTGTGCGCAAGATGCGACTGCTCACCAACAACCCCGTGAAGCGCGTAGGTCTCGAAGCTTACGGATTGGAAATCACGGAAAATGTACCCATAGAAATCATCCCCAATCCTTATAATAAAAGATATCTCGAAACAAAGAAAGAACGCATGGGGCACACCCTGCACCTGAAATAAGCACTGCAAGACAAGTAGCTCCCATAGCTTCTGACACACGAAACATCAACCCTAAATTATTTCACACATGAACAATCCTTACGGCTATGACCCCATGGTGGAAGAGCAAAGCACCACCCTCTCTTTCCCGAAACTAATGTCGAAAGTGTACCTCTGGATGTCGATGGCTCTGGCCATGACCGGCCTGACCGCTTTCTGGGTGGCCGGCAACGAAGCACTGGTTTACGCCATCGCCTCAAGCAACTTGCTGTTCTGGGGACTGATTTTGGCTGAATTGGCATTGGTCATGATGCTATCGGCACGCATCCACAAGCTCTCCTTTGCTGCTGCGGGCACATCCTTTGCCCTCTATGCCATCCTGAACGGCGCGACCCTGTCTGTCATCCTGCTCACCTACACGATGGAAAGCGTGGCATCGACCTTCTTCATCACGGCGGGCACATTCGGTGCCATGTCGTTGATAGGTTTGGGCATCAAGCGCGACATGTCGCGCATCGGCCGTTTCCTTTTCATGGCACTCATCGGCCTGATCATTGCTACGATTGCCAACTACTTCCTGGCAAGCAGCGGTTTGGCTATGATTCTCAACTATGTCGGCGTGCTGATTTTCTGCGGGTTGACAGCCTACGACACACAAAAGATGAAGGAAATCCTTGCCCAGAGCGAGGAGGCAGGCAACGAGAACATGCTGAAAATAGCCCTGCTGTGCAGCCTTTCCCTCTATCTCGACTTCATCAATCTCTTCCTCTACCTACTCCACATCTTTGGCGACAGAGATTAAGTTTAGCCACATTAAAACAAACACAAAGATATGCTTTCAACACTCGTACAGCGTTTAGCTCCCTCGGCAACTTTGGCCATGTCGCAAAAGAGTGCCGAGCTGAAAGCCCAAGGGGTCGATGTCATCAACCTCTCTGTGGGCGAACCGGACTTCAACACACCCGACCACATCAAGGAAGCCGCCAAAAAGGCAGTGGACGACAACTATTCGCGCTACTCTCCCGTAGCCGGCTATCCTACCCTCCGCAAGGCCATCGTGGCGAAGCTGAAAAAAGAAAATGGTCTTGACTACACGCCCGAGCAGATTGTCTGCTCCAACGGAGCCAAGCAATGCGTCTGCAATGCCGTCATGGCATTGGTATCGCCGGGCGAAGAAGTGATAATCCCCGCTCCTTATTGGGTGAGCTACCCACAGATGGTGCTCATGGCCGACGGCAAACCGGTGTTCGTAGAAGCCGGCATCGAACAAGACTTCAAGATTACGCCGGCACAGCTGGAAGAAGCCATTACGGCACGCACCAAAGCCATCATACTCTGTTCGCCGAGCAACCCCACCGGAGCGGTCTACAGCCAGGCAGAACTCGAAGCCCTGGCCGAAGTGCTACGCCGCCACGAGCAGGTGTACATCATCAGCGACGAAATTTATGAACACATCAACTACGTGGGCAGCCATGCCTCCATAGCCCGCTGCGAAGGCATGTACGACCGCACCATCGTCATCAACGGTGTGTCGAAAGCCTACGCCATGACAGGCTGGCGCATCGGTTTCTGTGCCGCACCCCTCGCCTTGGCCAAAGCCTGCAGCAAACTCCAAGGCCAGTACACCAGTGGACCATGTTCCGTGAGCCAGGTAGCAGCTACCGAAGCCTTTGCCGGGCCTCAGGAATGTGTGGAAGAAATGCGCCAAGCCTTTGAACGCCGCAAGGAGCTCATTGTCCGCCTTGCCCGCGAAATCCCCGGATTAGAGGTCAACGAGCCCCATGGCGCCTTCTACCTCTTCCCGCAGTGCAGCTCCTACTTTGGCAAACGCTTCGGCGACAAGGTGATTGAAAACTCCACGGACTTTGCTCTCTACCTCCTGGAACATGCCCACGTGGCAACGGTAGGTGGCGATGCCTTCGGCTCCCCCCGCTGCTTCCGCATGAGCTATGCCACGAGCGACGAAAACATCGTGGAAGCCATGCACCGCATCAAGGAGGCATTGGCCGAACTGGCATAACAACACCTTCAAGCGAATTATACAGGCCTCCAACAGCCTGTAACTCACCATTCGAGCGACAATCCGCATCTACTTTGAGATACAGATTGCCGCTCGAATCATTGTTTAGCCGTATGACTTGGGGCAAACGATAACGAAAAAAGCATGAGAAATAGGCTCTTGGAGAAGGTAGCGCGGGCAACAAACCAAATAGCCTCAGGCTACCCAGCCCCAAGAATTTGTCAAAAATTACTCGGCAGAATGGGGATCCTCCGAGCCCTCGCTGAGCAAATCAGTGCCCCAGTGCGTAGAGGCCAGCCTCCGCTCGCGTTCAATGACCTCTTTGGCCTTCTTGGCATAGATAATCATGCGGAGCGACTGCGCATAGGACATATAGTTCCACAGCCAGTTGAAGAGCACAATCATCTTGTTGCGCACACCGAGAATAGACCGCAAGTGAACCACGAGCCACAGCAGCCACGCCAGGAAGCCGCCGAACTTCATCTTGCTAAACTCCGCCACGGCGCGGTTGCGGCCCACTGTGGCCATGGTGCCGAGGTTGCGGTACTTGAAAGGCTTCATTTCCTTTCCCTCTTCCAGCCGCTTCAGGTTCTTGGCCAACAAGTTTCCCTGCTGAATAGCCACCTGCGCCAGCTGGGGATGTCCGCCCGGCCAGTTATTGTCGCCTTCCGGCATGATACACTGGTCGCCGATGCTGAACACCCCGTCCAAGCCCTGCACGCGGTTGAAAGCGTCGACCACGATGCGTTTGCCACGCCCCAGGTGCGAAGGGGCAAGATTGCCCACCGGCTGCGCCATCACACCGCTCACCCAAATAAAGGTACGAGTAGCAATGGAACTGCCGTCCTTGAGCATCACCGTGTGGTCCTTGTAGTCCGTCACCATCTTGTTGAGCAGCACGTTGACCCCCATCGTGCGCAGGTATTGCTCCACCTTGGCACTTGACTCGTGGCTCATGGCCGGCAGCAGACGCGGCCCGGCTTCAATGAGGTAAATGTGCATCAGCGAGTTCGGGAGGTCAGGATAGTCCTTGGGCAGCACAAAGTTTTTCATTTCACTCAGTGCCCCGGCAATCTCCACACCCGTAGCACCGCCGCCCACAATGACAATGTTGAGCAGTTCCTGCCGTTCCACATCCGTGGCACAGGTCAGGGCGCGCTCGAAATTGTCGAGCAGCGCGTTGCGCAAGCCCATGGCTTCGCTCACATTCTTCATCGGCATGGCCTCGTCCTCCACATTCTTGTTGCCGAAGAAGTTGGTGGTGGCACCCGCAGCCAGCACGAGGTAATCGTAGTTTACTTTACCTATCGAAGTCTGGATAATCTTATGTTCGGGGAAGATGGACCTCACCTCGGCCATGCGGAAGAAGAAGTTCTTACGCTTCTGGAATATCTTACGGAAGGGGAAGGATATGGAACTGGGTTCTATACCTGCTGAAGCAATTTGGTAAATGAGGGGAGGAAACTGATGGTAGTTGTTGCGGTCAATCAGTACGACTTGAAAGTTCGACTTACGGAGTTTGTTGGCCAGTTTGAGACCGCCAAAACCTCCGCCCACAATCACTACCCGTTTCTTGTCTGTTTTAGGAAGATTGAAACTCATAACGCAATATGCTGAATTTATATATTTTCTTAACGAAATCGTTCTTAAAAGTTCGATTTGCTCTGAAGAAGCCTAAAGCTACAAAAGAATCCATCCGGCAATGCCGCAAAGCAACACCATGAAGGTGGAGTGGAAACGGAAAACGACAACGCCGAGGATGGTGGAAATAAAGAGGAATACGCTGACCCAGAAATCCCATGGCGCAAGCGTGGGCGAGCCAAAGTTTCCCGGGCCGCCCATCATGATCAAAGCCGCTGCCGCTATCAGTCCGGGCACCATGGGTCGCAGCAAGGTCGTCACACAGTGAAGCAGGTTCTTGTGGCTCGTGGTGTTCTCTAACTTCAACCAGCAGGCAGTCCACACGAAAGCGGGCACAGACAGCCCGAGCCAAGCCGTAAGGCAGGCCAGGACACTTCCCCAAAAGCCGAATTGCGAAACGGTGGCCAAGGCACTGCTCAATGTCGCTGCATTCAAGCCCGTCCCTCCCGGCAATGTGCGGCAGAAGACCATGAGGTCACCCAGCTGCTCTGGCGTGAGCCAATGGTGCAACGTGATGAGCTCATGTTCCAGCTGGGCCTGGGTGCCGGCATTGCCTCCCAGGCCGAAGAAACCCATTTGGAGAAAACTGAGGAAGATGAACAGATAGATGAGCATAGTAAGAGGAGAAGTGAACAGAAAGTTATCGGGTGCAGAAGCCGCACGGAAAAAGGATGAAGCAAACTTGAACGCAGAGGAAACCAGATGGTTGGAAAGACTACTCGCCGCCCCGCACCAGCACGCCGTAGAGCAATCCCAAGACGGCCAGCGCCACCACGATGAACGTGGGCGAAACTCCCAACAGCCCCACGGCAATCGCCACACCCACGGGAATCCACACCGTGCTGAGCGTAATGTCCGAACGCCTCCACAGCTGGAAGCAAGGAATAGCGATGATGGCCACAATCGCCGGACGCGCCCCCCTCAAGAAGGAAGCGACGGCAGGAAACTGCCGGAAGTCGTTAAAGAAAGTGTCAAAGACAATCAAAATAACAATCGGCGGAAAGCTCATGCCCAACAAGCTCGCCACACTACCCTGCCAGCCGTTCAACCGCTTTCCCAAATACACCGCAAAATTGATGTTGAAAATGCCGGGCATGGCTTGTACCACAGCCAGAGCCTCAGAAAATTCCTCATCCGTCATCCACTTATTCTGCTTCACCAAGGCCTGGCGGAGCGGCTGGATGGTGGCAAAACCGTCGCCCACGGTCAGGCCACCGGCTTTGAGGAAGGTGAGGAAAAGGGTGAGAAGAGTCAGGGGCATCTTGTGATGGAGAGTTAGATTAAGTTTAAAGTTAAGGGGTTGAGGAGTTTATCAGATGGAGTTTAAAGTTTATGAGTTTAAAGTTTATAAGATTATGTAGTGCGGCGATGTTTTCCGCCATTCTAAGAGCAACTGTATAAACTTTTAAACTCATAAACTTTAAACAAAAATACTATTGATGCTGTTCGCGATAGAGGTCGTTCACGGTCTTCACCGGATTGAAGGTCGAGAGGGGCACCTCAACGAAGACGGTACACCAGTCGCTCATCGCGCCGTTCCAGAGGCCGGGCAGTTCGAGTGCTTTCAGCTCCTTGCCGTCCTTGCTCTTGTGGGAGATGAAGCCCGTCTGCGGGTCGACATAGTCAGGCAGGTGGAACGCATTGCCCTTGTAATCCTTCACGGCACAAACCAGATCCACGGGATTGAAGTGCGTGCCCTTCTCGAACATCGCCTTCTTCTCCGGGTCGGCCATGTCGATTTGCGAACTTTCCAGAATTTGCAACGAGATCGTACCGTCAGCGTTGTAAGCCAAGAACGGGCCGCCACCCGGCTCACCCACATTGCGCACCATGCCACAGACACGCATGGGCCGGTTCAGCTTCTTGCGGAGATAGATGGCCAGCTCGGTGTCCTCCAAGAGTTTGGTATCGGGATTCTTCGTGCAAAGTTCTTTTTGGACAAACTGCAACATCTCGCGCAACTCGTCCATGGTGTACTTGCCGCTGTCCAGCTTGCGCAGATAGGCAAAGGCTTTTTCCTGCAACGAAACCAGCACGCCGGCCAGCAGCTGCTTGTAACGCACGGTGTCGTCCTTGAGGCGATCAGGCACCACGTTGTCAATGTTCTTCACGAATACCACATCAGCCTCGATGTCGTTCAGGTTCTCAATCAGTGCGCCGTGTCCGCCCGGGCGGAAAAGCAGCGAGCCGTCGGCCTTGCGGAAAGGCGTGTTGTCCGCATTGGCAGCCACCGTGTCGGTGCTCGGCTTCTGTTCGGAGAAGGAAACGTGGTAATGTACGCCGTATTCCTTCTCATAAGCCGGCATGACGGCTGCCACCAACTGTTCAAAGAGGGGACGGTGCTCCGGCGAAACGGTGAAGTGTACGTTGACGGAACCGTCCTGCTGACGGGCATAGAGTGCGCCCTCCACGAGGTGCTCCTCCAAAGGCGTGCGGGCACCGGCCTCGTAGCGGTGGAATTTGAGCAAACCCTTGGGCAGTGCGCCGTAGTTCAGCCCCTCGGCATCGAGCATGGCACGCACCACGGCCTTGTACTGCCCCTCGGCCAGCAGCGCATCGATGTCCTTGCCATGCAGGCGCTGGCACGCAGCGTTAAGGTCGGAAAAGAAGGCGGCGTGGGGGAGTTCTGCAAAGAATTTCTTTTCAAAGTCGGTTGTCGGCACGTCGTAGGACGCATCGGCAAAGGCGAACATATCCTTGAACATACGGCTGGCGGCTCCCGAAGCGGGAACGAACTTCACCACCCGGTGTTCCGGATTTTCGGTATAGGCTTGCCAGGCTGCGAGATAAGCTTGCTCTTCATCGGGACTAGGCACAAGGATGCCTTTCTCCACACTGGCAGCGGCGGCCAGTTTCAAATAGGGGAACCCCTTGGCGAAACAAGCCAGCTGGCTGTTCAATTTCTCTTCACTGATGCCTTTGCGCTCAAGCAGTGCTTTGTCGTTTTCTGTAATCATGGTATGATAGATTTGGTAAGATGTTGTCATTTAAATTTTATAATGTATAATTTATAATTAGCCTGCGGCCATGAAGGCGACGGTTCTGCATCGTCCTGTATGAACGTCGTAGACCTAATTATAAATTGTAAATTATAATTTTATTCACTTCTTTCGGAACAGTTCGGTGAAAAGGCTCAGGCTGTCGGGGTGTTCCTCCACGAAGGTGTCGATGTGGCGCATCCGTTTCTGCTCCAGTATCTCGTCCACGGCAATAAGAATGCCCGTTTCCTCCACCTCGCCAAACTCGTGGTTCACGGCGGTGCCAAACACGCGCATCGTCGGGCTGAGCCCCATGTAAGCATTGACCAAGGGCGGAATGTTGTAACCCAGGTTGCGCACCTCCGAATTCAGGATGCGGTAGTCCGACTTAAAGTCGTCGTGAACGAAGAGGCGTTCCAGCACCTCGTCGGGCGTATCAATCTGCAGCGGGGTCATGGGCACCACCAACTTGTCCGGGTCGCCGAAATGTTTTTTCAGGAAAAAGAGAATCATGTCGCGGGCCTGGCGGTTGAACGAAGGGTACATCGTCATCTTGCCGAAGAAATATTTCAGGTCCGGGATGACCACCGTGAGCGCTCCCAGCCCGTCCCACAGGTTATCCAGCGCGAAAATCCCCTTGCTCAGCGCCCGCGTGCTCTGGTATTCAAGTGTCACGAACGAACGGCCCAATTCCACCGTGTCGTCCATGTAGGTGTGGATGAACTCATCCGAAAAATGGAACATGTGCCCCGTGGCCAAATGCGGCTGCCCGTCCGGACGATACGCAATTTCCTTTCCCGGCAGGAACCGGTAACCTCCCAAAATCTGCTCCTCCTCAGGGTCCCACACGATGAGCTGATAGTAAGGATGGTCACACGTGTCAAACTCGTCCCAGTCCAGCTCCAGCCCCGTACCTCCTCCGGCGGCACGAAAAGCAATTTCGCGAAGCCGACCGATTTCGCGCATCACGTAAGGCGCTTGCTGATAAGTGACGATGTAAATCTCGTTGCCCGCCTTGTTCGTGGAACGCAGCCGGCGGTCGGGAGTCAGTTCGGCTCGCAAGAGAGCCTTGTCTACGGGAGGAATGATAGGTTGCATCTGAATTTATACTGACTTTTTTTTTTGGGGGGGGAGAATGACAACTTGCAGCAACGAGCAACAACCCTTTTCATTTTTTGGGGGAGGGCAGGCCGCCGGCTTCAGATTGTCCACTGTTGTAGTCCCCTTTTTTTATGGAATAGTTATTTTTTGGGGGGGGAGGCCGGACGGCTCACCCCCGGCTTGACCCGAAAGGAAAGCCTTATCCCCGGAACGATTTCGTTAAGCCAAATGAGCAGAGTTCAAGCTCGCCCTAAATACTCTGCCATGGCGAGAACTTTCGTGCAAGCGAGCGCAATAGAGCTTGCTCATATTGCCGAACCGCAGCCGATCTTATTAAAAGTGTCAAAGAAAAATTGCACTTTTAAGAACTTTTTTACATGCAAAAACAGACAAAGAGGAAGAGGGAGGGAGAGAAACGCGCTTAAGGCAGTCGGAACACACCCTCCTGCACCCATGCCGCCCACTCCGCCGGCTTTCGGCTGTGGTCGAACGTTTGCCAGGGAATAGGTTTGCCTATATGCAGGCTGAACGTCCGGTGACGGTTGCGGAACGTTTCATCCGCCAGAAAGAGCATAGCGATGTTAAACTTCAGCCCCAGCCACTTGCCTACGTTAGCCAGGCGGTAGAAGCGGTCAGAATTGCGCCCCCCGAAATGGATAGGCACCACGTCGCGCTGCGTTTCCACGCTCTTGGTGATAAACGTCTTGTTCCAAGGCAAATCGCGTATCACCCCATTCCGGCGCCGCGAGCACAGCCCCGCCGGAAACATGATGATGTGGTTGTCGCTGCCAAACGCCGCCTCCACCAGTCGGGGAAAATCCCGGCTCTGCCGCCCCGTCTTGTTGATGGGCACACACAGCGGAGCCAGCCCGCGAAGGTTCATCAGCAAATCGTTCACCAAGTAGCGAATGCGCCCCTCGTAGCGATGCCCCAGCACCTGGCCGATAGCGATGCCGTCCGGACCGCCCAGCGGGTGATTGCTCACAAACGTAAAGCGCCGCCCGTCCGCATCGTCAGGCAGATTTTCCAGCCCATGGATGTCCAGCTCCACGTCCAGAAACTCCATGACGGCATCCAACCACGCCACACCCTGCTTCCCTGCCGCACTTTCCAAAAAACCGTTCACCTCATCCTGGTGCGCAATGCCTTTGAGCCACGAGCGCACCACACCCGGAACCCACCGAGCCTTAGCACCCGCCTTCGCGTCCAGAATGGCATCAACATCTATTTTTAAAAAATCCGCATTGCTCACGTCACACACACACAATATATATACGTATTGAATTACCTTACTGTGCCGGCCCCGAAAGCCCCTGGGCGCAGACATCCTGCCCCCGCAAAAAAGCCCAACTGCCGCACCACGCCAAAAAATAGCCCCGGCCGGGCGACATCAAAGCCAGCCGAGGCAAAAATACGAATAATTTTCCTACGGACTAATGAAGAAATGAAATAATGTATAATGAATAATGAAGCCTGCGGCCATAAAATTTAAAGTTTATAGTTTAAAGCCCTTATAAACCTTAAACTATAAACCATCTGCTTGTTCAAACAATTATTCCTTAGAGGCAACCTTCCGCCTAATCTCCTCCAAGCTCCGGCGCATATATACCGAAACCCCGAAAATGCTGCCCGCGTAGACCAAACACTGCGCCATATAGTAGAGCACACTGTCGGCCACCTCGCCCCGGCCGCCGAGGAAAAAACTCAGATACGT
>OBLI01000569.1_pt1 | contig 39241 bp, 28 predicted proteins | sample 1519701 | NCBI WGS metagenome assembly OBLI01 (sample SAMEA3663005, study PRJEB22513) | pig gut metagenome | biome: pig gut; feature: pig-associated habitat; material: faeces | place: France | collected 2012
AAAATATTTGTTTATTCCAATAATTTTGCGTACCTTAGCGGCTGAAAACGGACAACAATAAATAATAATCGCTATGGAAAAGAGAAATATGGGTTATTGCGTCATTCTTGCCGGAGGTAAGGGACGCCGTTTGTGGCCAAGCAGCCGCGACAGTTATCCGAAGCAGTTCATCGACTTCTTTGGTATAGGCCGTTCACAACTACAAATTACCTATGATAGATTTGCAAACATAGTGCCTAAGGAAAACATTATCGTCACGACAAACAAGGAATATGCTGACATGGTGAAGCTGCAACTGCCCGATTTGCCAGAGGAAAATCTCATCGCCGAACCCATCAGTCGCAACACTGCACCAAGTGTATCGTGGGCAGTGGCAATGATTGCAAAGCGTAACCCCCAAGCTGTTGTGGTGATTACACCCAGCGACCAATTTGTGCTCAACGACGATGCTTTCACAAAGAACGTGCTCGAAGGACTGCAACTCGTAAGTAATCGCGAGGCAATCCTCACTATGGGTGTCAAACCGAGTCGCCCGGAACCTGGCTACGGATATATCCAGATGGGAGAACCTACTGGTGAAGAGGATGTGTATCATGTGATGTCGTTCACCGAGAAGCCAGAGCGCGACTTTGCCAAGATGTTTATGGACAGCGGTGAGTTCTTGTGGAACACTGGTCTATTCCTCTCAAATGTGGCTCATTTACGCAAATGCTTCCATCATGTTTATCCTGAGGTGTCGAATGCTATTGCCGCAATGCCAGGAGGAAGCAATTTCGACAACGCCTTGAAGTTCTGCCAGCAGAGCTATGGGTCGTTCCCCAACTTGTCTATCGACTATGCTGTACTCGAGCACTGCTCAGAAGTGTATGTGATGAAATGTGATTTCGGTTGGGCCGACCTTGGCACATGGCATAGTATCTACGAATGTCTCAACCGAGCCAAAGGCGACAACGTAGTCATCGACTCCACTGTGATGATGGAAAACTGCAAGGACAATGTGATCAAACTGCCAAAGGGCAAACTTGCAGTACTGAATGGCCTTGAGGGATTCATCGTTGCCGAGAAGGACAACGTATTGTTGATTTGCAAGAAAGAAGACACGTCAGGACAAATACGCAAATACGTCAATGAGGCACAATTGAAATACGGAGACGAATTCGTATAATCTTACAATCCACGGATTCACACAGATAACAATTAATAAAAAAGATTATCACAGATTATTGTGTGCAACATAATCTGTGATAATCCAACCATAATAATTAATCTATGTTAATCTGTGGAAAACGGTAATCAGAAGTTGTTCCTGATTGCCTCGGCGATGGATGCCATTTCCTCACTGCTGAGTTTCAGTTTTTCACGACGGAAATCAACATCAGCCTCTGAGTTCATCGGAATAAGATGAATATGAGCATGGGGCACTTCAAGTCCGAGTACTACTTGTGCCACCTTTTTGCATGGGAATGCCTTCTTTAAGGCAGTTGCTACTCGCTTGGCAAATACCTGGTATTCAGCCAATTCATCATCGTCCATGTCAAAGATATAATCCACCTCACGACGAGGTATCACCAACGTGTGGCCCTTCGCCACTGGGTTGATGTCGAGAAACGCATAGAATTTGTCGCTCTCAGCACACTTATAGCTCGGTATCTCACCGGCTGCAATCTTTGAAAATATATCCATATTCTTTATTATAATTAGGAATTAGGAATTAGGGATTATTACCCTATTGTGATGTTATCGATACGCAAGGTGATGGTGCCGCGTGGAATCTTTATTTCCACCTCGTCGCCCACTTTCTTGCCAAGCAATCCCTGTGCAATAGGGGTCATGATCGAAATCTTGCCCTCACGCAGATTAGCCTCGTTCTCACTCACGATAGTATAACTCATCTTGGCCTTGGTGGTAAGATTTGTCATCTCCACCTTCGACAATATCTGAACTGTATCGCTGCTCAATCTCGAAGTATCAATAATCTTCGCCTCAGAAATAGCAAGCTTCAGTTTATTGATCTTATCCTCGAGATGAGCCTGAGCTTCCTTGGCTGCATCGTATTCAGAATTCTCACTCAGGTCACCCTTGTCGCGGGCCTCAGCAATGGCTGCTGATGCCTTAGGGCGCTCCACGCTTTCCAAGCGTTTCAACTCGGCTACCATATTATCGTAGCCCTCTTGTGACATGTAAGCCATAATTTTTTAATTGTTTTTATTTGTTTATAAATGTTAGTTGCTTTTCATTGGGGGTAGAAAAAAATTAAGAATCCTGACACGACTAAATGTCAGAATCCTCATCTTCTTTTATGTCTATCCTGTAATGAACCGCTGCAAAGGTAGGCATTATTTTCGATATAACCAAATTTTTTCAAAGGAAAAAGGTTTTTATAGTAAATTATTGTTGATTTTAACATAAACAATAGAGCCTGACGACGAATCATCAGGCTCTATTGCAAAAAAATTAATTTACCAAATTCACAGCCTCACGGCCTCCTTTTGTGTTATCCGAAACAATCTAATCTTTTACCAAAAAAACTAACCTATCAAACGAAACAAATCAATCTTATTACCTAATAACCTTTATAACTAAAAACCTAAGTATGATGTATCCTAAATCAAATTCTTATTTACCTTCTTAATGTCTTTGACTAACACCCTTGTTGTCTTTTGACGTTGCAAAGGTACGACGATTTTCTGAAATACGCAATATTTATCTGCCGCTTTTTAATAAAAATACGTGTTATATTGACACAAATCAATCGTTTGTGTGCGAACACAGTGCGTTTTTTCGCTATTTTCGTATAAAATGGTCGTAATACAGTTTCAACCCGAAGAACAGTATCAGAGCTGACACCCATCCGCCCAACACATCAATGGCATAATGAGCGTATATATACACTGTCGAAAGGCAGAGCAACACATAGAACGGTAGCAGCCAATAGAGCAAGTGACGGTTTCGTGCCGTCCATATCAACAGCATAAGTATGGTACTCACTCCCACATGACTGCTCGGGAAGGCGGCCGTAGGTCGTTCACCTGCATTATGAGCGTCGCTCACGAGTTTTCTGAACAGACCGTCATGCCATCCTGGATTAGCGAGGCAATCCTGATGGGTGGCAAACCAATCATGAACATTTGGGAATATTCCCTGCGCTATCTTGTCCATTCCCACAGCAGCATAGTAATACTGAGGCCCCGCCACCGGTATTGTTATATATATAAGGTAATATATAAAGAAAGAGGTGAGGATGATAAATGCCGCCCTGTCAAACTGGTCATATCGCCAGAAGAAGAAATACAGAGCAATTATGGCTATCATGGGATAATACGACCAATAGCCGAGGTTCATCAGTTCACTGAATATCGGCCATGACAACCACTGAGAGAACAGCAGAGCCGGTTGACAACCAAACATGCCCTGCTCCCATCCGGCAAACACATGGTCGAGATTGGGGAACATACGATTGAATTCATACGTATCGGGATACCACCATGACAGCAGTGCCATCTGTGCCAGTATGCGGCACAAACGAGTGAATCGGCATGGCAGCATGCGATACACAGCCCACAAAGCCACAGTCATTATCACTATCTGCACCCTTCCCCACAACATCTCCCCGGGATTGTGCACCTTTGTATATGTAAACAGCATGAGGAGGGTGGTGATAATGGTATAGCCCATCACCACCCACTCTATTGCCAATAGTCCCTTTCTGGGTCTCTTCTCCTTCGCAAACAGTTCGAGTAACTTCTTCATTATAGCCAAATTGAATTTTTGGCTGCAAAGTTACATATTTTTTTCGACATTCAATGAATAACCACAATTTATTTTCTTATCTCCGAAGGACTTAGGTCATCAACGGCAGATATCGGGAAAACGCCACCACAATGACATCCTTTTGCAGTTAAGGTCAAAGACAGTTCCTCTCAAGCTGAATGAACAGGGAAACCTCTTCAAACTGTTTCTGAATGACATCGGACTTCTTGCAAGCCAATATGCCTCGGGAATCCAGATGAAACTATTGAACGACGAGATTTCTGTCAACTATGGGGCTATATATGAAAATCTCGTGGCACAAGAATTGGCTGCACATGGTTTTGGCGGTACTGACCATTGTACATATTATTTCTCCAACAAACGTCAGGGTGAACTTGACTTCATAATAGAGCACGACGGCATGGCGATACCAATAGAGGTCAAATCGGGAAAAGACTTCGAAAGACACAATGCCTTAAGCAATGTATTAAGCAATCCTGACTATGCAATATCCAAGGCGTACGTCTTATGCAACGGCAATTTCGAGAATCGCGGCAAGATCATCTATGCCCCGATATACATGACCATGTTCATAGAAAGGAAACAGCCAATGCAAAGACAGATATTTCGCATTGAGATGACGGCATTGAAATAGATTTAAAAAGTCAACAAAGAAATGAAAATCAGCCAAACCGCCGAATGAAAATCGGCCAAACTACCGAACGAAAACCGGCCAAACTACCGAATGAAAATCGGCCAAACTACCGAATTTTGTGTTAATTTTCCATAAATACAAAGTCTAATATACTAATATTCAATGGATTTTATATATCTTTGCATCAAGTAAAGATATCGAGTATGAAAAAGGTATATAAACAGCGTATTGTTGATAAACTATTGGCACGCAAATTGGCAGGAAAAGGAGCCATATTGATAGAAGGTGCAAAATGGTGCGGAAAGACAACAACCGCGGAACAAATTGCCAATAGCGTGCTATATATGTCGGAAACAGGCAAAATAGAGCAAAACAAGCAACTTGCCATTATCAATCCCAAACTATTGCTTCAAGGAGCAAGGCCTCGCTTGATAGATGAATGGCAGTTGGCACCGACATTGTGGGACAGTATCAGATTTGAGGCTGACCATGCGGACGAGTTGGGATTGTACATATTAACAGGTTCAAGTGTTCCTGCCGATATGAGTGATGTATTTCATACAGGTACAGGACGCTTTGGATGGCTGAAGATGCGTCCTATGTCATTATGGGAGTCGGAAGAATCATCTGGAGATGTGTCCTTGAAATCGCTCTTTGATGATTCCGATATAGCCGGCATAGCCAAGGTTGACTTTGAAGGAGTGGCTTTTGCAGCTTGCCGTGGAGGTTGGCCCTTGGCTGTCGGTATGGACAAGGATATTGCCCTTGATCAGGCATTTGACTATCTTGATGCTGTAGAACAGCGGGATATTCAAATGGCTGACGGTGTCATGCGCAATCCGTCACGTGTTCATCGTCTTTTGAGGTCGTATGCCAGGCACCAAGGGGCGCAAGCAAACTATGGCACAATCGGTGCAGACTTAAAGGCAAATGAAGGAGACAGTATAGATAACGATACTATTGCTTCATACATAAATGCCTTAAAACGCATTTTTGTAGTTGAAGACGTGGCAGCGTGGAATCCCAACCTGAGGTCAAAAACTGCTATAAGGACTTCGGACACAAGATATTTCACTGATCCCTCAATAGCAACAGCCGCCTTAGGTATGGGGCCATCCGACCTTGTATATGACCTTGAAACATTTGGTCTCGTTTTCGAGACGCTCTGTATGAGAGACCTCCGTGTTTATGCAGAGGCTTTGCAAGGCAACGTTTATCACTACAGGGACAAGAATGGCCTTGAGTGTGATGCCGTGGTGCATTTACGCAATGGCAGTTACGGTCTTATTGAGATTAAGTTGGGTGGCGACAAACTGATAGCCGAAGGAGTCAAAACGTTGACTATGTTATCTGACAAGATAGATACTACGAGAATGAAGAAGCCGTCATTCCTTATGGTTCTGACTGCAAATGGTCCTTATGCCTACAGGCGGGAAGATGGTGTATATGTAGTGCCAATATCTTGCCTAAAGGACTAAAAGCATAATATCTACAGAAGTTTCGCTTGTGAAAATTCAATGCCGACATTTAATAGCTTCAAAAGCATGAAAACAATTTCATTAGCACTGAGAAGATTCGATGTTTTGGCATTTTTGAAAGTATCTGTCAGCCTTCCGCTCTTTTAAGTCTCTGTTATTCAATATATTATAAAACCGCTGACAGTGACAGATGTTTTCAAACTTTTTTTTATGATTTTACATAATAAATTTTAAGTATATTTAATAGCAAATATCGTTGTCCTTTCACTTATTTAGAATAAGTTTAAAAGACTAAAAGAGCAGTCTTATTTGGTTACCGCCTCGTTGTGGTCATTTATATATAGGCGGGGCTGCACTTTATATTCTCGATCTGCCAATGACTTGGTGAGGTCGAGATTTTTTGTCTTTATTCCTCCCATCTCGAGCATTGTATGGAAGAAGGAGATGCTGGTGGAGACACACTTGCCGCTATTGGAGCGCAAGGCTGAGATGATGTCGGGATAGGCAGAACGATATGAAGCGGAAGTCCATGCGAGAAGCGGAACTCTAAGCTCATATTCGCTCGGATTGGGTGAGGCATGCAGGAATTTGTTTCGGTTGTCGTCGTAGATATTCTCACCATGGTCGCTGGTGTAGAGCCATGCCGATTGGCAAGCCGACAACGAGAGTATGGACGAGAGTTCGTAGAGGAACTTGTCGGTGAAGCGGATGGTGTTGTCGTAGGCATTCACAAGTTGCAGCCTGTTCTCATACTTTGCTTGTGACTCGTTGTCGGGCAGAAAATGTGCCATGTTGCTAGGATAGCGCTCGTTGTACTTAAAGTGACTGCCGTAGGTGTGGAGAACGATAAACTCCTTCTTTCTGCCCTTTTCCAAGATGCCTTTTACTATGGGTAGCAATTCCATATCGGAGACATTGTCTTTGGCGCGCTCAGCTTCCTTGATAAACAGGCAGCTGTCGGCTTCCATTCCGAGGAAATCAATGAAGGAATGGTTGGGCAACTGGTTAGAAATGAATGATGTGTGGAATCCTGCTTCCTTGAAGGCTGCGATAATACCTTTTTCTCGATAGAGCGCTGAATAGTCGGATGCCGAGGCTGAAGTCAGAAGCATGGGCACGCTCTTGTGGGTGGTGTTCGACTCTGTCCTTACATCTCTAAAGACGATGAGGCTGCTGTCGCTTACCAATGTTGTAAGCATGGGATTGGTGTCGCGGTGATATCCATAGAGAGAAAAATTATTTGATCGGGCAGTCTCGCCAATCACCATAACATATACCTCGACACTGTCTTTCGGATGGGTGGCGACTGCATCAAAGCGGTAGTTGGCCACTCGCTCTTGATAGTGGGCGGAAATCCAATTGCGCTCTACGGCAAGATACAGGTTATATGTGACATTGAGGGGAAAGACATTATTGAGCAGGCGGAACGTGGGGTCGGCAAGATATGCTGTTGTCACAGACAGAAGTCCGGCAACTGTTATACCTCCTCCAATGCGACGTGTCTTGTAGATAAAACGCTTGTCAAGAATATGCCTACCACGAATATTAGCCACAGCCATACCTAGTGGAGGCAGATAGAGCACGCATACAATGAGTACGGCAGGAAGTATGCCGTCGAGTAATTCTGTGGCCTCTGAGACGTTGGTCGTTACCACATTCAGTAGCATATCCACAGCAAGCACACCTTCGCCATACAGATAGAGCAACACCACCTGGAATGCGGCGAAGAAGATGTATGGGAACAGCCACCACGTCATCTTCCCTGGTTTGCGCGATATGCTCATTAGAAGAGGGTAAATGCCAAGAGGTAGCAGGATATTGGCAACACATGCCCATTGCGACATCCCCTCAGTGATGTCGAGAATGACATTAGGCACCATCAGTGTCGCTATCGTCAGCCAAAACAATATCTCACAATTCCTCATCCCTAATTCCTCATTCCTAAAACGCCTCATTGATATTGAAAAGGAATCCCGATTGTCCGTTCTTGCCAAAGCCATAGTCGAGACGGACATTTACATTCTTCTTGAATTCCCAACGATATCCTAATCCATAGTTGGGCAGAACCTTATCAAAGGTGAGCGCACTAAATTTGTTGAACACCGTTCCGGCTCCAACCCACAACACAATGCCATTGCGCTTCCACACATGCTGGCGCAGCTCCACTTGGGTCTCAATCTTATGCTTGTCGCGATAGCGTCCCTCGTAATAACCGCGCATTGAATTACTGCCTCCGAGCTTAGCCATCATTGCCCATGACGGATTGCCGAAGTTTAGAGTAGATTCAAGGTCAAAGGCCAGTATGGCTCCCTTCCATGGCCTTGTGTATGCACAGGTCTGAAGTTCGGTTGTCGAGAAAGCATATTCATTGCCAATAAACTTCGGACGGAAGGTTTGCGACACATTAAGAAAGACTCCCTTATGCGGATTTGTAAGTACGTCGCGCGAGTCATACATGAGCGAGAATCCTCCACCAATGTTCCATACCGTCTTGTCTTGACCCTCAAGCAGTTCCTCGCGCTCCACGCTTCTCGCCGACACATAGTCGAAGGCGACGGAAGGACCGAAATAAAAGTTATCGGCAAGCCTGAAGAGGAATGCTGTTTTAATCTTCGACTGCCATCTCTTCAACTTACTTTTGTTGTCATTATTATTGCCCATTTCATATCCCATTCCCCATGTATAAGAAGGAAACGAGAAGAAATACAAGGTATATGTAAGTCGGTATTTGTCCTGTGGAAAGATATTCGTTCCCCTAATACCCAGTAGATAGAATCCAACAGTTGAGAAATCTCCATAAAGCGAGACATTTGATGGCGGTAGGAGAGTATCGGTGGGGCATGTTCGGTAAAGTCCTGCAGCTACCAGTCCAATTCCCAATTCTGTATCAGTACTATAGTGAGGTCCGCCTATGACACTGAAGTCGAATTTCTTACGCTTCTTGTTCTTGTTGGCATCGTTGAAATAGTCGAGAAAACGCGTGAATAATGACTTCTTTTTGATAACAGTGTCTGGTCGGGTAATGGAATCATCACAGAGAGCCTTTTCCTGCATAAGGGAATCACTCCTCATACAGGTATTTTCTGCCTTAACAGTAGATGTTACAGCAAACAAAAGCGAAAAAAGAAACAGCAATTTTCTCATATCCATTGTCAACCTTTTGTTTTGGTTGCAAAGATAGGAAAAATAAATCAAATACTACGGTTTCCTTTTTCGCTAAAAATGTTCTTTTATTCTTAATTTTATATGATAATCTTTGTTTTGTGATAATATTCGCGGAATTCTGTAGGAGCACAACCTTTTTTCCGTTTGAACACACGGTTGAAGTTACTTAGATTATTATATCCACACAGATAGCAAATATCAGCAATACTCTTATTCGTATCCACAAGCATTCGTGAGGCATATCCCAGTCGGATGTCGATAATATAGTCGCTCACGGTACGTCCGGTGTGCAGTTTGAAGAATCGGCTGAAGGCAGTCTCGCTCATACAGGCAAGTTGGGCAAGAGTCTTCAGTTTGAGTTCGTCCATATAATGACTGTTGATATAGTTCTTCACCTTAAGTATGCGATGAGAGTCCTCCTCGATGTTCACCTTGGCATAACTTGATGTGGCAAGTGTATATGAACCCTCACATCTCGACAAGGTGTCAAGGATCTTCAAAAAGCTTATGAAGGCTTCGAATCCATCTTTAATATTGCTAAGTGCCAATATGTCGTTATACACTTTCATGATGGCATCCATGGGAAATGCGAGTCCCTTGCGAGCCTGATTGAGCATACGGTAGATACGCTGGAATGGGTTCTTGTTGAAAATGCTGTCTGACGACATGTCAAACTTGAACTGTACTGTTATCTCGTGTATATCCTGACTCACGCATGAGTTCTGCATCCACACATGTTCCAGTTCGAGACTAGTGATGAGCACAAGGTCATATTCGCCAATCACCTCACTGCTGTCGCCCACTATACGTCGTACGCCAGATGCATGTTCCACGAAGTTCAGTTCAAACACCTCGTGGTTGTGAATGGGGTAGGTAAACTCCTTTTTGTGGCGGTCGGCAATATATAGCACGTCCTTGTCCATGAGAGGAGTAATCTCATGGAGCACATGGTCGGGGGTAGCAGTCGGTTTCATATTTCAACATTCAATCTTCAATCTTCAACATTTAATCTTCAACATTTAATCTTCAAATTCTCTCGATTATTTCAAGGCACATGCGTCCGTTGTGATAAGGACACTTCCAGAATCCGGCCTTGTCGTCGTCGAGGTTTAGCGTTCCATCGGGATGGCGGCTCCAATACCACTCGCCAGCCTTATAGTCGATGAGGTTGTCCTTGATATACTGCCAGCAATGCAATGACTTGTCGAGAGCCGACTCGTCAGCGAAGTGCTGATAGATATTATAGAAACCTACAACAGCCTCCGCCTGCACCCACCAGTGCAGATCGTCATCCACATGCCCAGTGTCGAGGTTGGCCTCGTGTATCATCGAACCATCGGGATTGAGTCCTTTTTCTGATGCTTTAGCCACAAGAGGCACTATCTCTTCCACTTTCTTAAGCACCTCAGCGTCACCAAGTACGAGTGCTGCCTCGTGCATGAGCCATGAACATTCGATGTCGTGCCCATAGCTCTCAAGATGTCCAGCACCGCGTGTCCAGTCGTTCTCGAAGAATAGGTCGAGGTGGTTTGTTTCGGGATTGAGAATCTTATCGGTGAAGATATTGATCATATTGCGCAAAGCCTTCTCCAATCGCTCATCCTTCCATACACGGTAGAGATTGGCATATGGTTCAATGATATGCAGGTGGGTATTTTGCGACTTAGGATAGTTGGCATCTAAGTCTGACAGGCGCATATCAGCTATCTCTCCCCATTCACGGGTGCATGCCTCAATATATCCATTATATATCACGTCGAGCGAGTGCTCTTCGATACAATCAAAGAGTTGGATGGCATAGTCGAGAGCCTCCTTGTCGCCAGTGGCGCGAACATATTCGCTCAGTCCGTAAATCATAAAACCAATGGCATAAAACTGCTTTTTGGTGTCCTTGGGATTACCCTTGTAGTCGAGCGACCAATAAGTGCCGCCATATTCGCGGTCGATGAAATGGGCAATGATATAGTCCTTGGCTCTCGTTGCCATTTCAAGATACTCGGGTTTGCCGAGAACGCGATATGCAGCCGAGAAGGTCCACAAGATACGACCATTTAGTATGCCACCCTTTTCGGCTTCGGCGTGCAGGTTTCCATGACCGTCAATACGGCCATAGAATCCTCCGTTCTCGCGGTCAACCATATTGTTAATCCAGAAGGGCAGGATGTTGCCTGTGAGCACATCCTGCATTTCCTTCTTGAATGTTAAAAGCTTGTTATTATCCATTGTATGAATGATAGTTGAGTTATTATAGATAATATGTTTTATTTCTTAATAGGATACTTGAGTACCAATATAATTATAAATATTGATATTACAGCGGGGAACAATGAGAAGAGCGACCATATCATCGTGAGTACGGAGTCGGTGATAGAGGCAGGATCTACTACGGCGTTACCCGTTTTGTCGGTGGTCATGCTTGCACCGGCAAGGCCGAGGAACAAGGCAACGAGCGAACCGGATATGGCTGTACCCAATTTCTGTGACATTGTTCCAGACGAGAAGATGAGTCCTGTTGATGAACTTCCATTTTTCTTTGTTGCATAGTCAGCCACGTCAGCATACATCGACCAAAGCAGGGGTGAGTAAAGACCGATACCTACAGAGGTAAGTATCACCACAACAATCATCAACCAGATATATGCAGGATCTGTAGGTATGAAGAAGAATAATATGGAGAATACTGAGCATATGATTGCCGCAATGATGAATGCCTTGTTCTTGGAACCCACTTTCTCGGTGAACTTTGGTGAAAGACCACCGAATATCATACATGTGAGCTCACCGAAGGTCATGAACACCGTATAGTTGATAATCAGACCGCTGATGGTAATTTCGCCACCAAGACAATAGGTGAGCATATATCCGGCAACGGCATAGCGGAAACCATTAAAGAAGTTGGTGCACACACCGATGAGTGTGAGATAAATCCATGGCTTGTTTCTAAAGAGGTCAACAAACTGCTTAAACGAGAATTTCTCGGCACGTTTCGGTTTGAGTCTCTCCTTTGTCATAAGACCGCATGCAAGAGTCATCGCCGCTGCCAAGATACCAAAACCGGCACCAAGTACAGCATACTGATGTGACTCGGAGCCTCCTACCATCTTCTGAAGATAGGGGAAGGAGAGTAGGGTAATAAATCCCATGGCGTAGGCGCCAACCATACGGAATGACGAGAACTGGTTCTTCTCATTGTCATCGTCAGTCATCACACCGAGCAACGAACCATAAGGCACGTTTACCATTGTATATGCTGCCATCATAAGCAGATAAAGGGTATAGGCGTAAATGCGCTTGCCAGAGTAGGACATCTCGGGTGTGTAGAGCAACAAGGCGAAGATAATTCCAAAAGGAATGGCACCGAAGATAAGCCAGGGACGATAAGTGCCCCAGCGTGATAGGGTGCGGTCGGCCAAACTACCCATGATAGGGTCGGTGAACACGTCGAACATTCGGGCGATAAGCATCAGGGTTGCTGTATCGGTGAATGTCAATCCAAATACATTTGTGAAAAACAGAGGGAAGGCTATTGACATAATTTTCCATGTGATACCTCCAGCGGCGGCATCACCAAGTGCATAGCCAATTTTTTCAGATAATTTTGCCATTTTAAATATTCAATTTTGGTGTTTAGTTAAATAATTATGGTGAATAGCGGAATAATCTCCGCTATTCACTTGGATATAGTTATAGATTTCTGTTTTTTGCCACGAGTTTCTTGATGGTTTCAACACTTGCTGCGGTGAACAATCCATCCTCAGGTGTATTGAAGCAATAGTCAACCAGGCGCTCGATAGTGGAAGTGGCAACATGCATTCTCGTGTCACTGCTTGCATAGTAGATGAACACCTTGCCATCTTCGTCGGCTATCCAACCATTGGCAAATGCCACGTTCATCACATCACCGATATACTCTTCTCCCTCAGGCACAAGGAAGTAGCCTCCAGGCTGTGCAATCACCTTCGTTGGGTCTTCGAGCGAAGTCATGTACATATAAAGCACATAACGAAGGCCGCTGGCACACCCGCGCACACCATGAGCAAGGTGGAGCCATCCCTTAGGAGTCTTGATGGGATGAGGACCTTCGCCGTTCTTCACCTCCATGATGGTGTGATAGTGACGGGCGTTGATGATTTTTTCCTCGGTAATCTCGGCATGGGCGATGTCGTCAACAAGAGCCCAACCGATACCGCCACCTGAACCAGTGTCGATGAATCCGTCCTGAGGACGGGTATAGAAGGCATACTTGCCATCAACAAATTCTGGATGAAGTACTACGTTGCGCTGCTGGCTCTTGGTCTTCAAGTCTGGCAGGCGTTCCCAGTTAATGAGATCCTTGGTGCGTGCGATGGCTGCTGTGGCAGTAGCAGCCGAGAGGTCGCCTGGTTGAGAGTCGTCGTGACGCTCGGCGCAGAATACACCATACACCCATCCGTCCTCATGAGCGGTGAGTCGCATGTCATAGATATTTGTTGCAGGAATAGTGTCTTCGGGCATAGTGATAGGCTCGTCCCAGAATCGGAAGTTGTCAACACCGTTAGGACTTTCTGCCACAGCGAAGAAACTCTTGCGGTCGGCACCTTCTACTCTCACAACAAGTACATACTTGCCGTGCCACTTGATAGCTCCGGAGTTAAGGGTAGCGTTCATCATGATACGCTGCATGAGATATGGATTATCCTTTTCGTTGAAATCATATCTCCACTCTAATGGAGTATGTTCAGCTGTGAGGATTGGGTTTTCATACTTTTCATAGATGCCGTTATACTTAGCCGATGGCTTGTTAGGCTTGCTCAGCAGTTCCTCATGCGCCTTGCGCAGAGCTGCCACTTTTTCATTAAAATCACTCATGATGGTTAATGTATATTTTAATATTATAATATTTTAATTTTTCAATTCCTTGAGCAGCCATGCCACCCACTCATCCCACTGCTCCTGATACCAGAAGTGTGCTGTCTGCTGGTAAAGGCTCATCTCCTTAGGTGCTGTCACAGTGTTGTATGTAGCCCATGCCGATGTCGGTGGGACCACCTCGTCGTTATATCCGAACGAGAACCATCCCTTACACTTGATGCGCTTTGCAAAGTTGATACCGTCGAAATATCCAGAGTTCTTCACCTTCACGGGGTCGTGCTTCTTCTCATAATAGAAATAATGTGGCCATCCGCAGGCAATGCCTTTTAGTGATGCTGTATGATCGCACATGGCGGCATGTACGGCACCATAGCAAGTCACTCTACTGTCAAGACCGGCACATACGAGAGAGATCATGCCGCCCTGACTGCTGCCTGTTACTCCAAGGTTCTTTCCGTCCCATTCTGGCAACGAGGCAATATAGTCGATAGAGCGAATTGCGCCTGTGAAGATACGCTTATATGGCATTTTATCACGGTTGTCGAGATTAGCCTCCCAATATCCGTTAAGGGCGCCGTTATGCAGACGGTCATACACATCCTGCTTCATAGTAACCGGTATGCCGTGGATACCGATTTCTAATGTGATCACTCCTTGCGATGCCATCCACACGTCACCGCCATAGGGGCGACAACCTGCACCGGGAACCCTCAGCAAAGCGGGATATTTGCCTGGCTTTACAGGTACACAGAGAATACCATATATCTTACTTCCCCACGCATTGTTATTGAAGTTGACTTCATATACATTCACATCCTTGGTGCAACGCTCCGGAAGCAACTCACGGTGAGGGTCGAGCTCCACCTTTCGTGCCTCAGCAATGGTATTTGCCCAAAACTCGTCAAAGTCGGCGGGACATTCGGCATTTGCCTGTATTTTCTCTGGAGAGAAAGCTGCAGCGCATGTGTTGCGATACTCCTTGCCCTCGATAGTGGTTTTGACATTCACACGATAGAAACCGGGCTTAGTCATCTTGCCAGATAGTTTCATCTCACCGTTCTTCAATGTAGTCTTCTTTGTTCCGCCTACAGGATACATCTCCGGTCCCTGTTCGTATTCCACCTCCACATTAGCTATGGGAGTGTTGGAACGCAGGATTCGCACAGTGAAGTTGGCTGTCTCGCCCACCTTATAGTTCCAGTCGCCGTGGTCAGGAGCTATCGACACTACGATATTGTTGCCCCTAATCTGGGCAGAAACACTTGCCACATGGCATACCATGAGGATTGCGAGCGCAATAGAGGTTCTAAGTATTCTTTTCATACCTTATTATATATATTATATTGCAGTTATTATAGTTTCTTTCTTTTGGTCAGGCTTGTCGTTTCATATTCATCTGGTTCTTTGTTTTCGTTTTAGTAGTTAGAGGTTCATGGACGCTTCCACTCCTCTAACTACAAACCTAACTACTAACTATAAACCTAATTGAATATTTAATTAAAAACCTGTTATTTCGTCATTATTTCGCGTTTTGTCGTAATAACACGACGTTGTCTTTATTTGACGGTGCAAAGTTAGCACTATTTTTTGAAACTATATGATACTATTTTATCAAAATAGAGCACTATTTTAGTTTTTTGTCAAAAAATACGTTAATTTGCTCTTTTGTCTTGCTTTTTTTGTCTTACTTACCTGCAAATTTCCTACCATAATATGGAATAATTGCAATTTTTCCTCTCACTTAATCTTCTCTAAAACAAATAATTGTATTATTCACACTATATCATTGCAAAATAAAGCAAAGTGGAGGGCAGTAATGATACTACCCTCCACTGTCACTATACTATTTTAATATGTACGTCATTCTTACTTCCATGAAGGAAGTTCGTCGCGTGTGATGACATACTTGGAGTTCATCTGTGCATTGAAGAATGCGTCATCATTATACGGCGAGTTCATAAAGTCGCCATTCCACGGCATAAACCAACTCCACATATCCCCACCTTGCATCATGTTGCCAATCTCGGGGACGGCACCACATTCGCTGAGCGTGATAATCTTCTTTCCGTTTGTGAGGTTGTAAAGAGCATCGAAATCGCTGATGAGCGAGAAGTGATACTTAGATGCGTCATTCTCATAGTAGTCGCGTCCGATGATATCCACATATTCGTCGCCAGGATAGTAATCCTTGTCCTTGCCGTCGGATGTCCATACCCATATAAGGTTGTTAACGCCCTTGGCCTTGAATGTATCAAACATCAGTTTCCATAGTTTCTTATACTGTGCTGCACCATCGTTGCCCCACCAGAACCAAGCAGTTCCGCCTTCATACTGATAGCGGTTGCCGGCAGCCTCATGGAGTGGTCTCCATAAAACCGAGATACCCTTTGCCTGAAGGTCGAGCAGATAGTCGGCCACAACGTCGAGATGCTTCAATGCGAGAGTATTCTCCCATTTGCCGCTGCGTACTGCATTCTTGCATGAGAACGGAGTATAAGTCTTACCTTCCTCACTGACATAGAAGTGGTATTTTTCGGGGTTGTTGATGTCAGCCTCGGTCTCTGGCATGTTCCAGTGCCACATAATGGATACTATACCATTGCCGTTTGCCCAGTTTTCCACAGGTGTGGTGTCGGTATAGTCAATCCAGTTGGCATTGCCAAGCGGCTTGCTCCAATGAAGGAATAGATAGTCAAAGCAAGCAATGGCAGGATACTTGCCGGTGCGGTTGAATAAATCTTCGGCTGTGGATGTGCCCCAACCTCTGTCTTCGTTGGAAGACGCTGTACCCGAGAGCACGGTCTTGCCAAACTGTGACTTGAGGAACTGATAGAGCTTCACTGTCCCCTCAGTTGCATCGGGATTCACAGGCATATCGGCAATGTCAAATCTACTGATGTCAAAGGTGTTGACAGGAGCTGTGGAGAAGGAGAAAGAGAAGTCGGAGGCAAAATTATAGCCTTCATCTCTCACAGTAGGTTTCATCACGGTCACCTTGTACGTGGTGTTACCCTTGGTGTCGTAGGTGAAGATGAGCTTGTTGCCCTCCACTGTAACAGCCGAGTCGGCCACGTATGCATCATTTATCTTGATGCTTGCATGCGGTGTGCTGAAGATGGGTTTGTCATATTCTATGGTGAACACCTTGATGGTGTCGAGGTCGGTAGCACCATCCTGTGGGCTCACACTCACCACTACAGGAGCAACACCCTGACCGCGATCGGGCTGGTAGTTGGCATTGTTGTCGCTGTTCTCGGGATCGGAGCACGACACTGCCATACCCATCGCTACCAAAGCCATTATGCTAAAAAATATTTTCTTCATATCTTTCTGTTGTTTTTATCAGATTAATATTCTGCGGGTTCTATGCGGAACTGTCCGAAACTGTGGTCAATCTGCCAGTCATCGTTAGAGTTGGGCTGGCATACAAACTCAAGGCTTACCCACTGGTCGGGTTCTGTGGGCAGCACAGAACCTCCGAGGCAGTCAACGAGAGGCAGTGATATTGTTTGCCACTCTCCGTAGGTGTTGTTAAGACCGTCGCTCACGGGGTCCCACTGGTTACGTGTAGCTCCTCCATTTAGTGTAATCATATATCCTCCGTTGCGACTTCCTGCCTTACCATTGTCGCCATAGTTATAAAACGGTTTGGAGGATGCTGTGCACACCTCAAACTTGAGTACGTACTTTTCGGGGTTGGCAGATGCGTCAAGCCAGCGCCAGTTGCAACCCATACCAGTTGAGTTCCAGCTCCATGAACCGATAATTGACGATGAGAGGTCCTGATTTTTCTGCAGACGGATAAACTGATAACCGAGGCATTTCGGGTCGCCACTGTTACCGCCCCATGTGAGCTGACTCTTCAGCCAGTCGTTCCACCATCCGAGGTCGCCATCCATGTTGCTGAACATCAGTTGGTCGCTCATTCTATAAGGAATGGTCTTGGTTTTGCGTCCGTCCATACCGTCCCATTCGAATGTGATGAGCGAGTTGTCGGGAGCATCCTTCGGAATGAGAATACCCATATATGTCTCCGTGATGGAGTCGGTGGGAATAACTTCACTATACCCCAAATCGTCGTTGTGGATAGTGATAGTTGCAGTGTTCAGCTCTTCATCCTTGGAGAAACCATAGAGGTCGAAGTAGTCACCCATCACTTGCACTTTGTCCCCCTGTAGCGTAAACTCGTTCTTGAGTCCGTCGAGCTGAAGGTTGGGGATGTTTACAGGGAAATCCACCGTCACAGTGCCCTGCTCAGTGGTGTAAACCAACTTGTTGGTCACCTCCTCGGGAATCTTTCTCGGGATGGTCACATTGCAGAAGTCGCGCTCAGCGTATGCTGCATGGCGCACATCCACCTCAAGTCCGTTGAATGATATACTCTTCACATGGCTCAGGTTCTTACCCTTAATCTTTATCATCTGGTTGAGCACACCACCAGTGATAGCCTGCGGAGTCTCCGACACATCCTGAGCGTCATAGATAGCCTCTATGACCGGTGCGCCGTCACAGGAGTAGGGGTCGTATGACGGGATATCCACCACATCGCTGCACGAAGCCATTGCCATGACAGTCATCAGTGCGATTCCCGCTCTCTTTAAATATATTGCTTTCATATTAATACCTTATTTATATTATATATATGATTAGTTCCATCCTGGGTTGTTCTCCTTAATGGCATCGTTGGCAGAGATTTCGTCGGCAGGAATCGGATAGAGCAGGTTGCGCTCTGTACGGTTCTTGTTGATACCCGAATCGTCGAAGCCTCCGATGGCGTTCATAGCATCGAGATAGATACCCCAACGAATGAGATCCCAGCGGCGGTCGCCCTCGCAAGCCAACTCCTTGGCTCTCTCCTCAATGATAGAGCTGCGCAGGGTGTTCTTGCCAGGATTAGCATCCATCAGATGGGCATTGCTGCGCTGGCGCACTTGGTTGAGATACTTGATGGCATCTTCCGGTTGGTCGGTTTCGTTGAGAGCCTCTGACAGACAGAGCAATACGTCGGCATATCTCAGGAATGGCCACTGTGCGTCGGTATAGTCGGATGCACTGTTCTTGCAGTCCTCAAATTTAGTGGTAAAGGCAAGACATTCCGAAGATGTGTTATTCTGGAAGTTATATCCCATATCCTTGTATTTCTGCTCCTGCTCATCGGGCACATAATTGCCATATAGGTCATATCCAGTGACGCGGGCACGCCATGCCTGGGGATAATAGAATGCGCCGTTGTAGCTCTCCTGATAGTAGTAGCGCCATACGTGGCGAACACCATCGAGTATGCGAAGGTCGCTGTCGTCGAAGAGAGCATACCAGTTGTAGGTGCATCCCACCCAACCACCGGAGTAGATAAACTCCGAGCTGGCACTTGCTTTATATCCGCTATAGAAGGTATGTACCTGGTTACGGTACTTTGTATCGCCGTCGAGACACTCCACAGCCCACATAAACTCAGGAGCCTGACGGTTGGATGCCTTCCACAGGTCAGCATAGTCGCTCAGATAATAGTTGCCATATTCACCAGCTACCAGTTTCTTGCCCCATTCTATAGCCTTGGCATAAAGCTCGGCTGAGTTGAGGTTCTCATATCCGCTCACAACCTGCTTTTTCAATGTGACGGCAGCAGGAGTGTTGTACACTTGGATGTCCTTTTGGCTAAGCTGGTCGAACACAGTGCGATATGGTTCACCCGTGCGGATGGTGATAGGAGTCTCGGCAGGCATTGCGGCTGAAGCCATGGTGCAATATACCTTCACAAGGAGTCCGGCAGCCGAACCGGCAGCCACATGTCCCTTCTGGTATCCGGCATCGTCAATCTTGTACATCTTGGATGCGGCATCCTCAAGCAATGAGATAATCTTCTCATACACCTCAGCCACTGGCATACGAGGGTCGTTGTATGAACCGCTCACAGTGACGTCGGTCTCCTTGAATGGCACTGGACCGTAGGCTCTAACGAGAAGGAAATATGCAAATGCCTTCTGAAATTCCATCTCGCCGATGGCATTGTTCTTATATTCATCGCTCACGTTGCCCATGGCCTGTATATAACGTATGGCCTTGTTGGCGTCGTTGATGAGGTTGTAAGGACCTTTCCACATCTTGTCGAGCGAACTCTCACCCTGGAAGTCGCCTGCACCAAGGTGGGCTAACAGCCAGTCTGGACCGGAGATATAGTCGCAGTCAAGCTCGAGCACGCGTGGGAACTCTCCCCAGCACATCATGTCGTAGAGCCAGTTGCTATATACACCTGTCACCCATTGGTCAACGGCTTCCTTGGAGTCGCCAAGGTTCTCCGGACCTATGAAACTTTCGGGGTCTGTGGTAAGCCAGTCATTGCAAGATGTGGTCATCATTGCACTGCCACCCAACAGCATAGCCGAAATCAGTATTTTGTTTATTTTCATATTATATTCTATTATTATATTAATAATTGACTTCATTCCTAATCCCTAATTAGAATGTAAGTCCCAATCCGAATGTGAATGTTCTCGAAGAAGGATAAGAATAGATATCCACACCGCGGCGAGAAGAGTCGCTACCAAAGGCGTTAACTTCGGGGTCATACCAACTGTAGTTGCTGATAGTGAACACGTTGGTGGCGGTGAAGCTCAGCAACACTTGCTCAATTCCAGGAATAGGACGAGGCAGGCGATAGTTGAGAGTGATGTTCTTCAGTTTGAGATATGAACCATCCTCCACATATCGGTCGCTGAGTAGGAATGTACGGTTATAACCTGCAGTTGCCTTAGGCCATGCTGCATTCTCGTAGTTGTCGGCTGTCCAGCGACTGTTATATACGTCGGTGGGGATATTACCGATATTGGCAACACTGATATCCATTAGGTTACCGTTGAAGATATCGTTGCCTACAGAGCCTTGGAACAGGAAACTCAGAGAGAGGTTCTTCCATGAGATATTGTTGGTGAGTCCGAAGGTGAAATCGGGGTTGGTGTCACCAATGATAGTACGGTCGGCCTCTGTAATTGCACCATCGCCGTTAAGGTCGCGATACTTGATTTCTCCCACCTTCGACAGTACTACAGCATCCTTGGCTGTTGTGTATTGCGGGTCGGCTCTCACTTCTTGGATGTTATTGTAGAATCCGTCCTCCACATATCCGTAGATGGCACCGATAGGACAGCCGTTGCGCTGGATGAAGATATTGTCGGCACCATACCAGAGTGTGCGAGCAAACTGGTCGCCCTCAAGACCTCCGATGGAGTTCTTGTTGAATGAGATGTTACCGTTGAGGTTCCACTTCCAGTCCTTACTGTCAATTGGTGTTGCACCGATGGTGAACTCAAGACCCTTGTTAGTCACATTACCAGTGTTGGTGAGCATGTTTGAGAATCCGTTTGATGGAGCGATAATCACTTCCTGCAACAGGTCGCGGGTCTTCTTCCAATAGAAATCCACAGTAAGGGTCAGGCGGTTCTTAAACCATCCGAAGTCGATACCGGCATTCCACTGCTTGGTCGTCTCCCACTTGATGTTCGGATCGACAGGACCGCGCCATGCTACATCGGCGGCACCCGATGATAGTGAACCTCCGAAGGGGAAATTTGCGGTGTCGAGCTGTGAGTTGATGCGGTATGAACCAATACCCTGATTACCTGTCTCGCCATAGCTGACACGGAACTTCAGGTTGCTGAAGATATTCAGGTCTTTGATAAACTTCTCTTCTGATGCACGCCAAGCGAGAGCTCCCGAGAGGAAGGTTGCCCATTTGTTCTCGTCGGTAAATTTCGAACTACCGTCCGAACGGAAACTTGCTGTAAGGATATACTTGTCGGCAAGAGTATAGTTGACACGTCCGAGGAACGAGGCAAGACGCTGCTGACCCTTGTCACCCGAGAGTGTAGCCTTGTCGAGAGCGCGACTCATGTCGTTGGCACCAGTGAGGTCGTCGGGGAAGTTGGTTGCCACCTGTTGGTCGCTGGCCCAGTTGCTGCTTTCGAGTGTGAAGGCACCCATCACATTCACATGGTGTATCTTGGCAAAGGTGTTGTCGTAGGTGAGAATCGACTCGGCGGTTAGGCTCTTCCATGTGTTGTGTCCCACACTGGCCTTACCGTTGATAGGAGTCTTTCCTTCCTGTGTCTCACGTCCGTAGTAGCTCTTGCGGTCCTGCACGTTGTATCCAAGACCGAGGTTCTGACGGAATGTGAAATTCTTCAGGAACTTGATCTGCACGAATGAGCTGCTGAAATAATTTGAGCCGTTCAATTGGTCGATGGCACTGCGCACGTATGCACCGGGGTTGGCAGCGAGCCAGTTGAGCTCGTCGGCAGTAGTGGTGTCCATATTCGGACCGTATGTCGGCGGGAAGAGAAGTGCCGAGCGTACAACACCGGTATTGAAGCTCAGTGTGTTGGCGAAGTCGGTGGTAGAAGAGGTAAAACTCTGGTTGGTTCCCACCTCAAGCCAGTCGGTCACCTTGCGAGAGATATTGGCACGCAATGAATAACGCTTATAGCCCGAGTTCTTGATGATACCTTCCTGGTCGGCATAGTTGCCCGAGAAGCTGTAGTAGCCACGGTCGTCACCGCCGCTCACATTAATATTATAATCCTGCTGGAATGCATTCTGGAAGATTTCGTCTTGCCAGTCGGCAGTACCGAGCTGTGTGGCGTTGCCATATTCATCATAGAACCATCCTCCGTTGCGGTAGTCCTCCGGTGCACCGGTGTATTTACCAGTGTTGTAGTTGGGTTGACCGTCGGTATAGTACTGATAACCCCATGTTCCAGGATAAGGCAGTGTGTTTGACTTTGAACCATTGTAGTAGCGGTCGTTGAGATTCTGCTCGTTGATATAGGTGGCATAAGTCACTGGGTCGAGCATGTCAATCTTCTTTGAGATGTTCTGCCATCCCCATGTGGCGTTGAATTCCACCTTCGGCTTACCGGCCTTACCCTTCTTTGTCTGGATAAGAACGACACCGTTGGCACCACGCGAACCGTAGATGGCTGTAGCTGAGGCATCCTTCAGCACCTCAATCGATTCAATGTCGTGGGGGTTGATGAAACTCAGCGGGTTCGACTGCTGCTCGTTGGTGGTAGCGCCATTGGATGGAGTGCTGCCCGACTCGAATGGCACACCGTCAACAATAAACAAAGGCTGCGAACTGGTTGAGAATGAGTTGGTACCACGCACCACGATACTCATACCTCCACCTGGGGCACCGTCGCTTTGCTGGATGTTGACACCTGCAATCTTACCTTGCATACCATGTGCAATGTCAATCGAACCGCCTTTCATCATGTCCTCACCCTTGAGTTGGGAGAGAGCACCCGAGAGGTCGCTCTTTTTCATTTGTCCATAACCCACAACAACCACCTCGTCCATCATCTTGGAGTCTTCCTTGAGTTTGACAGTGATGTTGTTACGTCCAGACACATTGATGGTCTGGCTTTGATAACCAACGCTTGACACAACAACATGGGTCTTGCCCTTGGGCACATTCAGGGTGAAGTTGCCGTCGAAGTCGGCTACACATCCCACTGAAGTGCCCTTCACCATGATTGTCGCACCGATGAGCGGTTCGCCGAGGGTGGCGTCGAGCACCTTACCCTTGAGCGTTGTCTGCGCCATGAGTGTCATGCTGGTTATGAGTGCTAAGAATAGCAATGTGATTTTTCTCATACTTTATGTTATTTGAATTAATAATAAATTGTTTTTTGCTTTACATTTTATTTAGTGGTATAATGATTGTAATAAGTATGGTGCAAAGGTACGCAAAAATATCCATACTTAATGATATTATTTTGCTAATTTTTGATACTATATATTATATTATTTGCTTTTTTTGCATAAAAGCTGCATTTTTTGCTAAAAATATAGTGTATATTTACCACTTAACTGATACTTTTTCAATATTGCACCAAACTATTCATATTCTTTTTATTTAACATAATGTATTGTGGAATGGTAAATAAAAAAGGTGGAATCATACGATTCCACCCATTTATTTGATATTTAATAATACCTTATAATATATTATTTCATATACTTCTTGCCGTTCATGATGTAGATGCCAGCACCGTTCTTAACACCAAGGAGGTTGTAGCGAACGTTGTTCTGAGCCTTAGGAGCAGCAATCATGTCGCTGATGCCAGTGGTAGAAGCAGCCTTCCAATAGAGTTTCTTTACAATGACAGTGCCTGCATCGCCAGACTGGATTGCTATCTGGGCAATGGAATTCTTTGCACTTGCATATAATGGAATGCTAATTTCTGTCTGACCAGGCTGAGCCTGAGTTGTTTGGTCTTTAACAGAACCTTCTTCTGTAGGAGCATTGGTATATTGTACAAAAAGCTGTGTTAAAACATTTGTTGGCTCAATCTCTGCAACGATGTAGTCAAATTCTGATGCATCGAAACCGCCAAACCATAGGTTCGTTCCTCCCCAAGCGGCAGTGAAGTCAATTTTCAGATAACCTTCAGATGTGTTTTCGTGGGTTTCACCGCCCCATGAACTCCATCCTGTGAGTGAGATATCAGATGTAAGCTGCTTGTTGGCTTCCTTGTCGGCAAGGAATTCCTCCTCTGTACCAGCATAAACCTCAGTAATCTCAACCTCCATGTTTGCCTGAGTTGCCTGTACCCACATCTGAATAACACTAGTGCTGTAGTCAAGACTAAGTGGAATACCTACAATGGCAGCACCAGCAGCCGCAGAAGCGTTAGTGGCTACCTTGTTAGCATCTGTCAAGGCATTGGAACCATCATTTGTATATTCAATAGCAAAATTTGCATTGCCTGTACACTTTGCCAACTTGACAACAATGTAGTCAAAATCAGAAAGGTCAAGAGCCTCTTCACCTGCCAACTGGAAACCGGCACCTGCCCATGCTTCACTGAATGAAATCTGACTACCGGCAACAGTTGTTGTTGCTCCCCAAGGATTCCATGTGCTTTCCAATACTTGTTTAGCATTTACTGTCAAAGCGCAGAGCGCCGCAGCCACAATAGTAAATAATTTTTTCATAAGCTTTAAATTTTTAATTAGTATATAAATCTTGTTATATTATTCGGTTGCAAAGGTACGCATAAATTTTGAAATACACTGATACTATTTTGCCTTATTTTGATACTTTTAAAGCGAATGGTGTTAATCCTGAATGTTTTAACATATTTTCTTGCAAAATTAATAGTGTAATTTTTCCACTCAACCAATACTATTTTATCCAATGCTGACACTATTGTGGAATTTGCTTGGAAAATTAAAAATTTTGTTTTATCTTTGCACCACCTTATTAATAATTATATAACAAAATCAAGTATGAAAAAGATTATTCTATCATTGGCGATGGCGGCAGCCATTGTCTCGTGCAACAGCTCAAAGACTGTTGACGACCCATTAGCTGAGAGCGGACGCACTCAGCGCACTGAGAATTTGCTTGCCAATCTGCGTGAGATTTCAGCCAATGGCTATCTCGTGGGCCATCAGGACGACCCTGTATATGGAGTGGGATGGGTAGGCGATAGTTGTCGCTCTGACGTGCAGAGCGTGTGCAACGACTATCCTGCTGTGATAGGATTTGACCTTGGGCATCTCGAATTGGGCGACTCGGTAAATCTCGATGGTGTGCCGTTCGACAGGATGAGGCAGGAGATTATCCGCCAATATGACCGCGGAGGTATGGTGACACTGAGTTGGCATCTCGACAATCCTCTTACCGGAGGTTCGGCATGGGTAAAACCCGACTCGCTTACCGAACAGGAGAAGCAGACCGTAGCATCGGTGCTCGAAGGTGGAGAGTGTCATGACAAGTTCCTTGGTTGGCTCGACACATTAGCCTCGTTCCTCAACTCCCTTGAGACTCCATACGGAGTGAAGGTGCCTGTGCTCTTCCGTCCGTGGCACGAGCATACAGGCAGTTGGTTCTGGTGGGGACAGAATCTCTGTACTACCGACCAGTATAAGGCTTTGTGGAAGCTCACCGAGGACCGACTGAAGGAGAAGGGAGTCAATAATGTGCTCTATGCTTATTCTCCTGGAACAGAGTTTGGTGGAGATGCCGAGAAATACCTCGAACGTTGGCCTGGTGATGAGATGGTGGATGTAATAGGTTTCGATACATATTGCACCAACAATCCCGAGGACACCACAGCTATCAACAACTATCGCAATGGTCTCGACCTCGGTCTTAAGACTATCTGCGAGATTGCCAAGCAGCATAATGTGGTGCCGGCACTGAGTGAGACGGGTATGGAGAGCCTGGGTATGGAAAACTGGTGGACAGAAGTGCTTATGCCGGTGCTCAACAAGTATCCCATAGCTTACGTCCTCCTTTGGCGCAATGCCCACGACAAACCGGGACATTTCTATATGCCTTATCCCGGACAGAAGAGCGTAAGTGATTTTGTCAAGTTCTACAACGACAAGCGCACCCTCTTCCTCAAGGATGTCAATGGCTTGTATCTGAAAAAGTAAACAAAAGACCGCTACCTGATAGAAGACCCGATATTCAGACATTGGATAGAGGAAAGGCAGACTTGAAAGAAGACGAAATCATACAAATGAGAATGAACTTCGAGGGAGGAATAGAATGAGTGAGTCATTACTATAAATATAATTAGGGCGGACACAATGTCCGCCCTAAGTTGATTCCGATAGTATTACTCCATTGTGATTCCAATGTAACACTGCTGTTTCTCCAATCTAATATCGAATTATGATCGACTTCATAGCGGAGGAACAGCGAAGGAACAGCGAAGGAAGAGCGGAGTGTCTTTTCCTGATTTTACTAGACACCTTAATTTAGAATTATGCTATAAAAACTTCAACCTTCACCTTTTGCCCTGAAATTCTTGTGAATATCGGGGGTTCCCGAGGTGAAGGTTGGTCGGATAACCTTCACCCAACCTTCACCTCTGCGCTTTTTCAGCTTTCTGAAATGTTAATGCCGAGCGGAGAAACTGTTAAAAGTGAAACTTTCTGATAATTTTTTCGAGGAAGAGTATTGGTTTTATGGATTATTTTGCTTAACTTTGTAGGCGAATTCCGAAAGGAAGAACCTTAATAATCGACAGTTAACGCCCAATGATTGGGTAAAAGTGTTGAACTTAAAATTTATATTCTAAAATTATATGGAACTACAAATCTTAACTCCTGACATGATGGAGGTAACCAAGGGTCAAGACCTTGTGTTCGAAGTGGAAGCATTCCTTGAGGAAGGCTTCGAGTTTCGCCGTAACGTTATCAACGGCAAGTTGGAAATGCGCTTTAAGGATGAGGACGTATGGAGAGCCCTTACCGACGAGATGTTGAACACTATCGTAATCAAGGCGCGAGAGGAAGGCGTGGGAGGCGACAGTTCGCCTCGCAAAGTCATCGAGGAATATCTCCACTCGATGGCTGTGAGTAACTACAACCCTATCGCCAACTATCTCGACGGCATTGGCGAGTGGGACGGCAGCGACCATGTGTCGAGCCTCTTCAATCGTCTGCCGGGAGTGAGCGACGAGATGAAGGCTTATCTCCGCATCTGGCTTCGCTCGATGGTGGCACATTGGTTGCAGATGGACACACTGCATGGCAACGAGTGTGTGCCGGTACTCATCGGTGAGCAAGGTTGCGGCAAGAGTACATTCTGTAACCGGCTTCTTCCGCCAGAATTGCGTTCCTACTTCTTCGATCACATCAGTTTCTCCAACCGTTTCGACCTTGAGATGGCTCTCACTCATGCTCTGCTCGTAAATATCGACGAGTTCAATGTGATGACTCCGTCGCAAATGGCAAAGCTGAAGCAAAATCTCTCGAAGGTGAAGGTGAACAGTCGCCCCATCTTCGGTAGAACAACTGAGGATCGCCCTCGCTATTCCTCTTTCATCGCCACAACCAACGAGCGTCATCCGCTCTGTGACCCCACGGGAAGCCGACGATTCCTTTGCATAGAGATTCCATCGGGCGTGTTCATCGACAATGAATCTCCTATTGACTATGCCCAACTCTATGCCCAGATTCTACACGAACTGAGTCTTTTGGGCACTCGTTATTGGTTTACTCGTGATGAAGAGAACCGCATCCAGGAACTCAATAGTGCCTTCATGAAGACCGACGACATCGACATGATGATTGCATCGTCGTTCGACTTGGAGAACAGTGAATCCCAAGGTCAGTGGATGAGCGGCAATGAGGTGGTTAACGTCTTGTGCCGGAATTACTCTCAACTTAAGGCCGACTCCGGTCTTAAGTTAAGGCTCGGCAAAGCCTTAAGATATCTTGGCTGCAAGGCCAAGCATACGAAGAGAGGTCAGGAGTATCTCCTCAGCACAAGGAAATGACAAGGAGAAGACAAGGTAATGACAAGAAGGGTGAAGGTTGGGTGAAGGCTCTTCATCCAACCTTCACCTCTTGAAACCCCAGTGTACATCAGTGTTTCAGGGCAAAAGGTGAAGGATGACGATTTTTTAGCATTATTCTATTTTTCGACTGATTTCGTGCATTTTTCTTTGATAACAGTTACTTAAAAGAGCGGAAGGCTGGCAGATACTCTGAAAAATGCCAAAACATCGAATCTTCTCAGTGCTAATGAAATTGTTTTCATGCTTTGACTTCTTTATAGTACAGCCATTATTCAAATGTATAACCGAATACGAATTCTATACAAATAAGCAATCCATCGTCAGCACTTTTACAAAATCACTTGAATACTCGTTGTATTTTATGCCGTAAGTTGAAAAATGTCCTCGACATTTATGTCTTGTCGAGCAAGAAAGCCATATACAAGGGTAGAATTGTCAGGACTTCCTTACTATCTTGAATCCAAGTTTCATTATCAGTTTCAGTGTTTCTTGTGATGTGTTACGATCAAACTCCTTCTCTGTCTCAGACAGTTCTTCATACGGAACAAGACAAGGATGGAGCTTTTCTGCATCATTGCGCTCTACACCATATTTCCAACCATTATCCATTCGGCCTTTTGACCATACCTCATGGACATTTTTGGATATTTCCTCCGCCAACGGAATCAGTTCCTCTGGCAACACCACATCCTTTGTATCGATAGGATGAGGGATATAATTGTCCTTACCCATTGTTTTTATGATTTAGCATTCCTAAAATAACATCCCTATCATGCATGATAGACTCTTTATCGAGTTGCTCATTGGGAGAAATATCATTATGCACAAAATGATTCTTATACCATCTGGCAACCTTTATCTCTTTGCCCGCTTCTAATATCATTCCACCACGATTAATGATTTCCTGCTCTTCCTTATGCGGCTTACGATATCCAAGCAACAGCTTCTCCACACACCATCTGTTGTGCTCCACCATACACAGGCGCTCAATGTCAGTTTCGGATAGCCCCCCATTAATTATATCCTTAAATGACCTCAACTTGAAGTCTTTGGAATATGCAGTATAGAAATTTGACCATTGAAGGGCTATCGGTAACTGACGCCAAAGTGAGGACGGAGTGTCTTTTTCTGTAGGAACAGCATAGCTATAGTTAATCCATTGCGCCAATTCCAGTTTGTCATAATCCAAGTCATAACAGTTTTCAAGCATACCAAAAGGATACAAATTGGAATACTTGCTGTATTTGCCATCTTCCCCCGACTGATTAAGCATCGTCAGCAAAGCCTCAGATGATTTCAGACGTATAAATACAGGAATAGACTTATCGTATATCTCATTAGGAAGAGATAAACCAACTATCATATTGTGCGATGGTTCTTTTAGACAAACAAAAACAGATGTCAGAGAATTTTCCTCTTTGGCAATATCCTTTAGGTAGTTTTGTATAGCCGTTGACTCTACATTTCCTTTTACAAACTCAAATTCAACGTCAAGGAAATCAGCATCCTTACCAGAGAAATATGTAGGTGGTATTACTTTCTCCACAACATCTGCCATGGAATAGTCTTTATATAATGCAGATGAAATCTCAAACAACCCACGATACCTGTTGCGGAGGAAATCCATCTCTCTGTCAGCATTGGAATCAACGAATGTGATTCGGGTCTTCTTGCTATGGTCGCGACAGAAATTCGGGAAATGGAGCAGATGAGCAGCAAATGTTCCCATTGCCACTCCCATACGACTCATGCCTAATATGATAAGGTGTACAGTCTTGTCGCTATCGAATGTTATTGGTTCACGGTCAAGCAACGGATAATCGATACGTTTATTGTCATGCATATAATAATGTGACACGAACACCTTCTTAGCCCACAGCTCATAGAAATTGAAAGGATAGAAATCAATGTATTTGCGCCATTGTTCGGCAAGATCTGTCACTTGAAAGGCGGAAAATGTTGTTTGGTATTCAAATTGTACGGCTATAGGTAATGTCCTAATATTTGCATCCAGCCCATTAACGCAAAGCTCAGCAATAATCCTCAATGATTCAAGATTCATGGAATCCCTGTTAAGCTCACCACGTTCACCTGTGATAAAAACCGATTTAGCCTTGTTTACATTGAGTTTTCTCAAATCCTCTTTAGAAGTTCTCTTTCCACGATATATAATGACACGTGACTCATTTTCCTTGTCCAGCACGTTATGGATTCTCGATTTTACCTCGTCTGTTTCCTCCGTACTCTGCACAAGAATGCACGATTTATGATACTTCTCGCTTCTACAAATCTGTTCGATTAAAGAAGGCACCAAATCATCCATGCCAATTATTATCACATGGTTACTTAGGTTATAAGTGATATCTCCATTCCTGAATCTATCCACTCTCACGTCGAGCATATTGGTCAAGACCGAAATGAACATTCCTGTCATCATAAGCAATCCGCATATCGCCACAACAATGCCAAAGACACGAGTACTATCTTTAAGCTTGTCAATAGCACCAGGGTCGATAAACAATGTTATCATTCGAAGGAAACGACCCATTACAGGTTCATCCTCCTGAACCTCTTCAAACGGTAAGAATAGGCTAATTAAAAACAATATAGCAAATACGGTAACTACCGCCCCAGACAACCAATATAGCTGTCTCGTACCGCGTTCGGAGAACGACCTGTCGAAACTCAGAACCGGATGCCTAATTACTTCCTTTATTGAACTGAAATGTTTCATGCGTTATTTATTTTTTGTGACTATTGCAGGAGATTTCCAAGAAGCTGAATTAGTCTGGTATAAACTTACCTGACGTATCGATTTTGCCAGGCTTGTTTTTCCCAAACAATCTGTATTTCACTGCCTTAACAAATCCGTTCTCAAATTTATCGTCTAAACTTTCAAACAATTCCATCAATTCATCTTTGCCTTCAAGTGTGTATAGACTATACAAGGAACCTTTGTAAACATTAATCAGGTTATGTCCAAGATACGTAGCTGTCTGACAGCTTATTTTACATTCAAAGTAGAATTCGCCTTTTCTATTAATTGCTCCCATTTTCTTGCCATCCCATACCAAAGCTACATCGTCCACGAAATCTTTTGCATACGTCCAGATACAAGGTCTCACCACCTTGCCAGCAGCATTAGCATATCCATATCGTCCATTCTGCCCTTTTATGCAGTGGAGAGAGTTATCACTCTCTTCTTCAATTTTCTTAAGACTCTCAATGGAATACTTATTACCCTTTGCAGCAGCCTTCTCATACCATTCCTTTGCCTTCAGTATATCTTTTTCCAAGCCTTCACCCTTATAATAGCAATCACCCAATATGTCCATTGCCTTGTCATTGCCTTGAGCCGCAGATTTATTGTACCATTCTATAGCTTCTACTGCATTTACTTTCACTCCAAGACCATTTTTCAGGCATCTTGCGTAGTTGTACTGTCCAGACACATGCCCTTGTTCCGCAGCAGCACGATACCACCTTGCGGCCTGTTCCGGATTTTTGTCTGTTCCTATTCCAGATTCATAACAGTTTCCAACGTTGCATTGTCCTTGATCATCGCCGTTTTCTGCCGATTTAAGATACCACTGAAAAGCAGCAACCAAGTCTTTTTGCACACCTTCTCCCCTTTCATAACAAAATCCAAGATTGCACTGCGATGCAGCATTGCCTTTCTGAGCACCCCGGTCATACCAATAAACCGCTTGTGCATAATCCTTGGGTTTACCATTTTGACCATTATAATAATTATAACCCAATGAGAACATTTCATTAGGAGTAATTTCAACATTATCGTCTATTTCATTATCATCTGTTTCAGTTTCCGTTTCGTTATCAGAATCATAATCTAACAAACAATTTGGCACATTATCAATAGTGAAATAAGGCAATGAGTGAGCTATATTGTTTTCTTCCATTCTTCTCACATACGCATTCAATTCGTCAGCATAGCCCTGCTTGTTATTATCCAAATATATTAATAAAAGTCGTTGGGCAAAAACAAGATACTTTTCAAACTCTACTGCAAATTCGACATACTCTATAAGCAATAGTTGAAGGTCCTCTTCATCCGATAAGGTTTCCGCCACATCCAAGAGGGCATCAAGGTTCATGATATTATCCAAAATCTTCTTCCATTTGTCACCAAAGATACCCTTGACGGAAATCAATGCCTTTAAAAATTGCAAGCTATAAGTTTGCATTTGTTCAGGCATGGCAATAGGTGCCATCATGTCAAAATCAAAAGGTTGTAATTCAACCTTTTGGATTTTTGGATTTTCATTACACAAGTTTGTATATGCATAAATATAATTGCTGATACATTTGTGTAGATTCCCGGAGTTGACAATATATCCATTTTTAGACTGAACAACAGCTGAATACGATTTATCATTACGTAATATGGCGAACATGTCTTCAATTCCCAAGTTTGAAACACTTAGGTCTGCCGAATGATCTGTGTGTTCTGCATAGAACAATAGGAAATCTCTTTCATTCGTGAAATCACCGTTTAATATCCTATCAGGATTATAATTGGGGAATAGTATGTCGAAATGTTCTTTTCTACAACGAAGATATCCTGTGAAGGAAATGTCTCCGAATAATTCATTGGTATCATTGCGAATCAATGCAAAATCATCATTAGACAATTGCATTTTCCCTTTTTTATACTCTTCACAAATAGCATTATACAATGATGCAGAATTTTTGTAATTTCCTTCATGGGCAGAAGCTAATAATTCTTTTAAATATTCTACATATATCTGATGGTCTTCAACTTTGGCATTGGCAAGAACAAGACCCAGATGATCAATTCCTGCAATATAGTCAGCCTTCTTTACCAACACCTTATTTTGAACTGCAAATGTTGACCATTGTTCAATCTTTGCCCTATTTCCCCTCTCCTCATATATCGTCAATAACCTATCAAGAGCATCTGAATTGTTTTTTCGCGCTGCATTTTCCAATTCACGGATATCATCACTCTCTTCCACGTTTTCGACCTCACCACGCAATACCCTACAAACTTTCGTCCATTTATCTGCAAGCAGACTATTAACCTCAAGTCCCCCTTCTCCTTTTCTATACATGTATGCCAAGTTTTCAAAACAGTCCGCGAAGATACTTTGATAGGTAGCATCGAAATCATAATCAGATCTGGTTCCAGCTCCTAGTTGATTTACAAAATTGCTATCGTCATTTGCTATCATTTTTTGATATATCTCTGCTATCTTAAGATACCAATGGGCTGCATTCACCTTATCCACTTTGGTTCCATTTCCATAATAATAACATGTAGCAATGCATTTCATTGAGATAACATCACCACTTATTGCAGCTTGTTTATAAAGTTTTACTGCTTTCTCTTTACCTTGTGGATCATCAATCTCTCCATTTTCATACATATTTCCTAAACATGACATCGCGCGCAAAGAACCAGCCTCTACAGCTTTCTCAAACCACTTCTTTGCTTTATATATATCCTTTGACTGAGATTCTCCTACCCAATAATCCAAACCAATATTGCATAATGCACTGACATTACCACACTCTGCCGCTTTCATTTGCCATTCATGATATTTTTCAATATCCTTATCCACACCAGTTCCTTTATTATAACATAATGACAAATTGTTCATTGCTGTAGGAAACCCCATCATAGCAGACTTCCGTTGGTATTCAAATGCCTTATTGATGTCGGCAGCTACGCCAGTACCATTATCATAACACAGTCCCAGTGAGTTAAATGCCGGGGGATAATTATTTTTTATTGCCCTCTCAAAAAATTTGATAGCTTGAGTGTAGCTCCTTTTTACTCCCTCACCATCCAAATACATGGTACCTAATGAATGTTGAGCTATGGGATCATTGTCTCCCATTGCACTTTCATAAAAAACTTCATAAGCTTGGGAATAGTATTCTTCAGATTTTTCATTATCTTGTATGCCTAATTCTCCTGTCTTGAAAATATTTCCGAGTTCTCTCATTGCCCTGCCATTTCCATGTTCAGCAGCTTTCATATACAACTCCAAAGCCTTCATTGAATTACGTTCTATACCTATTCCATAACGATACATCAATGCCAATTGAACCATAGCGTCCAAACTACCATTCTTAATAGCCTTAGAAAAGCAGTCAAACGCAGATTTCCAACTGTTATGGATGCCGCACCCCATGAAATAGGCCATACCATTCATATACTCACCTTGGGCATTACCCATCTTGGCTGCCTTATGGAAATAATAAACAGCCATCTCCTTGTCTCCATCTTCTGAATAAAACAACTTCATTCCCTTATTGACAAATTCTTCTCCAGGAATCACAGAGCCAGTTTCAACGACAGGCGCTTGTTTGACATCTTCATCAGACTGCTCTTGTTTAATGCCGAGCAAATAACAAACGTTTCTATATAAATCGCCAAAAAGCCTCTCAGGATTCGGGAATGCTTCTATCCAGTTTGATTTAGTGAGGAAATATTCCTTTGACCCATCAAAATCATCATCAGTGATTCTGAACACCAATGTTGGTATGTGACGGTTGGCAGCTATTGAAATTTCGTTGTCGGTCTGTTCCGAATCATTAAAATTCTTAGAGAATATCGCCAACATCAGTTTGCTATTACGCAATGCTCCAGGAATGAACTTTGCCCAATCCAAGCCCTTGGGTATGTCTCGATAAGCAATAAAACACCGTATCTTGTTTTTTTCAAGATAGTTCAAAATTCCATCTGCTATTATTTGATCATTACTCGAGTAGCTGATAAAAACATCATACTTCATTTTTCCATTTTCTGCCATAATCGTAATTATTCAAAAATCAAATTTCACAAACTATATTATCTTCAAACTTATTATCTTTAAACAAATCCCGATATCGCTCCAATATCTCTGAGGAAGCCTCCCATACGTACTCATCATTGCGGGAATTGCAACATACCACGCCTTGAAAGGCTCTTTCTGCCAGGTTGTTGTATTCCTTTATAATCCTATTCTGAGAAACAGACTTCTTCAAAACATAGGAGTAATAATGTAGTGCCTTGTCATATACGCCACAATCAATACAAGCATCGGCATATCGCAAACAAGCCTCCATCTTTCCCCTGCCATCTTTCATAAAGTCAGCATCAAACTGCTGCTCATAATTCGCCTCTTCAAAGACATCACTAGTCATTGAAATCGTACCCTCGGGATGGCAGGTAGCCACTTTCTCGACAAGCCCTGTTTTCCCATCGGCATCAGTAAGTTCAATAATTATTTTCATATTTCTCAATGAATTTTATAAAGTTGTTGCAAATTTAACAAGAAAAACAATATTTACCAAATTTTATTTGTACAAACTCCACAATTTAACATGTATTATACATTCGATATGATCATAATGAAAAAACGAGCTAAAAAACATATTTGATAACACTATAGTTCTGTTTAGAAATCATCGTTCCAACATATAACCGGATTTGTGAAAACGTCACTCTCATATAGAATTATTGGACATCTGTGAATCTTATACTAACCAAGTTTTAATTCCATCAAATTCGATGAGATTGGATAGCATCGTGGTTAAATGAATTTATCAAAGGAAATAAGGCAAAAGATGAAGGTTGACGATTTTTATGTTGAATTCATAATTTTGTGTAATAGTATAATGCAATAAATACACGAAATCAGTCGCGGATGTATCAAAAAACATACATCCGCGACTGATTTCGTGCATTTTTCTTTGATGTTTGAAATATATTTTGTATCTTTGCACCATCAGAAGACAATTAAAATGCAGCGGTTATGAACAAACTTTTTATAGGCCGAGAAAAGGAACAGAGGCAACTGAAAGAGTATCTGAGTTCCGACCAGTCGGAATTCATTGCGGTATATGGACGAAGGCGTGTTGGCAAGACATTCCTCATTCAACAAGTGATAGGCAACAACTATGCCTTTTATGTGGCAGGTATGAACAACGTGTCGATGCGCATACAGCTGAAGAATTTTATGCAGGGAATGCGCAAAAACGGTGAAGACATACATACTGCAGATACGTGGCTTGATGCTTTTATTGCTTTGGAAGATTATCTAGACTCTCTTCCTGAAGGCAACAAGATAGTGTTCATAGACGAAATGCCATGGATGGATACTCCACGCTCGAATTTCATAAGCGGGTTGGAGCATTTTTGGAATTCATGGGCATCTTGGCGTGATGACATCAAACTAATTGTATGTGGCAGTGCAACATCTTGGATTCTCAATAATCTGATAAAGAACCGCGGCGGCCTTCACAACAGGGTGACGCATAAGATACCATTAAAACCATTTACACTTAAAGAATGTCGGGACTATTTTGATGCCCGTCAGTTCCGTATGTCAACGAGACAGATTGCAGAGTGCTATATGGTGCTTGGTGGCGTGCCGTTCTATTTGTCGAAATTAGACAAAGGAGAAGGATTGGCACAAAACATTGACAGGCTGCTTTTCGCAGAAGACGGAGAACTCAATGACGAATTTACCAGTCTGTATAACTCATTATACAAGAATGCATCCAATCATATCAAGATTGTGACCTCATTGGCAACAAAAGGCAAGGGATTAACACGCCAGGAAATCATTGAAAGGACAAAGCTCGCTGACAACGGAAGATTTTCACTGATGTTGGAGGAATTGGAGAGTTGTGGATTCATACGGTGTTATGAGCCTTATGTCTCCGAAACGACAAGACGCCGCCGCATATGTATAGGCAAGACGAAAAATACCGACACGCTATATCAACTTGTCGATCCATTCACCTTGTTTTATTTTCAGGTAATGAGAAAAGCCGATGCATACGATGCAAACTACTGGTCGAACAATCAGAATACTCATCTATACAGTGCATGGAGTGGTCTTTCATTTGAAATGCTTTGCCTAAATCATGTTGATCAAATAAAGTCAGCATTAGGTATATCTGGAATTTCATCAAATGTTTTCTCTTGGGCAGGTAAAGGATACGACCGTTCTGCACAAATTGACATGCTCATTGACAGAGCCGACAGAACCATCAACTTATGCGAAATGAAATTCCACAACAAGCCATACACTATGACCAAAAATGATGAGGAAGACATTGAACGCAAGGTGTCTTCATTCAAAGAAGCCACCAAAACGGACAAAAGCATCATTGTGACAATGATAACAACAACGGGACTCGAAAGAAACGAACATTCAGAAGGCATACAAAAGGTAATCACACTCGACCAACTGTTTTGTTGAACAGTCATATTAAAAGAGCAACAGGCTGACAGATACTTTCAAAAAATGAGATGATCATTTGATATAAATGAAAAAAATATGCTATTTTCAGCGGAAATACATGTTTTTAACATAGTTTCCGCTGGATATAGCCAAGTTTTTATTATATTTGTAGCGGTTTTAAAGAAATGCAATATACAGAATGAGGTGACTATGGACGACTTGTTCAGGGAATAGTTTGTTGTAGCGCTTACCTACCTCGCATACTCCATCAGCACATCCCATACGGCGATGATGTGGCAGATGCTGCCGAGGAGGACGAAGAAATGGAAGACGGAATGCATGAAGCGCTTCTTGTTGAGGCTGTAGAAGACGGCACCGGTGATATAGGCTACTCCCTCGGCTATTATCCATGAGACGGCGGCTGTACTGACACTGTCAAGAAGGGGCTTGAAGGCTACAAGGACCGATAATCCCATGCCCACAAAACAAAAGGTTTCGAGATTACTGTGCTCCTTGAGATGGCGAAAACTGACTATTGTGCCGGATATAGCGCATAGCCATACGAAGATGAACAGACTCCAGCCCCAATAGCCTTGTTGACGCAAGGCTAAGAGGGTGAGAGGGGAATAACTGCCGGCAATGTGCCAATAGATGGCGGCATGATCCCACTTGCGCAGACGTTCCTTCCACTTGCTGCGGCGCGGGGTGGCATGATAGGCTGTGGAGGCGGCATAAGAGCCGAGCATGCCGAAGAGATAGAGTATCACTCCGGCACGCGCCCATGAGTTGTCACCGCGATAGCAGATGACAAGGAACAGAATGCCCACAACAACTCCGAGCAAGATGCCGGCAGCATGCGACCATGTGTTCCACAGTTCTTCTTTCCTTGTGTATCTTATCATTTATCAGCCAATACAAAATCGAGTTGGCGCTTTTCCACATTGGCCTTTGCCACCTTGATGCGTATAGGGTCGCCAAGTTGGTATTTGTGATGATGGCGACGGCCCACGAGACAGTAGTTCTTCTCGTCGAAGTCGTAGTAGTCGTCGTCGAGGTCGCGCATCTGCACCATTCCCTCACAGTGGTTCTCGTCAATCTCGCAGTATATACCATAGCTCTGTATGCCACTGATGTGGGCATCAAACTCCTCTCCGACAAACTCGCCCATATATTCCACCATTTTGTATTTAATGGAGTCGCGCTCTGCATTCTGGGCAATGAGTTCCTGGTCACTGCAATGCTCACATAGCTCCTCATAATGCTCCTTGTTGGCTGAGCGTCCGCCTTGCTGATACTTGGTGAGAAGACGATGCACCATCGTGTCAGGATAACGACGGATGGGGGAGGTGAAGTGGGTGTAGTAATCGAAGGCAAGTCCGTAGTGTCCGATATTGTGCACACTGTACTTAGCCTTCATCATGGCACGCAAGGCGACGGTCTCGATGAGTTTCTGCTCCTTCTTGCCCTGACATTCGTCCATAAGTGTATTGAGACTCTTGGATATTGCACCTTTGGTGCCTGCTGTCTTCATCTTATATCCAAACTTCACCACAAAGCCGCGCAGTGTCTCGAGCTTCTGCGGGTCGGGTTGGTCGTGAATACGATAAGGCAATGTCTTGGGCTTCACACCCTTCTTCACCTTACCGATACTCTCAGCCACGGTGCGGTTGGCAAGTAGCATAAACTCCTCGATAAGTTTGTTGGCATCCTTCGACACCTTGAAATAACACCTTACAGGTTTTCCATTCTCGTCGATATCGAAATGCAGTTCCTCACGATCAAACTTCACTGCTCCGTTCTTGAATC
>OBLI01000571.1_pt1 | contig 39184 bp, 31 predicted proteins | sample 1519701 | NCBI WGS metagenome assembly OBLI01 (sample SAMEA3663005, study PRJEB22513) | pig gut metagenome | biome: pig gut; feature: pig-associated habitat; material: faeces | place: France | collected 2012
CACCGCGCAGTGCGGACAGGTAATGGTATGGCCACAATCACGGCACATCACAAAGGTGGAATAGCCACGGCGGTTTAACAGCACAATGGCCTGCTCCCCCTCCGCTGCCGTAGTCACCAAGGCCTGCTGTAGCTTTCTAGACAGCACGCTGTAGTTTTTCTCCTGCAGCTCCTTGCGCATATCCACCAAATGCACCGCCGGCAATTGGCTGCCGTTGGGGCGCTGGGTCAGGCGCAGGTGGGTATATGCACCTGTCAGAGCTTGATAATAAGAACAAATATCCGGGGTGGCACTGCCCAAAACCAGGGGTGCGCCCGTGTTCTTGCAACGCGCCAGCGCCACCTCGCGGGCATGATAATTAGGGCGCTCCTCCTGCTTGTAGCTGGTTTCGTGCTCCTCGTCGATAATTACCAGTCCCAAATCTGCAAAGGGAGCGAACACAGCGCTGCGCACGCCAATCAGCACCTGGGCTTGGCGGGTACGCATGCGATACCACACATCACCTCGCTCGTTTTGACTTAGCTTGGAGTGAGCCACGGCGATCTGCTCCCCGAACCAAGCCTGAAAACGCTTCACTAGCTGAGCCGTCAGCGCGATTTCCGGCACCAGCATCAGCACCTGCTTGCCAGCGTCCACGGCATGGGCCGCTGCCCGCAAATACACCTCGGTCTTGCCACTGCCGGTGATGCCCTGCAGCAAAAAGGTCTCCTGCTTGTCGGAGTCAATGGCCGCCGTAATTTTTTCCACTGCCTGTTGCTGCTCCGCCGTCAGCTGCAGGCTCTCGCCCACCGCCACCGGCCTAGCATAGCTATTGCGCAGCACCCGCTTTTCCTTTTGCTCTACCAGCCCTGCCTCGCACAGCGCCTTGAGCACTGCTCGACTCACGCCCTTAGCGGCCAGCTCGGCGGCGCTCAGCCATTCGGTGGCATCGGCCAGCACAGCCAAGGCCCCATGCTGAGCCTTCGCTCTTTTGAGCAAGGTACCACTTTGCAACATGGCGCGACCACCCTCGTTTATCGCAAAGGCCTGCACGGTCTTTTCCTTCAGGCGCTCGCCATAGCTATAATACAAAAGCTTGCCGGAGCTATCGCGCACTGCACGCCTGCGAATGCTAGTCTTGCCCGGTACGAACAGCCGCATAGCCTCCGCCAGGTTACACATATAATAATCTGCCAGCCAGCTAGCCGTGGCCAACATTTCGCTATCAAACCAGGGACTATCTCCCAAGGCAGCTTCCACATATTTAATTTTCGCCAGCAGGCCCGGCTCACTGGGCAATGCACAGCGCTCCACCACAAAGCCCTCCACCTTTTGGCCGCTAAAGGGTACTACCACGCGCCAGCCCCTATCCAAAAAGGACATATTCTCCGGCACAGCATAGGTAAATTGGCGAAAGAGGCTTTTCACCGGTAAATTAATAGCAACATTAACTGCAAACATGGAAACTCCCTTCCCTGATTAATATCTATAAAGCTGCTTCTATTATACCAAATTCTGGCTCTTTCAGCAGGAAAACTTTAGGAAAAGTAAACGCCCCGGCAGTATACCGAGGCGTAAGTATATCATATATAATTGTTCCAGTAGATTTAGACAACCACAAAGCCAGCGATTAAATAGGCCACGGAGGCGAACACCATGGCGATACCCGCATAGGGCAGCTGGGTATATACATGGGCCGTGTTTTCGATATCGCAGGCCTTGGAGGTGAACACGGTAGCATCCGCATAGAAGCAGGCATGGCTGCACAGTGTGGCGCCGCTGACGATGGAGGCCATTACCAGGAAGGGGTTGGCCTCTACGGCGAAGCCCAGAGGAATAATGATGGGAGCGCACACTGCAGGAATACCCCAGTTGGAGCCGGTGATGAAGCCCAAGCAGCCAACGGTCCAAAAGGCCAGCATGGGATACATTTGCGCATTCACATAGGGCTCGATGAGATGAATTACATAAGCCGGCATGCCGATGGCGGTCATGGCACCTTCAATATAGAAGGCGGCGACGATGATGGATAGTACGGGCACCAAATCGGCAAAGCCTTCAATCCAGCAATCGCAGAACTTGCCCATGGTGATTTTGCCGCGGGGCACATAGAGCACGATGCAACACAGCAGCGCCGCAATCAAGCCCACGAACAAGTCTCCCACATACATTTGCACACCGATCATGGTCAGGATGGGAATAACAAAGTCCCAAGCACTGGCCTTGCGGTCGTAATCATCGGGCTTATCATGCTCATGGTACATGGCATTTTCGATAATACCGTAGCCTTCTTCGTCGTTCTTAATGCGATTATAGGCACGCTTCATAGCGCCCACCTTGGGCACAATGCCCACGATGAACAACGGCACAATGGCCAACGCAAAAATACCGTAGAAGATATAGGGGATAATCTGCATATAGGTAGCAATGGCGTCGCCGTAGCCCAGGGCTTTAATGGAGTCCTGCTCGTAGAACACGCCGCCAAAGAAGATGGCCCAGGTGGAAAAGGGAATAAGCACGCTGGTGGGTGCGCCGGTGGAATCCACCACATAGGCCAGGGCCTCACGGGGAATATTTCTTTGGTCCGCCAGCTTTTTAGTACAGCTGGTAACGGTCAAAATATTCATATAGTCATCGATATAGATAATCATGCCCAAAATCCAGGCAGACAAAAGGGTTGTAGTTTTGGATTTACACACCTTGCCCAAAACATTGGCAATGGCGTTGGTAGCATTGGATTCGTTGATAACCGCAATCAAGCTGCCGAAGAGACCGCACACTAAAAGCATCCACACGGATTCGGGGTCCGTAAAGACTTCAAAAAATTTAGAGGTGGCCAGCTCCACAAAATTGGCCCCCGTTTTATAGCTCAGCAGGGCGTAGCCTGTTAAGGCACCCAGGAGCAAAGGCTCCGTTGTTCTTTTTGACCAAACTGCTACAACAACAGTCAAAATAGCCGGGAATAAGCAGATTATTCCATATTCCATTGACCAAGCCCCCCAAGCTTCATTATGCTCTCATTTGCATGCATTAGAAGCATTTTTCTTTCTTATTCTGTCTCTACATAAGAGGCAAACTTATTATACTTCTCCCTGTTTCATTTGTCTATAGAAAAAGTGTAAAAAAAGTGCCCGCAGGTGATTTTTTTCACTGCGGACACTAATGTGTAAAATTCTTTACTTAAAAGAGGAAGTATACCTCGGTAATCAGCACCTTGTCACGGTTATTGCCAATTTTGGACTCCGTATCAAAATAATCCACTAAGCCGTAAATGTTCTTGGCAAAGGTGTATTTAGCGCCCACATTCCAGCCCTCAAAGCCACCATCGAAGAGGAATCTATTAGCAGAAATAGTGGGAATAAAGAAGCTGTTGGAGGATTGGTTGTAGTAATTCGCTACCAAGCCAAAGCTACCGGGCTTATTTACATCATGGCCCTTGTACTCGATGCGAGCTACATAACCATCGCGACCGATTCTAGGGTCGATATTCTTGGTGCTATGCATGTATTCACCAAAGAGGCGCACAGTGGGAGTAAGCTTATAGCCGATACCAACGTTGAAGATATCCTTATCACCCTTAATGGAGTTATCCCAATCGTACCAGCCTTCTTTTTCAATCGCTACAACAGCAGCGTTATTAGTATTATAGTAATTAACAAAGAAATTGCTTCTGTCGTAATTACCAGCCACACTAAAGATGTTCAGGCGTCCATTGCTGGTCAAGGTGCTATGAGGACCTGCAGCCTTGGTGAACATGCTGGTAAAGTTCAGCTTGTTGGTGCCATAAGTGAATTTTACGCCCTCCAAATGGGTATCAATAACCATGGGAGAAATATCCTCGCCCCAACGTCCAGCCCGTACGGTCATGCCGCCTAAGCGACCTTGTACATAGGCACGCTTAAATTGGATATCTTCTTCACCCTTGTTATTACTAAAAATTTGCTCGTTTTGCAGCATCAGATTATAGGTCCAACTATCATTGATCTTGCCCTCGCCCCAAATACGGGTACGTCCGCCGGAAACATCATGCTGATCGCGCTTGTCACCGCTACGGTCCCAACGCTCATAACGGGTACGCAGCTGTCCCCAAAAACGAATATTGTCGTTCTTTTTTTCCAAATTAGCTACACGCACACCCAGGTTGTCCAGCTCGTCGGCGAATTCTGCGGCTAGCTTATCCACCTTGGCACCCTTAGCCATGGCTCTTGCCACGATTTGGGCCATTTCATAGCGTGTCATCAGCTTGTCGCCGCCAAAGCTGGTATCCCCATAGCCTTCCACAATGCCAGCTGCTGCGAGCTTGGTAATACTGTCGTATGCCCAATGGGTCGCCGGAACGTCACTAAAAGGATTGGCTGCCGCACAGGCAGAGGCGGTGACGCCCAAGCTCAGGGCTACTGCTGCAAATAAAGTTTTTTTCATGCTTTCCTCCTCAAATTCATCAATCAAATTCACAAATAAAATAATTTATTCGACCGTAAGATACGGCGAAGGAGCCAGTAAGGGTTTACCGGACATAACGTATGCCTGCCAAGCTTCGCGCACTCGCTTCTCCCCACAGGTAAAGCCCTCGCTTCCCTTGTGCCCATCAAGCTTCTCGGCTAAGACTGTAAAGAAGGTCTTTTTATCTAACACGGTCACCCTGTAGGTTTTATTCTTATCCAGGGGCTTGCCCTGATACAACAGCTGCTTGAGAGTGAAAGCATCGTGCCTTTGCCCCTGCTTGACCACATATTCCATACCACTGGTGATGGGTAAGGAATGATAGTTCACAGGATTGACCGCGCTATACACATCCACATTGGGCACGCCCTCCACGTAAAGCTTCAGCAGGCGCTCCAGCTCAGCCCCGGTCAGCTGCTTGGTAAAGCTTTCTAAATAATTGGGCATGACCATATAACCAAGCATTTTTTCGGAATAACCGGAATTGAAAATAGGCCCGGTAAAGCTATGTCCTGCAGCCACGAGAATATCGCTGCCGTAATAGCTGCGCAGGGAATTGGCCATAGCAGAGTTGGCTTCGTTACCACCCTGCTTGCTATCCGTAAAGCTATAGGCCTTGTCAAAGGGCTTCAGCTTTAGCTCCTCCCGTTGCTTCGGCTTACGCAAATACTCATCCATAATTCTATAGGCCTGCTCAGCTGTTGCTTCTCTCTTAAGCATTTTAGAAACGGCTAGCTTGGAGCCTGCGAAAAAGTCCGTGGAAGCAAGGCGCACATAAATCCGATTAGACTCAATAAAGGGACTGATATTCTCCAGCAGGGGAGAAATCTTGAGCTCCGCATTACGGCTGTAGGAAATAACGTCGTTTCTAGAGCCCAGCTTTCTTTGCGCGCCCTCACTCATCATGACGCTTAAAATACGCATCATTTTTTGCTTGCGCTGCTCATTTTGTGCGCTGGCCTTATTCAAGGCTACTTGGAAGGCCGGATAGGTTAGCAGCCAATCCTCGCCCCCATCCTGACCAAAATAGGGAAGCATAACTAGATTCATACCGTAGCGCCTAATATGGTCCAAGGCCACATTGGCGGTCATCCGGCTCATGGCTGCCTTGCCCGAAATGAGCAGAGCATCCATATCCTCATAAAGATTATTATCATCCTGGTGCTCCACATAAGCATCCCTTATAAAGCTTTCCATACGCTGGAAGGCTAAGGGCCACACCTTTTTATCAAGGCCTACCGCCTTTTGCTCACCAGTGTTTTCATACTGACTTCGCCATAGCTGTCCCTCTCTGGAGGTAAGCTCATGAATATTAAGGCCCTGCAGGATAGCCAGCGGGGTATAATCATAATACCAATCGCTGACAAATGGCTTTATGCCCAAAGCCTTAAAGCTAGCACAGGCCTCCTTAAAGCTCTTATAATCCTTGGGCAAAGGAATCCCATGCTTAATAAATAAATCCTTATTAGCTACAAAAAGCTCGGCTTCACCGCACAGGGGCAGCCAGCAAATGGCACCATCGGGATATTTGTAGTTTTCCAAATAACCCGTAAAAATCGTGGCAGCCTCCTCGGTATTTTTTAAATCCACAAGCTGCTCCTTCAGCTCCACTGCGTCGTGCAAGGAAAAGCGTCGACAGGTAATGATATCCGGCAGACTCCCCTTCTCATTGAGGAATTTATAATAATTGAGATCATTATTACCAACCACAAAATGAATATCCAGGTCCGGCAGCTGGGACTGCACATAGGGAGCATATTCACGCAAAAGCTCAATACTCCATAGATATACGGTAATGGGCCTTTCTGGCTTTTGCTCCTTGTGACTGCCACAGGCGCTAACTAAGAAAATCACCACTACCAGCAAAACTAGCACCAGCTTCTTTTTCATTGTCCCCACCTCCATACTCCACCAAAACACACTTTTTAGAACTATTTACCTTTTAAGCGGGGCACAAGCTCAGCCACCACCTGCTTCAGTCTCAGCATATCCACAGGCTTGCTGGTATGAGCGTCCATACCTGCATCCAGAGCCTTATGGGCATCCTCTGCAAAAGCGTTGGCCGTCATAGCCACAATGGGGATGGTTTTGGCACAGGGATGCTCGCAGGCACGAATCATTTTCGTAGCGCCATAGCCATCTAAAACTGGCATCTGCACATCCATAAAGATAATATCGAACTCATCCTTCTGGGAAGCAGCGAAACGTTCCACAACCAAAAGACCGTTTTCGCAAATTTCCACAGTCGCACCCTCCTTGAGGAGCAGCAGCTCTAGAATTTCTGCGTTAATGGCATTATCCTCCGCAGCTAAAACCTTTAGTCCACGCAGGGAAACCTGATTCTGGACCTCTTCCTTTTTAACCTCTTCCTTCGCCGTAGCCGCTACAGCCAACTCCAGATTAATGGTAAAGGTAGTACCCTTACCCTTAGAGCTAATCACGGAAATATTGCCGCCTAAAAGGTCCACTATGTTTTTCACAATGGCCATACCAATACCAGTGCCCTGAATATGTTTAGTTTCCTCGGTATACTCACGGGTAAAAGGGGTGAAAAGCTGCTTTTGGAACTCCTCACTCATGCCATAGCCATCATCCTGAACCACAAATTGGACATGGCTAAAGCCCTTTCCATGACCGGGCTGACCTTCTATTAAAAGGCGCACATGCCCGCCCTCGGGCGTATATTTCACCGCATTACTCAACAAATTGAGCAAAATCTGATTAATGCGCATCCTATCACTGTGAACCATGGCCGGTAGCTGTCCTTTGTATTCCACCTTGAATTCTTGGTGCTTCTTGCGAGCCTGGGGTCCAATAATACCCTGCAGTTCCTCCTCTAACTTCTGCAAGGAGAAATCCGTCAGCTTCAGAGCCGTTTCACCGCTTTCGATTTTGCTCATATCCAAAATATCATTAATTAAGCTTAAAAGATGCTTACTGGAGTAGGTGATTTTATGAGCGTAGTCCAGCACCTTTTCCGGAGTATAGGCACAGTCAGCCAACATTCCCGCAAAACCTACAATAGCATTCATAGGCGTGCGAATATCATGGCTCATATTAGCCAAGAAATTACTCTTGGCCTTATTAGCGCTTTGGGCCAAGCTTAGCGCATTGCTCAAGGACACATTCAAGGCGTGCTCCTTAGTTCTATCGGAAAGTACAATAATATACTTGGGCACCTTTTGCACTAGGTCGGTGTATACCAGTACATGGAACCAGCGTTTTTCAAGAGTCAAGGGATGAATAAGCTCCTTATCCCATTCCATTCGAGGAGTATCAGGATTTTGGCGAATATGCTTCCCAACTTCAAAGTAGGAATCATCCTCTCCCAAAGAGCTCAATTGAGAACCAATTATTCCCTGCTGTAGCTCCACTCCTATCAATCTGGTCACATTGGGGCTGATATAGTCCAAGCACATAGTCTTACAATCCACCATCAGAAAGGCATCATCCACATTGTCCGACAGTGTCGAAAACAGCTGCTCCTTGTACAAGATTTCCTTATCCTTTTGGGACAAGGCCAGCTTATTCCTATAGTGCATAAAGAAAATATAGGCACCACTGAGCAATAAAGCCAAAAGCACGAAAACAATCATGGTAATGGCCTGCAGCTCGTTCATGCTGGCATTGACAACCTTTTCCGGAATCAGTCCCACCAAAACGGAATGAGCATATTCCGCAGGCATATGAATCAGGTAATATTTTTCCCCGCGAATAGGCAGCGTGATTACACCCTTCTCCCTGCTGATAAGCCGCTGGAGCAAATCCTTCTTCTGCTCCGGGGTAAGCTCGGGCAAGTTATTGAGATAAGCATGAAAATTATAAATACTGCTCTTATTTTTCGCAGTTCTAGCAATTGATACACGACCTGTATCATCAATAACGTAGTTATCAGCCTCACCCTCGAAGGCATTGGTGTTCAGAGTTTTAATCAAATCCTCGTTATCATAGCTTATAGCTATGGCATCATAAACGAAGCCCTGAAATACACCCTTAGGCATGGGAATAGCAAAAACCTTCAGCTCCTTTTTAGGCACAGCTACGTCCAAAACAACCTCTTCCTTTTTATCCACCAAATCATTAATCTTGCGGTGCATATTAAAGAAGCCCTTGCGCCCATCCACAGTGTAAAATTCACCATTGGCAGCTACAAAGTAGAAATCTGTAAAGCTCCATTTAGACTTTTGTTCATGAACAAAGGCAGTGATGGCGTCCTCATTGTGCTCACGTAGTAAATACTGCTTCCATACCGTTAGCAAATTCCACTTGCTCTCCACGATGTCCCGCAGGGAGTCCCGCACTTGAGTATAGATTTCCGTCAAATGACGACTGCTTTCCTCATAAATCATCCGGGAAGCAAAGCGGAAATAAGCCACGCAGCCTAAGGCTACAGTGACTATAATCAGCACTATAATACTAATGTTTTTTAGATTCTTCCTCATGATCTTCTTCACCATTCCAGCTTGACAGTATAGTTTATTTTAAAGCAAGCATAATGAAATCACAGTATAGTTTTGAAAAGCTCTTAATTTGTTCAAAGATTACTGAAAAATTATAATACCAGACTATGTACAAAAAACTTTCAAATTTGTATATTTTTTCTAGATTTACTTGTATTCCTTGCTATTTTTTATTTTATTTTTATTATATCATATAAATTTTTTCTGCGCAAGAAAATTTAGAAAGCTCATTTTAGCAAAGAAAAAACTCCTGCTTGACCAATACGAGGACTGCCAAGCAGGAGCGAAATATTACAATGTTAAAAGAATGGCCTTCTTTAAGCTCATATAGCTATAACACAAGCTTATTGACCAGCCTTCTTGATTTTATGTAAGTATAACCAGCTTATTGACCGGCTTTTTTGCCTCTCAAGAAGAGCCACAGGGGACCAGCCAAGAAGGTGGAGGTGTAGGCACCACTGGAGAAGCCTACCAGCATCGCAAAGGAGAAATTGCGAATGGTTTCACCACCGAAGAGGAAGATGGAAACAACAGCGAACAAGGAGGTACCCACAGTGTAAATGCTGCGGCCCATGGTTTGCCAAATGCTGTTATCAATCATCTCACTCAAGGATTCACTACGACGATGAATCTTGAGGTTTTCGCGAATGCGGTCAAAGATTACGATGGTACCGTTGATGGAATAGCCTACTACCGTCAGCAGAGCTGCTACGAAGGAGGAATCCATTTCCATATGGAACAGGGAGAAATAGCTCAAGGTAACGCTAACGTCGATAATCAAAGCGATAATCGCTGCAATAGCGAACTTAAACTCGAAGCGCAGGGTGATGTAGGCAATCATCAAGAACCAGGATAGCACAATGGCCAGCACTGCCTGCTGAATGAGCTCGCCACCCACGGTAGCGCCTACGTTTTCCACACGCTGGATAGCAAAATTGCCCAGCTGGCCCTTCAAGTCATCCATTACTGCACGGCGTTTTTCATCGTTGATGACACCGGTACGAATGAGCACACCCTTAGCTTCCTTGGCATTGCTGTCGTTGCTTTCCAATTGAATAATGCTATTGCCCAAATCATGAGTTTTCAGCACATCACGCACCTGAGCAACCTGCACGGGCTTATCAAAGGAGAGGTCCATGATGCTGCCGCCGGTGAAGTCGATGCCCAGATTGAAGCCCTTCATAAGCATGGAGCCAAAGCCGATGATTAAAAAGGTAATAGTAATGGCAAAGAAAATCTTGTAGTTTTTAACAATGGAGAATTTCATTATTTAGCCACCTCCTTAGCCTCAGCCGGCTTCGGTGCACGAGCACCGAAGAGGAAGTAGCTCTTGGTGATATTGCTGTAAACCAAGAAGCGCATCAGGAACTTGGTTACGGTTACAGCGGTGAACATACTGAGCAGAGTACCCAGTGCCAGGGTAACTGCAAAGCCCTTAATGGGGCCGGTGCCCAAATAGAAGAGCACTGCTGCTGCCATCAGGGTGGTGACATTGGAGTCCAAAATGGTGATAATGGCGCGGCTAAAGCCGGAGTCCATCGCACTGCGCAGGGTTTTGCCCTTCTTGACCTCTTCCTTGAAGCGCTCAAAAATCAGTACGTTGGCGTCAACTGCCATACCAATGGACAGGATGATACCAGCGATACCGGGCAGAGTCAGGGTTGCACCCAGGTAACGCATTACTAATAAAAGCAGCATTACATAGAGCAGCAGGGCGATATCTGCTACTACACCGGCCAAGCGGTAGAAGAGCAGCATAAATACGAAAACGCCGGCAATACCAATGAGGAAGGCCTTAACGCTCTTATCCTTGGAGTCCTGGCCCAGGGTGGGGCCCACGGTGCGGTTTTCCAGCACCTCGATTTTTACAGGCAAACTGCCGCTGCGCAGTAAAATGGCCAAGTGCTCAGCCTCCTCCACATTGCGGGAGCCAGAAATTTGGGCTCTGCCGCCGGTGATGGCTTCCTGCACAACGGGTGCGGTCAGCACCTCGCCATCCAACACAATGGCAATTTGTTTACCAACATTACGTGCGGTCAGGTCAGCAAATTTTTTGCCGCCCTCATCGCTAAATTCCAGGCCAACTACAGCCTGATTACCTTGGGATACCTGAGCTCTAGCATCCTTCAGATCCTTACCAGTCATAACTACCTTGCCGTTCATATCCTTGAACTGCAGCATGGCAGTACGACCCAGCATGGCGATAGCCTTTTCGGGATCCTTAACACCGGGGAGCTCTACAATAATACGGTCCTTGCCCTGACGTTGAATAACAGGCTCGGTCAGGCCTAGCTCGTTGACACGGCGTTCGATGATTTTTACACTGCGATTAACAGCATCATCGTCCACCTTCAGGTCCGGTGTATCCACCGCCTGCAGGACAACGTGGGTACCGCCCTGCAAATCCAAGCCCTGCTTAATAGAGTTAGCCAGGGGGGAGATGTAGACGCAGAAACCGCCGATTATCGCCAAGGCAATAACCAGAAATTTCCCCAACTCATTCCAACGCAAAATAATTTCCTCCTTAAATAATGGTTTTTAAATTTATCAGTTAAAGCGGCGAGAGTGTAATAATTCCGCTTTCACTAACTAAAAGCTGCATTTTAACATCGTGCTCATCGCTGGGCAGTTTTTCCTGCAGCAGGCAGTCATAGGCTACGCCCATGGTCAGCGCTTTTTTGGTCTTAGGCAAAAAGCGATCATAATAGCCTGCTCCCATGCCCATGCGGCTGCCATCGCGACCAAATGCTACCCCCGGCACCAGCACTAAATCAAGCTCCTCGGGCTCCATGAGCTCCAAGGGGGGCTTCACCGTGCGAATGCCATAGCGGTCCAGCTCAAAATCCTGCATCTTAGCTAAGCGCACCGGCACAAAGCTCGTAGCAGATACAATATGGGGCACGGCTACGGTCTTACCCATGGCCAAGGCCTGCTCCAGCACTAAATCCACGCTCAGCTCCTTGCCAAATGCCAAAAAGCCCATGATACTTTTAGCCTTGCAAAAAGCATCACAGGCCAGGATCTGCTGGGCCACCGCCTCTGCGGCAGCAGTCACCTGCTCCCTAGTCAATTGAGCGCGCTGCTGGCGTAGAGCCTTGCGCAGCGCTAATTTATCCAGCTTAGTCATCTTAACGCATCTTTAGGCATCTTTAGGCATTTTTAGACGGATCTTGATGACCGCTGACAGCATTACGAGCCATTTCGATTTCCACGCCCTCGGCAACCTCTACCTTCACGCGTTTTTCGCTAATAGCAGTGATTTTGCCATAAATACCACCAATGGTGATAATCTCGTCGCCAACCTTCAGGCTGTTGAGCAAATCACGGCGTTTTTGCTGCTCCTTCTTTTGCGGACGCCACAGCATAAAATAGAAGATGCCGCCCATCAGGAAAAAGGGCAACAAAGAATTGAGCATAGCCATTGTATCTCCACCTTGCATACTTCCACCTCCAAAAAAAGTTAAATAGCTTGGAAACAATAATACATTCTCTATTATACCTTAAAAATCCTTTATCCGCGATAGTTTTCTAAAAAAGTTTGTCTAAATTCCGGGAAATTATCGTTGGCGATAGCTTCGCGCACCTCTTGGGCAAAGTGTAAAAGGAAATGCAGGTTATGAATGGACAATAAGCGCATGCCGAAAATCTCCTCGGCCTTGAAGAGATGGCGGATATAAGCGCGGCTGTAGTTGCGACAAGCATAGCAGGTGCAGCCATCCTCCAGCGGACGGAAGTCCTCGGCATAGGTGGCATTGCGCACTACCAAGCGTCCGGTATGAGTCATGGCGGTGCCATTGCGGGCTACGCGAGTAGGAAATACGCAGTCGAACATATCCACGCCCAAATTTACGGCTTCCACAATGCAGTCCGGGGTACCCACGCCCATTAGGTAACGAGCCTTGTGCTTGGGCATCAGGGGTGTGGTCTGGCCCAAAATATCGTACATCATGGGCTTGGGCTCGCCTACGGAGAGGCCGCCGATGCCATAGCCGGCAAAGTCCATTTCCGTCAGCTGCTCCACACTCATTTTGCGCAAATCGGGGAACATGCCACCCTGCACGATGCCGAAGAGGGATTGGTCCTCACGGGTGTGGGCCTCCTGGCAGCGCTTAGCCCAGCGACTGGTACGCAGCGTGGAGCGCTTGGTATATTCGTAATCGGAAGGATAGGGAATGCATTCATCAAAGGCCATGGCGATATCTGCGCCCAAGGCCTCCTGCACATGGGTGGAGACTTCGGGAGAGAGGAATTGCTTGCTGCCATCAATATGGGAGCGGAACATTACGCCCTCCTCAGTGATTTTGCGCATGGCGCCCAGGCTGAAGACCTGGAAGCCGCCGCTATCGGTGAGCATGCCCTTTTTGTAGTTCATGAATTTGTGCAAACCGCCAGCCTTTTGCACCAGCTCGTGGCCGGGGCGCAGGAACAGATGGTAGGTGTTGGACAAGATAACCTGACTGCCCATATCGTACAGCTCTTCGGGAGAAAGGGTTTTGACGGTGGCCTGCGTGCCTACGGGCATGAACATGGGGGTTTCAAAGGTGCCGTGGGGCGTGTGCAGGCGGCCCAGACGGGCGCCGCTGCGGCTGCATTCTTTAATTAATTCGTAGGTTACTGCGTGCTGCATATAGCCTCCTAGATTTTTTCGTTATTTATGAACATGGCGTCGCCAAAGGAAAAGAAACGGTATTTTGCTTCTACAGCGACCTTGTAGGTATTGAGCATAATCTCGCGTGTGCTGAGCGCGCTGACCAGCATCAGCAGCGTGCTTTGGGGCAAATGGAAATTAGTCACCAGTGCATCCACCAGCTGATACTTGTAGCCGGGATAGATGAAGATATTGGTCCAATTACCACCGGCCTGCAGCTTGCCGTCCTTGCAGGCCGCCTCCAACGTGCGCACAGAGGTGGTGCCTACGGCGATGATGCGCCGACCCTCGGCCTTTGCTCTATTCACTGCCTCCGCTGCTTCTTGGGAAACAGTGTAGAACTCCTTATGCATCTTGTGATCTTCGATTTTTTCCTCACTGACCGGGCGGAAGGTACCTAAGCCCACATGCAGGGTGACGAAGACCTCCTCACAGCCCTTGTCCTTGATTTTTTGCAAAAGCTCCTTAGTGAAGTGCAAGCCAGCCGTAGGCGCAGCGGCACTGCCACGCTCGCGGCTATATACCGTCTGGTAGCGCTCCTTGTCCTCCAAGGGTGCAGTGATGTAGGGCGGCAGGGGTGTCTCCCCCAGCCTATCGAGAATTTCTTCAAAAATGCCGTTATAGCTAAAGCGCACCACGCGACCACCAAAATCGGTATGGTCGATGACCTCACAGGAAAGCTCCTCGCTGAACTTGATTTTGGCACCCACCTGCAGCTTTTTGCCGGGGCGCACCAAAACCTCCCAATCGGTGGCATCCTTGCGAGTCAGCAAAAAGACCTCCACATGGGCACCGGTGTCCTTAAAGCCGTGCAGACGGGCCGGGATAACTCTGGTATCATTGAACACCAGCACATCCCCGGGATGCAAATACTCTATTAAATCGTAAAAATGCTTGTGCTCAATGGCGCCACTGTCCTTATTGACCACTAGGAGACGGGAATGGTCCCGGGGCTCCATGGGGCGCTGGGCAATCAGCTCCTTGGGCAGCTCATAATCAAAATCTGTTACTAACATATTAATCTTCTTTCTTTAATGTTGCCTCCCCTATTGTCCTCCCTCTGGGAGGGAGGTGGCACGGCTTTAGCCGTGACGGAGGGAGTTTATTTGACTGTCACTAATCTCGTGCCAGGATAATAATGCTCCAAAATTTGGGCATAGGTGGTCTTTTCGTTATTCACCACCATACCACGAGCACCCCAGGCGCTCAGGCCTAAGCCCGTGCCCCTGCCCTTACCGTGGAAGATAATTTTTTCTTCCTTACCACCGCTCAGCATGTGGTAGCTGCGCAGTAGCCTATTCCATACAGGACGCTCGTCCTCCTTGACCTTGATATCGATATCCTTGCTCCCCACCTCGAAGCCATATCTGTCTTCAATGGGCACCTTAAGCGTTTCTGGCGGCGGCGTGCCTGTTTCCAGGTCAAAGAGCGTACTCTTTAAACCGATGATTTCGGCCAGCTCCGCACCGCTAATTTTGACGGTACCGGCACTTCCCGAAAGGATGAGGTAGCGCACGCGGCCCGTGGCCGTGCGGTCCTCGTCCGGCGTATCTAAGGGTGAGAGGCGCACACTGTTCAACTTGCCCACCGTGTAACCGCGCTGGGCCAGCTGCCCCTCCAAGAGCGCCGGTGTAGCGCGATACTCCCATTGATAATCGGGACTATCGCTGTCGTAATCTGCTACGGACTGCAGGTAGGAGACTGGCTTACCCCAAGCGCCACTGGCAGCTTCGGTAAGGCCACCGCTGGACGAGGTTGTCACTGCCTCAATGGGAAGTCCCTGTGCATCCACCAGATATTGCCCGCGCGTCTCCGTAATCAGCTTCGTCACGCCAGCCTTTTCTATTCTCGGACCTGTGCCCTCGTAGGGCAGCTCCTGATCGTTGGCCGTTAAATCATATTGTTTATCTCGGTGAAGCCGCTTTTGGTATAGGGCGTAGCTGCGGGCAGCAATGGTCTGGGCCTTGATGCCCTCGTCCGGCCACACCACCATGGTTTTGGCCGGTAGGACGCTAGTCAAATATTGCTCTAAATCAATATGGTTGACGATGAGCAATTTGCCCTGCTCCGCCTGCACCTGCAAAAAGCCCTTGTAGGAGCGTTGGTTAACCTTGGGGATGGGCTTGCCCTCCACAGGCTTAATATAAAAAGTGCTAGTGAAGGCTACTTGCTTAGCATTTTCAGAAGCAGCTTCCATAACCAGCTTATCATCTACAATGTGCAGAAAATACTTACCCTTGGGTAAGATCGTGTCGCTTGCACCGCTCTGGATTGCGAACTCGCCCTCGCAGGTGATCTCGGCTGTGGATTGATTATGCACCAACGCTACTCTAATCAGCTCCGCCGCTTCACTCTTACCTAATCCAAACGCACCATACAAATAGCCTAAAGCTATCAATACTATTATTATAATCTTCTTCAGCAAGTTAGTGGTCACCCCCTTACTTACTTCGCACAATTCACCATCTTAATATGCTTGCTAACCACCACAAACTCCCCCTTAGGAGGCTCGCCTTTGGGACGCTTCACGATTTCATACCTATCCCGCTCGCTAAATACGCAGCCACAATACTGCTGCCGATACAAGCCTAGCTCAAGACTGATATCAACTCCGCGCTGGTAGCCACCCCTCCAATCCTCATAAAAGAAGGGCACCCCAAACTCCGCCGCAGCTGCCTCCGCCTCTCGCTTAATCAGCTCATGCTTTTGGTACGGACTTACAAGCAGGGTGGTACTAAAGGCATCATACCCATGCTCCTTGGCAAATTGCGCCGCATAGCGCAAGCGCACCCGGTAGCAGTAGGCACAGCGCACCGAGCCCACCTCGTACTCATGGAGCATACCTCGCACAGTCTCCTCTAAGGGATAGTTTTTATTGATGATTAAATCGTATTCTTTTTTCTCACAAAACTCCCGCAGGGTGCTCAAGCGCTGCTTAAATTCCTTATAGGGATGAATGTTGGGATTAAAATACAAAATGGAAAAGTCCACTCCGTCCCCGGTCAGCTTTTCCGTAGGATAGCAGGCACAGGGACCGCAGCAGGCATGTAATAATAGCTTCATAATAAGCGTCGCCCCCTATTTCTCCGGCATGGGCACGCCCAGGTAGCGATAAGCCTCCCTAGTGGCACGCCGTCCCCGGGGAGTGCGCTGCAGCAGGCCCAGCTGAATCAGATAGGGCTCGATAACATCCTCAATGGTGCCGGATTCTTCGCTGACGGCAGCCGCAATGGTTTCAATGCCCACGGGGCCACCGCCAAAGGTTTTGACGATGGTGTTCAGAATCCGTCTATCGTTGCGGTCCAAGCCGTAACGGTCCACCTCCAGCTTGCCCAAGGCTTCATCAGCCAGCTGGCGCGTGATAGTCTCCATGCCCAAAACTTGGGCAAAGTCACGCACACGCTTGAGCAAGCGGTTGGCAATACGGGGCGTACCCCGACTGCGGCGAGCAATTTCGTTGGCACCCTCGCTATCGATCTTCACACCTAAAATATCTGCCGCTCTAGTAATAATGAATTGCAGCTCCTCGGGCTTATAAAACTCCAAGCGGCACTGCACGCCAAAGCGATCACGCAGAGGCGCAGCAATGGCACCTAGGCGGGTTGTAGCGCCAATGAGGGTAAAATGGGGCAAATCCAGCCGCACACTGCGAGCAGCAGGACCCTTGCCAATAATAATATCTAACGCAAAATCCTCCATGGCGGAATAAAGAATTTCCTCCACGGTTTTGGATAAGCGATGAATCTCGTCAATAAAAAGCACATCATTATCACCTAAATTGGTGAGAATGGCGGCCAAATCACCCTGTCGCTCAATGGCGGGGCCACTGGTGACGCGAATGTTTACATTGAGCTCGTTGGCAATAATATTGGCCAGCGTGGTTTTGCCCAAGCCCGGAGGTCCAAAGAGCAGCACATGGTCCAGGGCCTCGTGGCGAGCCGCCGCAGCCTTGATAAAGATGGAAAGATTATCCTTGACCTGGCTTTGGCCGATATATTCATTTAAGAGCCGGGGACGCAGGCTGTATTGCCAGCCATCGGCTTCCTGCTCGGCTCCGGCAATAATTCTCTCATCGAATTCCATAAATTTCTCCTTACCTCTTTGCAAAGAGCTTCAACGCCTGGCGCAGCACTTCCTCGCCGCTGAGCTTATCGGCATCGGGAATTTGCTGCAGTACCGGCATAATCTCACTATTGCTATAGCCTAAGGAGGCTAGTGCCTCCATGGCCTCGGCCACAGCACCGCTACCACCGGCAGCAATGCTTTCACCAAAATCGCTGCCCACTTCGCCTGTAGCAGCGCCCACCTTATCCTTCAGCTCTAGGAGCATGCGCTCCGCCGTCTTTTTGCCAATACCGGGCAGCTTGGTCAGTGTCTTCACATCACGACTTTGTACCGCCAAATAAAAGGCATCGGGCTTGATAGCAGAAAGAATGCCCAAGGCCATCTTGGGGCCCACGCCGCTGACGCCCAGCAGCAGTTCAAACAAATTATAGAACTCCTGGCTTAAAAAGCCATAGAGCAAAATTGCATCCTCGCGCACTGCAGTGTGGGTATGCACCGTTATTTGGGCACCCAAAGCCAGCTGTGCCAAATGCGCCGCCGGCATAAACACGCGGTAGCCTACGCCACCTGCCGTTTCAATTAGGCAAAAGTCCGGGCCCAAATAGCCCACACTGCCCTTGATGGAGCCAATCATCTATCTTCCCTCCTGCCATCTGCGCGTTGAAGCGGTGTTAACACCGCAAATAGCTGCCGCCAAGGCATCTGCCGTATCATCGGGCTTTATCTTCTCCCGAATGTTGAGCAAATGCATCACCATGTAAATTACCTGCTCCTTGGTGGCACTGCCCGTGCCCACCACGCTGAGCTTGATTTGCATGGGGGTGAACTCCATCACCGGCAGTCCTTGATTAGCTGCAGCCAACAGGGCCACGCCCCTAGCCTGGCCTACGGGAATAGCGGTGGTCACATTGCGGTTGAAGAACAGCTTTTCAATGCTCATATAATCCGGATGAAAATGCTGAATAATATTGGTCAAATCATCGTAGATTTTTTTCAGCCGCAGCTCGGGCAGCATGTCCTTATCCGTCAGGATGGAGCCATAGAAGACGGGACGCAGGCGGTTGCCCGTCATATCCACCAAGCCGTAGCCACAAATGGCCGTACCAGGGTCTATTCCTAAAACCAGCATAAAAAGTCCTCACAAAAACAGAAAGCAGACAAAACCTTGCCTGCTTTCCCGTCAATAATCTTATTCCTCGTCGTCTTCCGGCAAGTCAGCGTTGTGATAAACGTCTTGAACGTCGTCCAGATCCTCCAAAACGTCCAGCATCTTTTGCACTCTTTCAGCATCCTCTGCGCTCAGCTCAGCCATGGTATCAGGAATCATGGTGATTTCAGCCATTTCTACTTCGATACCAGCATCAGCCAGAGCTTTTTCTACATCGTCAAAAGCATCCGGAGTGGTTACGATTTCGAAGCCTTCTTCTTCGTTTTTGATATCTTCAGCGCCAGCTTCCAATGCGATCATCATCAGGTCGTCTTCTTCTACGCCGGTTTCCTTGCTAACGGCAAATACGCCCTTTTGTTGGAACATGTAGCCTACGCAGCCGGTAGCACCCAGATTGCCGCCGTATTTGCTGAATACGTGACGAACGTCAGCAGCGGTACGGTTACGGTTATCGGTGAGGCAGCTAACCATCATGGCTACGCCAGCAGGACCATAGCCTTCGTAGGTGATTTCTTCAAAGCTTTGGCCTTCCAGTGCGCCTGCACCCTTTTGGATAGCGCGTTGGATGTTATCCTTAGGAATATTGTTAGCCTTAGCCTTGGACAGAGCCAGCTTCAGCTTCATGTTGCCGGTGGGGTCAGCGCCGCCCATACGTACGGCAATGGTAATCTCGCGGGAGATTTTAGTGGTAATTTTGCCGCGCAGTGCGTCTGCTTTACCCTTTTTATGTTTAATGTTTGCCCATTTAGAATGTCCTGACATACTTTAATTCCTCCAAACCTTCAATCAAAATTGATTTATCTAGCATTCTGTAAAAAATTAACATTCACCTTACTATTTTACCACGTAAAGACACTTTTTACAACAAGAAATTCTTAATAAGTGATTATCATGTTCGCACTGTTCTATACTAAGAAATTTGTAATAAGTAATCATCATGTTCGCGGTGACTTTCTTAACGCTCATTTCGTGGGGAATAATCACGAAGCTGCGGTGTCCAATTTGTTCGCAAAAAAATATTCTCTCTCGAAACCTTGCTTCTATTATTCCAGCCACTCATTCGCTAAAAGTCACAAGCTCACCTGCTGCTTACTTATTACTCAATTTCATGATTACTACTACCTGCGCACAGCAGAATTTACGCAGGTAACTGCCACATTTTGGATAACACTCATTTAACAGTCTCTAAAGACAGCATGCTAATGTAAAATCCCACACCGCGAAGCGGCCATATGGTAAAGCATTTTCGATAAATCCTTTTGTGCGAGCAAAAGGATTTTGCTTTCCCACACTTTCTAGAAAGTGTGCACTTTCTTGCTACTTCTTTGGTGCCAAAGAAGTAGAATCACTCAAACACTGCTTTAATACTATCATAATGTAGAAAAATTCCCTGCGCCGCCAGCTCCTTAATCTCCTCTAAAGTCGCCAGCTTCCACTCCAAAACCTCCGCTTTCTGAACCTTAACATCACTAAGCTTGAAGTTCATCGTAAAGCGATAGCAATCCACAAAATAATTATCCCCCTCGCCCGGATTCTCCCTGTGATAGGTAACCACGGGCTCTCCAGGCAGCGCAGACACATCCAGTCCTGTTTCCTCCAGCACCTCGCGATTCACCGCCTCGCGCGAGCTTTCTCCCGCCATGCAGGCACCCCCGGGCACCTCCCACCAGCCGGCGGCCCAGGCCTTGGTGAGCACGCGACGCGTAATCAAAAAGCGCCCATCGGTATGCTGCACTACGCCCAGCACAGTCAGGTGATACTCCCCATCCTTCAGGCACCAATCGTTGCGCTTCATGGTACGTCCAGTCAGCTGTTTATTACTATCATAAATATCCCAAAGCTCCATCATGAACCTCCAAAAATATATCTATAGCTTATAATATTTGTACCAAAAGCTAAAGCTCTGCTCAGCAGCTGCTTTAACTACGTCTGCTACTTGTTGTCTACCGAATCTTCAGACTCACTAGGCTCCTTGACCTCGTAAAATCTATCCATATACCAAAATATTAGCTTTAAGCCCAGCGTCAGCGCCACAAAGATACTGCCGCTATCATAATCTATATATCCCAAGCGCAGGCTATTGAGCCCCACAATAAAAATCATATTCAGCCATAAAAAGCCGTACAAGGCCAAAAAAAGCTGCACATACCAAGGCGGCTTAATCCGTCGGTTGTAATTTTTATCAGGCAGCATATTTTCACCTCCAGCTTCATAGCTCTTATATTATAACAAAAACCTGCCCTCTAGGCAAATCGAGCAAAATAGGCCCTAACATTTCATATTAAGGCAAAACAAAGGGTGATAGCCCTTTATTGCAAAAAGCCATCACCCTTAAATACTTTGTAAAATTATTTTAACATGCCTTCGATAATTGCCGGAGCCTCAGCCAGCGCAGCATCCACCTTGGACACATCCTTAGCACCAGCCTGAGCCATGTCGGGACGACCGCCGCCGCCACCGCCACACAGCTTAGCCACAGCCTTCACGATGTTGCCGGAGTGAGCGCCCTTAGCCACAGCATCCTTAGTAGCCATGGTCAGAATGCTAACCTTTTCGCCCATCACAGCTGCCAGCACCACTACGCCGCCAACCTTATCGCGCATTTGGTCGCCCAAATTACGCAGAGCGTCGACGCTATCAGCCTGTACCTTTTGTACCAGCACGGGCACGCCCTTGATTTCCTTAACTTGGTCAGCTACGCTGGAAACCTGAGCCTTAGCGATTTCCTGAGCCAACTCCTCAGACTTCTTTTGCACAGCCTTCAGCTCACAATGCAGAGCCTCCAAGCGGTCCGGAATGTCGCAGCAGCGGCATTTCAAGGAAGCAGCCAAATCCTTCATCATTGCTTCCATATGGTTGATGTGCTCAACAGCGCCATGACCGGTCACAGCCTCAATACGGCGCACGCCTGCACCACTAGAACCCTCGCTGACGATCTTGAACATGCCGATTTGCGCAGTATTACTTACATGGCTGCCACCGCAGAACTCCATGGAGAAGCCGGGAACGGTAACCACGCGCACAATCTTGCCATATTTTTCACCGAAGAGAGCCATAGCGCCCTTCTTCTTAGCTTCCTCAATGGGCAGTTCTTCAATTTCTACAGCCTTGCTGGCCAGAATTTCTTCGTTTACAAGTCTTTCTACCTCAGCCAACTCTGCCTCAGTAACCTGGGAGAAATGAGAGAAGTCAAAACGCAATCTATCGGGACCAACATAGCTACCTGCTTGGTTAACATGGCTGCCTAAAACCTGCTTCAAAGCAGCGTGCAGCAAGTGGGTAGCGGTGTGATTGCGGGCAATATCCAGCTTGCGAGCCTTGTCCACAGCAAAGGTAACTGCATCGCCTACGTTAATAACGCCTTCAGTTACCTCGCCTACCATAATGATAGCGCCGTCGGGCAGCTTCTTGGTGGTAGTAACATTGATAACACCGGTAGGAGCAGTAATGGTGCCTAAATCGCCCAATTGACCGCCGCCCTCTGCATGGAAAGCGGTTACATCACAGATAACGGCCACCTCGGTGCCATCGGTAGCACTTTCGATGGGCTGTGCATCATGAGCAGGATACATTTTTACGATGGTAGCGCTAGTAGCAGCCTCGTCCACCTTCAGCGCACCAACCTCAATGCCGGTGGTGTTATAAACAACGGGACGACCTTCCTTGTCGTTACGAGCATCACGAGCCATCTGACGTTGTACTTCCAGAGCAGCATCAAAGCCAGCCTTGTCCATGGTCAGGCCCTGCTCCTCAAGGATTTCTGCAGTCAGCTCCCAGGGGAAGCCAAAGGTATCGTTCAGCTTGAAGGCAGTAGCGCCATCCAGCTCGGTCTTGCCTGCAGCCTTCAGCTTGGCAATCTCCTCGTTCAAGAGCTCGCTGCCCTGCTTTAAGGTGCGCAGGAAGCTGGTCTCCTCCATATCAATAACCTTTTGGATATAATCGCGTTTTTCGGCCAAATTGGTATACACATGACCAAACATGCTGATAACGATATTAACAGCGCCAGCCAGGAATTTTTCGCTGATGCCAATCAAACGACCGTGACGCACAGCGCGGCGCAGAATGCGGCGCAGTACATAGCCACGACCTTCGTTAGAGGGCAGAATGCCATCGCCAATCATAAAGGTCATGCTGCGAGCGTGGTCGGCAATAACCTTTAAGGATACATCGGTATCCTTGTCCTTGCCATATTCCACACCGGCAACCTTGCAGGCATATTCAATAATGGGGAACATTAAATCGGTTTCAAAGTTGGAGGGCTTGCCTTGGATAACACTGGCCAAACGCTCCAAGCCTGCGCCGGTATCGATGTTCTTGCTCTTCAGCGGAGGATAGGTGCCGTCGGGCATCTGGTTGAACTGGGTAAATACCAGGTTCCACAGCTCTAAGAAGCGGTCGCAATCACAGCCGGGGCCGCAAGTGGGCTTGCCGCAGCCGCGCTCGGGACCAAGGTCAATGTGGATTTCGGAGTCTGGGCCGCAGGGACCGCTGCCGATTTCCCACCAGTTATCCTCCAAACGCACAATGCGTTCATCAGGAACGCCCACCTCACGCCACAGAGCATAGGCTTCGTCATCCTCAGTATGGATGGTAATCCACAGCTTATCAGCGGGCAGCTCCAATTCTTTAGTCAAAAATTCCCAGCTCCAGGGAATAATTTCCTTTTTAAAGTAGTCACCAAAGGAGAAATTGCCCAGCATTTCAAAATAGGTATGGTGGCGGGCAGTGTGACCTACATTTTCAATATCACCGGTACGCACGCACTTTTGGCAAGTGGTGATACGGGGTGAGGGCGGCTTCATTTTGCCAGTAAAGAACGGTTTAAAGGGTGCCATGCCAGCACCAATAATCAACAAGGTAGGGTCATCCTGAGGAATCAGGGATGCACTGGGCAGCATCAAATGGCCACGATCCTGGAAAAATTTCAGGAACTTTTCGCGGATCTCATTACCAGTCATGTATTTCATATTTTTTCGCTCCTTCATCAAACTCGCCAGTCTAGCTTTTACCCATAAACAAGTGTAAAAATAGACTTATGCATGGTAAAAATTATATAATTTTTGATCACTAAAGTCAATACGCAAATAAACCTACTCCAGCCCACTTAGCTTGATGAACAGGACAGCTTTTCAGATAATTCGAGGCTTTTTTACGCAAAAAGCTTGCTAAATAGTTACAGAACTAGCAAAATAGTGTATAATGTATTGCAGATAACTCCCAAATAAGCGAGGGAAATATAATGAACGCAAGTGATATTAAAGTTAATAATCAAGCCACGGCCAGCAGTGCTGATAAAATTTTACAGGCAGCCACCATGCTTTTTGCTCAGGATAATTTTAGTGCTGTTTCGATCAAACAAATTGCTGCAGCCAGTGGCGTTAATAGTGCCTTGATTTCTTATTACTTCGGCGGCAAAAAGAACCTTTATCAAGAGGTGTTGTACACCGAGGCAGATAAATTTTTAAAGCTTCAGGATAAAATCCGTGCTCGCATGGAGTCACCCTTACGCAGACTGCGCAGCTATGTGGATACCATTGCCGAAATGCAAATGGAGCACCCCTACAACATGCACCTGATTTATAGGGAGCTTTTGAGTCCCCAGCCCATGTTCGAAAACTACGTCAAAAACAGACTCTACAAGATTCATCAGTTTATGTCCGAGCTGGTGAACGAAGCCATCGAGTGTGGTGAGATTGTCACCGCCATCAAGCCCACCCATGTGGCCTTTACCTTGGAGGGCATCATTATGTTTTTCTTCCTTACCCAAGGACAAATCCGCCAAATTGGCAAATTTGACCAGCGCTCCGAAACGGCGTATCTCATGGAAGCCTTGGATTCGTATCTGGCGTCTTTGAGCAAGTAAATACACAAAAACCTCCTATTGTACAACATTCAATGTACAGTAGGAGGTTTAACTATTTTGTAAGCAAATGTACATCATTCTCTCGCGGCAATTTTCTTAACGCAAATTTCGTGGGGTACAATCACGAAGCTTCGGTGTCCAATCTGTTCGCAGAATTATCTACGTTTTCGAAACCTTGCTTCTATTGTACCAGCCACTCATTTGCTAAAAATCGCAGCTCGTTCATGATATACCATTTGTTTAAAATACATTTACAATGAAACTCACCGCGAGTGAGTGATATGCATTTGTTTGCTATTCATTCATAATGAAACTCATCGCGAGTGAGTGATATGCATTTGTTTCTTAAAACTTTACATTCTTTCTTTCAGCATATCAGCGGCCGCACAAAGTGCCACAATCATCGCGCTCGGTCGCGGCGGGCAGCCCGGCACCGCAATATCCACCGGCACCACATCACTCACCTTGCCCACAATCGCATAAGTAGAGCCATAAGTAGCACCACCAGCCGCACACGCGCCACAAGCCATCACCAAGCGCGGCTCCGGCATGGCCGCATAAGTCATACGCAGCGCCTGCTCCAAATTGCGAGTAACCACACCCGTCACCATAATCATATCCGCATGGCGAGGTGAAGCCACAAAAGCAATACCATAACGATGCAAATCGTACACGGGATTGCTGGTAGCACCCATCTCAAAATCGCAGGCATTGCAACTGCCGGCATCCACATGACGCACATGTAGGCTACGACCCAGCTTAGCCGTCACCGCCTCGCACACCTCTGCCTGACTATCCACGAGAATCTCCGCCAGTACCTCTTTATTGCTATGTCTCAAGGCCTTAGCAGCGCAAGCCTCTACGCACTTGCCGCAAAAGATACATTTTTTATAGTCAATGCTGGGCTTGCCACCCACCATGCTCAGCGCCTGCACTGGGCAAGCTGCTGCACAGGCACCACAGCCAGTGCAGGCACCGTTGCACTCCAGCTGTCCTCGCATCTGGGGGTGGCCCGTGTTATCAATATTTTCCGTAGCACATTTGCCAGCAAAAATTGCTTCTAATAGCTTTAACATCTTGCCACCTCCTTAGCGGTCTATACAAGCATAGCAGAGCTCAAAGCTCTTATTAATCAAGGGGAAGTCAGGGATAATATCGCCCTGCACCGCCACAGTCAGAGCAGGCCAGTTGGGATAGGATGCGGAGCGGATAAAGCTGCGGTCAATGCGACCATTTTCATCCAGCATCAGCCAGTGAATATTATCACCGCGGGGAGATTCGCTAATACCCCAGCTACCTTCTAAGGTGCGCAGCTCGCCTAAATCCACAGCCAGCTCCACCTCGGCATTACGGCGCAGCTTGCTAATGACCTGACGTACGATCTTTAGGCTTTCACGCACCTCACCCACACGCACCTTGATGCGCGCTTCTACGTCACCCGTGGTTTCGGTAACCACATCAAAATCAAACTCATCATAAATGCCAAAGCCCATATCCTTGCGACTATCGCGAGCCATACCGCTGGCACGAGCGCCCACGCCCACCATGGCTAAATCAAAGGCAGTGCCCTCGCGCACAATACCGGTGGTGCGAATGCGGTTCACAAAATTGGCCTGCTCCCACATAATGTGCACCATATCGGCATAGACGCCTTCCACTTCCTTGAGCACATCGAGAATCTTCTCCAGCTGCTTTTCTTCCACATCCATGGTCACGCCGCCAGGAATAATCAGGCCGCGCAGGAAGCGATTGCCTGCAATAAGCTCGTTGAGCTGCTGCAAGTATTCCTTCATGCGAGCGCCCATGCTGATGACGGGTGAGAAGCCCACGCCAGCGCAAATATTGCCAGTGTCGCCCACATGGTTATACAATCGTTCCATCTCCAAAGCTAAGGTGCGGATAAGCCAAGCCCGATAAGGCACCTTGGCCTCGCTGAGCTTTTCCACAGCCTGGCAGAAGCTCAGAGTGTTGGCCACACTACAAGCACCGCAAATACGCTCGATAATAGTCATGGCCTCGCTAGGAGTTTTACCCTCGAGAGCTTTTTCCAAGCCGCGATGAGTAAAGAAGAGCTTGGCATCCAGCTGCAGCATGGCTTCACCAGCCTGGCTAAAGCGGAAATGACCGGGCTCGATGATGCCGGCATGGATGGGACCAACGGGCACCTCGAACAGGCCTTCACCGCTGGAGGTCATTATCTCAAACTCGCGATGACCATGGCACTGGCAGTCCACTGCTACCTCCTTGCGCAGGGGATGGAAGCCCTCAGGAAAGCTTTCGTGCAGCACCAAGGGACGCAAATCGGGATGACCTTCGGGAATAAAGCCGAACATATCATGCAGCTCGCGCTCATACCAGGCTGCTGCCGGCAATAAAGTAGTCAAGGAAGGATAATTTAGTGGGCCGTCGGCGGGAAATTCCGCCTTCAGCACATCCAAATCTCTTTTTTGTGCATTATAAAATAAGCAATAGATGGCGAGGCCCCCACCACGCTGAGTTTCGTCAGCGCCGAACATGGCAGCCAGAGGACGCTTGCCGCCATCGCTGCAAATATTAGCAGCACCACGCAAATTTTCGGGTTTTACCAGCATAGCATCAGCCTCCTATTACACGCACCGCATGGTTCAACAAATTGTTGAGCCAGGGTAGATTTTCAAAGCCCGCACCAACGATGCAGGTGAATACTAATAACAAAGCCAAAACAGGCACATCAATGGCACCCAAAAGGTCGCCCAAGGGTTGGCGCTTAGCATTGTCGCACAGCATGCGCATGCCGTGGTACAGGATACCAATCAAAACTCCGGCCAGCAGCACGATCAGCAGGCTGCCCGCAACCCAATGACCTTCTTTAAACAGGGCGGACATGATGTAGAACTTACTGAAGAACAAGCCCATGGGCGGCAGGCCCAAAATGCCCAGCATACCTGTAAGCCAGAATGTCGCCGTATGGGGAACGTCCTTAATCATACCGTGAATACGCATCATATTACGAGTTTGGTACTCTTGGATAATGGTACCGGCGATATAGAAGAGAACGAATTTAATCATGGCATGGCTATACATATGCAGCATTACCGCCTTGATGGACAGAGCGGAAAAAGCGCCAATACCGGCTACCATAATGCCGATATTTTCCATGGAGGAATAAGCCAAAATACGCTTTACGTCGCGCTGCACCACAACGAAGGGCACAGCCACAGCCACAGTCAGCACGGCGAAGAAGAGCAGCATGCCGCTCATCATCTCCACGCCGGCAGTGGGCAATAGAATTACCAGATTACGCAGTAAAACGTAAATAGCGCAGCTACACAGCGCACCACTCAGCATACCGCTGGTTAAAGACGGAGCCTCGGCATAGGCATCGGGTAGCCAGGTGTGCATGGGCGCCATGCCAGCCTTGGTGCCGTAGCCAATGACGAGGAAGAGCAGGGCCAGCTTGGTAAGTGCCGGGTCCAGCGCAGTCGCATGCTCATGCAGATATACCCAGCTTAAAGCGTTTTCGCTACCCAAAGCGGCCAGCTGTGCGTAATAGAGCACTAGCGTACCTAAAAGGGCCAAGCAAATGCCCACGGTGCAGACCATGATGTATTTCCAAGTAGCCTCCAAGGCAGCACGAGTAAATTTAAAGGAAATCAGCAAGGCAGAAATCAAGGTGGTAGCCTCGATAGCAACCCACATCAGGCCTAAGTTCTTCACTAGCAGCACGATGAACATAGTCCAGCAGAAGAACTGCATCAACGCAAAATAGCGACCTGTTTGCAGCTGCTCGCCCTTAAGAACGCCACAGCGCTCCTCACGGCTTAAATAGCCGCGAGCTGTCCAGCTGGCTGCCACATACAGAGTTGTAATGATGATTACTACCCACAGGCTTAAAGCATCCACAAAGAAATAATCATCCATGTAGGGCTCAGCCGGGTTGAATTTGCTAGCCATCAGGCCCACGCTCACGCCCACAGCGGTGGCAGTGAGACGGTGCAGCCAATGCAGAATATTATTGGAAAACATGCCTGTCAAAGCCAAAAGAGCGCACACCGGCGGCAGGCACAAGAGCAGTAAAATATATTCTAACATCTTCCACCTAACCTTTCAGCTTATCCAATACGTTCGTATCCGTAGTTCGGAAGGACAAACGCAAGCGAGAAGTCAAAATTACGAGAATTACCACAGCGATGAGCACATCTAGGAAAATACCCAGCTCGATAATGAGCGGCAGGCCCTCGGTCATGATGAGGCCCAACAGGTAAATGCCATTTTCCATGGTAATCAGGCCAATCATCTGCATGATGGCTCGACTGCGCATAACGATGAGTGTTAAGCCCGTCATAATCATGAACATGGAGGTGGCTAGGATATCGCGACCTTCGGCTTGCGGCAGCAGGCCGTCGATTACCATATAGCCCAAGGCCAGGCTGCAGGCAGCCACAGCAGTGGAATAGTTGACATTGATATCGCTGACGATTTCGCGCTCATCGCGCAGGCCCTTAACGGTTCGCAAAATGGCATAGGGAATGAAGAGTACCTTGACCGCAATGGTTAAAAGTCCCGGCAGCCAGCCGTGCAGTCCCCCACCGTGGCTCAGGCCGATAACTAAGCAGGCCGCAGCAATCAAAGCGGATTGCACTGCCAAGCACAGGGTAGCACGGCGCAGCTCCATAAATCTCGTCTGCAGGAAGACGATAAACATTAAACTAACTACTAAATATTCCATCGTCTACCTCCTTACTGTGCAACTACTGCCAAAAGCAGCATCAAAGCAGCGGCTGCCAAATATACGCGCACCTTAAAGAGGCGCATTTTATTGTTCAAAGTTTCTACCACGCCCACAGCCACAGCGCTCAGCAGCACCTTCAGCACCACCGGCAAATTCAAGGGCAGGTACAGCATGGAGAAAAGCATGAGGAACATCAAGAGCTTCAGCTGGCTTGCCCAATGAATCAAGGCCAACAGACGTCCGGAGTATTCCAGCGTCATGCATTCGTGAATCATGGTCAGCTCCAAGTGCGTATCCGGGTTATCCACGGGGATACGGCTGTTTTCGGCCAACATAACTAAGAAGAAAGCAATGCAGGTCAGCACACCGGCCACAGTGAGGTTTACAGTGTCGAAGCGCAGTGCCATGCCGCTCAAGGAGGTGCTACCAGTGTGCAGCACGTTAGATAACACTGCCAGCATAATCACCGGCTCTACAAAAGCAGCGATATAGACCTCGCGGCTGCCGCCCATGCCACCAAAGGCAGTGGCAGCATCCATGGAGGACACAGCCATGAAAAAGCGGCCCAGGGCCATAATGTAGACGAATACAAAGACATCGCCAAAGCCAGCCCTGCCGCCAAAGAAATTAGGCAGCATGCAGGCAGCGACCAAGGTGCTTACAAAATACACACAAGGTGCCATTTTGAAAAGCGCACTAGAATAGGGAGTAATCATGGTAGGCTTGTCCCACCATTTTTTGATATCATAATACTCTTGGAAAATGCTGGAGCCAATGCGGTTTTGCAGCATGGCCTTTACCTTTTTCACAATGCCGGTGATTACCGGAGCGATGAGCAGTAAAAGCAACGCTTGTGCTAAGCAGAGGACTAAGCTATGTAAATCGTTTTGGAAATTCATCATTTATACAACGCCCCCCACACTAACACTAATACCATGGCAGCCATAACGTAGGATACGTACAGGCGCACACTGCCCTGCTGCAAGCGACGCAAAAAGGCAGAAATGCCCACGAAACGCTTTTGGAAGGGCGCATATAATTTTTCGGTAATCATATCGGGAATTTCCAGCTTATAGGACAGCTGGCGGCCAAAATAAGCATGGTCCTTGCGCATATAGGAAACCTGACGCTTGGGCTTTAACAAATAGTCAAAGGCACGGCGCACAGGCTTACTAAAGCCGGTTGCAGAATATTGCTGGCGCTCCGTGGGATAGGTACCACAGTTCCAGGTTACATCCTCTTCCACAAAGCTATTGGCAGTGCACAGGTAAATCACAAGACCAATGCCAGCGACTAAAATCAGGAGCAGAACCGGATTAAACACGGCCAGAGTGCCAGTGCCAGCCCACTGCAGTGCCAAATCCTTGGCAGCAAACTCACTATTAATGGCCAAGGCATTGCAAATAGTTTGCACCACGGGCACGGGATAAAGACCGCAAGCCACTACCAAAAGGCTGGACAGACCCATGGCGGTAAGCATGAAGCCATCGGATTCATGAGCATGATCCACGAGCTCGCTGCGCGCACGGCCCAGAAAGCTGATGCCATAAAGGCGCACGAAGCAGCCCAGTGCCAACGCACCGGTGAAGCCCAAGAGGATGAAGCAAATTGCTACCAAAATACGCGTGGATTGCGCAGCATTGGTGCTTGCCAAGGTAATGAAGCTTTGCAGCACCAGCCATTCGCCAGTAAAGCCATTGGTCAGCGGAATCGCTGCCAAGGCCAAGGAGCCAACCAAGGTAAACAATGCTGTGTAGGGCATCTTTTTGGCCAAGCCACCGAAGAGCTCAATATTCTTGCTGCCGGTGCCATGCATAATGCTACCAGCGCTCATGAACATTAAAACCTTCATGATACTATGGTTAAAGGCATGCACTAAAGCGGCAACAAAGCCCAGAAGATACCAGTTGCCACCGGCCAAAACCTTCAGCAGCATGCCACAGCCGAAGGCTGCGAAAATTACGCCCATATTTTCCACAGAGGAATAGGCCAGAATACGTTTAATATCGTTTTCCATTTGAGCGTAGAGCACGCCAAGGAAGGCGGATACTGCGCCCACCAGCATCACGATAACGCACCACCAGTAGTTCCAGGTGGGCAAAAAGCTGAACATAAAGCGTCCAAAGCCATACAGCGCAATCTTCAGCATGACGCCGCTCATCAGAGCAGAAACATGGCTGGGTGCAGCCGGATGGGCATTGGGCAGCCATACATGCAGGGGCACGAGGCCTGCCTTTAAAGCAAAGCCAATAAAGGCCGCAGCAAAAACTGCATGCTGCCACCAACCAGCTAGCTTATTGTGGGCCATAGCCTCAAAGCTAAAGTTAGCGCTGGCAGAGCCTGTCAGCAAAAAGGCGATCATAATCGCTGCCGTACCAACGGAGGTCATTACCAGATATTGATAAGCAGCAGTCCAGGTAGAACGCTTTTCGGATTCGTGGTTGACCAGCATAAAGGAGGCCACAGCCATAATCTCCCAGAACAGCAGGAAGCTGAACGCATCCCCTGCCAGCAGCACCAATACCATGGACACTAAAAACAGATTCCACATACCGCCCAACAAACGCAAGCGACTACCCTCGTAGCTTTGAGCATAGCCCAGCGCATAGATGCTGGTAATCACACCGGCAATACCTGTGAGCAGCAAAAAGATGGCACTCCAGCCATCCACACCTAGGGAATAGGAGCCCCAGCTCAGCGGCTCCACCCCATTTCCCGCCAGCACCTGCCAGGCCTTAGCTGCCACGATACCGCTACCGGCCAAGGAAGCCAGATTAGCCAGCCAATGAGCAGCACGCTGCAGGCCATGAGGGAAAAAGAGGGTTAAGATGCCGACGCCAAAGCAGGCGGCAGCAAGCAAAAAGCAATCCATTTTCTCACCTACACTTTCCAAATTTTTAACAGCATTTTCACAAATTCACAATTTTGACAAGAAAATATTATACCATATTTAGCTGTTTATGGGAATAGCCTTGGCCTGTATACATGGCAAATTTTATGACTTCTAACCCTCTCTAAAGCCCCTTTTGAAGCCTTGCAGAGCGGTAGCTTAAGGCCAAATTAAGATATCACATTCTTGTTGCTTGACGCCGCTAGCAAGTCAACTTATAATTTAATTGAATGATTAAAAATTTTGCATTTAATTTGCTAAGTGTGGTGGATATATAATGAAAGAATTCTTCACTAATCAAACTAACCAAAAGCGCCTTGCCATTGCTGCAGCCGTGCTCGTAGTCGGAGCTGGCGCCTTCGCCCTTTACTCTAATATTACGCACCAGCCGAAAGCAGGCAAAATCATCCCCATTGTGCGCACTATTACAGTGGCTGCCAAGGCCGGAGCAGCAGCGAAGGCTTATCCTGGAGAGGTACGCGGGCGCTACGAAAGCCAGCTAGCCTTTCAGGTAGCAGGCAAAATCAACGCCCGCATGGTCAACGTGGGCGATAATGTGCAGGCTGGACAGATTTTGCTAGCTCTGGACCCCAAGGATGTTAACCAAAGCGTTGAAGCCGCCTCGGCCCAGCTGGCCAGTGCACGCGCCAGCTACCAGCTAGCCGCTGATAACGCGGCTCGCTACAGCGCCCTCTACGCTCAAGGTGCCGTTAGTGAAGCTATTCGCGACCAATACAACACCCAGCTGGAGGCAGCCAGCGCCGCGCTGCGTCAAGCGCAGGCCCAAGCTAATGTTAGCAGCAACCAATTAGGCTACACCCAATTAGTAAGCGATACATCCGGTGTTGTGACTGCGCTGAACGCTGAGGTTGGACAGGTCGTAGCAGCCGGCACTCCCATTGCCACCGTTGTACGCAGCGGCGAACGCGAGGTACATATTAATGTGCCCGAAAGTGTCAAGCTAAGCGTTGGCCAGCAGGCTGCAGTGAGCTTTTGGGCTCTGCCGGGAGTAGAAGCCACCGGCCACGTGCGCGAAATCGCTTCCATGGCGGACCCGGTAACGCGCACCTACAAGGTATGTGTGGCAGTGCCTGCTTGGCCAGCGGAGGCTAAGCTAGGTATGACGGCCAAGGTAAGCTTTGCCGACGAGGCTGTGAACGCTACTGCTAGCACTGCAGCAGGCTACCTTATTCCTGCTCAGACCCTTTACCAAGTAAATAACAAAGCCCAAGTTTGGGTTGTGCGCGAGCGCAAGGCTCAATTGGTAGAGGTAACTGTAGCTGGCTACGCCGGCAACGATATCATCATCAGCCAAGGCTTGAGCCAGGGGGACAAGGTGATTACCGCAGGTCTCGCTAAGCTCATCCCCAACCAAGAGGTACGCCTTGAGGAAGGCGGTGAAGCTTAATGCTGAATGCTAACCAAAATAGGCCGCAGCAGGAGCGCAAAATAAATTGGGCTACCTGGTCCATCGAACACAAGCAATTAGTATATTTTTTAGCCTTTTTAGTGCTCGTCATGGGCCTCTTCTCCTTCAAATCACTCGGTCGCAGCGAGGACCCCAACTTTGCCGTGAAGCAAATGGTCATCTCCGCCGCCTGGCCCGGTGCCAGCGCTAAGGAGGTGGAGCAGCACCTCACCAATACGATTGAAAAAGAAGTGCAGAACCTGCCGCAAATTGACCACATCACCAGCTATTCCCGCCCCGGCACCAGTGTTATCACCGTAGCGCTGCGCGATGAGGTTACTGGTAATCTGGTGCGCCAGCGCTGGTTAGAGCTGCGCAATATCGTTAACGATGCTAAAGATAAGCTCCCCACTGGCACCTATGGCCCTTATTTTAACGACCGCTTTGACGATGTTTATGGCAATGTCTATGCTCTCACCGGCACGCAAAACGGCTTTACCTATGAGGATTTGCGCCAATATGCCGAAAAAATTAAGCTTGATTTTTATGGAGTGCCCGATGTAAAAAAGGTGGAGCTGGTAGGTGTGCAGCCGGAAAAAATCTTCGTGCAAATGGACACGGACAAGCTGGCCCGCCTTGGCCTTGACCTTAACAGTATTGCAGCCATGGTCAAAGCCCAAACCAGCATGAATGCCTCCGGTATGGTCGAAACTGACACCGCCAATACTTATTTGCGGATTACGGGCATTCCTGATAGCGTGGAGCATATCGCTTCCCTACCCATTAATGCCAACGGCAAGGTTTTTCGCCTTGGCGATATTGCTAAGGTAACCCGCGGCTATGCGGACCCGCCCGAGCCCTTGATGTACTATAACGGTCAACAAGCTGTGGGCATTGCCATTTCCATGGAGGATGGCGGCAACAATATCCAGCTAGGTGATAATCTTGCCCTGTTAATCCAAAAGCTAAAAAAAGAGTTGCCCTTAGGCTTGGAGCTTCATCAGGTTGCCAATCAACCCGAGGTTGTAAAAAGCTCCATCAGTGAATTCAGTCGAAGCCTATACGAGGCCATTATTATCGTTTTGGCAGTTAGCCTCTTTACCTTGGGCCGTCGCAGCGGCTACGTCATCTCCTGCTGTATCCCCTTGATTTTGCTAGGTTCCTTTGCCGCCATGCTCGCCCTCGGTATCGATTTACATAAGGTATCACTGGGTGCGCTGGTTATTTCCCTAGGCATGCTCGTGGATGATGCTATTGTCGTGGTGGAGCTGATGGAGGTCAAAATGAGCGAGGGGATGGAGCGCAAGGCAGCTGCCTCCTACGCCTTTGCCACCTGTGGCAAGCCCCTGCTCACCGGCACAGTCATCACCTGCCTAGGCTTTATGCCCATCGCCTTTTCCAAAGCGGCGGCCTCGGAATTTGCCTACAGTCTCTTTCCAGTGATTAGCGTTACTCTGCTTTTGAGCTGGCTAGTTTCGGCAACATTAGCGCCCGTACTGGGCTACGAATGGATTCGTCCCAGCGCCATTAAGGCAGATAGCTACGATAGCTTCTTCTATCAAAAATTCCGCAGCCTACTGCACTGGTCCCTTGCTCACCGCGCCATAGTTATTGGTATTTCCGTAGTCCTTTTGGGACTCTCCCTTTTTATGCTACGCTTTGTAAGCAAGGATTTCTTCCCCGCCAGTGTACGTCCAGAAATACTTGTCGAGCTCAATCTACCTGAGGGTAGCTCCATTAAAAACACTGATGCGGCTGCGCAAAAGCTCACCAACATGATCAAGGATGACCCTGATTTAGACCACGTTTCTACCTATGTGGGCAAAAGCGCGCCCCGCTTTGTGCTCGTCATCGACCCGGTGCAGCCACGGGATAATTATGCCCAGCTAGTAGTTGTGGCCAAGGATCTTAAGGCGCGTCAGCGCTTGGAAAAACGCATCAACGAGCTTACTGCCACAGAGCTGCCCGAGGTTATTTCCTACTCCCGCAGCATTCCCCTAGGTCCTCCCTCACCCTATCCCGTCATGCTGCGTGTTAGCGGCAATAATGATGCACAGGTGAAGGAATATGCGCAAAAAGTACGCCAGCTTATGGCAGCCCATCCCTATGTCACCATGACAAGACTAGACTGGCTAGAGCAAACCAATGCAGTGAAGCTGGCTGTTGATAATGATAAACTGCTGCAGCTAGGCATCACCCGCCAAACTGTAGCAACAGCACTCCAGGCACAGGTATCCGGCTACACAGCAGCCACCTACCTAGAAGGCGACCAAGAAATCGGCATTGTTTTCCGTCTTAACCCCACGGAACGCACCACGATTGAGCAACTGGAAAGCATCTCCATTCCTACCGCGCAAGGTGCCATCCCCCTATCCCAAGTAGCACGCCTCAGCTATACCAGTGAAAACAATATGATTTGGCGACGCAACCTGCGCCCCACCATTACTGTTAATGGAGCCATCGTCGCAGGCGTTACCGGCAACGATGTTACCCAAGAGCTTTACGACCAGCTAGCCGAAATGCGGGCTAACCTGCCCGCCGGCATGAAAATTGAAATTGGCGGCTCCCTAGAGGATAGCCAAAAAACGCTTAATTATCTGCTGAAGCCCGTGCCCCTCATGCTTGTGCTAATCATGGTCTTAATAATGCTACAGCTACAGGATGTGCGCAAGCTTTTAGTCATCATGCTAACCGCCCCCATGGGAATCATCGGCGTTATAGTGGGCCTATTACTCTTCAACTCCTCCCTAGGCTTTATGGCTGAGCTGGGCATACTAGCTCTAACAGGCACCATCATTCGCAATAGCATGGTTATTGTGGACCAAATCCAGCAGCACGTGGATAGCGGCATGCAGCTACGCCAAGCCATCGTAGAATCCGCCATCGTGCGCTTCCGCCCCATCATGCTCGCCGCCTTCACAACCATCCTAGGGCTCATACCCATGTTCACCAGCCAATTTTGGAACGCCATGGCAGTCTCCATCGCCTGCGGCCTCACCGCCGCCACATTGTTAACACTGATAGTATTGCCCGTTTTATATGCAATAGTTTTTAGAGTAAAAGGAAATTAAGTAATATGGCAACAGCGAGTGAGCTGTGATTTTTAGTGAATAAGTGGCTGGTACAATAGAAGCAAGGTTTCGAAAAACAAAATCCCTCTGCGAACAAATTGGACACCGTAGCTTCGTAATTGTACCCCACGCAATTCGCGTAAAAAATCATTTGCGAGCACACTGTGCCATATTACGAATTTGCAAAAATAAACTCACCGCGAACAGTCTGTGCCATATTACAAATTTGCAAAAAACTCCCTCGCAAGCACGCTGTGCCATATTACAGATTTTTAAACAAAAATAATAAACACCCTGTAAGTATCAACTACTCACAGGGTAATTTTTTATTTATATGCCTTTACACGCCCTTACAAGCCTTCAGCTGAACCTGCAGCTGCTCAAACAAATCCTTCATACTATCCATCCCCACCTCATGCACCACATACTCAGGCTGAATAGCATCCAAAATCCTCTTCGCCGCCTCCGTTTGGAAAGGCCTATGCTGATCAATATTACCTATATGCCGCCAAACCGTCTCAATATCCAGCTTTTCCGGCACCTGATGACTCAAGCTACGCTGATAAGCTCCCGACAAAGAACAACTCAAATGCACACCGCGCACCAACGCCTTGCACTCGCCCAGCTTCTCATACACCTTACAAACATAATCGGCACCCTCAGCCTCATTTTTTAAGCGCACATTAGTGTTCATTAAATGACCCGTATCTAGCATAATGCCCACATTCTTATGATGTAAACGCTCAAAGAAATACTTCACATTGCGTACATCCGTCAAGCGCAGGCCCGGCCACCAAAGATTTTCAAACAGCACTGGCACATGGGCCGGAATCTCGTCACATACAGCATTAAAAACATCCGCTGCTGCTGTCAAAACCTCCCTATCGCTGTAATTAAACTCAAAGGTAAAGGCCTCCTCGTTATTAGCCTCCGCCACATGCCACACCAAATACTCCGGATTTTGAGCCAAGGCAGCGCCGATATTGCGACGAATAACACTTAACCACTCATCACAGCTCATAGCATCCTTAAAATACTTATTGCGCTCACGGATATTGCGGAACTGCTGCTTCAAGCGTTTAGCCTTCTTCAGCCAAAAATCCATCCAATAGGGCCAATAATTCAAATGCACGCCCACAGTAATATCCTTATATTTATTAGACACAGGATCCAGGCTGTAAATAAACTGCTCAATGCCGTCCACACCCATTTTTTGCACCATCTCGTGCAAATCCATGCCATTATCCCGCAATTCCTGCTCGTACCAATCAATAGCACAATAATTAAACAAATGCTTAGTCATACTCTCTCTTCCTTATTTAAAAAAGTAATATCATTTGTATCTAAATCCTAAATACAAAATTAAGAATAATTCTTAACATCTTTTTATTTCATTATACCATTGCCACCTATTTTTGGCAAGAAATAAAGGACTTTGCGCGCATACAAAAAAGACTGCTACCCAAAGGCAACAGTCTTAATAAGCATAAATTATTTGCCCAGCCAGGAGCCCAGACCAGTGGAGCGCTTCACGCCCTTTTCCTTAGCCACAGTAACCTGTGCCGGAGCATACATCAGCAAATCATCACTAATATATTCTACAGAGGCGCTCACAATGTAGCTAACGCCATTCAAATAATCAAAAATACGATTCTTCAGAGTAGCATCCACCGCTTCAAAGCTCACCAAAATAGCAGAGCCAGCCATTAAAGAGTCGGCATACGCACGCACATCAGTAAAGCTTCTGGGTGTACGCACCATAATATTCAGATGACCGGTCTTCACGATACGAGGGCCAGTGTATTGCTCCTCGCGCTCATCATCCTCTGCGGAAGTGAAAAACTTCCGAGCCGTATTTTTGAAATCCATGGCCACAGCCTCCAAACTAAAATCCGAATTTATTAATCTATTCGCCGTAGAATATGAGAATTCCTGCTTGATATATTTATTTTAACAAATTAGCTTCCAATTGTCAAAATATTTATGCAAAAAATGAGCTTATTTTTAGGAATTTTTCATACGTGCACGCAGCTTGCCACGCTCCAAGCGATTCAAAACCTTTTTGCGCATACGAATGGATTTTGGAGTAACCTCTACCAGCTCGTCCTCGTTGATATGCTCCAGCGCTTGCTCCAAGGAGAAGGTGCGAGGCGGAATCAGGCGGATGGCTTCATCACTGCCGGAAGCACGCATATTAGAAACGTGTTTCTTCTTGCAGGGGTTAACATCCATATCATCCTCACGGCTGTTTTCGCCAACTAATTGGCCTTCATAAATCTTTTCGGCGGGGATTACAAACATAGTGCCGCGCTCTTGAGCGTTGCCAATGCCATAGGAGGTGGTCTCACCGCTTTCAAAGGCTACCAGGCTGCCACGGGTACGACCGGGAATTTCGCCCTTATAATCCTCATAGCCAGCAAATACATGGTTCATAATGCCGTTGCCCTTGGTATCGGTCAAGAATTGGTTACGGAAGCC
>OBLI01000572.1_pt1 | contig 39169 bp, 58 predicted proteins | sample 1519701 | NCBI WGS metagenome assembly OBLI01 (sample SAMEA3663005, study PRJEB22513) | pig gut metagenome | biome: pig gut; feature: pig-associated habitat; material: faeces | place: France | collected 2012
AGGTATCCGACTACATCGCCGGGATGAACCTTAGCAGGGGTCAGGCGGAGGCTTCCTCCCAAAGGCTGAAGATAGGGACTTCCCTCGCCAGCATGCATACGGTCCTAGCTGAGAAGCTGGAGAAGATGAGATGAGTAAGTTCATAAAGAGGTACATACCCATAAGGATGAGGGAAGACCTGAGCAGGACAGAGAAGAACATCCTCTGCGCTATCACCTACAACTACGAAAACCCTAAAAGCAGATTGACTATCAAGGAGATAACAAAGATATTCTGCCTCGACTACAGATGGACTCGCAGATCCATTAAGAGCCTTGTCGAAAAGGGGCTCTGCAGGTACATGGCAGAAGGAAGCGAGAAGCTAGTTTCCATCACTCAGAAAGTAATTTCTGCAATACAGGTCGGAGGGTCTACAAGCCCTCTGAGGGTCAATAAGCCCTCTGAGGGTCAACAGACCCCCACCCAGAGGGTCTATAAGCCCTCTACCAGAGGGTCTATACACCCTCTACCAGAGGGTCTACAAGCCCTTCCCCCCTTATATATCCCCTCTGAAAGAGGGATAGAAGAGAGTAGTAGAGGAGGGGCGGAAGCCCCAGCGAGCACCCAGAAGGGGTGCGCTGGGCCCCGCTCCGAGAAAGAAGACGGAAAAGGAACGGATACGGAACCCATGAGGAAAAAGCATTCCTCCGCCGAGGCAGACCCCAGAGGCGAGTTCCGGCTCATGAAGAAGGGTTCCTTCGGATACCTCGAGAGCGTTTACCACCAGCACTATCCGATGACGCTGAAGGAAAAGCAGGACTGCTGGGAGGTGTTCTCGGAAGAGGTCGACAGCTGGGAAGACTACGACAAGTGCAGGAAATGCTTCCGAACAATGGGTGCCAGACCTGCAACGCTTAGGGACTACCTGAAGGAGGCACCATGGAAGGACTGACAAGGGAAGTATGGGAGACGCTTTACGAAGTCGTGTGTTTGTGTTTCCCGGAAGAGAAATACGCCGACAGGCGGAACGACTGGAAGAAGGGCAGGGAAGAGCTCAGAAAGGAAAGAAGCGAATGAGATACGAAGTGAATCTTGCGGACGAGGAGGAGATAGCGGAAGACCTCAGGGGAATCCGTGACAGCCTCGGAAGGCTGAAGAGAAAGTGGAAGGGAAGGCTGGAAGGGCACGAAGGGGCGGACGAAGAGGACAGGCAGGACATGTACGATGCGGTGTCGGAAGGGATTGACGCCGTGGATGATGCCATAGGCTACATAGACTCAGCGATGGAAGTGGTCGAGAATGACGTGGAGGTCTGCGAATGCACAATCCAGGATGCCGACTTACGGCTGAGGAAGAGGAGGAACGGGGAAAGATGATCAAGTACGTTTTCGAAGTGCCGGGGACTCCGATGGCATGGAAGAGAGCACGGGCGACCGTGCGCTTCGGACACGCCTCGAGGTTCGAGGACAAGAGGCAGTCGAGCTACAAGGCGGATATCCGCTCCTTCCTGCGGAAAGCCTGCGGAAAGCCTGTGGCAAGCCCCTGTCCGTTCGTCCTTACCGTAAGCTTCGAGTTCCCCCTGCTGAAAGGCGACTACAACGGCAAGGGAGAGCCGAACAAGCACGGGAAGGCGAAGCTGTGCGGGGAGGAGAAGAGGTGCAAGAAGCCTGACCTCGACAACCTCGTGAAGATGGTGATGGATGCCCTGAACGGGGTTGTGTGGCTGGACGACTCGCAGGTCTACCGGATCAACATAGCGAAGCGCTATTCCGATGAGCCGAAGACGGTCATCTGCGCCATGGGAATCGACAACACGCAGGAAAAGCTCCCAGAGAGCTTCTCCCAGTATCCTATGGGTAAATCCTCAAGGAAAGCTGAGAAAGCTCCCAGCGAGGCGAAAACAGGCGAAAAAACAGGAATCGGAGGCAAACGAGATGAATGAGAAGGCGAAGAAAGCCGAAGCCGTCAACGATCTTCTGTGCAAGGCGGAGGCGCTTGCCCGACAGATACTCGAAAGGCTTGGCCATTACCCACTCCTGTTCCGTATCCACCAGCCAGACAGGGAAAGGCGGGAAGACGACTATAACGAGGCCAGGCGACAGGTAGGCTACTGGCAGGGATTCGCAAGAGCCAGCGCACGGCACGGAAGCCTCAAAGGGATATTCATGGCAAGGAACGGACTCAGCGTTCTCTATGGAAGACTGGTGAAAGGGGAGTGCCCCCTCCATGATCCGTGCATGAAAATACCTGACACGAAGGACAGGGAAGAGGTGGAAGGAAATGAGTAAGAAGGTAGGAGTCATGGTTCTGGTAAGCCTAGTGGGTCTCATCATTGGGCTTACCATCGGTGCATGCATCAAACACTGCAATTAAAGCAAGAATAAGGAGGAAATTGAAATGTACGAGAAGATAGGAGTAGCGGTTCTGGTAATCCTGGTGTTGGCCATCCTGGCGTTTTCCATCCCCGAATTCATCAAATACAACAAGGGTGCCAAGCAGAAGGAGGAAGAGGAGAAGGAGATACGAAAGCGCACGCTTGAGAAGCTGAAGAAGGAAGAAGAGGAAGGGAAGGACAAGGAAAGAGATGAAGCTGAGCGACATTAAGTCATTCGTCAACTCCCTCGGTGCATGGCAGTCGAAAAACTGCTATGAGACCAAGGCGGAGAAAATCCATCAGTCCGTTACCGTATACAACGACTGCCCATGGATGGAGAAGGACAGATGCACCGACCCTGTAACCATCGATCTAGGCTCTAACGGTATGGGAAAGATAGTCTCCATGCATTTCGAGCTAGCCGACCTCTGCTCTCCGCGTTTCCGTCAGTTCTACGAGAAGTGCCTGAAAGAGAATGCGTTCGACATGTACGTGATAGACAGGGAGGAATCCTGATGTTTGAGGATGTGAACCCGGAACTGACCTATTACGAAGTCCTGCAGAAGGAAGGTAAGACCTGGAAGGTTTATGCCCTAGGCATTCGTGGCCTATGGCTCCATGAGACTCTGGACGGAGCCATGGAAGTCGCCAAGGAACTGGAGGCGGATGGGCACAAGGTCAAGGTGAGACCTGTCTATGTCTCATGGTCAAGAATCACACGCAGAGGAAGAGCCGTATACAGCACTGAGAAGGAAAGGAAGAAGCATGATGGGAAAGTACAGAAAGCATGACATCAGCCTGGAATGGGCTAGAGCGGTAAGACACGAGATAAGGAAGGTGGAGGACGAAAAGCAACAGAAGCGCCTCATGGGTAAGCTCCTGATGGCGTACCGCAAGGACAGCATGAGCGATAGGCTGGCCCTGTCGGAGGAGCTGTCAAAGCTGTCGATGGAACGGAAAGTGAGCAAGTGACATGGATAATGAGAACAAGAAGATAACCCCGGAGAGGCTCTACAACCTCTCCGAGAGAGCACTCAATATCGGAGACTGGGAATACCAGGCCATGATCCTCAAGGAGAGGATAGACAGCTTCCATGGGAATGACAGGGAGGAATTCGACAGAGTCTCCTACTGCATCGAGAGAGAGCTCACGATAGAGGACAGCCGGAAGCCGAAGAAGGTAAAGAAGAAGAACCGTGTCCTGAACCTGAACGACCTGGCGGACTCGGCAGGCACGATAGAACAGCTGGAGGATCCGGAGAAGAGAGCGGAGTACTTCGGCTTGCTCATAGATGTCTATCTCGAGGACGATGAGAAACTGCTTCAGGGGATCAACGGGAACATCTGCCTTGCCCTCATGAACCAGTGGGAGAAGAAGAAATGAGAAAAGTTCTCAAAAAAACGTTATGGGACTGCCATAACGCCGTTAAAACCATGGTTGGAACTTACGAATTGGGCGATGCATACGTAACGCCTGAGGACATAGAAATCCTCAATCAGGTGGCGTGGATCCTCCGCAGAAGAGCCGAGGGATTCGGATACACTCCGGCGATCCGCAGTATAGACAAGAAGCTGTGCCGGCTGATGGATGAAAGAGCCGAGAAGATCCGGGCTGAACTTGACAGCCTTGAAGGCCCGGTGAAAAAAGTGAATGGGGAATGGAAGGAAGCGGATGGACATTGATACGATACTCCTCGGAGACTGCTACAAGCTCATCAAGGAGGTTCCTGACAAGTCCGTCGACCTCATAGTGACCGATCCCCCTTACGACTTCGGAGGAAACCTGTATCATAAGAATCCATTGGCACAGAGAAAGACCTACAAGGGCATAGACAGCTCCGGGATCAACAAGGGGTTCGACAGGAAGATACTGGACGAGTTCGTGCGGGTGAGGAAGAAGACCAACATCTACATCTGGTGCAACAAGGAACAGGTCTACGACTACCTCACCTACTTCATGAAGGAGAGAGGTTGCAACTGGGAGAGGCTGGTATGGGCGAAGAGGACCCCTCCTCCCTTCTGCCACGGGCATTACCTCAAGGACAAGGAGTACTGCCTGTACTTCTGGGAGACAGGGGTGGAGCTGAAGACAACCTACCGGACAGGGAAGACCGTGTTCGTGAAGGCAGGCAGGACGGAGAAGGAGAAATACGGGCATCCGACAGCGAAGCCGGAGGACATCATAGAGACGCTGATAGCGAATTCCTGCCCTGCGGGGGGGGGTCGTGTTTGACCCCTTCTCAGGAAGCGGAACCACATGCGCAAGGGCGAAGAAGCTCGGAAGGCACTACCTAGGAATGGAGATCAACGAAGGCTTCTGGAAGTCCTCAAGGCAGAGAATCGGCGATACGACAGCTGAGACGTTGGAAGAACAGATGACCCTGTTCTAGGAAGGGAGAAAAGAATGGCAGAACAGAAAGAGAAGACGATTTTGACTGTCGGAAGCGAGAATCTGATATACGATGCGAAGGACATTCAGCTTCATGAATACCGATGGGAGTTTAAGACGAAACTTGACAAGCTGGGAAACAAAGGAAAGCAACGGCTTAAACTCTTCATGGAATCCCTCGGCTTTGCCTGCGAGGACATGCCTGTTGAAGGCAAGAGGCGCTTCTTCCCAAATGAAGACGGGAAGATGAGACCAAATGAGTTGTCATACACTCTGGCAGTGGGCGCATGCCTTTGCCTAGGATATGACTGTGTGAAAAAGGGCAGAGAGATCATTGTTTTCTTAGATGGGCTGGAGTAGGGGAAGAAAAAATGGCAGAACAAAAAGATGAGTACAAAGAACTAGAAGCCTTAAAAAAGATAGTTCGCAGTTGTTATCCAATGGAAATCTATGATGGGAATATCATGATGAATGACACCTTCTTTACACTCGAGAAGGACAGAGACAGGTACTTGTACTTGGCTAAGCTCATCAAGGAGGCAGAGAAATGATATGTTCCGGACCAGAAGGGGGACAGGGAATGGACAGGAAATACAGTCATATCGGAGGATATACCAGAGAAGAGAGGAGCAGGATTCTCGATAAGCTGAAGAAGTGGTTCGGAGTGGGCAGGGACTACCCTGTCTACCCCCTGGACAAGCATCAGGACGGATATGAGGAACCTATCCTATGGATCGATAAGTGGGTTCTCGGGAAGGACACGGTGGTTGTCCTGACCGCCTGCCTTGCCGAGGAAGGCGGAAAGCTCTTCCTGGCAACAGGGCCTGAGGAAGGAATCGAGCTGTCAGAGAGACCTATAGAGGTGACTCCCTACGATCTCGGAGCTTGCGATATAGCAGGCATGGCAAAGCAGTACGAAGGACGGCATTTCCTCCATGAGCTAAGGTGCCCTGACAGTCTTCCCAATCTGTTCGCCGTCAAGCTCCATGGCAAGGACTTCCAGAGCAAGAGTAGACTGTCCAGACCTGTTCCGGGGAAGATATGGGAAAAGGCGTGCCGGAAGGCGCCTGCTCCCAAGACCTTCGATGAGGCTGTCCTCATGGCAGGGAAACAGCCTGCAAGGTCAGTCATGGCGGAGATGGGTTCTCCTGCATTCCATGACTACAGCCGGATCATTCCGGCAAACTACGTGGATGACAGTTATCCCTGGGGCGAGCCGGGATACCATTATGCCGATATCTGGTACAACCGCTCTTCCAGCATAGATGGGGAAGAGCTTACGCAGAATAGGGACATTACGGCGATGGAATTGCGAAAAGCAGAGGAAAAGCCGAAAAAAGTGCAGAGAATTGAGGAAAAGCCTCATGTTGCTGTTGTAAAACATCCGGATTCCATCTGGGACGACCAGGGAAGAAGGACGCTTTTCTAGGAAAGGAAAAACAAAGAATGGAAGAACAGAAAGAGAAGAAAGCTAAGAAGGCAGGTCAGTGTGCAGGAAACAACAGAGAGCTTTTTAAGGGGCTCTACTACATCCAGGCACGGAACACCAAAACCGGCGAGCTTACCGGATGGTGTACCAGAATACAGCTTATGAAGGCACTCGGAGGCAACTATTCCGATATGGACAGCCTGTCCAACAAGATATGCAGTGCCTACTGCAAGGGATATAAGACGATGCGGTTCCACGAAAAGACATATGCTCTTTCGTTCAAGGCAGATCCTGAACAGCAGGGAAAGTAGTACAATATCGTAGATACATATCGGAGGCATATCATGGGAAAGGCTTTAGCTAGGTTCCTGTCCGCTTTGGCGGTTCTGGGAATGCAGGGCTGTAGATCAGGAGGTCAGGGTACGGAAGGCACCAGCGCAGGCGGAGCAGTTACGGTGGAGGAGAAGCTCCCTATGGCGAAGCAGTCCGCAGGGCCGTTCTGGTCCGAGCGTGTCGTGCAGAACGAGTACACAGGTGCAATGGAGAAGCATGCCGTCTACGACAGCTTCTCGGACGGGGACCTGAAGTGCCGTCTCAGCTGTGCAGAGGTCACATGGCACGGGGACAACGGGAAGGAGACCAAGGCTGTCGTTGCAGGCTATCAGGAGTACGATGACCGGAACAACGGTATCACGTTCGAGTTCAAGGGCATCAAGCCCTTCTCGATTGGAGGGGACTCGCCTATGTTCAGCTACAGAGTGGAGAGATTCGTGCTGATGGCAGCATACGACTTCAGTTACTGGTGCTATTCCACCAGTGACGGAGACACTACTTGGTACTACTTCGATGGAGCCATCAACGACAGCAGTGTTCCTGGAGCGGAGAACAAGCAGACCGGCGACCAGTTCTACTACAGCTACGTCTCATAGCGGTTCTTCTTGATTCGGGCTTCCAGCAATGGTAAACTATCCATGCTGGACGAGTGGCGGAAGCCGTGTCCGGCACGTATTGTAAAACGGAGAGGGGCGGGCAACTGCCTCTTTTCTAGTGGCTTTGTTAGCTGTATAATGTAACCGCCTCCGAGCAACGAGAAGGCAGAAAACATTTTTATTCCTTTCCGATGGAGGGCCTGAAAAGCCCTCTTTTCCTTTGCACAGAAACTCAAAACTCTTTCCTTTGGCATAGTACGCCGTAAGGCGCTATCCTAGCCTTAGGAGGACGGAAAATGAAGTTCGTAGCAGATTATTGCGTGATGCGCCTTCCCGGACCGCAGGAAGGCAGAATAAAGACCGTGGAGTTCGAGAGCGAGAACCATCTCGGAACGCCTAAGAACCGCAAGGACGCATGGGACAGCGCCAGGAAGCAGGAAGGCGAGCTCCTTGACGGGTGGTACATCCGGATCGGACAGGTGAGAGCGAAATGAACTTCCCAGCGCAGTTCGAGCAGTTCATGGCCGACTACTCATGGCTGAAGGACAGGCTTCTCTACGGAGCCTGCGCCGTTGTCATCCTTTGGGGAACGTTCCGTTTCCTGGGCTTGCTCTTCCACCGGAAGAAGTAGTACAATCTTCCTGCCGGTGGTTTTATTGATCCCCATCGGCGAATCCTTTACTGCAGGTGTCCTGTTCTGTTCCTGCAGGGCTTCCCCCGACCTTTCAAGGGGAGGCCATTTTTTGTGGGAAAAGATACCCCCTCTCTGGAAAATCCGATTCCGGAAAGGTAGGGTAGGGGTACATATTTTATCCGAATGGAATAAGTGAAACCGCTCTTAAAATAAGATTCATGAAAGTGCTTGGAATTCATGAATCATATCGGCGGTTGCGTGAGGTTCAATGTAATCCGCTGACATGCTGAGGAACATTGCGATAAAAGGAGCTTAAAAATCGCTTATTGGCGCATACGGTGCGCCGGCTATTGCGCCGGCTTTATCATGCGCCGGCTATCCATCCGCCGGCTTTGCCGGCTATTGCGCCGGCTGTCTTGTTTGCCTTATCCGGGCCCTTTCTCTAAGGACTTAAAAACGCCTTATAGGGCTTTTCTTTTGCAACGGCTGTATAGTCTTACATATCGCCTTAAATATAGGCCTATAAGGCAACTTTTGCGCCTTGCTTGTGCTAAATTATAGGTGCCTAAATTATAGGTGCCTAAAATTAGGCACTTAAAAGCCTAATAGTAATATAGCCACGGCAAAAAAGCGAAATTTTGGAATTTCGAAAAAATCTAAAATATTGTTTTATCTATCCAACGACGGCGCCGGCTGTCGTTGGTGGATCTCTGTTTCTTGTTTTGTTCATGTTTTTTGAAAAATAAAAGCCGGCTTTTGCCGGCTTAAGCTACCTTATTTTTTCAAAATCCGTAAAACGACTTGATATAACATTCTATTCATATTGAGGCCCCTATTTAATGCTTTTCAAAAGTGATGTTTTCTATATTTTTATTCCAACACATAAGGCAACGCCGGCAACCTACCTTTGATCCCGGGCAAACATTAGGGCCTTTTCCGGGGTTTTTCTTGCAATCCGTAGTCAAAAAGTCGTTTTGTTTTTCGAACTCTGAAAAGTTAGAAAATGAAAAATTAGAAAGGCGCAATACTACATTGGCCGGAAGTTGATAGCGATTTTTTACGCATGCTTTGACAAAATCCGCCTTTTTTGTCCTTATCAAAAATTTAATTTTAGGGTGCTTTTTGGATATCTCTAGAAAGTCTTTAACATTTTGTGCACTTACAAAGTCCCCACCATCAAAATAGCGGAAATAAGGGAAAAATAACTCATTCAAGGTAAGATAGGCATCTAATTCTTTCAAAAATTGCTTTTTGTTAAAGAAATAATAGGCTGTATTTTCTACCTCTGTTTTTAGCTTGTTGACGGTTAGAAAAGTCCCTTTAGTAGCATAGCAAGCACCAAGGCAAGGCATACCCGGACACGTCAAGAATGGATTAAATGCAAAAGTAGGTATACCGTCCATTTTGCGGTTATCGTCTGAAAAGTGAATTCTAAAGGGGTATTTTTCCATTTTCGAAATATCGAAAAAATAACGTTGTGAGAAGTTTCTAGCGGTTTCCGTGGTTAGCCACGCTTTGGCCCGGTTTTTGTTACCTAAAAGGCCGGCAACATGTGGGAACGTTGCCGGATCAATAAATTTTTTCGTGTTGTTCTGTTTGGCTTTCATGGTTATTTAATCCTTTCTATTTCATCCGCTAAGATACAAAAGGTGCGATTGCACCGGTAAACAGAGATCCAACCGGACAATTTAGCAACGGGGCAATTGTGACAATCGTACCCTGAAAGGTAAAAGACACCTTTCAAGCTAATATCAAATTCCGTGTAGCGATGCGGGATATCTTCCCATGTAAAGGCATCAGCCTTTAGGAGTCTCACATGCATATCACCATCACCACAAATTGAATGAAAAGAAATCATGTTTCCATCTTGTGAGAATAAGGCTATACGTGATGCATCGGCTATGGTGTCAATCGTTGCTACCGTGTGAATCTTTTTTTCTCTTCTCTCTTCTTCTTCTTTCTCTCTTGCTTTCCTTTCCTTTTCAAGAACAATGTGCCGCCTTTGTACTAGATAGGCCTTTCCGGCTTTGGTGCGTGCATCAAGTCCCTTTTGCTTTAGTTCTTTCTTCTCTTCTTTCGTCCTCTTTTCGTATAACATGGTTATTGATTTTTGGCCGTTGGAACTTCCAACGGCGCCGGCCGTCCTTTCTTTCGGCCGGCTACATAATACACCCTATTTTTAGCTTTCCCGCCTTTGCCCTTTTCAAAGTCCGGAAACCTTTATAACTTGTTGACAAGTTGGCACTTGAAAAAAGGAAAAAATACCTATGCATTGCAAGCATTGTGAAAACGTTTTCACGGCATGGGCAGAAGGGGGGCGGGGGTACCCCCCTTTGAGGGCGGTGGCAATCGAGCGCCCCGGTAGTATCAATACACATAGTCCAAAAATTTGAGTGAAGCCCCTTTTTGCCGTTTTTTGCCCGGAAATAGGGGCTTTTCCGCTGATTTGAAGCAATAAGCCGAAATGAGCCATGAGGGGGTCTCAACTGGAAATCAAGAAATCGAATTATTTCGATAAACACGGCACTTTTTAAGAATTCTTGAAAAAATATCTTGGCGGTTTCTTGAATTCCTTGGTATAGTCACGTTGCGCAAGGGGAAAACCCTGCGCAGAATCAAGGGATGGACAGGGAAACGACAGTGGCGGAGTACCTGTCTTATCTTACTGAAAAGGAGCACACGAAAATTGCCATCTGCACATGGTCCGAAGGTAGAGAAGTTCTACAAAAGTTATGCATGGAAGAAGTTCCGTGAACAAATGATTCTATACAAAAAGGGCATATGCGAGCTGTGTGGCAAGAGAGGGTTCCTGCTCCATCATAAGATACCCTTGAACGAGTCCAATGTTGATGATCCAGACATTGCCCTCAATCCTGACAACATGAGGCTGTTGTGCCGTGACTGCCACAACAAGTTGCACAACGAAATGGAGTCCGGAATGAAGGACAAGCCGACATGGACAACGTTCCGGGAAAACGGCGATGTCATCATCAAGGACAAACCGAAGTAGCTAATTAAATCCAGGGGAGGAGACTCCCAGGGGATAAGCAGGATTTCCGCATTGTTCCTGTGGTTCCATCTTCCAACGTGTGATTTCGAAAGTTCGATAATTGGATTTTGCTCTATTGGCACATTAACCTTAGGCCCGTGCCAATGAATTAGATGTTACTCCTTCTAATGAAAATATAACCTCTGATTACTAGATTAAGTACTAAACAATGCGGTTTATTAAAAAATGAGGCGCCAATGGAAACTGATAAGACAGATAACTGCGCACCCAATGGATGGGGCGGAAAGCGTGCCGGTGCGGGGCGCAAGCCTAAGACCCTGAGAAAGGAATCGGACACCGTTCCGGAACCACGCAAGGGACTGCACAGGTTCGTTGTGAGAACCGACAAGAGAGGCCGTAACGGAAGCATGGACGTTAACAGCCTCGAACCTACCATAAAGCAGAAAGAGGAATACAAGCGGAGGATCAGACAAGGAATCGAGGGAAGGTTCAAATGCGGAAACTATATCCGCTGTCCTAATGACCTCGACCGTGAGGCACGGGATGAATGGAATGCCCTCATGGCTACCTATGCCTCGATGGACGGAGAATTCCTGTCAACGCTTGATACCTCGATGCTACGGCTTTTCTGTGAGTCGTACAGCCGTTATACGATTGCCACCCGGAAATGGGTAAAGGATTTCAATTGCAAGGTTGTCGGCGATGACAAGGACGAGCAGGCGATCCTCGACCGCCTTTTCAAGCTCATCGATACAGAGGTAACCAACAGGCAGAAGCTTGCACCTGAGCTCGGACTTACGCCTGCAGGAAGAGCGAAGGCAGGGCAGTTGCTTGCAAAGGCACTGGTGAAGAAGGACAAACAAGGCGTTGACAATGCAATGGACTTCCTTAACAGCCTCGGAGAATAGAAATGGACGCATTAGAGAACTATATCAAGGACATTGAACGCAATCCGGACAACTACTGCGACAAGATCAAGAGAGCCTACCTAGGAAGGATAAAGCCCATCGTGCAGGGAAAAGACCCTGACTTCTATTACGACCCTGCACCAGGAACGAAGTTCATCCGCTTCTGCCAAGGCGATATCGTTGACCAGGCGGACTTGGACGCACGGCTTGCCGATTGTCCCGGAAAAAGACCGTTGGACAAGCTGATGTACTATCAGAGGTACAACAGCGATTTCTTTACGGGCATGCTCAAGCTGGACAAGGACCAATGGGCAGGAAGGCCGATGATACTTGCTCCGTACCAGAAGGCGTATGTGCTGACCAAGTACGGAATCAAATGGCGCAAGGGGCATGGGCCGAGCCCTGAGAAGGACAACCAACGCCGTTTCGAGGAAACCTTCCTGGTTGTCGGCCGTAAGAACGGCAAGACCACGCTTGAACAGGCGGAGGCAATCTACGGAAGGCTGATGGAACCGGGCGCAGAGGTCTATGTGACCGCCACAACGTTCCAGATTGCACGGCGCACATGGGATGGCGCTCTGAGCATGATTCAGGCTTCCCCTGTGCTCTCCAAGGTGTTCAAGAAGCGGTTGAATCCGAGACCGGAAATCTATTATCAGGGAAAGGGCGGACAGAGCCACTTCTACTGCCTTTCCTCTGCCCATAAGCGTATGGACGGTCTCAACCCGTCAAGGGCCATCATCGATGAAGGACATGCCCTTCCCCGTGAAATCTATGATGTCCTCAAACAGGGAAGGTCCGCACGTGTCTCCCCTATCCTTTCCCTTATCACTACTTCAGGCTTCCTCAGAGGCGGACTCTTCGACCAGATGTACAAGGCCTCCGAGATGATACTGAACAACGAGGGAGGCGCTCTCAACTTCCTTCCGCTTGTCTATGAGCTGGACAAGGATGACGACCCAAGAGATGAAAAGAAATGGATCAAGGCGAACCCTGCATTAGGGCTTACCAAGAAAGTGCAGTTCATCCGGGATGAGATTACCCAGACGGCTGTCGACCCCAATGCATGGAACACCATCAAGACCAAGGACTTCAACAGGATTGGCGTTGACAATTCCGCATGGCTGTCCGCTTCGGATCTGGATGTAGGCACAAGCTATCCGAACGAAGAGAGCCTTGCGAAGACCAATTACACGACCGTTGTCGGAGGCTTCGATTTAGCCGTAAAACACGATACAACGGCGTTCGCAACCCTGATTCCACTGGTCCAAGAAAAGAAAATTTTATGCAAGGTAATGATATGGGTTTCGGAGGACTTCCTTGAGACCGAAACGGCATCGAGAAGCGGAGTCCCGTGGCGCTCATGGATCGACCGAGGACTGGTGCGTATCGGAGGCCAGCATTTCCTCAACAACGTTGACTTCATTCCAGATTTCGTAAGGGAAGAATACAAGAAGCACAGGTGGTCATACCAGAAAATCGGATACGATGCATGGCATGCCGATGAAGTGTGCAAAAAGTTCGTTGATATGGGCTTTTTGTCGGAAAATCAACTGCCTAACAACCAGAAGGAATTGGCATGCATGACACGTGTCGAACAGAGCTACAAAGGTCTTACCGAAGCATGCTCTTGGAGGTACGGACTGCTCAAGGCGAAGCGGTTGGATTTTATGGGAAATCCGGTTGTGAAATGGATGCTCTCGAACAGGAAAATCGTCAACGACCACAACGGCAATATGAGGCCAGACCGTATCGACTCTGGCATACCTTACAAGATAGATGGAGGCATGGCAATTCTTGACGCCTTGTCAGTTTTGTTGAAAAATAAGGACAGGCTTGCACCAGGCATTTTTGAGGGCGGTTTAAGTTCTCTTGCCGAAGAGGTGAACAGCCGGAAGGGACAAGGCAATGAGTAAATTCTTCGACATATTCCGCAGAGGAAAAAACAAGAGTACCCAGAACTCCACCATCCTTTCCGTTGGAGGTGGTCTGTCGTTCTTCACAGAGAACCAGAAGACCATCAATTCAACGTACAGGAACTGCGTGGACTGCTTCTCCCGGCATATCTCCAAGATCAAGCCGAGAGTGCTCTTGAACGGTGAGGAAAGCGACCGCCGGGCACAGAGGAACTATATTATCGGACTGCGACCGAATCCGGCGCAGACCGCTTCGGAGTTCTACAGAGTGCTTGCTTCCGACTACTGCAACGGACTAGCACTTGCACACATCGAACGGGACAATCAGTTCAACCTACAGGCTCTCATTCCGGTCAATGCTTCCAATATCTCCATCTACAGAAGCCCGAACAATGAGAGGATCGTGAAGTCGTACTCCATCGATGGCAATGAAATCTCGGACTACCTAGACAACTTCATCTGCATCATTAAGAAGAGCAATTCCGAGAACCCGCTCTTGGTAACGGACCATTCCCTTGACCAGATCCTCAATGCAGTCAACGCTTCCAACGAATCGTTCGCAAAAGCAGCAATCAAGTCCCATCTCATCAAGTACATCTGTACGACTACGAATCCTACAGGTCCGAAACTTGTTACCAAGGACATCGAGGAACAGCTGGAGAACACAGCCTCAGGCATTATCCAGTTGCCTGCTCTGGCGAACCTACAGCCGGTGAACCAGAGCCAAGCCGTGTATGCACGGAGCGCAGAGCTTGATGACTTCCTAGCGGAAATCTATTCCTACTTCGGATTCAGCAAGACCTTTGCGAGGGGAAACTTCACCGAGGACCAGTTCCAGGCAGTGTACGAGAGTGCCCTAGAGCCGTTTATCAACGACTTAGCGCAGGAGATGACCTATAAGCTTCTTACGAGAAAGGAAATCGGCTTCGGCAACCGTGTCGAGATCATGTCGGACCCGTTGCAGACAGCTTCGAGGAACACCCGTATCAAGCTTGCAAGTACTCTCCAGTCCTGTGCGACCTACCGACCTAACGATATCAGGAGACTGCTCTACCAGGAGCCGATTGAGGGCGGTGACAAGGCAGTGCAGAACCTGACCTTCGTTAACAAGGACAAGGCCGACCAGGCGGACAATGCCGGAACGGATGACAGCGAACAGCAGGAGCCTGTGGAAAAGGATCCCGCCGTTGATGATAAGGAGGAAAAAGAGAATGAGTGATACGAACAAGAGATGCACCCTGTACGGAACGCTTCAGGTGCGTGCCATGCAGGAAGGCGAAGCAGAGGACAAGGACTTCGTTGTAGTCGAGGGCAAGGCAACCCCGTTCAACGATGAGACCCTTCTCTTCAAGGACGAGGACTTCGGAAACGTCTATGAAGCCATCGACCCGCATGCCTTCGACAGAGCGGACAGGACGGATGTCGTGTTCGACAAGAACCACGACTTCCAATGCTCAGGCGCTCTTGCCAGAACCAGAAACAAGACTCTGGAACTGGAAGTGCGTGAGGACGGACTTTATTACAAGGCAAAGCTGAACCGCAACAACCCGCAGGCAATGCAGTTGTACGAGGAAATCAAGGAAGGCCTAATGGACCGTTGTTCGTTCGCCTTCTATATCGATGACTGGGAGAACGGATACACCAGAGAGAAGAAGGAAGACGGTATCCATTGCAGAGTCAAGGCTATCAGCAAGGTAAGGGATGTAAGCGCAGTCACTTTCCCTGCTTACAGCAATACGAACGTAGGAGCTCGGTTCGCCGAGGACTTGGAGAAGTTCAAGGCAAAGCTGGAGAGCGATAAGACCGAAGAGCTACGGAAGCAGATTATTTCTAGAAGTTTCTAAAAAGGAGGTCATTACCAAAATGACACAGAAAGAATACAACGATAAGATGACCGACCTCAATGGCGAGTTTGACGCACTCAAACGTTCCGCACTTGAGGCCAAAAGTCAGGATGAGCTGAACAAGATCAGCAAACGCAGGGACGAACTCAATGTCGAGAAGGGCCGTATCTTCGGCTTACGCCAGCAGGAAATCGCCGACAGGAAGAGGGACTTCACTGCCCCTATTGCCCAGAAGACAGATAACGGAGCAGAGGAACGTGGTGCATTGCTCCGCAAAGCCAACACTCCGGTTGTCATGGGACTCAACGATATCTACAAACGTGCTGCGGTCCTCTCTACCCAGACTTTGATCCCGGCACACTCCTCCAACGTCATCAGCGAAGCTCCGTTCATCACGGTCAGCCGTTTATACGAGAATCTCAACTTCAGGAACCTCAATGGCGGAGAATCCTTCACATTCCCGTTCCTCAAGGGATATGCCAATGCCGATGCTACTTCGGAAGGCACAGACTACCATGAGTCCGAACCGGTCTTCGGCTATCAGAAGATCGGCAAGGAGAAGATCACCGTCTACTGCGAGCTCTCCGAGGAAGTCCTTAAGCTTCCGAATGCAGACTATGAGGCAATGGTAAGGAAGGAAGTCACCCGTGCCTTACAGCGTGCCATTGTCAAACGTGTCATCAACGGCGATACCGATGGCTTCATCGGTGTGCTTGATGCCACCAAAGGCAAGGCAGTCATTCCTACCGAGACCGACCTTACCATCGACGCCCTTGACAACAAAACGCTCCGCAACATCGTTCTCTCCTATGGTTCTTCCGAGGATACCGAAGGACTGGAAACCCTTGTTCTCAACAAGACCGACCTCCGTACCCTTGGCTTAGTCGAAAAGAACGACAAGTCCTTCGTCTATGCCCTTGATACCAAGAACCATACCATCGACCTCACCCCGTTCATCATTTCCTCCGACATCCCGCTGTTCTCTGCCGGAGGATACTTCGGTTTCTACGGCAACCTCAAGAACTACACCATCCCTGTCTACAGCGGTGTCGAAATCAGGCGTTCTACAGACTATAAGTTCAAGCAGGGCAGGATTGCCATCAAGGCTTCTGTCTTCTGCGGAGGCGCACCGACCACCTATTGCGGTTTAAGGCGTCTCAAGAAATCCGCTTAGTTTAGTTTCGAAAGGCGCACCCCGTACCATACAGCGGGGTGTGCCATATAAGTCACAGGAGGCTGAAAGATGAAACCTATTATCACTGAAAAGGAACTGGCTCACGAGCTTAACCTTGATGATGACTATTGCAACAGCGAGGACAACATTGCTTCGCTCCATCGGCTTCTTCTTTCGGCTTCCTCTTTTATTAAAAACGCAACGGGGCATGATTTCTCGGAGGATGCCGAAATCGAGCCCCTGGCTGTCGATGTCTGCATAATGTTCTGCAAACAGCGCTGGTATGCCGATTCCAGCTTCTCGGCGGACTATGATTACCATATCGGAATCAGCGCCGACCTATACACGCTGTCTCTCATGGCAAAAGGGAGGAAACAGAAATGATAGCATACAAGTATCCTAACAAGGACAAGCGGATAGACCTGTATTCGATGGTTATCCACCGTGACAGCAACAACAACAAAGTCTATGTGAAGAAGCACTTCCTTCCAAGAGGAAGGCTTATGAAGGCCTATATAGTCGATATGGTTGCCGAGTCCAACGAAAGCTATATCCCGGTGCCTGTCAACCGGACCTCGTTCAATGTCAACTGGCGGAGAAATGTCGATATCGGAATGTATATCGACTACTACGGAAAGACCTATAAGATAATCGGCAAGGACGAGCTTGACTACCGGCACACCGAAAGGCGCTTGGTAGGGGAGACCGTTCCGGCACCGCATTACGATGAGGAAAGGTGGGGAACCCTATGACACTTGCGAAGGCAACCAAGAGGGCAACCATCGAAGGGAAGAAGATAAGGGAAAGAGCAGGCTTCAAGGACGGAGTAAACCAGGACTATCTTGAAAGCGAAGGCATCGAGACCGGAAACCTTCCATGCTACTACTATTCAAGAAGCGACACCAACAGGAAGGACGGAAGCACCATCCTGGCATTATGGTCAATAATCCAGATAACATCCGATGGAAAAGCAGACAACCATGTGGCAGGCCGTTATATCGAGCTTATGGTCAGTATCTACACGGATCAGGACAGGACATCCGGTATCGTGCAGGAAGCACTGGAGAAGATGGAGACATCAGCGGAAAGCTTCGGATACGAAGCGGAGCTGAATACAGCAGATTCGTTCGATTTGGTAAGAAGACAGACAATCATTACGTACAGACTCAAGAAGACTGTCATGGAATAAAGGAGGACAGAATATGTTCGCAAGAGTACGTTTCTTCAAGATTACAGGGTATAACGCCTCTACAGGCGCACCCACGCTTGACACCACGGCTATCAAGCTGTACACACCGGGAGCAGGAGAACCGGAAGTCAACAACCGCTCTATTTCGTTGGAGATTGACTCCTCTTCTGCCGATCTGGAAGCCGACAACCGCAAAGTGACCAATGAGGTAGTCAAGGGAGCCAATATCACCCTATCCGCTTACGGCGTTGATGAGACCGCATTATCCGCTCTGACCGAGTTCACCAAGGACGATGACGGAATCAACAGGACCGTCAACACAGACAACAAGAAGCATTTTGTGCTTGTCTTCAACGGAAAGAAGAGCAACGGAGCCGAGTATACCTGCTATCTGGCAGATACCACCATCAAGCCCGTTCTTCCCTCTTCCGAGCAGGACGGGGATTCCGCCACTGAGAGGAGCATTACCGGATATGCCTCCGCCATTACCATCAACGGACATTCCACATTAGGACGTAGGTGCTTCAAGAACGAGGCCGGATTCCTTGCACAGAACGTTGAGCCTACGGCAACTGCAGTGCAGGCTCTTCTTGCCAAATAATGCATACTAAGAACTTCAAAGGATATACCCTTACCAACTCCATCCTCTTCTATTCCAAGTACTTCCCTATGGTCCATGGGACCGACCTTACCACGGCATTCGACAATGCCAATAAGAAAGGCGGAGCGGACATGGAACTCGCCATCGATATCTTCACGGCCATGGCGATTGCAGGAACCAAGGAACTGCGTGACAGAGTGGAAGAGGAAGGCGCTGAGAAGGTGAAGACCGATATCCGGGCAGGGATCGGCTTCGATGACTTCGTTGACATTACCAAGGCGGTTACCGAGGTATTAGGCGAAAAAAAATAACAGGCGGTACGGGACAGGCAGGGCGTTCCAGATTCGAACTGCGGTTCAGTATCGTCAGCACCGTCTCCGAGCTTCGGCTTCCTGACTGGGTCTGGACAAGCTGGGACTTGGATGACCTGATGGGCTATGTCAAGGCACGGCAGGCCATGCTGTCGCCGAAGAAGGCAAAGCAGTTCAATGACGGAAATCTGGACAAGCTGTTGAGATAGGGGGCACTCATGGGAGCATACGAGAACGCATGGAAATATCTTGACCGCCTGCCGAAGGAGCTTATGGATTCGGCACGCTCTGCGGTCAAGGGAGTCACTTGGGAGAAGGCACAGAAGGTCTATTCCGCCATGCGCTCCGCTACCCCTGTCATCAAGCGCAAATGGCAACCGACTGCGGACCATGGCAAATGGCCGAAGTGCGATTTGAAGAACGCATTGAAGATCGTAGAGGTGTCGCCTGGAACGAGAAGCCGTTCCGGTGCCGAGGTAATCGGCTACAAGGTCATCTATGACGACTACTACTATTACACGCCTTCCAAGAAGTCGGCACAGGGAAAGGCACAGCAGAGAAAGGTAGCCTACCAGCTGATCGCCAACTCGCTCAATTCAGGATTCATCATTGCCAGCGACATCCCTAACTGGACCGGAAAGTACGTTGCCTCTTCCATGGGGTACAGGAACAAATGCCTCAAGTACCTTATCAACATGGATGAAGAAATAAGCAGACGCTTCCAGAAGGAATGCGCCAAGAGAGGCTACAAGCTCTAAGGAGGAACCATGGCAGAATCAACAAGCCCGGGTACAAGCATTACCCGTTCTCTGAAGACAATCACCACCGAAATCAAGGACAGGAGCCGTGAAATCAATTCCACGAAGTCTTCTGCGGACGCACTCAGAGAGGCGCTCAAGGTTTCGCCTGGCAATCTGACCCTTACCCGCAACTACTATTCCGCCATCAGCAAGCAGAGGCAGGAGACGGAGAAGAAGATATCCCTTATCAACGAAGCAAGGGACAAGATCCGTTCCAAGAACCAAGGAAGCAATGACTACCTCGGCTCTTCGGAGTGGAAGAAGCTCAACAACGAGCTTACCAAGGCAAAGGCGAATCTGAGGACACTCAAGGCACAGGATCCGATGGGACAGATCCTCAACTTGAAGAACCTTCAGGACTATTTCGGCGAGTTCATGTCGAGACTGAAGCAGGTTTTCGGATACAGGAAACAGGCTATCACCTCGTTTGCCGAAAGCTCCGAGGCAATCTATGCTTCAGCCAAGAAATACAGCCAGTCTGCGGAATCGTTCCAGCTTCTTGCAAACGCCTATGAGAGAGTCACAGGGGATGCCAATGCGTATACCTCCGTAATGGATTCCACGATTGCGTTGCAGGGCCGTATCTCGACAGGAAACCAGAAGGTGATCACCGACCTTTCCCACTTAGGGCTTACGCTCAGCGAACTGCGTGGAAAGGGAACGGATGAGGTTCTTTCCATCATCACCGAGAGAAGGCGTGAGCTGGGAGAGACCGCTGATGTCTCTTCCATAGCCGTTGCGCTCTTCGGAACCAATGCAGGTACCTATGTCACCGAAATGGCGAAGACTTCTACCGAAGCCGTTTCCCAGATGAACCAGGAACTGCAGAAGTCAGGAAGGCTTACGAATGAACAGGTTGCAAACGGAAAGAAGACAGCTGACTCCATTGCCTTGCTTAAGAAGCAGTTGCAGAGCCTTGTCGCCGTTATGGGGGAATCCCTGTCACCTTTGGTGGATTCCCTTGCCAACAGGCTCAAGGGCTTAACGCCTATCATCAAGCTTGTTGCAGGTGCCTTGAATGCCATCGGCCCTGCCGGCACGGTTGCCATCACTATCTTCTTATCTATGAGGTCTCTGTTGCCTAAGCTTATTGCCCAGATGATTGCCCTCAATGTCTCTACAGGACAATGGGGAAAGGCAATCGGAACCCTTGCTGTCGTTGGTGCCTCCCTAGGCGCATTCGGCGGTATCGGCGTTGGTCTGGCACAGCTCGGAGGGAAGCTGACCTCCATGAATTCCTATTCCAATGAACTGGCTTCCGGAGTCTCATCGAGCTACAGCTACAATACCACCACGAGCAACAACAGCACGAAGACGTATATAGACAACAGCGTCAACAACTACAACATTTCCAAGGAAGTCGATGCCGATGCGGTCATCGAGGAGATCACCAACAAGAAGAGAACGATCGGAGGGTAAAGCATGAAATTCGCAAACTGGGATTCTATTATCGACTCGTTCCGTTTCGAGGTACTGACAGCGGACACGAGAGAAAAAGTGAAAGGCAGTGACGGACAGGCGGTTGCACCTGTCTATGATTTCGTGCAGAACGTTTCCGGGCTCGGATTCAAGCAGACTCTTGATGTTGTCGAGGGCGATACCATCGACTATCTTGTAAACCAGAAAGTACAGAAGAACGAAGTCTCCTTCGAAGTCGTGTTCAAAGGAGCGGATGCTTATGAAAAACTTTACCGCTTCAATGCCTTCTTCGGAAGATATGCCGACCATGATAGATATATAACAAGATTTTCCTATATTCCATCCGATAAGCTCAACGTGCAGGATGATTCAGGACTTGACCAGGAAACCATCGACAAGAGGAACGAAAGCGACAAGAGCAATTACTTCCGCCGTTACATCGACTTCGTTATGACAGCAGGAGAGCCCTCACAGCGCTCAGGACAGGTTGTCATGGAGAAGATTACCCTCCGTCCCCTTTCTCCTTGGTATGAGGAGGTTTTCAGCACTTTCTCGAGGTCTGGGGAGAAGAACACAGGAAAGATCTACCCTTACGGCTACCCTTACCGCTATGGAGGCGGTGCCTATGACAGCGGAAACTATATCAACAATGATTACCTCAAGGATATTCCGCTGAAGATCACCCTCCAAGGGCCGACAAGCGATTCCCCCTATGTTTCCCTTCATTCTGTCTCCGATGACGGACAGGCAACGGAAGAATATGCGAAGGTGAGGTTTCCGAACCAAGGAGCCCTTACCGCAGGGCAGACAATCGTTATCGATGCCTTCACGAACCGGGTATACAGGGTAACCAAGAAGACAATGTCGAACGGCAATATCCGTGAAATCATGACCGACATGTACTATGCCACAAGCAAGGCACATGAGTCTTTCCTGTTCGCAAAACAGGGGAAGACAAAGGTAAGCTCCAATATCAACGGCGGAACCGTCACGGTCGAGTCCGTCCGCTACGTTTTCTAGAGGTGGGATATGGCTTACCTCGTTCTGTTCGATTCCGCATTCCATCCGCTGGGTTCTCCAAGCTCAGGCGATGTTTCATCCGTCCATGTCTGCAAGAGCTGGAGCCTGAAGCGCAAGGCTTATGAGTTCGATGAGTTCACGGCAGTCTGCAAAGGATACAAGGACTCCCGCAACGCCGTGTACGCAGGTCTTTTCGAGAATGACGGGACACTTATATACAGGTGCCTCTCAGGCATTCCTACAACGAAGGACGGGCTTACAACGGTCAACGGGATCGATGTCCGCCAGATATTCAACCAGGAAATACCTGTCGACTATACGAAAGCAGTAGACAAGGGCGGAACAACAAGCGAATACACCATATACTCTCTGCTTGTTAGAGACTCATTGAAGGACCTTGCAAAGGGCGTAGCCCTTTCCGGTGTGAAATTCAAAACTGATTTTCTTGACCTTGCAGAGGACAGAATAGACAATGTAAGTAGTAGCGTAATTGCTACCACGAAGGAAATCCGCAATGTCTGGGACCAGATCCAGGCTTGCAATGCCTCTTTCTCGAAGGTGCTTCTTGCTGAATGGGCGAACGACAGAAAGAACAACAGCTATTCGCTGACATTCAAGGTATCCCCTGTCTTCAATGTCTACACCGTGCGTCTAAGCGACTTCGATGCCAAGCGGACATTGAACCAGAACATTGTCAACCATGTCTCAGTCTGGAATAGCAACCTTTCCGAAAAGATTGAGGAGTATTTCCTCCTTAAAAGACCGGAAGTCGAAGAGAAGGAGAACGATGGGCTTACGACCTATAAGTTCACTTATATAACAACAGAATTCTCCGACAAGGTCTGTTTCCCTATCCGTTCCAAGGCATTTGCCAGGAAAGAAGTGAAGGTGGCTTCCAGTTCGGACAATCCCACCGAGGAAGAGGAAAGCACCTATGGGAAGAACCTCTCCGAAGCACGTGAGGAAGCTGTCCAGGCTCTTCTGGGCTCTATCAGCAAAGACAGAGTGACAATCGACCTCAACTCGAAATACGGCAAGAGGCTGAAGGGAATCACTCTCTCCGACAGGGGACTGCTTGCAGGATATTATTCGGCTGATGGGGAAGGGGAGACGGATAAATACCTTCCAGTATCGGCTATCTATACGGATTCGAACGGAACCAACAAAGTAGAGTTCGGACGGCTGTCCGAGTACTGGTTCCTTGAATAGGAGGGCTTATATGGCTGTACGCTTGATCCAGAAGAATGGCAGTGAGGATGTAACCTCGAACGATGATGCAAGGGTAAACTTTGCACTTTTCGGCTCTTGCGTTTTCGCTGGCATCGGGAACGAGCTTTCATATAAGGCTTCGGCGGTACTCGGTGGCGGATGGACAGGAACAGTCGGCACTGGAATGGGCTGTTTCGGAGGAAGACTTATCCAGGTATCACAGCCTGAGACACTGAATATTCCCGGAGCCATCAATCCGCAAAATCTTTTTCTCGTTGTCGACCTCCGTAGCGGAAAGGAAAGAGCCTATTTCACTACGCTGATTATGCATACAACAGCAGACCAATTCATCATGGCTGACTCTGGTACGTTCTTCGAGGATGGAAATCTTTATGCTATCCAACTCTGGGGAAATGGTTCCATGCTTGTTCCTAAGCGGAAGCCGGGGGAGGCGGAATACTGCCGTAAGATTGCACAGACAGGTAAAATCGGCAACACGCTCCTCAGTGATCTGTTTACATTCGATGATGACGGAAACGTCACGGATTTACCAAAGGTCAACCATACGAAGTATGCGGATACCGCAGGTGGCATTAAAGTAGGAAGCGCTGATTTCACAATGAAGGCAGGCCTCGAGATGTCGCCTTCAGGATCACGCCTTGTTACTACCATCAAGGTAGTGGACAAAATCCACATTGCACAGACTACCGGCGGAAACAGCGCCATTGAAACGGATTCCGCTACACAGAAGTTCAGTATCAACGAGGATGTAAGGAACATGCTTGTCCGGTTCGATGACATTATCCTTGTCTCCCTTGTTTCCGGTTCCTTCTCCTCATCGATTGACGGAGCGAGCGTTGCCATAAACGGTGGTTCGTTCTACCCAAGGGCTGGGCTTGAAATGAAGATTACGAACAGCGGAAACGACAGAACTCTTCTTGTCCGCTGGAACAAAGGCGCCACTATCGAAGATCTTAGTTCTGCCACTTTGCGCTTTATCGGAACAATAAAATGAAGATGCTCACGAAGACAGGAAATGACATTACCGCTAACGAGGATGCACGCCGTTACTATATGGGAAACGGAAACGTCCATGACCTTCAGAACGGCAAACATGAAGGTGCCTTTTTCGTTGTTCCAGGAACGTATCAGAATCCTTTTGCAATTACTTTCGGAGATGACTACTCGGTTTCCGTCAATCCCGGTTCAAGGATATGCTATGGAAGACTGATCAATGTAAACGAAGCTGAACGGATAATCGATGACATTACCCTTGATTATATTGATTCGTCTGCAAAGGCATATGTTTATATCTATCTTCGGATCGACCTTGACAATCTTGGAGAAGAGAATGCCCATTTCTTCCATAAGTATATCAAGACTCTAGGAAATAAGGAGGCAAAGTATCCGGAAATCGAGTGTGATGACAACCTCTTCGAGCTTGGATTCGGAATCTATGATATTCCAATCGCCTCTTTCCTCTACAATCCCAAGGCTACCGATAAAAGCACTATGTTCGGAACGCCGACTTATTATTTCAGAGAGCCTATTGCAGGGGAAAAAGAAACAACAAACAATCTTGCATCTGATGGTTACATTGGAAGTTCGAGTGTTTCTTCTGTATTAGATGGATTGACTGATGGAAAGACCTTTGTTCCAACAAAAGCGTATAATGCCGATTTTGCCTCATCTTTCGGCGAATCGGAGAGCAGCTGCACACCTGTTGCCAACTTGCTTTGTTCCTGTACAAAAAGACTATATGGCTACAACTCAAGAGCTGATATTTCAAACTTCATCCATCCGCAGACATTGCTGTTGAGATTCCGGTATAACCAGAATATCCCATGCCACGACATTACTCCTGGAAGAGAAGACCTCAATAACTACGATGGTCCGTTCGTTTATGGCTATCTTGTATCCCCTACGAAGGAAGAAGCCGAGTCAGGGGAAATCAGTGTCTGCATAGGTGTCAAAAGGCATTGCGATGGCGGAGGATACAAAGATCCGCAGATTAGCCTTGCAACGCCTTATGAGGCTGGGTGGTTCCGTGACTACACGGGCATCCAAGACCCTAACGAGGCAGTAGACGGACTTTATTCATCTGACTTTATCTTTCCCTTTATCGAGTTCTTGATTACTCCTACTGACAGGCAAGTGGTAAGAAACAAGATCACAGTAAGATCCTATTACGGTCCAAGTCCAAGAGAATATGCTATTGAACCGCCTATGCTTTTCGACCCAAGCAAAGGCGGTGAATGGCTTGTCCAACGCATTGAACCAATCTATCAAGGGGAGGATTCACAATGAAACTCCTGGAATCTAAGAACGTACCTATCAATGTACATGACGGGGCAAAAAGGAATTCGCTCGCTTCCCTCGGAAACGATGGAATCCTGAGCGGATTCAATCTGACATGCAATGAGGAAGGCGTTGTCTATGCTACACAAGGAACGATAATGGTCCATGGTTTCCGCCTCGAAGTCTATGAACCGGCGGAAGAAATCACAGACAAGCCTAGAAGCTATCAGACGAACTATACGGGATGGAACTGGCTGATTATCAATATCTCTTATGACAGAAACAGCATGGATTCATCATTCAGCTTCTCCTGCTATCCGAACTACTTCAACAGCGAAACGGATATCGAGAACGGAAATACGGGAATCGTCAGCAAGGCAATCGCAAGATTCAAGAAGATCGGAGGGCGTGTCACGGAATTCGAACCGCTTCTTGGCTTTATTGAAGACGAGATGGCAATCAACCCCTCTAATATCGATGGATGGTTTTAAGCCACAAAAGGAGGAAACTAGATTATGGCATACAAATATCTGAACGAAGACGGTGCCAAGAGATTGGCAAATAAGGCGAAAGAATATTCAAACAAGGTAAAGGTTAAGTTCGGGAATACCACTTATTCTCAAACTAATCAGCTTATTGAAATCCCTAAGCCGACATTCAATGACATCACAGGAGAGGATCTCAATGGTTATGCGAAGACATTGAAATTCAGTTCCAGCGTAGCATGGTCTTCCAACCTTACCTATTCTGCTGTTAACCATGTTATTACGCTTCCTACTTCCGGATGGGGAATCAGTATCACAGGTTCCGCAGGCAAGGTTGCCAACAAGCTTTTTATCGGAAGCAACAAGGAATATGATGGAAGCGCCAATGTTTCAGTTTCCAAGGCAGACTTAGGCCTTGGAAACGTTGAAAACTATAGACAGACCAGCGACTACACCATTGATAGAGATGACTGGAATAATCTTTATTTCACCCATGAAGGCGCTGTGGGCCTCTACACTGCACTCGACAAAAAGATCACGAGAATCGGAGAAGACCTCTCCGGTGTTGCAAAGGGCTATGTAATCTCGACAGCAAAGACTACCCATTCCGATGGACAAATCAGTTATACCGTCCTTAACGGAAGACTGAACACGACCGAGGCCAATGTCGCAGTATCCTTCACTGAGGGAACTTATCCTGCGTTTATCCTTTCGGATGGCAAGACGGTTATTGATCCGTGGACTCTGAAAGTCGGTGATACGATTTATATCATCGAGAACGATATCCCGGACCGCTGGATCACTTCTATTACCAATTCAGCTGATAACAAGACAACGACCATCAACTTTGCCCGTCTGGAATCCGATAACAGGAATATCTATGCACATTGCGTAACCGGAAATCAGGACAAGGTAAAGTATGCCGAAAGCGCAGACAATGCAGGAAAGCTAAACAATCAACCACCATCTTATTATGCAACCGCAAGTTCAGTGACGAGTTTGCAGAGCACGGTAAATATCAACACAGACAATATTTCCAAGAATGCTTCGGCAATCTCTTCAATCAAGTCCGATTATGTAAAATACGAAAGCGCCACAAAGGATATCTACAGGCAGGGATTCGGTATCTACAGCGGTACGAAAGGTACGACAGTCTTAAACAAGAAGGGGTTCGGCATCGGCAACGACTCGTTTTCTGCCTATGACAACACTGGTTTAGGAAAGAGTGCGTATCTGAAGTCCGGCTATGTGGAAGTCAGTGAAACCGGTATGGTTGCAGGGCAGGGATCCGTTTCGAATACTATGAGAATGACTTCGACCGGTTTCCTGTTCAACAGCGTTGCCGTTTCAATGCCCGCAGTCACGCAACGGACAACTCTTCTTGTTGCCTCGGACTTCACCGCAATCAGCAATGATACGATTGATAGTTGGTTCTAGGATGGTGAATCATGGCAGACACCTATTTAAACAAGAAGGGTGCTCAGCATAGGGCAGAGAAAACAAAGGAATGGGCGGATGCCCGTTTTGTCAGATATACAACGTACAATGCCGTGGGGGTTGCAGGGAACGGAAAGAACGTTTCCGTTCTCTCCCCTCAGACTTTGTTCGTACCTGATGGCCTTATCATGGGCGGAACTGCTCTGTCCGCTGGTTTGGTCACCCGTGGCATCTGCGGTGTGACTACCCCGGACGGAAAAGGCGGTTGCACCAAAGATAACCTATACCTCAACTATGATGGGAACAACAATTATTCGAGAAAGGTCGTCCTCGGAGCTGGCAGTGCCGGCAATGAAATCGCAAACAGCTCTGGAGCCTATACCTATTCCGCTGTCCGTGGCGACCAGATGGTTTCGTATGTGACCAATTACGTTCCCGGAGCAATCAAGACATGGTTCGACAGCAATGTCCATATTCCATCTATTAAAACGCTCAACACGAACAACTCTTCCACGCTTTCTGTCTCTTCATCTGAGGCAAGGAGCGGAAGCGGAAGCATCAACCTCCATAAGGTCTCGAAGACAGGAAAGTTCAGCGACCTCAACAACAGAGGGGAAGCCTTTCTTTCATGGGGCGGACAGAACTTTTCCGGTTCATACGGTCCTATTGATTCGGCAATGATTGCCGACTTAGGCGCTAACCGCCTTGCCTTCATGCCACCTGCTGGAATCTCCGTAGAATACTCACGTGACTCCGGAACGACTTGGCAGGATTATGGAGCAACGGACGGTCAGAAGCTGGCACTCACAAGTACAGGGACTAACTTCATCATCGGAAAAGCCGATTCCTCGAATAAAGCCACTGAACGATACATGCTACGCATTTCCCTCCATACATCGGATGGAAAGGTATATACACAGCTCAATAAGTTCGCTCTCTATGTTTCGACAAACGGATCGAATGGAAGCTATTGCACTATCCGTGCAAGAACACAGAACAACTATCTGAACAAGGTAGACAAATGGGATGTGTTCGCAAACAAGCAATCCATATCAGGATGGAGCGGATGGAACATCATCAATACTTCAACGATTACCACTTATGGAAATACGGCTTCTAGCCAGTATGGGGAAATCCAGTTTATTTTCGGTTGCACTTCTGGAAGTACCTCATATGTCGGACTTCAGATTCAACGCCTGATGGGATTCGGCGGTGTCGGATGGCAGACTCCTTCCAACATGGCGAAGTATGGAACGATATACTCCTATGATTACAATCAAGGGGTTGTCTTCCCAGGTGCTTTGACCGCAAACGGAACGGTGAACGTGAGCAGTGGCGACCTTAAGCTCAGTTCAAGCGGTACTATCTGGTGCAGTCAGTTCAACGATGCCAGCGGTATCTCGCTGAGGAACAGCTGGGGAGGAGCAACGCAGATTGGTACTTCTCGGCGTGACATGCACCTATGTTCCGGCACACAGCCGGAATGGTGGATGAACGGAGCCAAGAAAGACACCATTGCCATGAAGTCCGACATTAAGACAAAGTACAAACAGCTGGATGTAACCTATACGGGTAGATCGGTTGATACGGTCAACTTCTTGGAATACAACGATGATGACTACTCTATCCACATAGGTGGAACGACACAGCGTCTTGAGCTTTCTTTGGACAAGACGACAAAAGAAATTGAAAAGGTAATCTATTAGGAGAGGAAGAACAATGGCAATCACGAATCATATCAAAGGCGCAGTAGAGAAATTCAAAGCGAAAACAGGCACTGACTTGCAAGACCATGTCCTCAATGCTACCTACCTCAACGGATTGGAAGGAACGAGCTACGTAGACCTCACAAGCGTTCAAACGATTACCGGAACCAAGACCTTCGATGTCGCATATGCCAATGTCTTTGCTACAGGCACAGGCGAAGGAAATTATTTCCAGTGTCAAAAGTTCCGAGGTGAGGGAAACGCAAGCACCTATTATCATGCCCTTGATTTCGGATATGCTGGGCATAACCAGTGGGACTTCTTTGAATATGGAGGTATTTATAACTTTTACCAGAATACAACCGCTGATGGTTCTGGAAAAGTCAACTTGTTCCAGATTTCCCCGGACGGTGTCACTTCCCATAAGCCGTTGATTGCAGAAAGCACCCTTACCGCCAAAGGAGCATTCACTTCGATCGCAAGCACCACTCTTTCCAGCGTCAAAAATGCAGGAATCTTAGGAACGGATAGCTCTGGAAAGGTATACAACAATTCAAGCGCATATGTCACCTATGACAACGCCAGCAAAGACGTTTATCTTGGTTCCCATGGAATCCATTCAGGAACAAGACCAAGCAGTGGCAGTGCTACATTGATGGGGAACGGATACTGGATTAAGCCAAGCTCTGTGGGAGTCTCTTCAGCCATAATCGGAGGCGGAGCTGAAACATCTGAAATGGCTCCTAATTATGTTTCTGTCAGCAATGGAAAAATCAAGCTTAACTCCAGCGGAATCGTAAGCGATGCAGGCACATTCACTTTCGATGGCAATCCTGGATCTGTTGCTACGAGCGCTGACCTGAGTAACTACCAGAAAAAAGGAAACTATGTCACTATCGACACGGCTCAGACTATCACAGGCAGGAAGACATTCAATTCCCCTGCGAACGTGAACGGTCAAGAAGTGGCGACAGCCATTTTCAAGACCTCCAACGGAGGACGGCTGATTATCGGAAAGGAAGGCCCGAACAGCGGAACAATGCTCCGGTTCGACCAGACCGCAGGAACGACCCGTCTTCAATTCCGTGCAAGTGCAACGCCTGGAGCAATGGTATGGACACAGCCTGAGAAGGGTGCGAAGCTTTATTTCGACCTCACAAATAGTGCAGGGGTTTCAACACGTACTACCCTTGATGCGAGAAGCGGTACGATTGCACGCACTTCTGATATCGGAAACGGAAAAATCACAATCCAGAAGAACGGAACGGAAGTCGGCAGTTTCACTACTAATCAATCTTCAGGCAAGACAATCAATATTTCGCTTGCAAAGAGCGATGTCGGACTAGGAAATGTAGATAATACGGCAGATAAGGATAAAAGTGTCAAACATGCTTCTAGTTCCGAAGATGCTACTAATGCTTTTAAATTAGTCAGCGAAGACAAAACGACAGAATATGATTATACTGATATTTTTAGCATTTACGGTCGGGTTTCAGCTCTTGAACGATACACGAAAGTCTACTATGTCGATACAAATATAACTACTTCAAATAGCCACGGAACTCCTATCAACTCAAAGTTTGAAAGTAACGCTGAAATGATTTCTTCTGATATGTCTACGCAATTTGACACTTATCCAACAAATAAATGTATTTATGCTGACCGTGTCGGAGATGTAACTCCAAACGAATTGAAAATAGGAGATATTATCGTAATTGACGGATATCTTTCACGATATGTTTCTGATAAAACGACTGTATCGACTAGCTCTAGCGGACAGGCAAGTGTTATCCGTGTCAAGTTCACTGCAATCAATAAACAATATCTGGATAGGATTAACGGCAAAGCAAATGTCGGCCACACTCATGCTATTTCAGAGATTACTAACCTACAATCAACATTGAACGGCAAGCAGGCAACCCTAGTCTCAGGAACTAACATCAAGACCATCAACGGAAATTCAATCCTTGGAAGCGGAAATCTCCAGCTTGCGATGAGTCTTGCACAAAAGTCAATAAACAACGATATAATAAACGCAACTTCGACTAAATCGTGTTATGTTGTTATCGACAATTGGCTTGTTCAATGGGGCGTATTCATTGGAGCCTATGGAGATACGACAAATTGGGAAGTAACATTTCCAAAAGCCTTCTATTGGTATCCTGCAGTTATTCTCCAGACAAAAGACACGAATACAGGTAATCAAGGTATTCCATATTCTAATGGCGCTGTTGTCACTTCAAACGATGGCGGAGCATCGTTCACTTTCCAGCTTCGGCGAAGTGAAACATGCCCAGTCTATTGGATAGCGATTGGAGGCTTACATTAATGAAAGAAGAAAAAAAAGAGGTACGATATTTCCGAATCTTGGAAGGAAACGAAATCGAAGTTATTCCGTTCTATGATGCACCGACTGAAAAAGAAGGAGATGCAGTCATCGGAATGGATTTCGAGCAATGGACAAAGATTTCATGTCATCCTACGTATTCCTATTTTGTCTATCAGGATGGAAGCATAGTCGAAAAGATACATGAGGATGAGAAAAACAAGGTCGACAAGGCAAATCAGATTGCGTCTTGCAAGAATTACCTTTCATCTACCGACTATGTAATTTCAAAGCTGAACGAACTGAAGCTTGAGGACGAAGGAGAATTCGATAAAGCCAAGGAAGAATACAAGGAAGTACTTGCCAAGCGCAAGGAAGCAAGAGAAAGGATAAACAAGCTGGGAGGATAGGATCATGGAGGAAGACACCAAACGTAGATTCAAGGAAGAGTTCGATGAAACGGTTCATGATGTAATGGTCAACTTCGGAAAGTCGGAGGAAATCGCACGGCTGATAGTCGGAACCGTTATCTGCAATACGCTTAAGAAGCTTCAGATTGACACCGATGAGCTTCTCTTCATCGAATTCTACAAGAAATACGTCCATCAGCCTAAGACACTTTCCTTCGATGATTTCACGGTCTCCCAGCTGAAGCAGATCATAGATGAGACTCCTATGAGCAACTCCGACAGACAGATAGCCTATAAGATGTTCATAGAGCGGAAGACACAGCTCGACATTGCCGATGAGGTCGGCTTCTCGGAACCACGTTCCATCGGAAACAACAAAGACCGCATAAGCAACAGGCTGAAGGTGACTGCTTCGAAGCTGTACAAGAACTAGGGTGGACATCCACCCTTTTCTTTTGCGTACTATTTGGGGTTAATTTGACATATGAATGCATTCATATACCTGTTGCATTCCTATAGAATGAAGACGGAGGAAACCAGAAATGCAGAACTTCTTCTTCAATCCGTGTACGAGCAACCCTCAGATGGCTAGGGACAAGGTAGCTTCGTTCGAGGAGGCAAAACGGTACCAGGTATACCCCGGATCGGTTGTCTACCTTCTTGACTCGGAGGAGCCGTATATTTACAGGAAGACCGCCGATCAGAACGGCGCCTGTTCCATCAGAGCATTCTCATTGGATGAAGTAGACACATCCACGCTCGGCAACGGAAAATACATAACGAGAGATGATTTCGATTCTTTCAAGAAGGAACTTCTGGATTCCATAAAGAACAGGAGAGGAAACGACAATGGCAAATCCTTTGCTCAGCAGAAACACAGGGAAGACTAATCAGAACACGATCAAGCAGAGGGCCGAGAACCTTAAGCGTTCAGGCACTCCCGATGAGCTGAAGAACAACCCAGCCATCCAGTCGGTCTTGGCAATGTTCGGAGGAGACCCCAAAAGAGCGTTCTATGCCTTATGCAAACAGAAAGGCATTGACCCGGAGTCTATCCTCTCCCAGCTTAGAAACTAGAAGCAGTGCACGGCTTTTAGACAATAGGAGGACTTAAGATGTCTGATAGGACACCCGCCGACATTTCGGCACTTACGAACAACAGCAGAGACGGAACTTACTTCGGCAACGGAGGCATGTGGATCTTCGCCTTGCTCATCCTGCTCAGGATCGGCAACGGAGGATGGTTCGGAAACCGTCCACAGCCTAACGGTGCAACGCAGAGCGATGTAGTCTATACCAGCGCCTTCAATCAGTTGCAGAACGAGAATACGGCCATCCGTAGCGATATCCAGCGCACGGCATACGAGAACAGGGGAGTCACGAAGGACAGGGCATACAACAACCTTTCCGAATTGCGTGACATCCAGGCTGGAATTGCTTCCGGATTCGCACAACAGCAGAAGTGTTGCTGTGATACGCTCCGTGCCATCGATGGAGTGAACTACAACGGCGCTCTCAATACCAATTCCATCCAGCGGACTATCGCCGAAGAGGCACAGAAGACACGTGACAGGATCAACGGAAACCGCAGGGCCGAAAGGCAGTCCGAGATCCAGTCCCTGAAGCTACAGCAGGCAAGGTGCGGAGTCGTCCGCTATCCTACCGCTACCACCTTCAACGGAGGCTATCCTCCGTTCTGTCACAATACGACCATCCCCACCACCGGAAGCTAAGGACTGAAGCTGTCCATAGGGAGGCACGCAGAAGCGTGCCTTTTCAAATTAAAATCTGTTTTTCTTCTAACTTCACTTCAAGGTGATACATAATAGAATTGACCTTGATTCTTCCGGAAGAATCTCTGAAAGGAGAGACCATATATATGGACAGCTTTTTAAGTTTTCTGAAGACCTATGGCTTCTATGGATTGCTTGTCGCTGTCATTGCTTTCGCAGGCACTGCATTGGTCAAGATTCCGATCAAGAAATGGGCAGAGAAGTACGCCACTAAGAACGGACTGGACAAGTCCGTCATCACTAAGTGGATCAGTATGATTCCTCTTGTCATCTGCTTTATCGGCTCGATGCTTGTCGAATGGGGCAATGAGGGCTGGGGCAATGCCATCACGTTGCCAACGTTCAACTGGACCCACACCTGTGTGTTCGCCATCGCATGCTGGACTGCCTCTGTTGCTTCCTTCAACATCATCGGTGACTTTCGCAACGCAAGTGTTACCAAGGAAATAAAGAAGAACGCTAACAGCAAGATTGCCGAGGTTGCCAAAGCCCAGCAGATTATCGCCAATTCCGCTATCACGGAAAAGGACTTAGCCAAGCAGGCACAGAAAGAGGCAGAAGCCAAGGCGAAAGCCGAAGAGCAGAAAGCCAGACTGCTTGCGAAGGCTGAGGCAGAGCAGAAGGCACGTGACGAGAAGATTGCCAAGCTCAATGCCCAGATCGAGGCACTGAAGGGCAAGGAAACCGTCTCAGCAACCGCTCAGGCTACAAGTAATTCTTTCTTTAATAAATAGCCTAAAAAAGGGCACTTCCACTGGGTGCCTCTTTTTTTTGCAAAAATTTTGCCACACAATTACCACACAAGGAATTATAAAAATCGCAAAAATCGAAAAAAATAGTTGCATTTAGTGGAATGCACGCTTACAATAGTCTCAGTTGCGGAAATGCAACAAAGGAGAAAATAAAATGACAGAACAGAACATTGGAAGGAAAACACTTGACGTCTTAGATGAGGAAGGAAACATTATCGGAGAGGAGACAGCCGTTGATTCCACAGAGGAAAACAATTCAAAGAAAGTCGCAGACGCCTTAAACGGAGAAGGAAGCACAAGCATTATCCTCAACGGATTGAATCAGCTCTGCGCTATCAGGTTTGAGGCTGGTAAAGATTACAAGATCGAGTATCTTGACAAAGTCGAGAGCATTCTCGATAGAGCTTTGCGCAATGCTCTCCTAGACGGCAGGTATAAAAATAAGCGTCCTGAATATGGAGATAGGGAGTTAGATGCTAGGGCTGAATTAGTCGACTTCCTGGAAGACGCCGGCTACTTCCTGGAAGACAACAACTAAACAAGGGGAAAACAAAATGACAGAACAGAAAAAAGAAGAGCTGAGACAGTCGATTATGAAATACGCAAACTATTGTGCCTACGTTGCCGAGGATCGCAAAGGAGGGTTCACAGCCCTCCTCAAGGAAGACAGGAAGAGGCAGGAAGAATGCCGTGACTCGCTGTTTACCAGGATTGAAAGCCTATAGAAAGGAAGGCTTGAGAAAATGAAAAAGTATATTGTTCAGAGTTATGTCAACAACGATGCAAGCGACTATTGGGAGTTCGAAAATTTGGAAGAAGCAAAACAGGACTTTGCCGAAAGAGTAAGCAGAATTCCATCGGAGATGAAAAGCGAGAACCGCCAGAGCGTTGTCAAGTTCGATGATGACGACTCCTGGGGATATGAACTTTATATCGAAGATGACGAAAACGAAGTATATGAAACGCTTGACTCTGCTTGCATGAGTTGGAAAGAAGCCAAAGAGGCAAAGTAAATAATGAAATGCTTTATAACAACAAAGGGGAATCTCGGAAACACCGAGGTTTCCTTCGAATCCGAAGGAGAGATGGGATCTGACAAACTCAGAAGAGATGCTCTGGAAGCTGTTCGGAAACACTTCCATGGCGCATTGCTTCCTGAGGAAAGGACGGAGGAGGCTGAAACAGCCTATTGGCGTAACTACTACGGATATAGGCTGGATTCATACATTCACAAAGCCTAGAAAAAGGAGGGGCTATATGGAAACAGAATTCAATCTGGATGAATGGAAGTCGATGCTATCGCATTTCGGTTACAACGCCGAAAGACTAGCACACAGAAGGGGAATGGACCGAGCCACCAGGTATCGGCACATCAAGGACCCTTCAAAATTCTCTTATTCCGAAATCCTGGAACTAGTCAAGATTTTTGGAAAGAAGAGAGTTATGGCAGTTTTTTTTGGATGTCAGTCGCATAAAGCGACTAATAGCAATGAAACGAAACACTGAGAATCCGAAGGAGGGTGGCTGGAATGAAGGAAATCGTAATCGACAATAGAATCTATCTTGCATTCGACAAAACGATAGACATGGGCTCTGCACGGATCAAGTACTGCGGAACATCGCTCGGAAGTGACCTCTTTGCCGACACCTTGGGGAATATCTACAGATGCAACGAAGGCGAAACAGGAAACCTCAGGAAGATGGCAAAAGCACAGCACAACGGAACCTCCTATATCTATCTCTCTGGGAAACGCATATCGGTGGCATCTCTGGTAGCAAAAGCGTTCTTCGGAAAGAAAGCCGAAGACACACAGCTGATCCACCTGAACGGACACAGCGAAGACAACCGTATTTCGAACATCGCAATCGACATCACGCAGAAATGGGACGGAGTAAGAATCGAAAGGATAAACGAAAATGGAAGAGAAAAGCCTAGTGAAGTTACTGCAGGAAGTACAGACGGAGCTGAAGGCACCGAAAAGCCAGTACAACAGCTTCGCAAAGTACCACTACCGGTCGCAGGAGGACATTCTGGAAGCCGTAAAGCCGTTGCTGGCAAAAAGAGGTCTGGCTCTGACACTGAACGATGAGATTGTCCAGTTCGGAACACGGGTCTATGTCAAGGCAACTGCCACCCTCTACGGGGAAATGGGAAAGAGTTTCAAGGTCGAAGCTTACGCCAGAGAGCCGGAAGAGAAGAAGGGAATGGATGAGTCCCAGATTACGGGAACGGCTTCGAGCTATGCACGGAAATACGCTCTGAACGGTCTGTTCGCCATTGACGATACGGAAGACTCGGACGCACAGGACAAGCTGACAGGAGGCAAACAAACACCCTTACATTTCGAAGCCCCCAATAATATCAAGATTGTTCCTAATGTAAAGATAGTTCCAGTGTCCAACGGAAACATAAGAGTCGAGACCTTGGCCGAAGCAAAGGCATTGAGAATCAGCCTCGAGAAGGTAGCAACCTACCTGAAGAAGAAACCTGAGGAAGTCACAGAAGAGGACAGGCAGAAATGCATTGCGACAAAGAAGAAGGCTTTGGAGGCAAAGAAGTTATGAGCGAAGTCATGTTCGATGAGGCTACACACACCTATACGCTCAACGGAAGAAAACTGATCAGTGTCACCCAGCTCCTTCAGAAAGTCGGAATCTCGCCTGACTATTCGCTTGTAGATGAGAAGACATTGAAGGAGTCGGCGGAAAGAGGCTCGATGATCCACGGAGAGATAGAGGCCTACAACAAGACCATGGAGATAGGCTTCACCGATGAATGCCAGGAATACATCGCCTGGCTTCATACAACGAAATCGAAATGCCTGAAGTCGGAATTCGAAGTACACAACGACTATGTAGCAGGAAGAGCAGACCTCCTATTGGAAGAGAACGGAAAGAAGGTGATCGCCGATATCAAGACGACATCGGCTCTCCATAAGGACTCCGTGTCATGGCAGTTGTCGCTCTATGCCTATCTGTTAGGCGACAAGGAAGTGAAGAAAGGACAGGCGTTCTGGTTCTCAAAGGATGGACTGAAAGTAGTCAAGATCCCATTGAAGCCTATCGCAGAAGTCGAACGCCTCTTGAAGTCTGTCGAGACAGACAGCGAGGAGCTGTTCGCAGAGACCGTTCCAGTGTCCGATGACCAGATATCCGCACTGGAAGAAGCCGAGCTCCTAATCAAGCAATACGACAAGGCAAAGAAGGAAATGCAGAAGCGGAGCGAAGCGCTCAAGGAAGCAATCATAAAGGCGATGGAAAAGCAGGGTGTCTATTCATTCAACAACGGAAGAATCAAGGTCAGCTACATTGCTCCTACTATCCGGAAATCAATCGACACGGCAAAGCTGAAAGAGGAGATGCCTGACATAGCAGAGAAGTATACGAAATCGGCACCTGTCAAGGCAGGGGTCAGAATCACAGTGAGGGAACAGAATGACGATTGAGGAATATATAGTTTCGGAGCTGACAAGACTCAGCGATCGTGTGAAGAAGGCGGATGAAGTAATCCGTGAACAGGAACGCAAAAACAAGGAACTCGAAGAACAGCTCGAGTCTTCCAAGAAGTATGCAGAGAAGAGGCAGATGGCAAGCGCCAAGAGGTTCGCCGAGCTGGAAGAAGTCAAGGCAGGGCTGAACGCACTCGACATCGGCTTCATCCATGATGACTCGGTTATGGTCTTCTCCTCGGTGATCACAAAGGACAATCCGGGATTCAAGGCGCTTCATGACGCAGGAAAGGAAAAGGAAAAGAATGAATAAGGTATTGGTAACTGGCAATCTGGTAAGACCGATTGAAAAGACGATGACGACAGGCGGAAGGTCCATCGTGAACAACACGATTGCGGTCAACCGCCAGTACAAGGACAAGGACGGAGAGAGAGGAGTGGACTTCATCCCATTCACCGCCTTCGGACAGTCGGCGGACTATCTTGACCACTATGCCGTGAAAGGCGACAAGTTGGAAATAGTCGGACGGTGGCAGAACCGCAAATACATCGACAAGAACAACCAGGAACGGCAGGTATCGGAACTCATTGTCGAATACGTTTCCCTGCTCACTCCTAAGAAGGACAGAGCGGAAACGGCAGAACATGCGAAGGAAGAGCCGAAAGCGGAAGCTCCGATAGATGATGACCTTCCGTTCTAGCCATGAAACTCGGAATAGCAGATTTCAAAGTCATCAAGTCAGCCTTGGAAATCGTACCATCCTATGTCCTGGACAGACAGCATAGGACAAGGTACGATGTCGTCCGGCTGGCGAGAATGGTAGGAGCCGAGATTGACAAGATCGAGAATGCGACAGCCAAGCCGAATGTGGCTATCAGACTCACGATAGCTGATCTCAGACTCATCAAAGTTGCCTTGGAAGTCGTGCCGTCATATGTCTTGGAAAAACAGCATAAGACGGAATACGATGCCGTCCTGCTTGAGAGCATGATAGGGATCGAGATTGACAAGAACGAGAAGAGGAAGGAAATAGCAGACAAGCAGAACAGGATGATACGGAAGGCAAGAGAGGAAGCACTTAGGCAATCCAACTTCGCCGTTGATAAATCAAAGCTGAATTCAAGTTTTGAAAAAAACACGATAACCAAGCCAAAACGCAAAGCCACAAAAACGAAACTTGAATTCCCTAACTTGAATTTGAAAGGAAAAAAGAAGGGGGCGGGCAATGACAAGAAAGCCATCAACGAGAAAAATCGAGAGGACAGAGGACGAGCTCCGGTACTTTGAGAGACAGCTCCGTGAAGGGGTTAACGCCTGTGTCAAGGTATCCGACTACATCGCCGGGATGAACCTTAGCAGGGGTCAGGCGGAGGCTTC